>ERZ779889.3475-NODE-3475-length-11472-cov-2.113340_pt1 | contig 11472 bp, 12 predicted proteins | sample MGYA00511030_ERZ779889 | MGnify/ENA primary metagenome ERZ779889 (study PRJEB29588, sample SAMEA2160616) | human gut metagenome | biome: human gut; feature: human-associated habitat; material: faeces | place: Denmark | collected 2008/2010 ...
AGGATTTTTCTGACTCGGAGAGAGAAATATTGTTCGAAATGATGAATCGTATTATGCAGAAAGCCGAATATATTTTAAAGAATCCGGAAACACTTGTCCTAAAATCAGCACTTTCAGAAAAAGGACGGCGCGTAAATTCTATTCTAAGCAGGTCTACTTTAGAAAAATACGGATTTTTAAAACGGGGGTATATCAGAACAGGTATTGAGAAAAAATAGAAAATGCCAAATACGGCATAACTAAAAGCCATTAATGCCGCATACGGCATAAGTGATATTTTAGAAAGAGTTGTTAATGCCGTATGAGGCATAATTGATAATTAAAAATGCCGTATAGGGCATAAGTATTAAAAGTTAATGCCGTATAGGGCATAAGCATTAAAAGTTAATGCCGTATGTGGCATAAGTAAAAGGCAATAATGCCGTATGTGGCGTAATTAGGATAGGGACAGTTGATGTTCCCGACATACATGTCGGGAAAAAACGGTTTTGGTGCGATATTGGTAGTTTTTGGTGCGATATTGGTAGGTTTTGAGGTGATATTAGGGGTTTTGGGGCGATTTTGGAGAATACGGAAAAAGAGACCCGGGGAGTGGGTCTCTTTCTACAGGAGAAAATTATTCAGTTGTTTGTTCTTCTTTCTTCTGTGCGGCTTCTCGTTCCATTTTCAGATTTTTGAAGTACTCGTCTATCTCGGAGCGGTCTTTGCATAGGCTGCAGACCGCCTGGAAATACAGAGCCTCGCAGAGATCACTGCCGCTGTAGTTAAATATATTTTTCCTATACAGATCATCTATATAAGAATATCCCTTTTTGTATTTGTGCTGCAAGTAAGCCAGGTCAATTTTCTTGCCGTCCTCCGGTCTCTCTATGGTGAGCAAGTTCTTATCGATATTTCCCTTTCGTTCCTCTTCCGGTAAAAGGTCTTTTGATTGGAGCAATATTTTCTTTAGTTCATCTGTATCAATAGCTATCCCATACCATTCTCTGAAGCCGTCTGCAACATAATTAACCGTGCAGCCCTGGTTCAGGTGTTCGATGGCTTTTCGGATAGCAGCAACCATGTTTCCGTAATCCAGTTCCTGCAGATCATGTTTAAATTTACCGACAATGTTTTCTATATCCATGTCTGATTTTACACAATAAGCCAGCTCCTCGGCAGTTTTTTCTTCATTTTGACTCATCGTTATTCTCCTCTCTTCTCCAAAGTATATCTCCGCCACGGAGCATGTCGGCCACCGGATCGTGTACTTCCGGATTAACTACCGGATCATAACTGTATTCAATGATAGTTAGTGTACCTGCCTCATACATATCATTATATTTTCGTTCGATGCCTTGACGCTGCCGGTAAATTAATGCGCGTTCATAATCGTCAAGATCACTGCTGGTTAGTATAGCTAGCGAAATATCCGCTAGACTCGTTTTGTACTGAACAATCTGTATTATATAATTGCTGTATATATGAACTAATTCCGGTATAAGAGTATTCAGAATATAATGTTTGTCGGTTCGTTTCCAAAGTATATTCCCCTTGCGGATCGCGTGAGCTTGGGGGCTATGGAGTTTAAGATCAATTATAGAGTTATATTGATACTCTATGAGTGACAGGGTAGCATCTCCGTATTGATTGTTGTATTTTTCTAGCAGTCGCCGGGCTTCAGAAATCAATTTATGAGCGGATATGTCATAATCATTGGAGACTAATATTGCCAGGGTAATGTAGGATTCGTCGGACTCATACTGATTTATTTGGACCACGTAATCGCCATATAGATTGACCAATTCCGGAACCAGAGAGTCTATGATTCCATGGGTGGGAATGCCGGCAGCAAGTCGTTCACAGATTTTGCGATTCCTCTCGATAAATTCGTTTGAAATTTTGATGAGCTCCAGAATATCCGCTACCTCAAAATTTTTTTTGTATTTCATTTTAATTATCACCTACCTATTATATAAATACCAATCAAAAAAGCCCTCATCTGTTAGTTTTTTGTACACGTCCTCCAGTTCAACCCCCTTGGAGGAAAAATAATAGTAACGGTTTAGGATGAACCTAAACGGTATATAACCTTGCAGATATCCAACATTGAAACCATGCTCCCATGCACGTTGAAAGATTTCCCACGGCTCACTCATCGGAGTACTCCGTTTCGCTATGCTGTATAAGGATTCTCTGAAAAAGGCTACCGGTCACAATATCTGTACAGGCCTTGAACCCCTCCCAGAATGCCCAGATGTCAGCTGCGCCAGCGGCGGTCATTAACATATCTCCGATCCTATGTTCGTCCATAGACCTGTCAGCTGCTATTATATGCGCTGCATTATCAATAATGCACTGAAGGTCGTCCGGGTAGCCTTTGTTGCAGTAATAGGCGTAGATAGTCCTCCTCAGATCCTCGTTATCTGTTTCAATGCGGTCAGGATTCCATTCACCGTAATCAATTTTATTGGTCATTTTGCACAACACCTCTTTTCTGTATGATTATGTGGAAATAGTATCATAGAAATCCTTGAAAATACAGTATTTATGTGGATAAATAGCATTTTCGTCAGTTTGACTTTTGGAATGCTTTTTGGGATACTTCAATTTTTATTCAGATATCTGAATATTCTGTTGTGCAAAATGACGAACAATTTTTAAGGAGAAAAGTGAAGAAAAGCAATAAAATTATGTGTAGATTTCACAACAAGAATGGCTTTATAGCATAAAATTTTGTATGTGTTTGTTCTTATAGGAAAAAGGTGAGTGTTGTCAGTTTATTAAATGAATTGGATGAGAGTTACGCACAATAGCTTTTGTGCGGTGTGTCAATAGACTTTTTGGGACGGTCGTTCTATAATGTATATATCAGATCTGAAGGAGATGTTCATTCTCCCTGTTATATACGGGTTGTTCTTGGAGCGGCCCGATGCTTCAAAGAAATTCCAGAAAAAAAGAACTTTTACAACTGAAAAATGAGGTTTGCCGGGGAGCCCTAAGCGAGTACGATATACCAGCTATTAAATTAATTTACTAGCCGGTAATATTTATTAACCTAAAGACGTGGTCAACGCAAAGCGTTTGTTTCGAGTATATAAACCATAGATTATTTTAAAGACTATTAAATTTATGTCTCTAACCGGTGCTACTTTTAGATAAATTTAACAGCCCAAGAGCTCGTTAATGATTGTTGGTTTTACGGAACAAAAAGTTCTAGTGGTAACCGTACTCTATATATATTATAAGGGTACGGTTGTAACATAAATGTCAATAAAACGGCTTTTAAAACTACTTGTTTTGTGCAAAATGCACAGTTTTATAAAACGATAAGCAAAACCAACAGTTGTTAAAATAATCTTGAGCTGTTACATCTATTTAAAAGTAGGAGAGGACAGGAACATATTTTTAAGAGTTTATAAAAATATCGACAGTTTTTATTTTTTGACGAATGCGTTAGCATTGGCTACCAGTGTTTGAGCTGATAAAATTACGAGCTATTAAATCAGATTAACAGCCTGTAATGTGTATCAACTCAGAGATCCCCCCGCAAACCTCAAAAAAGGAAGGAGCGCACATAATATGCCAGAAAACGAGATCCATTATTTAAGCGAACTTGTAGAAAGAAATATTGATGAGGTCCTTGAAAAAACAGAATTTGCGCTTATCAATTATGTTGGATTGACACCAGAAGAGGCAAACAGAACAGTTAATATTACATTACAGCATTTAATAGGAAGAAACTCTGTCATTTTCTATTCCATTTTCTGATTTTTCATTATCAGAAGTTGTTGTATTCTCTACATTTTCTGTTGTTTTTTCTTCTGAATTTAACTCATCATTTTTTTCTTCCGATGATTGATTTTCTTCTAACTTTTGCGAAATCTTTTCTGAATCAAATAATTCTAATGATGAGCTATTTTTTTGTTCTTCTTTTTGTTCTGTGCTTTCATTATTATCTTTGCTAATTTCACCAAGTTTCGAAAGGTCATAATCCGAATTTTCTTGTGAAAGACCTTCCTTTTGCATTTCTTTCAAAAATTCTTCTACTTCCGGCGATTCAAACTCTGTCTTTAATTCTTTGTTTTCATTTGTGCCATTTTGATTACTGTTTGAATTGCTTTCAAACAACATAGCAGTACCTTCTGTATATTCATCAGGATTAGATTTTAATCCGGCGAAGAATTTTGTTGTTTCTGTACCGCCAATCCATTCAATTTGTGCGGTACTGTTTTTACCCTCAACAGATGTTGACTTTATAAGCAATATCGTAGGATCTGCTACTCTCCAAACTATTTCATCATCCATATCATCAGAAAGTGATGCCGTAACCGATACAACGTCACCTACTTTTGTAAATCCTATTGCTTGCTTATCCAATGTTATAAAACTGCTAACTCTGTTTCCGGCAGTAAGCGGATTTTCTGTTACAGATGTCTGTGAACTGTCATAACTATTATTATAAGAAGAATATCCATTATTATATGAAGTTTCTCGGGAAGAATTTGAGTTGGCAATAGTATTTTTTGATGAACCGTTCGTGTTATTTTCAGATGTTTGTTCTTCAGAATTTTCTTGAACACCACTATTAGACGCAGCCCCTGTCTCTTCATTTTGAGCAGGTTCTGCGCCTTCTGATTGTTCAGATTCATCTGGGGTGGTATTTTCAGCCCCTTCTTTATTATTATTGTTTTCGTCCTTATCTGTATATGATACGGATAAAAACATTCCGTTTCTTACCGCAGCAAGTATGTCTACCTGCGGTAATGATGTCGATGCCATTGCTGCCAGCAATGCTATCGATATAGCTCTGCTTGTTTTTTTGCCAAGTCTCATTATTTTCTCCCCTAACCTCATGATGTGACTTTATGCAATTTTCATAATAGAATTTGCCTTTATGGTAAAACTACTCAGTATTATTTTAAGTCATTATGACAAATTAGTCAATAGTTTTTTTCAAAATTGTTTCAATTAGCTTATAATTATGTCAAATATCATAGTTTTCGCTGTTTTTTACTCAATATTTTGATTGTTTTAGCTCTTTTTGTACCAAATATTGTATTGTGCAAGATAACCAAAGATTACAACAATATTACAGTTAAGTAACGATTTTTAATCATTCTTTAAACGTATGTAACATTTCAGCTTGAAATCAATTTCGACTGTTTTACAATAATAATATTAAAATCTATTTGTTATCATTTTTTAACAATAACAAAATAAAAACGACATTTTTACAGTTTTCTTGTCACATTTTGTAATAAAGTTACAAATGTTACAGACTTATTTAAAACACTTTGTAAAATCAACGATTTTCTTTTAAAAAAACTATTGACAAATGTAGTTTTTTTATATATAATCTGATAAGTTGAGTGTGTCATAAATAATACACTTGACAAAGTACAATTTTTCAGATACGGAGTGTGACAAAACCATGATTGGTGATGCCGAAAGGTCAAAGTTGCAGGTTGGTTATAAACAAGCTGTAAGAGCTTTAAATGAAAACAAAGCCTCTAAAGTCTTTGTTGCCGAAGACTGTGACGACCATATTAAAGACGGAGTAAGCAAAATTGCTATGCAAAGCAATACTCCTGTGTTCTTCATTTCTACAATGAAGGAATTGGGGAATATGTGCAAAATTGAAGTCGGTGCAAGCTGTGCCGTCGTATTAAAGTAGTTTATTACATATCTTAATGATATGCGATAATATATAAAAATTTATGAAAGGAAGTGTAACACGATATGCCTACATTTAATCAATTGGTTAGAACAGGTAGAAAGACATCAAAGAAGAAATCTACTGCTCCAGCTCTTCAAAAGAGTCTAAACTCTCTAAAGAAGAAGACTACTGACAAGAGTTCACCTCAAAAAAGAGGCGTATGTACAGCTGTAAGAACTGCTACACCTAAGAAGCCTAACTCAGCTCTGAGAAAGATTGCCAGAGTTAAGCTTACAAACGGTATTGAAGTAACAGCTTACATCCCGGGTATAGGTCACAACCTACAAGAACATAGCGTTGTGCTTATCAGAGGTGGAAGAGTACGTGACCTTCCTGGTACAAGATACCACATTATCAGAGGTACTCTTGATGCTCAGGGTGTAAACGGACGTCTTCAGTCAAGAAGTAAGTATGGTGCCAAGAAGCCAAAGGAAAAGAAATAATGCCGCGTAATTAACTAATACGCGCATATCACAAGTGCATATCGAGTTATATTATTATATATTCGAATAGCACCACGGGGTTTTGAAAGAATAAACTCCGAGTACCTGTGATGTCATTTGAAAAACAGAAATTTAAAATGTTTTTCACGGTAAAGCTTACAGTCGGAGAATATCGCATTCAAGACGCAGGTAGAATTTGATAAATATCAAGGCACAAAACGCAGGAATACTTTGTGTATTCCGAGTATTTGTAACGCCGATATTTGCAAATTATACCAAGTATTTAATGCGAGATTTGACAGATGTAAGCGAAGAATATGAAGGAGGGAAGTAAAGTGCCAAGAAAAGGTTTTATAGCAAAAAGAGAAGTGTTACCTGATCCGATATACAATAACGTTGTTGTAACAAAGCTTATAAACAACATTATGCTTGACGGTAAAAAGGGTGTTGCTCAGAAAATAGTTTATGATGCATTCAATATCGTAGCAGAAAAGACAGGTAAGGACGCACTTGAAGCATTCCAGGAAGCTATGGATAACATCATGCCGGTTCTTGAAGTAAAAGCAAGACGTGTGGGTGGTGCAACATACCAAGTTCCTATGGAAGTTCGTCCGGAAAGACGCCAAACATTGGGTCTAAGATGGCTTACTCGTTACTCAAGAGAACGTAACGAAAAGACAATGAAGGAAAGACTTGCAAACGAAATCGTTGACGCTATCAACGGTACAGGCGGTTCAGTTAAGAAACGTGAAGATACTCACAAGATGGCTGAAGCTAACAAGGCTTTCGCTCACTACAGATGGTAATTTGTTTTTTAAACAAATCGCTTAACTTTGAAATTTAACCCGAAAATCGCATATAATAGGGGACAAGCAGTTTTGCATTGCCCCTATGCGGATTTCGACAGATACACTATTTTTACCTTTGTTGAAAGGAGGAAATTATTTTGGGTAGACAATATTCACTTGAAAATACAAGAAATATCGGTATCATGGCTCATATTGATGCCGGTAAAACTACTACAACAGAAAGAATTCTGTACTACACAGGTATCAACCACAAAATCGGTGAAACACACGATGGCGGTGCTACTATGGACTGGATGGCTCAGGAACAAGAGCGTGGTATTACAATTACTTCAGCTGCTACAACATGTTTCTGGCAACCAAAAGAAGGTCCTTTTAAGGGTATAAAGAACAGAATTAATATCATTGATACCCCTGGACACGTTGACTTTACAGTTGAAGTTCAAAGATCTCTAAGAGTTTTGGACGGTTCAGTAACAGTTATGTGTGCTAAGGGCGGTGTTGAGCCTCAGTCAGAAACTGTTTGGCGTCAAGCTGATGATTATAACGTACCTCGTATGATTTTCGTTAATAAGATGGACATCATGGGTGCTGACTTCTATAATGTTGTAAACATGGTACACGAAAGACTAAACGCTAACGGTGTGCCAATCCAGCTTCCAATCGGTGCCGAAGATACTTTCGTAGGTATCATCGACCTTATGAACATGGACGCTGAAATTTATGATGATGAACTTGGAACAAAGTTCCATAAGGACGCTATTCCGGCTGATATGCAGGAAAAAGCTGAAGAATATCATCAGGCAATGGTTGAAGCAATCTGTGAAACAGATGAAGCTTTACTTGAAAAGTTCCTTAGCGATGAGGAAATTTCAGTTAACGAATTAAAGGCAGCTTTGAGAAAAGCTACTATCAATAATGAAATCGTTCCTATGCTTTGCGGAACAGCTTACAGAAACAAGGGTGTTCAAATGCTTCTTGACGCAGTTATTGAGTACATGCCTTCACCGGTAGATGTACCTGCTATCAAGGGTGTAAATCCTGATACAGACGAAGAGGACGAAAGACCGTCATCAGACGACGCTCCGTTCGCTGCTCTTGCATTCAAGATTGCAACTGACCCATTCGTTGGTAAGATTTGTTTCTTTAGAGTATACTCAGGTACTCTTGAAAAAGGTTCATATGTATTGAACTCATGCAAGGGTAAGAGAGAAAGAATGGGTAGAATTCTACAAATGCACGCTAACCACAGAGAAGACCTTGATATAGTTTACTCAGGTGATATAGCTGCAGCTGTTGGTCTACAAAATACAACAACAGGTGAAACACTTTGTGATGAAAAGCACCCAATTATCCTTGAGTCTATGGACTTCCCTGAACCGGTTATCCGTGTTGCTATCGAGCCTAAGACTAAGGCAGGTCAGGAAAAGATGGGTATCGCTCTTGCAAAACTTGCAGAAGAAGATCCAACATTCAAGACTTACACAGATGAGGAAACAGGTCAAACAATCATCGCAGGTATGGGTGAACTTCACCTTGAAATTATCGTTGACAGACTTCTTCGTGAGTTTAAGGTTGAGGCTAACGTTGGTGAACCTCAGGTTTCTTACAGAGAGGCTATCAGAAAAGCAGTTAATATCGAACATAAATATGCTCGTCAATCAGGTGGTAAAGGTCAGTACGGTCACGTACTTCTTAAACTTGAGCCGCTTGAAGAAGGTGCAGGTTATGAATTCGTTAATGCAATCGTCGGCGGTGCTATTCCTAAGGAATATATTCCTGCTGTTGACGCAGGTATCCAAGGTGCTATGCAGTCTGGTGTACTTGCAGGTTACAACGTAGTTGACGTTAAGGCAACTCTATATGACGGTTCATACCATGAAGTCGACTCATCAGAAATGGCATTTAAGATTGCCGCTTCTATGGCGTTCAAGGAAGGTATGAAGAAGGCTGATCCTGTTATTAAGGAGCCTATCATGCTTGTTAATGTTATCGTTCCTGACGAATACCTTGGTTTCGTTATCGGTGACCTTTCATCAAGACGTGGTATGGTTAAACAGCAAGAATCACGCAGCGGCGGTGTTACTCAGGTAACAGCTGACGTGCCACTTGCAGAAATGTTTGGTTATGCTACAGTTCTTCGTTCAGGTACACAGGGACGTGGACAGTACTCAATGGAACCTTCACACTACAGCGAAGTTCCGAAGTCTGTTCAAGAAAAGATTATGAACGAACGTGCAAAGAACTAATTGAATTTTATACGGTAAGTAGGATCTTTTCCTACTTTCGCCGTTTAAATTTTAACAATTTATAAATTTATTGAAAAAATACTTGATTTTTTCACCAAAAGATTGTACAATAAGTTTATTAATGTATATAAAATATTTTAAGGAGGAATTTCCACAATGGCAAAAGAGAAATTTGAAAGAACTAAGCCGCATGTTAACATTGGTACTATCGGTCACGTTGACCATGGTAAGACAACTCTTACAGCTGCTATCACAAAGGTATTGGCTCTTAAGGGTCAGGCTCAATTCGAAGCTTACGACATGATCGATAAGGCTCCGGAAGAAAGAGAAAGAGGTATCACTATCTCTACAGCTCACGTTGAGTACGAAACAGACACACGTCACTATGCTCACGTTGACTGCCCGGGACACGCTGACTACGTAAAGAACATGATCACAGGTGCTGCTCAGATGGACGGCGCTATCCTTGTTGTTTCAGCTGCTGACGGTCCAATGCCTCAGACAAGAGAACACATACTTCTCCAAATTCGACTGAATTATCGCTTGAAAATACACTTGAGAATTATGATTTAGAATTTATCAATTCTTTGATTAAACGAGCAAGCATAACACTGAGTGAATATACTTTGAACTTCAAAGACCGTCAAGCCAATCGCTTATGGGACTTTATTTCAAATTGTACGGTTTTCACAGTTGCTGATAATTTTTTCAATTATGTGAATTCGTTATTTAATGATTCATTTGTACAAGAATTTCGTGATATTTGGAATGATTCTACCGATTATTATAAACAAATATACGAAGATACTCATTTTTAATTTTGAAACCTAACAGTAGTATTTAATTCCTCAAAACGAAAGAGGCAGGTCTTTTTTTGACGCAAAACAGGAATACAACAAAAATGTTGAGCCTCCTATGGATATTGTCTTAGCGGACAGTCAGGGCGCAGAATATAATCCTGTTCCGTACACGGACGCAGGCAGCCGCCAATAGACAACCACATCATCAACAAAGTTTTATGTTTATAACGCTAACGGTATAAAACAGGATAATTTGACAGCAAATGAACCGTTCTATGCTATTCAATACCTGTCAAAGAACAGAAAAACAAATTGGTATGTGGCGCAGTCTAATGACGGAACGGTGGTATTTAAGTACGAGCCATACAATACAAGTAAATTTTATTTGTTTCAATTCGGCAATTTCTACGGAACGGCAACAACAGCCGCAGAGGTTAAGGATTGGACTTCTTATGCTTTATATTCCCATTCCGTAAGAGCAGACGGCGTTTACGGCAGCAATACAAGCGGCAGAAGCGAGCCTCAGCCGTATTCTCATTCTTATTCATCAGCGATAAGAGCGCCGGAAGTGTGGGCGTTAGAGGGTAATACAGGCGCATATGTTTATAAAAAGTCAATAAGCTATGACGGCTACAAGTCAATGTCCTCAAAAGTTCTGCTTTCTCAGGCAAAATTGAAATTTGACAGCGATACACCTACAAACGCATATATCTATATGTCCTCTAACAGTAATCATTCATCAGGTGCGATTGCTTGTGACATAGGCTTGATAGGTGCGCCTGCAAATAACGGTGGCTGGTATCTGATAGCAAGCCGAAACAATAATAACAGCAATACCACATCATCAGCCGGAATGAAAACCTTTTACAGTTCCCCCATTGTGCAGTCAACATTAGTAAACGGCGAATACAGACCGAAGCATGATATATATTTATACTATACATACGGCGACGGAACGGTATATTGTCAGGTGCAGAATGTAATAACGGGAGTAGCGCAAGAGGGATATGTGGACGATTACAGATTTAACACATCAGCGCCTAACATCTGTCTTATGACAGGTACGTCATTAGTTCCCGATATTTACGATAGTACGGGAACGCAGACGGCAGGCGATATAAAATGCGGCGCATATTTAAAAAATGTAATCTGGAGTGAAAATAAAATTTATAAGCAATCTTTATGGAAAGGTACAGCGTACAGCTTCGCAGGTAATAATTCATCTACCACAAATTATTTACTGACATACGACAGAGATAATGCAAGCTGTACCGCTACAAGCGACAGAGATACTATAAACATTTTTTATGACGCTGCATATGAACAATAATAACAAGATAAGTTAAGAGAAAGGAATGTTTTACTATGAAAAAGGTAATTTTAGGTTTAATAATTGGTATAGTTATATCGACGGGCACAATATATGCAAAACAGATAAATGACACAATAGAGATTGCGTATAATAACATTAAAATA
>ERZ779889.3478-NODE-3478-length-11463-cov-5.334064_pt1 | contig 11463 bp, 8 predicted proteins | sample MGYA00511030_ERZ779889 | MGnify/ENA primary metagenome ERZ779889 (study PRJEB29588, sample SAMEA2160616) | human gut metagenome | biome: human gut; feature: human-associated habitat; material: faeces | place: Denmark | collected 2008/2010 ...
CTTCCAACCTCCTTTATAAACTCTTTCATCCTGATTATAGCACAGTTGCCCGGTTCTGTCGCAGCAGAAAACGGGATTTCGTGACGGAAACCGGGCTTTCGTGCCAAACAGCTTGAAACAGCCGTATCCGCCCGTATACTAGAGACAGAGAACCTCAACAACGGCAGAAGGAAGGAGGGTCGCTGTGTATCGAATCGCCGTGCTGACAAACAGCAGGGCGCAGGAAGCTTTTTGGGCAGAGCAGATCTTGCAGTTCTGCGCCGAGCATTGTTTATTTCCCCAAATGGACTGTTACCACGATCAGGAAAGCTTTTTTGAAGCCGCGCGCTGCGAGCCGCTGACAAATGCCGTGATCGCCCTGCCGGGGGTGGATGGATTGAATGCAGTAGAGCATCTGCGCGCGCTTTGTCCCCAAACACGCGTTATCTGGTGCAGCGATCTGAATTTTTCGCTCCATGCCTTCCGGCTGCGTGCAGACTACTTTCTGCTGGAGCCAGTGACCGAAGCCGCTTTGCGGCAGGGTTTTTGCATCTGGCTGGATCAAAAAAATCCGGCAGAGCAGCGCCGACCTGACCGCAACGAACACAACAAGGAGAACGACTTATGAAAAAGAGAAAGATCATCCACTCTGCGTTGAGCTTGTCGCTGACCGCAGCATTGTGCCTTTCCATGGCCGCCTGCGGCGGTACGCAGACGCCCGCAGACAGTGTCGCCGCTTCTCAGCCCTCTGCACCGTCCGCCGTGGTGCAGCCCTCTGCTGCGGAGACGACCTCTGCGGCACTGCCTGTGAAGGCCTTGAACCCCAAGCAGGTGGAGGAAAACCCCTACATGGCCAAGAGCGATGCAAACATTCATCACGACGGCTACAACACAGATTCAACGGATGAGATCCTGCCGCTTGCGATCTATCCCGAGATCAACGTTTCCTATGAGACAACGAATGCAAATGCTTCTCCCGCTATCTATTTTGACAGCTACGGCCATGCCGTTGTGCCGCTGCTGGGCGGCATCGCCATCCGCGACCTGAACGCCGAAGAAACAAAAACGCTCGGCTATTTCTCGCCAAAGAAGCATGACGGCGGCGGTTACGTTATCCAGAGCTCCTATACCTTCATGGACGCGTCCAACCGCATCGTCTGCCCCACGAGCAACAACCATGTGCTGATGCTCTGTGCAACAGATGAAAACGGCAATGTGCTGCCCGAATTTGAGAAGGTGCTGGACATTGATATCAAGGCTGCTGCCGAAGCCGCGCTTGGAAAAGAGCTGACGCAGAATCTTTTGTCCGTGGTTTTTGACTACGATGGAAACCTCTGGTTTGCAACGGGCGGCTTCCGCATTTATCCGCAGCGCCAGCAGCAGGGCGTCATCGGCTATATTGCCCGTTCTGCCATTGATGCAATCCTGAACGGCGAGCAGACAGACCTTTCAAAGGCTGTTTTTGTCCACGAACTGACCCCCGGCGAGGGCGCTGAAAACGGCATCGCCGCCTCCAAGGACGGTGCGGTGATCCTCACCAACCAGAACTGCTATCTTCTGCGTGCAGAAGAAGGCGTAGACGTTGTGTGGTGCACGCCCTATGAGAGCGCGGGTGCAAAGGTGAGCGGCGAAGGCGATAAGACCACCGGCGGCGGTCTTGCATGGGGCGGCGGCTGCTCTCCCACACTGACACCGAACCTTGTGCTGTTCACCGACAATCAGGATATCGTAAACCTTCTTGCGCTCGATATGAAGACCGGCGAGGTCGTGGCAAGCGCCCCGGTGCTGGATGACCTGCCCGAGGGCTATCAGGTAGCCGTTGAGAACTCTGCCATCGTCTATGACGACGGCAATGGCACCGTCAGCACCATCGTCTGCAACTGGTTTGGCGCGGGCAATGCAGGTCTGGCGGACCCCAACAACGACTCCTCCATCCAGAGCTACGCCAATATTTACGACCAGAACTGGCTCATGAAGGGCAACGTTATGATCGCCCCCGGCATCGAGCGCATGGACACCGTAAAGACCGCAAACGGCTACGAGATGAAGAGCATCTGGAGCCGGAACGACCTGAGCGACACCTCCATCCTGAAGCTTTCCACCGCAACGGGCTATATCTACGGCTATGTGCAGGATGTGACCACCGGGATGTGGCAGTACATCATTCTGGATTTTGAAACTGGCGAGACTGTTTTCACGATGGATGTTTCCAACAAGTACGGCTATAACAACATGGCCATTGGAATGTATGCCGGCAACAGCGGCAATGCGCTCTACTGCCCGACAGGCTATCTGGAACTGCTTCGTTTGCAGGACCGTTTCGTTTATCTGCCCGAAATGCCCTACCGCAAGGTCGATCTTGATCAGGCAGCAAGAAATGTCCTCTCGCAGGAACAGTTTGCGCAGGACGGCGGCGAAGGCACCGTTGCAAGCTGGCGCAACACTGTGACCGTCCGCAACGTACATCCCAACACCACGGTAGCTTTCCGCATGAATAACCTGTCCGGCAGCACCTCCGGTCTGACCCTCTACGCCTATGGCGTGGACGGCAAGCTGGCAAAGGTCGATCCTGCACTGTGGTCGATCACAGACGAGGACGGCAAGGCTGTAACGGAACTTACCGCCGGTACGCTCTATGAGCTGCGCGTGACCGTCGCCGATGGCGGCGCTCTTGACCTGAGCGAGACGGAAAAGGAGATCAGGCTCTCCGTTGTACTCGGAAAATAAACATAAAACGCCCGCCCACCGTGTCCAAATCTCCACGGTGAGCGGGCGTTCCGCTTCCTTTTGAAGGCAGACCGGAATGGCGATTTTGCAAAGGGTCCTCATAAAGTCTGACATGGCAGCCTCCTTGTGCTTTCCCGTTCCACCAGCTCCACCGGCAGAACGATGCCGGCATCGCAGGGGGGCCGTCCCGCAGGGCTTCAAGGCGGCGGATGGCAGTCCTTGCCCGGAGCGCCGCATCCTGATGAATGGTGGTCAGAGCGGGAACGCTTTCCCGGCTTGCCAGTGTATCATCAAAGCCAATGATCTGCACATCCTCCGGGACGCGGATGCCCTGTCCCTGCAAAAATCGCATAAATTCCAGCGCATAGTGGTCGGACACCGCAAATACCGCCGTGATTTTTTCAGAAAAAAGGCGGGGAAGGTTCTCACTGTAAAACGCCATTCTCTCCCTTGCCGCAGCAGGGACCTGCCAGAATAAAGTTTCTCCCGGCGCAAAGGCGCTGCGGAAACCGTCTATCCGCTCCTTGTCCATTATACCGTTTTTATCAGTACATTCTACCACTTTATGCGGTCACATGGGTGGCATTCTCTTTCACCGAATTGATCGTATCCATCAGTTCACTGCCTGTTTTGCCATCAAACAGGCGGGTAAACAGAATGGGTTGGTCAAAGGGTGGTTTCATCAGCACCGCTTTGCTTTCCACATAACCGTTCTGCTCGATGTAATGAATGACCTTCTGCACGAACGCGATCTGCTTTGCATTCAGCGATTCGTCGTTGATGAACTTGGAAAATGCCTGCATGGCAGCATCGTGGTCCAGCTTTGCCACTTTACGCACCAGCAGACCAAAGGGCGTATCCCGAAACTCCCGTGCATAGTCCTCTTTGCTGCCCAGCTCACAGGTAAAGATATGTTCCAGCTCGGTATAGTCGCCCCGGGAAAGTGGAATGTTCTGGGTCAGCTTGTGGATGGCCAGCGTATCGCTGCGGTGCTCCATGATGTAGCGGTTCACACGTTCCCGGTACTCGCCGAAATCGTAGCCGGAATCCAGCGTTTTGCCCTCGGTCTGTTCCAGTACCGGGTCGGCAAGGGCCGTGTAGACAGGCTTTTGCCCTTCTACACCGTCCACCAGAAACTTGATAAGCTCCCGCAGTTCCTGCCGCATTTCCTCAAAGCGGAGCAGATCGTGCGAGGTCAAAAATTCGTCTGTCTGCACCTCCCGGATGAGGGGCAGCTTTGCCTGCACCTGCGGGATGGTAGCCTTCCCTTCCAGCAATGCCGCTGTGCTGCGCAGCTGTTTCTGGGCGCGGCCCAGCCCCGGCAGACCTTCCAGTTCACAGAGCAGCAAGCCATACACAAAGTTATCGAACCGCTTGGCGGCTTCATCTTTGTCGTCCAGCGAGATGAGCGGTGCCACCTCTTTCATCAGAGTACCCTTGTCCGTTTCGGTCAGGCTGACAAAGGCTTCCGGCTTTTGATAGTGTTCCACGGCCTGTCGGTGCAGCCGCACGGATACCAGCTCCGGGTTCAGCGCTCCCACTTCGGCACGGCAGGTTTCTGTTAAAATTTTACGCCAGTTCTGGTATTTTTCGTCCGCATAGGCTCCATCCTGCAGCGCGGCGGCGATCCGCACCTGCTTGCAGAAAATGCTCTCGGACAGGCTTTTGGTGTCCGCGCTCTCGTAGCCGTTGGGTTTCTGACGGAAAAACTCAAAGTTGCCGCAGTAGTCGAAGATCAGAAACCGCCGTTTGCCCGTATATTCGCCGTCGATGGCATCCACGCAGGCAAGGGATGGGCAGAGCCGTGTACCACGGCCGATCATCTGCCAGAACTTCGTTTTGCTGCGCACTTTTTTGAAGAACACCAGATTCACGCACTCCGGCACATCGATGCCCGTGTCCATCATATCCACCGAAACCGCAATAAACGGCGGCTTGTCCGGCTGCTTGAAGTCGTCAATGATGGACTGTGCATAGGCGTCGTCGCAGACCACCCGCTGGATGAACCCCGGGTACTGGGTCTCCAGCTGCGGGTAGAGCTTGCCAAAGCGTTCCCGGATAAACTCCGCATGGCGCTTGTTCTGGGCAAAGATGATGGTCTTGCCGATGCGGTCGCCGCCTGCCGTCTGGATGCCCCGTTCCATCAGGTCTTGCAGCACCGTGTCCACGGTGTTGGCGTTGAAGATGAACTTGTTCAGCTTTTCGGACGGGATGAAGGTGGGCAGGGTGTCGTCCTCGGCAAAATCGTCCTCGTAGCGGGCCTTATCCTCCGGTGAAAGCTGGTCGTAGTGGATGCCCTCTTCGGTGAATTTCGTCTTGACCTCGTAGTTGTAGTAAGGCACCAGCACATGGTCGGTGTAGACCGCCGTGTCGTAATCGTAGGCGTAGGTGGGGATGCCGTGCTCCATCTCGAAAAAGTCGTAGGTGTTGCGGTCCACATCGGTTTTCGGGGTGGCGGTCAAGCCCACCAGAATCGCATCGAAATAATCAAAAATGGCGCGGTATTTCTTGAAAATGCTGCGGTGGCTCTCGTCCACGATGATGAGGTCAAAATGCGCAGGGGAAAACAGCGGCACGCCGTCCTTGGTCTTGGCGTTGTCGATGGCGTTGAGCATGGTGGGATAGGTGGAAAACACGATGCGCGCGGCCTTATCGTCCTTGGAGGAGCACAGATTGCACAGCGACTGGTCCGGCAGATACTTTTTGAAGTCGTCCTTTGCCTGCTTGACCAGCGCGGTGCGGTCGGCCAGAAAAAGCACGTTGGTCACATGACCGCCCCGGCTCAGCACATCGGTCAGGCTGGATGCGGTGCGGGTCTTGCCCGTGCCAGTAGCCATGACCAGCAGATTGCGCCGGAAGCCCTGCGCGATGTGGGCGCAGACAGCCCGGATGGCGTTTTTCTGGTAGTAGCGGTCGGTGATTTTATCGTCAATTTCGATGGTGTCCAGCGGTTTTTTCTCGGCGCGGCGGTTCATCAGCTTCTGCAAGTCGTCCTTGCAGAACACCCCGCTCACAGCACGCTGCGGGCCGCTCTGCTCATCCCAGAAATAGGTGGTGTAGCCGTTGGTGGTAAACAGCATCGGACGGCGGCCAAACTTCTGCTCCAGACAGTTTGCATAAAGCTGAGCCTGCTTGCGCCCGATGTTGGGGTCTTTGGTGCTGCGCTTGGCTTCAATGACCGCCAGCGGCAAGCCGTCCCTGCCCATCAGCACATAGTCTGCATAGCCCTTCTGCCCCAGCACGCCGTTCATGTTGTCCACTTCGTACTCGGTGCGCACATCGGCGTCCGGCCCGGTGAATTTCCAGCCCATGGCCTTGAGGTCGATGTCGATGATCTTCCGCCGCGTTTCGGCCTCGGTCAGGTCGGCGGCGGTGAAACTGCGGCTCTGCTGGTTCTGCTGTTTGCTGGCCGTGTACGCCGCCGAAAGGCTCTCCACCTGCTTGCGCAAGGCTTCCAGTTCGGCATCTTTCTGGGACAGTAAACTTTCCTGCTCCCGGATTTTCTTTTCGTCCAGCGTTACCTTTTCGCCGGGGATGGCTGTTTCATCAAAGGAGCGCTCCACATAGTCCGTGCCGTAGCAGTAATCCACCCACTGGATGAAGTCGAACAGCCCCCGCAGGCTGAACACTGCATCCGCCGCCGACACACTATGCCCCGTATGTACCGCCAGATTGCCCGCCTTCACGATGCTGGGCAGCACGCTCCACACATTGCGGTCCACTGCGAACCGGAAACTCGGCTCGTGCAGCAGGGATTGCAGGTTGTCCTTGTAGGGCATCGTGATGGTTTTGTCTGCCGCATACACCCACTTCACCGCCAGCTCCAACGCCTTCCGGCACCCCACCGCGCACATCGCCGGGGAGGTGGAGAACACTTTCTCGGCCTCGATGGCAGAATTGGCGAAAAGAGAATATTCGGGGCGGGTGGCAAGATAGGAGAAGTTGGACATGGGGAGGGCTCCTTTCGGTTAATCAATTAAATAGCTATCATTCTCTGCCTGGTTCATATAGTAAGCTTTTAAGTCGACTATTTCTTTTCTCAGCTCTTCTGTCCAAAGCTCTGTAAGAAGTTTTTTCTGAAACCAGCACAATCTCAAATAGTTAACTGCCAAAAGAATTCGAGTAGTCATGTTAGGAATACCCAACGATATAACTTCCCAGTTTCTTAAAACTGACGCTTTATTTTCGTCAATGTTTTTTAATGTTTGCTCTTTTTCGGATTCGATATCAACTGCATCGTCATACTCCTGTTTATTATGATACAAATTATAGGCCAAACTATAAACCGCATCGTTTACCGCACCTAAATCTCCGGTAATTTTATTAAGAGCTTGTGCACACTGAGTAATTTCCTCAAAGGCCATCAGCTCTTCACCTTCTCCATAGGGCGTTATGCGCAAAGAGTCTGCTTCTTTTTCCATCCTAGATTTCAAAATGTTTATGTCATCCCAAACCGAGTGGTAGCTATAACCCTCCAATGTTCCAAAATACTCTTTTAACGAATCATTTAATACCCTCGTAAATCCTTCCAAATCATCCGGATCGAACATCGCACACAGACCACCTAGACTATGAACCTTATTTTTGATAAATCGCTGTTGGTCTGTCTCCGCTATATTCTCTGCATCCTTAGCAACAAATGCAAGAATAGTCGCTCCGTGCTCCGCCGCTTCATCGAATTCAATTTCCGTCATTGAACGCCCATCATAGTATTTGGAACCAAAGCGATACCCATATATGCCAATTACAATATCGGCATCTTTTACCTGATCGACACAAAACGCTCCGCTTGATTTTTGACTTGCTGGAAATTCTTCCATTGCACTAATTTCAGCAGTTTTCCTTTCAGTCAAGCTTTCAATGGTATTTATTGCAACACGCCTGATATCTTTCAAGTCCTGATAAGTCGAGCTAATGAAAAACTTCATGTAATAGCCTCCTTGTAACCATTAATGCAAAAGTGCTTTCAGTTCTGGATACGAATTCATTTTCTGAATCAAATATCCGACCACATTGCTGATGCAGTAGGGGCGAACGTTATCATCATCTGAAACGATATAGGTTGGTTTTAAAGCAACTCCATCCGTTATTATATACCCTTTTAAACTGTTCAAGCTTTTCTTTACGGCCTGCCATTCTTCTTTCCACAGTTCCACTTGAAATTCTTGTATAATTTTCGTCGTACTTTCAACAAGTTTTTGTGAATCAATGTTCTGATTTTCCCTTTGGACTTTTTTCAGATCACTTGTGGTCTGTTTATTCATGTCCCCGCTTTCAAGTATTTTATCCACTGGAATCAAATATGATACTATCCCCGTGTCTAACGCAAGTGTAGTTTTAGTTATACACCAGCTTTGATGTGTTGTGTAACGCCGAAGAAAATATGTTATCCTATACTCCGGATATTGGTCGTAGAATCTTCCTTTTAATTTTCCAAACAGAATCTTATGATACCGTTCGTGATATTCAACCCAAACATAAAATGTATTTAGCCAATTCATAAACAAGCGATTTAAATTTGCAAACTCCTCCATTTTTTCAAGATTGACATTTCCATCTTTTGTATACTGCAAAAAATCTTTTGAATTTCCAAGCAACATCGTATAATTATCTATTTCATTCATAAATTCAAAAATAGTCGCAATCGCTCTTTTGATTTGGCACACTTCTTGTTCTGGTACGTTTTCTTTTAAGTTTCTTTGGTAACTACCAATCATACAAACTATACTGTATTTCATTTATGCTCACCCAAAATACTCCTGCATCAGCGCTTTTTTCAACAGTTCCAGCTTTTCTAAACTTTGCTGTACGGTCTGCTTTTGCTGATCTATTTTGTTTTTCAAAGTCACAAATTGATCTTGCAATTCAATTGGTGGTATATACAAGTCAATATTTTGCAGTTCTTTCGCATTAATATTTGCTTGTCCGATTGCCGTTTTACACATACCAATCAGCATTCGTTTTGAGAAATCCATATTGAGAAATGCAGAAAGAACCTCTGGTCGTATCCTCTCATTAATACGTACTCTAATTACAAACCCCGCAAGCACCATCAATTCATCTCGATTGTACACGCAGGTTTTTCCAACAAGTTCTTTGCTGTTTGTTCTGTTAAACAGAACATCGCCTCGGCGAACCGTGCATTTGTCCAGTTCACTATCCGGAATGTCGATTTGCTTTGTGTCGCGCAAGTCCAGCTCACCACTGTATGTAATATTGTTCATTCTTAAATATGGATATTTTCCACCTTCTACGGCAGGACGACTAGAACCATATCGTACATCTGAAACAACATCTTGAATTTTTCCTATACTCCATCTAAATGGATTTGCCGGAAATGTTCCAAACATCTCCACAAACCGTGCCTTTACCAGCTCGTCTAGTTTGGCAAGCTGCTGTTTACGAAGAGAAATCAACTTTGATACCTTATCCAGCACTTTTACAATTTGCTTTTGCTGTTCAATCTCCGGGAGCTTTATATCTAGTTGACTGACCTGTTTGAGATAAATTCCTTTCTGTGCTACACCACGAGCTTCTTTTTCTAAAAAAGACCGCATATTTTGGAGCTGATACATTAAATAGCGATTATTTATAATTTCTTTATTAGGCTTGATTACGGCAACACTTCGTTGCAAACAAATACCCTTCAATTCTTTCGGAACAATTGCAACTCGGCCAATCGTTCCTACAATCGTCATTAGCAAATCGCCTTCGCTAACGGTTGTTCGCTTATTTTCTGCGATGTAGTCACTATGTGAAAGAAATCGTGGCGAATCCAATGTAATAAAGTCATCATCGATGTTTTTAGAGCTCAACATCAGGTACTCACTCTGTTCAACACCTGATGGCGGGTTATGACTACCATCTGTAATCTGAATGCAAACCTCTCCCAACTTCGCCATCACACCATCTCCTCCAACTCTGCCAAACCTTTGGTGATCTCCATTTCCAGCTCATGCAGGTCGGCAAGGATCTCCGCAGTCGAGGGATATTCCACCGGCACATACTCGGTCTCTTTGTACTTGTTGATGGACAAATCATACCCGTTGGCGGCAATTTCCGCTTTGGGCACAAAGAAACTCTGCTCGGTGCGCTTGCGGTCAGTTTCGGCATCAAGGTTCTGGAACCGGGCGATGATGTCCGGGATGTCGTTCTCCTTCACCTCGGTGCGCTTGTCGTCCAGCGAGAGGCCGTCGGCTTTCATATCGTAGAACCACACCTTGTCGGTGCCGCCCGCGCCGGTCTTGGTAAACACCAGCACCGCCGTAGACACGCCTGCGTAGGGCTTGAACACGCCGGAGGGCATGGAAATGACCGCCCGCAGCTGATGGTTTTCAATCAGTTCTTTTCGGATGCTCTGGTGCGCTTTGCTGGAACCGAACAGCACGCCGTCCGGTACGATGCAGGCGCAGCGTCCGCCGGTTTTGAGCATCCGCAGGAAGAGCGCAAGGAACAGAAGCTCCGTCTTTTTGGTGTTGGTGACAGCTTTCAGGTCGTCGTTGATGCTCTCGGCATCCACAGTGCCCTTGAACGGCGGGTTTGCAAGGCAAACGGTGTACTTGCTGCAAATGGAGTTTTGCTTCGACACGCTGTCCTTGTAGTCGATCTCCGGGTTCGTGATGGAGTGGAGCATCAGATTCATGGCCGAAATGCGCAGCATGGTGCGGTCCGTGTCAAAGCCGGTGAACATCGGGCCGGCAAAATGCTGCCACTGCTCCGGAGTCATGCTGTCCTCGTAGTGGGCGCGGAGGTACTGCGCGCTGGACACCAGAAAGCCTGCCGTGCCGCAGGCGGGGTCGCAGATGAAGTCGTCCGGCGTGGGCTGCACCAGCTCCACCATCATGTCGCGGATATGTTTGGGCGTGCGGAACTGGCCGTTCTGCCCTGCGGTTGCCAGCTTGCCCAGCATATACTCGTACAGGTCGCCCTGCATATCAAGGTCGGCAATGTCGTGGGTGTAGAGATCCTCCAGCCCGGTGATGATCTTTTGCAGCACCTGCGGCGTGGGAATGAGGAACATGGCATCGTCCATATACCGCGCAAAAGCCGTGTTGCCCTCATCCGGGCGGGTGGGGTCGTCTGCGATCTCCACCAGCTCGCCGTTTGCGTCAAAATCCGGCAGACGGCCATATTTCATCTTTTTGATGGCCGGGAACACCCGTTGCTGCATGGTCAGGAAAATCTCGCGGGAATCTTTATCCTTGAAACGGCTCCACCGCATGGACTGTCCTGCTTCGCTGGCCGGGAAGATGTGCTCCATCTTTTCGCCCGCCATGTTCTCAAAATCTTCGGTGGCAAGCTCTTTCTCGTCCAGTGACCGGATGAACATGAGATAGGTCAGCTGTTCAATGACGGTCAGCGGATTGGTGATGCCGCCTGCCCAGATGTCCGTCCAGATCTTGTCTACCTTATTTTTAATGGCTCCTGTTACCATGCGTTCCTCCTGAATGTTTGCCAATCGCAAACGCTTTGCATCTTGAATTTTTGGTGATAATATCACAATTTTATTATAGCAGTGTACGATTGCATTTTCAATGTAGAGCGTTTAGCAGAAGTGCTTTCTTGATCGCAAGGCAAGAAATCAGTGGAACGTTAAAACAGCAATTTGCGATATGCAATTCAACGCTGTTGCTGTTACATGAAGAAGTTGAGTTGCTATAAAACGGTAAAGTGAATTTTATCTGCTTTGCCGTTTTTTCTTCACATCTGGACTCCAACATGCCTTTGTGCTATTCAGCGATTCCATCGCGCAGCCTG
>ERZ779889.3480-NODE-3480-length-11461-cov-2.916360_pt1 | contig 11461 bp, 4 predicted proteins | sample MGYA00511030_ERZ779889 | MGnify/ENA primary metagenome ERZ779889 (study PRJEB29588, sample SAMEA2160616) | human gut metagenome | biome: human gut; feature: human-associated habitat; material: faeces | place: Denmark | collected 2008/2010 ...
GCTCTTACCAAAAAAGCTGAATAACGCTACGCCTCGTTCTCGGAACGATACTTGGCAACAAGGCCCACGCTGGCAATCACGGCGACAAGGACGCCCACGCCGATGAGCACGGTCTTGCCCATACCACCGGTAGAGGGCAGCGTGGCGCCACGGAGGTTCTGGATGGTGACGGGGATGAGGCCCATGTCGTTCTTGGACTCGAGCGTGACAGCCGCTCCGTCCTTCTTCCAGGCGCAGGCGGTAGAACCAGTCGCGCTCGGGGCAGTACAACCAACCTCGACCGTCACGGGATCGGCCTTGTTGTAACCGTCGGGAGCGACAAGCTCGGTGATGGTATAGGTGCCCTCGGAGAGACCCGCAACGATGATGTTACCGCTGGCGTCGACCCAGGAGGTGATGCCGTCGGTGCCCGGAGTCACCGTCGAGGTGGTCGTCTGGAGCGCGTACATGGTCTCGGTGTCCACGTACTCGGAGGAGTTGTCCTCTGCCGGGGCGACGGTGGTGTAGGCACCGCTCTTCAGCTCGTAGTAGGTGCCCTCTTCGCTCTGAACAAACTCCGTGCCCACGAGCACAACCTGGTTGAAGTCAGAGCTGGTGATCTTGAACTGGGCGCCAGCGATGGGGACGTTTTTCTCGTCGACCTTGTGGATGATGAGACCGCCCACGTAGGTATAGGTCGACGTAGGGAGGGTCTTGCCCATCGGGGCGTCCACGTCACTCAGGTCAGTGTAGGTATAGTTCGGGTCCTTCGAGAACTCGAGGTACGCAGAGTTGTTGTTGCCGGCGTCACCGATCACGGCGTCGGAGTCGACCGTGGCGGAGTACGTGATGGCGATAACGCCGGACTTGCCCACGAGGTCGTTGATGGAGATGGTGATGACGTTGTTGTTAACGGAGACGGCGTAGTCGGACGCCGCGAGCGGCGCATCGCCAACTGTGATCGCAACATCGTCAGTACCAAAGTTTTCGGCAAGCGTGAAGCCGTCGGAAAGCGTGTCGGTGACGACGAAGAAGTACTTGTTGTAGCCATCCATCTCGGGAACGGCGCTCGTGAGCGTGAAGGTGACGGTGTCGCCGACGGCGGCGTTGGCATAGTCGGCGTTGACAGCCTCCCCGTTGACGGAAGCAATCTTCTTGTCAAGCGTGGGCTGGTCCGCCTTGGCCTCTGCGGTCACGTCGTGAACGACCTCGAGGATGAACTTGGTCTTGGCGTACTGACCACCGGTGGGGCTGTTCGAAGCGTCCTGGACCAGATAGTAGCCAGCGGTCGCAACCTCAGCAGAGTAGCTGTACTTGCCTTCAGCTCCAGTCTCAGAGCCGAAGGAGATCGCCGCGCCCGTAAGGTTGGCTCCGGCAACCTCGGCAAAGGCATCCATGAACGCGGATTTCTTTCCCTGAAGCACGGCAGCGACGTCTGCCGCGGACTCGCAGCTCGCAAACGGGTTGGGGTCGCCAAACGCGGTGGAGGCGTTGAGGTCCTCGAGGATATTGCCCTCGCCCGTGGAAATGACGTTGTCGCCCCACTGGACGTTGGAGAGGGTCTCGCCGTCAGCGCTTACGTCGCCCTTGAAGACCTGATAGGCCTCATAGGTGTGACCGGGCGTCTCGGAGGTGATTGTCAGGGTGTACGGACCTGCGGCATAGGCAGGAACGGCAACGGCGAGCGTGGCAAACACCGCGCAGACCAACGCCACGAGCCCTTTGAACTTCTTTTTCATGCTCTTTCCTTTCATACGTTCCAGCTTGAAACCCTTTGAACTATCACTACGCGCTAAGTCGCGCGAAAGATCACTCAAGGGGCATCACCCGCCTCAGGTGGTGCCAAAGCGCGTACGCACAGGCAGAGGCGGCCATGATTGCCACGCCACCAGCAACGAGCCTCGTCTTGCCATTGCCTCCCGTGGAGGGCAGCTCGTAGGGCATGTAGTTCTTCACGGTGTAAGAGAGCGTCTGCGTCTCGGAGTTGGCGTTAGAGCGATAGAGCAGCCACCCTGACGTTGGCTCAACGTAGCCCTCAGGAGTCCTCACTTCCATGAGGTAGTAGTTCTGCGCCGTAAGTTCATTCCAGACGTACGTGTTCGAGTCATTAAGATCAACAACGCTGTAGAGGTAATAGGTCGTTCCGCTCACCTCAACGGTCTTTGCCACATTGTCCAAACCCGAGGGCACCGTAGGTTCCTCCTCGGGCCGTGTGCGACTGTAGAGGGCAAACGCGGCACCGTTAAGCGACTCGTTCGTATCGCCGTCAACCTTTTCCAGCTCAATGGACCACTCCTCGTAGAGGTTGGTGCACGTGATTTCCTCGTTCCTATCCCGTTGATAGGTAAACGTATACGTGCGCAGACTCTGGTCTGCCGTCCCGCTCACGTTGCCGTTGGTTCCTCGAATGCCCTGGAACGAGTAGCCGCTTGCCATGGTGGGCAGCTCGGTGACGGAATAGGTCTTTCCGTTCTCCCATGTCCAGCCGTCCAGCACCAGGACCTTCTCGGCCTCCGACGTGCCGGAGTCAACGGTGATGTCAACGTTCTTGTAGCTGCGCCCGGCAGCATCAAGCTGAGATTCAAGATCTTGCTGGTCGGTATATGAAACAGCATCTCCCTCATACACCATGTACGAGAAGGTCTGGTCTCCGTCGACGGCATTCGGGCCGCCCTGAGCGTTGACCACCTCCTTGGTGAGCTCGGGGACGGTCTGCATGCGCACGCCCACAGACGCTGTCATGGCCTGGAGGGTATCGGTGATCCCGGCGGTCGACGTCTCACGCTGGCACGTGTAGCCAAAGCTGTTCCATGCGGTGGCGTCGGGAGAGGCGTCCGGCCCCGTCTTTGCCTTGAAGGACACAAGAATCTTGGACCCATCCTTGATGGCGTGGTTTAGCGTGATGCGCAACGCTGTCACGTCATCAAAGCTGCTGACATCTTTACTCCACCTGCCAGACGGAGCTCCGCCCCAGTCATCATCTCCAAAGGTGGGACTGTCTTCGGTGCAGTATTCAACCTTGTAGTCAGTTCCTTGGACCAGCGTTTTAGCGACTGGGCCGTCTTCGCTGTCGGCAACCTCCACAAGAGTGAAGTCACCGTTTGCGAGCTGCACACTAAACTCGCTGTTGCGCGGTGCGCTCTGATCAAACGCGCTCACGTCTCCAATGCGCGGAAGGTTGTCGATCATCACCATGTCGCTCAGCGTTCGGCCGGTTCCGTTGGTGATGGTGAAGTCATAGGTCAGATTGCCATCAATGACCTCAGATGCCACTCCCTCAAGACGGATGGCGTTATTCGTGCTCCAGGAGCTTGCGGTGTTTTCGGTCTTTCCCGTCTCATCGTTTTCCGCAACGTCTTTCTGAATACCCGCAATAGATCCTCCAGCAACGTTTACCGAGGTGCTCGCCATGACGGAGTGCCAGTCCCTCGATGCACCGTTTAGGATGTCCGAGGTAATCGTGGTCTCAGCACCCTGATACACCGACGTGAAGTCCTGCGTGAGCGGCGTGAGGTATGCGTAGTTGGTATACACCGCATTGTTAAAGGTATCCGTCGTATTGCGCGAGGAGACTTTGATTTCCGAGTAGCCGCCGTTTGCGGGGATGTTTCTTCCGTGGAACACGAAGCGAACACGCAGAATCTCGCGCTCACCCCTGGAGTCAAGGGACATCTGGAAGTTGCCATCGCCAGTATTCGGCTTATCAAGCGAAGAGTTAAGGCAGTACCACCGGCCATCGGCGTAGATCTCATCCGGATCGCTCTCGTCACGCCACGTTACCTCAACCTTCTTATCACCCAGGCTGTGTGCGGCGATGCTGACCATCGGGCGCTGAACTGATGTCCAGACGGAATTGCCGTTCTCATCAAACGTGCCCACGTGGATGACGTCTCCCACAAAGGTGTAAGGAGCGGGCAGCTCGTCGGAGATCATGTAGTCGTTCATGGTCTGGTTGCCCGTGTTGTAGGCACGCAGGTTCCACGTGATGATAGCGTCGGGCGTTGCAGAACCGGTATAACTCTGAGTCGTGGCGCCGGGGCGAGGGTCGGCCGTGGACTCAACGGTCTTTACGAGGCCTGGCACGATTCCACCACGTGTTACTGCCACGTCAGACACAAGCCAGCTGGTGTTGTCCTCCTCATCGGCAAACCCATAGGCGCTGGGGTCAAACGCCTCGGTCGTCATGATTTCCGGAAGAGGGTCGTCGTTTGGGCTTCCCAGGTCGGTCGCTCCATCAGAGGCCAGACCCTCGTATCCGCTAATCGTTACCCCATCGTCCAAAGAGCTTCGAACGCCGGAGTTTGAGGGGTCGCTGTACGCCATGGCAACGAGGTTGGTTGCCGAGTCATCAGACGTCGACGCCGCTGAGTCGGTCGCAGTTCTATAGCCAAACACGAGGGCTTCGTTCTTCTCGAGGTAGCACTTGTCAAGCTCCTCGTCATATCCGATGGAGTTCTCCCCCTCGCCATTTTGCGAAACTCTGAACACGAGCTTGCGACCAGATGCGCTCGCGTCAATCGTGGCAGTCTTATACGTGATGTCCCCAACGCCCGAGAAGCTAACGAGGGGATTATCAAGCCCATCTTCGGCGCCACCGTAGGTTGTGATTGAAGAGGTGTTGGCGCCTACCCAATTACCGTCACGAATTAGGTTCTTGTAGCTAAAGCCGCGCGGAAGATAGTCTTGGATGTCGTTTATATAGAGGCGCTTGTTGCCCGTGTTGACGAGGGCAACGTAGTAGATGACGCCGTGAGACTCCCAATCCGCATTGCTGTAGTAGTATCTCCCGCCATCAAGCTCCTCACCCGTGTACGTTCCATACACGCCCTTCTGGAGCAGCACGGACCCCTGCTCGCTGAGTTCGTGAGACACCATGCTCTCATAGCCGTAGACCCACAGAGCGTTGTAGAGCCTCTTTCCCTCGGCGGCATCACAGTAGAGCTGCCAACTCTCCCCCTCGGGGAAGGAAAGCGTCACGTAGACGTAGGCAGACTCTCCACGCGGAATGGTTATAGAGGCATCCGGGCCCCAGCAGATGTACTGCTGATACTCGCTGTCGAGGGGTCCGTTGAACTTGTAGTGGTCCTTGTACTCATCCTGAACACTCCACTGGTTATCCCAGCCGTTGAAGTCAACGCCCTCGGAGGAGCCAGTCCCGCTAACCTTAACGTGCCCATCATCCCAGGTAAAAGCTCCGTATGTGTTAGGAAGCGCGTCCATGACGTCTGTGCCGCTCAACTTGTATTCGTCGGTCAGGTTATTTGTGAACCTGAGGCGATACGTCACGGGCTCACCACGCCTTATGGCGCTGTAACCATCAGCAGCAAGAACGTCATTTGCCGGGTTTTGGGAATCTTGCGAGACCACGATATTCTTCTCGAAGGCAATCATCGATCCGCCACCGGTTACCGTCGTCCAGAGGTTACCCTTCGTGGCATCGTTGGCACGCACCGTGTTACCCAAGGAGAAGTCCCCAGAGCTCTCCGAGAGGTCCACAATGGTCTGATAGCGCAGGGAAAGCTGGTAGCTCTCCGCCGGAGATTTGCCGATATACCAAACGATCTCCGTGTTGTTTTCACTCACGGATACGGAATCTGCCGTCCAGTACTGCTCGGGATCCATTCCGTAGCCAAAGCCCACCAAAACATCTTCGTAGCTGCCCTCGGTGAGCACGTAGTATTCTGACCCGCCAAATGTAACGGTTACAAGGCCCTTGCCCTCAAGACCCGGGTTCTTTCTCACCGGAACCAGCAGACGTTGATTGCCGGCGATGCGATCGATAAACGGAAGGCTCTCATATACACCGTTGCCGTAGTGAGAAAAGTCAATGCTGTAGTCAATGACATCTTTGTCCTTCGCGCCGCCAAGCGAGACGTCCGTCGGCTCGCCGTCACGATAGATCTGGTAGGACTTTCCGAGCACCGCCTCACGGACGAAGTCGTGGCTCAGCTGGCCCGGGGCCTTTTGCCCGCGGGTAACAGAGACGCTGTTGGGAACATTCGTCAGCGAGTCCTCAGGGATCTCTGTCTCACGTGTGGTGTCGGTGGCCTGGAAGGTGTTCTTCACCGTTGTGAGAACCTCATAGTCAATCGTCGTTGACCCGGCAATCTTGTAGTCCTCATTCGCCTCGGCAAGAGTCCATGTGCAGGCATACGTGGAGTCCGGCGTAACGTCATAGCCGACGCTTCTCAACAGCTCCGTCACGCTCGAACCCGTTATGGGCTCGCCGCCATCAACCACCAGCTGGTATTCTCCGGTATCCGTCTTGCTTATCGAAAGCTTGTGGCCACCCGATGAAGACAGGTCCGAGTTTGCGGGCGTCTTGTATGCGGGGTCTTCTCCAAACGCATGGCTAACCTCAGGCAGAGGCCTATTCGAGAGAAGCGTGGCGTTGGTGATGACAATCTCAAGCTTCTCGCCATCTTGGCCGTTGAGCATCTTCTCCATGTTCTCCGGCCTGATGTAGGCGTTCTCACCAATCGTGTCAGTAACCTGGAACGCAGCGCCGCTTGCCCCAACAGTGTGCTCCATTGCTCCGGGGTTGCTCAGAGATACGGTATAGGTGACGTCTTCCCCAAGATAGGCAACCTCATCTGTCTCTAAGGAAGACGTCTGGGTAATAGTCAGGCTTCCCGCTCCGTTCCCCAGAGCGGTCTTTACCTCAGACTCAGACGTATAAGGCTTTCCATAGTGGTAGTGGAGGGTAGACGTTGCCTTGTTGACGATATTGACGTCTCCGTCCTTGTTGTACTTGCTCAAATCCACCGTTACGGCATCGGGATAGAGCCTAATGGCAAGGCCGCGGAACACCATCTCGCTGGAGCCTATCGTGTCTCCGTTGCTGTTCTCAAACTGGAACCTGAACTCGAGCTGCCCCTCATCAGAGATGCCAAGCTCAACCCCCTTGGGAGTGTCATCCCAGCTGGAGGTGTTCTCGACCGAGACAACTCGCTTGTCCCCAACGACCATCGTGACGACCCATCGCTGGTTGCTTGGGTTGGTTGTGACAACACTCACCTCTCCAGCCTTGATCGCCGCGACAACATCGCTCTCCAACGACATGCCGGCGGGCATCGTGAGGACGTCTTCCAGCTCGTAGTACTTAACGTAATCCTTTCCGGCGGAGCCCTCCGTGTTGCCTCCGGAAACCTGCGAATGAGAGATGTTCCAGACGAGCTCTTTGGCGAGCTTGCCCTCGTTCTCGCCCTCTCCCTTGATAATCTGGGTGCCCGCTATGCCATTTGCGGTTTTTCTCACCTTCCAGTGGGTTTGCTCCGTGGTCCACTGGGCAAAAATCATGTCGGCGTCGCTGCTGGGGCGATTGCTCTCGTCCACGCTCACCACGCCATCTTCTCCGATGCGCCCGGCATCCTTTAGAGACTCGCCAACCTCTCCCCAAATGAGGACGCCACCGCCCGCGGAGCTCGGAGACGGATAGAACATGCTCACCGGAAACTCAATGGTTCCGCTTATCGCAGGAATGAATTCGATGACAAAGGTGTGAGGATCAGACGTAGCATAGCTCTGGATCTTCTGCCCACTGTACTCAATCTCCGAGCCAGGCCTGAACATGTCCGCAAGAGTTCCGTCTTCGTCGGTAAAGTGGACAAACACGCGGTACGCGGCATCCGTCTCTTGGCCAATCTCAAGCTTGACGGTTGCCTGGAGGCTGTTGCCCGTAAGCAGGCGATAGCCACCCACGTTGTCCTGGGACTCCTCTGAGGAAACCCATTCCGGCCCCTCGTCGACGGTGATGCTCAGTCGAGGAAGCTCGGCATATTCTCCGGTGCCCGCAATGCTCAGCTCCTTCGAGCCGGTCATGTTGTCTCCAAAATCAGTTTCATTGAGCGCGTCCGTGAGACCGGTGTTGTTGAAGATGCCATAGCCGATGACAACGTCGTTGTTGCTAAAGGTGCTCTTGGCTTCCGCCACCGTCGTCTTACCGTTCACGGACGACAGTGTGGGGCAGGAGGCCAGGGCATTGGTCTCCAGAAGCCTTATCGAATCAGGAGCCTCAAACACGATGCCTTCGAGCTCGTCAGCAAACTTGAGTGCGTCACGACGGACCGTATCAACGGTGAACGTCCGACCATTCACCTCAACAGCGCCTGGAACAGTCGCAGACTCCAACCTGGGCGGGCAGTATACCAACGACGCCGTGCCATCCTCGTCGCAGACATATACGAGTCCGCTCGCATCAACGTACACGCTCCCAGAGACGCTGGAGAGCGGAGAGGGCAAGCTGGAGAACGCACCCTCCTCCACGGTAAAGGCATGGTTTGCATCAAAGCTGACTTTGCTCGCGCTTCGACCAATGACCTCAAAGCCGACAGCGATGTTTTGGACGTTGTCACCGATAACGAGCTCATAGCTCAGCTTGCCCGAGGCAAACGTCGTAGGGAATGACTCCGCGTTAGCCGCATCATACTCGAGCCGACGAAGCGCGTAGCAACCCTGGAATGCATCCGAGCCGATGGTGGTAATCGAAGCGGGAATCGTTGCCTCTTCCAGAGCATGAGCCCCGCTATAGACCGCCTTGAAGGAAGTGCCACACTCCGCGTCTTCGGAAATCTCCACCCTTCTGAGCATGTCAGATTCGTAGAACAGACTGTTCATATTGGAGATGGTGGCACCAGAGCCAATCGAGACCTCGGAGAAATCCGAGTACGAGAAGGCTGCTTCCGGAATCGTCACCTGGACGGAATCGGGAATGGTTATCTTCTGCAACTGCTTGCAGTAGCGAAACGCCTGCTGATCGACAGCCGTAACCTGATCGGGCATCACATACTCAGTGGCGCGCCGGTTGGCAGGGTACTTCACCACGGTCCAAGTCTCTGGATCGCCGCCGTTACGGCGATAGAGAACCCCGTCGGCCTCGCCTACGAAAAACTTCGAGTTCTCCGTATTCCCTGAAATCACTATCGAACTCGCTGCGCAATTATAGAATGAAAATGCATCAACACTTTGAAGGCCAGAGGGGAGAACGACCTCACCATCAGGAGCTATGGCACCGTAAAGTGCATAGGTTCCTATGGTCTTTACTCCGCTTCCAAAAACAAACTTCTCAATCGTATTGTTATTGCTTTCGTTTCTAAATGCATAGGATCCCACAGCAGTAACTGCATCTGGAATGGCGACCGTTCCAAAAAAGCTATTGTTGGCAAAGGCGTAAACACCGACGGATTTCAGCGTGCTGGGCAGCGAAAGAGTGCCGTCCGCCCTAAGAGTATCGAAACCACGATCTCCAACACGAGTGATTCCCTCTCCAACCATGATGTTGTTCAAAGCCGCGCTCGTCGCAACTTTACGCCATGGTTGATTATTGTATGAACCATAATCGGGAATCCCACCCTCACCCTCAACGTAGAGCGTCACGATTCCGCGCGTGTCTCGAACCACGCGCCAAGAGATGGCGTCTGCCTTACCTTCAGCATTGGCAGCCGTACCTTCGCCAAGAACCTCGTCAAGCGCGTCAGAGAGCGTCACAGACTCACCAGCACCCGTAGCGTCCTGAGCAGTTGACTCAACGGAGGCATCAGGTACATCAGAAGGCTCAGGGTCAGCCTGAGAGCTTGTCTCAGCGTTAGTTGAGGTGACAGCCTGAGGTGCGGCAACGGGCGGCTGAGTCGTGCTTTCCGTGACATTGACCTGAGTGTTTGTAGGCTCGCTCTCAACAGTATCGGTCTGCGGTTCGTCGTTGTTGCCCTGGGTCTCACCATCGTTGTAGCCCGAGGGTTGCTCAGTCGCAGTATCTCCAGAGGCGGCGTTCTCACTCGCAACGGTGTCGTCAGAGTCTGCTTCATCCGCGGAATCGACGCCTTCGACCTCGAGATCACTAATCTGACCCTCGTCTTTCTCGGCCCCGTCCGTAGGCATCTCCGACGAATCAGGAGAACTCTGGGAGTCGCTCTCTCCCGCCGTCTCCACGTCCTCTGAGAGCTGATCGACCATGCCCGGCACATCTACGTTGCTCTCAAGGGTGACTGCGGGGAGCACCAGCAGATAGGCCGTGACAAATACCACGATGGCAGCAAGCACGGTGACGGTGGCCCGCCAACCGTGATGCTTTCTCACGTGGCGGTCAAACGCCTCCGCAAGCTCTCTGAGGTTGTGCTTCTTAGTGTTGCTCATGCCGTTCACCTGACTAACTCACGGGACCAAGCTCATTGAGCGGCCAAACCCTAAACGCAATCTTTCCTACGACCTGTTCCTCCGCAACGCATCCAATGGTTGAGCTGCGGCTATCTACGGATGTGGCACGGTGATCACCCATAACGAAGTAGCGACCATCCGGCACCTGATACGGGAGCTCTATGTCGCATTCCCCCAGTGCCTTGTCGGTGAGATAGGGCTCGTCGAGCGGCCCTCCGTCAACTGTGACGTTGCCGTACGCATCGATATCGACCCACTCTCCGGGACCGGCTATGACGCGCTTTACAAGAATCTTGTTGTTGTAGTAAAAGGCAATGACGTCTCCTCGAGAGAAGGTTCCGCCCTTGAGTGAGAGCACGTACTGTCCGTCGTGAAGCGTGGGCGTCATAGACGTTCCTGTGATCTGGAGCACCGGAGTCACGAGCGTGGCCACAAGAACGGCCACGGCAGCCACCGTAACAAGCACGGCCACTGTGCTCCTAAGGGCGCGACGAAAGCGCGTACGAGAGAGCTCCTGCTCGAGCTCCGCATAGATGCGCTCTCGTTCACGAGCGAGAAGCTCTTCGACGTCCGGAGGAAGACTTTGATGCAAGGGCCCCTCTTCCGAGGATGCCGTAGTGATTGAGGACTGAAGAAGGGCTGGATCTGCCATGCTTGAGATGTCATGCACGTTCGAATCATGGCTATCCATCAGCTGCCCCCTCCCCGTCTATTGTGTCTAAACTAAGACAAATTTACGTTTGTAAATTTGTCTTAGATATGTCTACCTGCGCTTCAGCTCTATCTATAGTAACTGATTTTTTAGGGGTGGGGGTATATTTGTAGTTAAGTTAGTAACAAATGGGGTTGTTATCTGGTGCAGCGTCGAGTGACTTTAAACAACATCACATTATGTCCACATCACTAAATGGTATCGTTTCCACAACGGAACGAAAAAGGGGAGGCGCCCCGTGGACGCCTCCCCTACAAACAAGCTATGTGAGAAAAGCCTAGCCGAGCGTGCCCGTCGGGAACGTGAGGGCCATCACAACGATGCAGAGAATGAAGACCGTGGTGGTGATGACGGTAAGACGGTTGAGGTTCTTCTCCAGAACGCCTGAACCCGTGCCAGAGTTGTACACAGAGGAGGCGATCATGTCAGAGACGCCCGTGCCCTTGCCGGAGTGCATGAGGACGAGAATGACCGTCAGGATGCCGGACAGGAAGAGAAGCACGGTGAGAATGATGTTGAGCGGGCCCACGAAACACTCCTTATAAGTGGCTTATACAGTCCAAGCTCAGATGATAGCACAAAGGGCCCGGACTTCTGTCCGGGCCCCAGATTTCACAT
>ERZ779889.3481-NODE-3481-length-11458-cov-8.251162_pt1 | contig 11458 bp, 8 predicted proteins | sample MGYA00511030_ERZ779889 | MGnify/ENA primary metagenome ERZ779889 (study PRJEB29588, sample SAMEA2160616) | human gut metagenome | biome: human gut; feature: human-associated habitat; material: faeces | place: Denmark | collected 2008/2010 ...
AGCTCGGCTTTCTGTTGGTTGTCATAGATAGCCTTGATGAAAAAGCCGTCGGTCAAAATCCACGCCGCGCCGACGCAAATTACGACTTGAAGTATCTGCACGTTTTTCGGGTTGATCGTCACGCCGACGAGGAAAACGCAGACAAGCACTATCTGCACCGCAAGCACCATGAAGAACTCCCACGTTTTGGTATTCATTTCAATCCCCGATATTTTGTTCCATATAAACACCGCGATGAACATGAAGATCGTCACGCTGATAGTGCCGAAAAAGCGGCCTATCGGCAGATACATCACCGCTTTCGACGACCTGATGTCCGCGCCGACGCCCATAAACACCAGCACGCAAAAAAGCTCGCTTATCACCGCGCTTCCGCTGAATATCAGAAAAAATTTCAGCACGCGCACCCACGAGTCTTTTGTAAAAATTTTCATGAGGAAAAACAGCATAGTCTGCGTGAAAAGTATCGTGAAAAGCGAATCCTCTTTCAGGAAATCAAGCCAAAGCTTGAACCACATCAGCGCGCAGATCAGCAGCCCGTAGAGCAGGGTCGCCCGCACGCTTTTGTACTTCGGCGTCAGCGAGCGGCGCACCGAGTAGACGTAAGGCACGCTTGTGATAACGCAAAGCAGTATGTAGATGAGAATATCCATCATTCGCCGTCACCAACTTTCAAGCCGACAAGCACCGAAAACTTCTCCTCAGCGTCGATAACAACGCGCCCATCGTACTTCCCTGCCACGCTCTCGATTATGGACAAGCCCAGCCCGCGGCCGCTTCCCTTTGTGGAAGCAAGCTTTTTGCCGTTCTTTTTCGCAAGGCTGGACTTTCCCGCGTAACTGTTCACGCACTTGATAAAGAAATACCCCGCCTCGCTCCATGAACTCAGCTCTATCTCGCCATCGCGAATATTCCTCGCGGCTTCGAGAGCGTTGTCAAGCAGATTTGAAAATATACTACACAAGTCTATGTTCTCAATGCCGTCTAAATTTTCGCCGTTGACAGATACTGTAAGCTCAACTCCGTTCTCCTCAGCGGCAAGCGATTTCGACAAAATTACCGCATTTATAACAGGATTGCTGCTGTAATAAGGTATCTGCGTTTGCTTATACTTTTCCTGCATTTGCTCGAAAAGCTGCCGACCGTTTTCCCGCGACTCGGGGGAGTCGGGATCGTTCATCATGACGGAGAGCGTCTGCAAAGTGTTGTTCATATCATGCCTAAATTTACGCATGGAGTAGACAGATTCTGTCAGATTTTCGTAATACTCATACTGCATTTTTTCCAGTTGCATCGCTTGGTCGAGCGACATTTTCAGCTCGGCTTTCTGTTGGTTGTCATAGATAGCCTTGATGAAAAAGCCGTCGGTCAGCACCCACGCCGCGCCGACGTAGATAACTACGTTCAGCATTTTTACGCTCTCGCCGTATTCTGTAAGACCTATTATGAAAAGACTGCAAATTACCATCTGCACGGCGAGTACGGCAAAGAACTCCCATAGTTTGGTGTTCATCTCTATTTTAGATATTTTGTTCCACACGAATATTCCTAGGAACATGAAAATATTTACGCTTATCGTCGAGAAAAAGCGCACGCCCGCTCCCGGCAGGCTGTTTACCATATTGTCAAATTCCAGCCCCATTCCAAAAAACACCAGTGCGCAGAAAAACTCGCTGATTATCATGCTGGTTGTCAATATCAGATAAAATTTGAATACCCTTGCCCACGAGTCCTTCGTAAATATCTTCATAGTCGCGAAAAGCGAGAAATTCGTTATCAGTATGGTAGCGAGCGAGGCTTTATACCGCGCGTCGAAAAAGAGCTTTATCCAAAGCATAACGCATATCAGCAGACTGTACAAAAGCAGACTTTTCAGCGTCTTTTTCTTCGGCGTGAGCGAGTAGTGCACCGAGTAGGAGTAGGGTATGCAGGTAAGCGCCGATGTCAGCGCGTAAAATATCATCTCCCCCATTTAGATACCCCCTTTGTAGCGGAAGAAATCTTCCATAAAGCTGTCCTTTTTCGTCTTGCCCAAGAAAAGATCTCTGCCGTTTACCATCTTCACCTCGCCATTCTTTTCGTCTACCGAGTGTACGAATTTCAGATTTGCGATGTAGCTGCGGTGGCACTGAGAAAAGCCATCGGGCAGGCGGTCGGTTATCTCCGATATCTTAGCGTACACCTCTTCCTCAGCGCCGTCGCGCATATGGAATATCAGCTTGCGCCGCCAACTTTCTATGTACATAACCTCGCGCAGATTTATGCTCACTACGCGGCGGTTTTTGCTGAACTCTACGCGCTTTTCCTCAGCCTCTTCGCTGCCCTTTATCAGCAGCGAGAGTATGCGCTCTACCACGGCGCGGTCTATCGGCTTAATAACGTAGCCGAAAGGACGCAGGGCGGGCGACTGCATGAATATCGCCTGCGAGTAGCGGTCGGCGTAGCCTGTTACGAAAACTATCTTTATTTCAGGCTCCATGCGGCTCACCATATCCGCCAGCTCTATCCCGTTCACGTCAAGCCCCAGCTCTATATCCATAAAGAATATATCGCAGCCGATATGCCCGCTTTTCAGCAGCTCCTCCACCTGTTTCGGCTCTTCAAAGCAACGGAATGAGGCGTAGCAGCCGTGCTTCTGCAAAAAGCCTTCTATACAGTTTTTCAGCTCTGCGGTAGCCGCGCGGTTGTCGTCAAAAATGTACACCTTGAGTTCACTATTCAATTTAAAACACCCCTAAGAAATTATTTATTTTGAATATACCATATAATATTTTACACCAATATTAGACATAATTCAACCAAAGTATTTTAATTTGTTATATAAAATATTTTAGTTACATTTTAAGACAATTCATTACATTATTTGCAGACGTTCGTTACATTTTCGTACTTTTGGTTACATTTTTCTTGAAGCTTATGTATATAAATGTTATAATGTATTATGAATAAGCATTTGACAAAAATCCCACTCCCGCAGTATGAAACCATGCCGCGGAAGTTTTTTTATAAAAAAATGTTCAAAACTGTACTTTTGTCATTGACAAGACTATTATATTTGTGCTATTATTACATATATAAGATACAACCACTATTGATTTTTGTACGGGGTGAATATTATATGAAGAAAAGAATAATTAGTTCCGCCGTGGCGGGAGCAATGGCGCTCACCATGCTTCCCACCCTGCCTGCGGATACTTCTTTGAGCGCCGCCGCAGCTTCCGACATTACCGAGGTGCGCGGACAGTGCGCCAGCTACGAGGGCACGAACGCGGGCGCGCAGACCTATGACCGCTGGTCGAAAGTGATAAACTCATACCTCTTTGCCGATGGCGAGGGCTACCTGCGCGTTCAGGGCGACGCGGTGAGCGGCAAGCTGCTGGCTGAGTACTATTCGTCAGACTTCACGCTGCAAAATACCGTTACCGTAGATCTTGATCTGCCGATATTCGGCGGATTTTACTCGACGGGGGATAACTACTACGTCCTTACAGGTCAGGAGAATGACGCCGAGGACGACAGCGTAGAAGTTTACCGCATAACGAAGTACGATAAAAACTGGAACAATTTGGGCAGTGCCGGACTTTTTGGCGGGAACACCACTATACCTTTCAACGCGGGCACGGCGCGCTTTGCCCAAAGCGGAAAATATCTGCTGATACGCACCTGCCACCAGATGTACACATACAGAGACGGCAGAAGGCATCAGGCAAACGTCACCATTCAGCTGGATATGGACGAGATGAAGATAACCGACTCGCTCACAAGGATAGCAAACAACAGCATAGGCTACGTCAGCCACTCTTTCAACCAGTTCATACGCACCGACGGCACATCTATTGTGGCGGCAGACCACGGCGACGCAGGCCCGCGCTCAGCCGTGCTGATAAAGTATGACGGCGACTTTACCAAAGGCTCGTTTGTTTCCGGATGCACCACTTTTGATATGATGACGTATCCCAAGCACAAGAGCAACTACAATATCACGGGCGGCTCGATCGGCGGCTTTGAGGTCACTTCGAGCGGCTACGTTGCCGCGATGAATTCGGTAGACCAAGCGGACATCACGAACAATACCACGCGAAACATTTTCATAGCCCGCGTATCGAAAGACCTCGGCACTAAGACGGTAACGCAGGTGACGAATTACGCTGAGGGCACGGAAACAGCCTCTACCCCGCAGCTGGTGAAGATAAACGACGACGAGCTTATGCTTCTTTGGACGCGCGAGGGCAAGGTGAATTACGCCGAGCTGGGCGCTGACGGCGCTGTAACGAGCGATATTTACAGCTTCGAGGGCGAGCTTTCAGACTGCCAGCCCATTGCGGCTAACGGCAAAGTCAGCTGGTATATCTGGAACGACGGCGACATAACGTTCAACAGCATAGACCTTGGCGATATATCGAAACACAGCACTAAGATAATCCACAACGGCCATGACTACGTTACGAAAAACGCTACCAAGACCAACGGCACAGTTACCCAGACCTGCAAAGTCTGCGGATATGTAAACACTTTCACGGTAGACACTACTTTTAAATCGTGGTACAGGACTAACGCGGACACCGGATATTTCTGGAGCTCGCCCGAAAGCAGCTACGCCATCGGCAACACGCTGGATATAATGGTTTACGACGCTAATGGCGACACGGTGGACATGAAGAAGAAGTACGTCGTAGAGCTTTCGGACGATATAGCCGTGCAGTCAAACCCGCAGAGCTACTACACGCGGCTTACTTTCACAAAAAACGGCAGCGTAACGCTGAAAGTTTACCCGAAGTATAATCCCGACGCGGCGCACGTTTTCACAATAGTCTGCGGCCACGCGCACAACTTCAACACAGGCACGATAACCACCCAGCCGACCTGCACGGAAAAGGGCGTTCGCACACGCACCTGCACCATCTGCGGCGAAAAGCGCTACGAGAGCATAGCCGCCACGGGTCATAAATACAGCGCATGGAAAGAAACTAAGGCGGCTACTTGTACCGCCGCGGGCACTCAGACCCGCACCTGCTCGGTATGCAAAAACGTCGAGAACAAGACTATAAAGGCTAAGGGCCACACCGAAGTCGCGGACAGCGCGGTGGCGGCTACCTGCACTACCGACGGCAAGACGGCGGGAAGCCACTGCTCGGTATGCGGCAAGGTCATCAAGGCGCAGACGGTCATTAAGGCGACGGGTCACAAATACGGCAGCTGGACGGTAACAAAGGCGGCTACCTGCACGGAAGACGGCTCGCAGAAGCGGTCTTGCACAGTATGCGGAAATACGGAAACACAGACGATAAAGGCAACGGGTCACAAGGCTAGCGGCTGGATGATCGACAAACAGCCCGACATCGGCGTAAAGGGCAGCAAGCACAAGGAATGCACAGTATGCGGCAAGGTACTGCAAACGGCTGAGATACCCGCGCTGGGCGCTAAGGACATCTCGGGCGCGAAGGTCACGGTAGCGAGCAAAGTTACGTTCACGGGCACTTCGAGAAAGCCCGCTGTTACCGTGAAGCTGAGCGGCAAAGAGCTTGTAAAGAACACCGACTACACGGTAAAATACAGCAACAACAAGGCCATCGGCAAGGCGACCGTCACCATCAAGGGCAAGGGCAAGTACACGGGCGTTATCAAGAAAACGTTCAAGATAGTGCCCATGAAGCAGGTGATAACGAGCGTAACGGCAAAAACGAAAGCTTTCGCCGTGAAGTGGACGAAAGACCTAAACGTCGACGGCTACCAGATAAAGTACAGCACGAAGTCAGACTTTAGCGGCGGCAAGAGCGTTTACGTCAAGAAAAACACCACTGTAAGCAAGACATTTACAGGGCTGACGGCGAAAAAGACCTACTACGTCAAGGTGCGTTCGTACAAAACGGTGAACGGCACGAAATATTACAGCTCGTGGTCAAGCGCTAAAAAGGTAAAAACTAAATAAGCATACGCTCAACAGCCCCGCGCTTTCGGAAAATTTTCGTAAGGCGCGGGGCTTTATTTTTTGAGCAAGATCATAAGTAAGCGCGGGGAAACACGAAAAACCCGCGTTTTCCGGTAAACAATCTGTAAATAAGTAAAATAGCATTGCGTATTTACAGTGAAAAATAGCAAAGCGGCGGCGCGATGGCGAGAAAATCCAGCAAAATCAAGGGTCTGCGCCGTGCGGAGCGGTTTTTGTTTAGACTGGCTGATAATTAGTTAAAACAGAAACTTAATAAGCGAAAACGTTTTTGAATGTTGACAGAAAAGGTCGAATAATGTATAATATTACCAAGGAAAAGAGCCGCCATTCGGCAATGAGGCGCTCTAAAAAAAGCGCGGGCGCGCGGCGCGGCGCAAAATAATTTATGAAGGGAACGTATTCATATGAAAAGAAATAACGCACAGAACTCATCAGCAAAGAAAAAGCTGATACCCGCCGTAGCGATGTTCACAGCCTCAGCAGTTATGCTCTCCACCGCTACTTACGCTTGGTTTACGATGAATAGAGATGTTCAGGTTGACGGACTTCAGATGACCGCAACTACCAGCAGCTCGCTTGAAATCTCACTTGGCGAGCTTGATACTGTTGCAACTCCTGCAAAGGGCAGCGCAACATGGACTAAGAAAATTGCAGTAAGCGATTTTTATAAAACGATTGGCAAACTCAAACCCGCTTCTTCTGCTGATGGAAACACCGTTTACAAAATCGCAGACGAAAGCAATATTTATGCCGGTGGTACAAAAGTTACTTCTACCGCAGATATAGCTTCTGTTACACAGGGTGACTCAGCTACTCTTACTCCTGGAAAAGCAACCACTGATAAAAAATTAGAGCAGACAGATACAAATACTGGATATTTTGTTGACGTTCCCATGTGGATCAGATCCAGTAACAAGGCAGAAAGTAAAGTATACTGCACAGTTACCATCGAAGATGGAAACAGTAATACAGATGATGGCGAAGAACTTATGAAGGCTGTTCGTGTTGCTGTAATACCTGTTAACAAAGGTAGTGAAGCGACCGACCTTACGGGTTCAAATGCAATGACTAAGGATTCAGCTACAGCGCTTACTAAGAACTCCGAAACAGCAGGAACTACAACCATATTCGGTCTTGATAAAGTTACATATAATACAAACAAAGTACTTTCTAAAACAGGTACATATGCTGACGCACTTGGAGATACTAACGTCGTTACTGCAAATAATGCAGATGCTACAAGAAAAACCGCTACTAGAACTTCTGTATTTACTCTTCCCGCCGCAACTGACGAAGTATACGGCGTTGAAAGCTTTATCGTAAGAGTATGGCTCGAAGGCGAAAGCACTTCTTGTAATGACCTTACCGCTGACCAGGATTGGAATATCAACTTTGATTTCTCTCTTGATGAAACTGCCGCTCAGGCTGGCGAATAACCAAAATCAAACAAAATAACACTGAAAACGCCGACCCCAAATCGGCGTTTTTGGAATTATACGAATATTTTTTTGCGGGCACGGGGATGACACATACCGTCAGAACTGGTTTGCTGTAACAGAAAAACTTGCTGAGAGAGGGTGAAAAAATGGCACAGGATACCACGGGCACGGCGACCATCGCGGCGGCAACTTCCACAGTAGACGGTCTGCGCGCCATCGAGCTGAGCTACCGACCTATCCGCAGTACCGCGGACGGCGACGTGCTGTTTTTTCAGTCGGCAATGCGGCTCAACGGGCCTACCCTCGGCGTGCTCGCGCCCGAAGATTTTATGCCCGTGGCGGAGAGCACGGGACAGGCTTTTCCGCTCTTCAAGCTCGCGTTGGTGCAGTTGGCACAGGCGGTGGCGAAATTCCGCGCGCGTGAGATCAGCTTTTCGTGGTGCTCGCTGGCGATACCCGCGGCGGCGCTCGGCAGGCTGGACTGCGTAAAAACCATCTGCGAACTCTGCGAAACGCTCAAAGCCGACCCCGCGAAGATCTGCTTCGAGATACCGCAAAACGCCCTCGGCGACACGGCGGCGGCGGTGAACGTCGGCGTGCTCAGGAAAAAGGGCTTTCACTTCATGGTGTGCGGGTTCGACGGCGGCGGCTTGACACAGATAGCCGAGTTGGAGGCGAACTTTGTAATGCTCAGCCCCGCGGCGACGGAAAACATGAGCGGCGGCGAGCGCGCGCTGACCTGCGTAAAGACCCTGCTGGACTTCGTGAACGGCATTGAAGCCGAGCCAATAGCCTGCGGGGTATTCGACGACGAGCAGTTAAAGACCCTGCACGATATGGGCTGTTACTACTACGCGGGCGCTGGCGCGGGAAAATACGTCGCCGAGCGATATGTAAGAAGAAGAAACTAACGAAACGGGAGATACGGCCTTGAAAAAACACAGCGAAAATAACGCGGAAAGCGTTCAGGACGTACAAAACGTACACGAAAGCGACGTGGTAGACACCTTAAAACTGCGGCGCACGGCGAAAGAAGCCAAGAAATATGTGGTGCTGATGAGAATTTTAGGCATACTGGTGATAATTCTCGTCGCAATAGTTGCGATAGTTTACGCTATCTCGTACTTCTACGACAAGTACGGCAGCTTTACAGTCAAGATAAATAAGTACGATATGGTTAATCAAGGGCTTACGCTTTCGGAAACGCCAGATTATACCAAGACAAATTCAAAGCTGAATGCGGACATCGTGTACGACATGACGAACATCAGCGGCGAAGACTTGCCCGCGAACATCGACAAAGTGAACGGCAGTCATAACGGCGAAAGCTATATCGCGTACACGTTTTATCTGATAAATTCGGGCAAAGACACGCTGACGTATGACGGCGAAATGACCATCGAGAACGTAACGAATAATGTTGACGAAGCGATACGCGTAGCGCTGTATGTGAATGGCGAAAAGACGGTGTATGGCAAGACGAAGTCGAATGGCGGGGGCAAGGAGAGCGATTGTGATGAAGAGTTCGCGTCCTCGACGAAGGTAATGGAGAGTAGGCGAGAGAAGTTTGCGCCGGGTGCGAAAGATAAGTATACGGTAGTGATATGGCTGGAGGGCAATGACCCTGATTGTCTTGATGATATAGTAGGCGGCACGATGAAGCTCGGTATGGATTTCAAGATTGTGGAGGGTACGTAAACGCAAAGCCAAAGCCTAGTCCAAATCTCCGTAAAAGCCGCGGTGCAACAGCTTAGCACGCTCAAACGCATAGCGTGAATTCAAAAAAAGCGCGTGCTCAAGCGGCGCGCCAGCCGCTTGCGGGGTCGAGGGGCAGAGCCCATCGTCGCGCTCCGCAGAGCGCGAAATCCCCATACCGAAGGGAGCTCCGAAAAAGGTGAATTGTATAACAGTCCGGTGGACTGTTATACAAGAGGAAAATCCCTGCGATAGAGGGATTTTCCTAGTAGGTTGCCCGTAGGCACACCCCTTCAAGGGCGCACGCCCTTGAACGAACAGATGAAAAGCGCAAAACCAACAAAGCAACCGTACAACGACGGTTATTTAGATAGGATAATCATACTGAGTGCGGGGGCAAGGGCTGTCGCCCTTGTTTGGGTTTAATGTTTGTTCGCCGCAAAATCGCTTCGCTCTTTGCGGGTTTTACTGACATCAGGAGGACACGCTCTTGGAAATGCGGGGCTGATCGGGTTTGCGCATTTGATTAGGGGGATTGCTTTGGAGCGTTCGCTTATTTTTTGGCAGCCCCGTATTTTGGGGTTGACGTTGTTGGGAGCTAGGTATGGACTGGCTTGGTTTTTGTTGTGACCTTTCCACTCCAGGGGGCTTCTCGCCCCCTTCGACCCCTCGGCAGCGGCTGGCGCGTCGCTGCACCCCGCGCTTTTTAATTTTTAGCCACGTTGCGAGGGTTATCTCTGTGGGAAGTTGTCGAAGACAACTTCTAGGAAATTCGGCGAAGCCGACTTTCCACGCGCCTTGCAACCGCATCTATTGACACGCGCTTTTACTTTGCTATGCTAAGTCTACTTTTTAATTTTATAAACACAAAACCCGCCGAGCCACTAAAACTCGACGGGTCTTTCTATACCCATTTATTTACTCCAAACAAAGTATCGCATTTGGCTCGGAAAACTCCAGAGATGCCGAAGTATCCAACATATCCGCAGACAGCGTCAACAGCGGTTCGCCGACCGAATAATCGCCGTAATAGTAAGAATTGGCATAAACAAACCTCAGCGTGCCGTCCGCCGCCGTGGAATATCCCGTCACAAGAATAAAATGCTCGTTCGCATTCTTATCCACCACGCGGCCGTTTTCGTGATTTACCAGCACGATCGCCTGCTTGTCCTCGTCCAAGATCGACTTCACGACCGCAGACGGCGACTGCTCGGCGTCATACTTATTCACCAAATTCAGCGCGTAAACATCGCGGGCAAGCGCGCACAGCGAACCTGAAGTCATTCCGCCGTCGTCGGTGCTCATATCGCCCTGATCGGCATACGCGGAAGCGTAGTCCAGCAGCTCTTCGTAGCTGGTGATAGGGCTTTCGGCGGCAGTGGTGGGATTCAGCTCCGCGCCGATCGAGGTCGCGAGCATATAAAGGCAGGCAGGCCCGCAGCCCGAGTAGCCCGTAAACTGCGGCATTTCATCGCCTGTTTCGTAATCGTACTCCGCGCCGGTCTGGATTATCTGCGAGATCGAGCCGAGCGGCAGGATAACGCTAGTGCTGACGGGCATAACGTCGGTGCTCGGCACAAGCACAGTGCCATCGAGATAATTCAGCTCGATATATCCCGCGTAGGTGGCAGACTCCGTGCCCGTGTACAGCCCGCTGATGGTGTTCGACTCCATCTCGGCGGCTTCTTTTTCCGCTGCGTCGAGGTCATCGCTGAGCATATCGGCGGTGAAAAAGTCGGTATCCTGATTAACGTAATAAAGCGTGCAGCCCTCGGCGCTGACCTGCGCGTTAGCCTCAGTAGATTTTTTCGCGACGTCAGACTGCGACTGCACAGCGGCGTTTGCGCTGTTTTTCTTCGTATTATTAGAAGCCGTTGCCAGCAGGTAAATAAGCATCAGCACGATGCAAAACGCGACTACTGAGCTGAGTATCGCGAGCAAAACGACTTTCATATTAGACGATTTCAATAACATCACTCCAAAAATTGCACTATATAATTATTATAACACTTTTTCAGTTAAAAATCAAGAAATATGTAACAAACAGTCGGAAAAGTGCGCAAAAAAATCCCCCGCATTTCTGCGAGGGATCATGGTGGACCATCGGGGACTCGAACCCAGGACCGTCCGGTTATGAGCCGGGAGCTCTAACCAACTGAGCTAATGGTCCGTTATACAAAAAAGGTTCAAGCAAATTGAAACTTGCTTGAATCCATTTGCAAACAGGAACACTGTTTAAGTGACCGGTACGAGATTCGAACTCGTGTTGACGGCGTGAGAGGCCGTAGTCTTAACCGCTTGACCAACCGGCCATTTTTAGTGCACCATCGGGGACTCGAACCCAGGACCCACTGATTAAGAGTCAGTTGCTCTA
>ERZ779889.3483-NODE-3483-length-11456-cov-3.421630_pt1 | contig 11456 bp, 6 predicted proteins | sample MGYA00511030_ERZ779889 | MGnify/ENA primary metagenome ERZ779889 (study PRJEB29588, sample SAMEA2160616) | human gut metagenome | biome: human gut; feature: human-associated habitat; material: faeces | place: Denmark | collected 2008/2010 ...
CAGCGTGTCCGCGGCGGCCACGGCGGCGGCGGTCTGCTGCACCCGGGCGGCCTGCTTGGCAAGGTATTCCCGAAGCTGGGTGAAGATCTGGTATTCCAGCGCGGTGAGCCGGTCTTTGGCGGTAAGCACCTGATTTTCCAGCTCTTTCAGCTCCTGGGTGATGTAGCGCTCGCAGTTGGCGAGGGTCTGCTTGCGAATGTAATTCGCGGGCACCTGATCGATAAAGGACTTGGACACCTCAATATAATAACCGAATACCCGGTTGAAGCCGACCTTCAGAGTGCGGATGCCGGTTTTTTCCCGTTCTGACGCTTCAATGGCGGCAATGGTGCCGCTGCCGCCCTCCATGATGTCCCGCAGACGGTCGGCTTCCTCGCTGGCGCCCTTGCGGATGATGCCGCCCTCCCGGATGGTCAGGGGAGGATCGTCCACCAGCGTGTTTTCAATGCGGTCGGCGCAGTCCGTCAGAGGGTCGATGGCCGCTTCCAGCTTCTTGAGCAGGGGAGAATCGCATTTTTGCAGCTGCGCCTTTACGTCGGGCAGCGCCCGGAAGCCACGGGCAAGTCCCAGCAAATCCCGGCAGTTGACGGTGCCGGTGACGATGCGGGTCTGTACCCGCTCTAAGTCGGTGACGTCCCGCAGCGCTTCTTCCAGCTCGCCCCGGACGATGACGTTGTCCGTCAGCTCCTCCACCGCGCCGTGGCGGCGGGTGATCTCCACCGGGTCAAGCAGGGGCTTTTCCAGCCATGAGCGGAGCATCCGCCCGCCCATGGCGGTGTGGGTCTTGTCCAGTACCCACAGAAGCGTTCCCCGCTTTTCCTTGGAGCGCATGGTCTCCGTCAGTTCCAGATTCCGCCGGGCATCCAAATCCAGCTCCATGAACCGGCCGGTGGTGTAATATTGCAGCTCCCGGATGTGGGCAAGGTCGTTTTTTTGCAGGGTCAGCAGGGTTTGCAGCAGTGCGCCGCTGGCAATGACGGCGGCGGGCATTCCCGCAATGCCCATCTGGGAAAGGGTGGCATGGAAGTGATTTTCCAGCAGTGCTTCCGCACTTTCCAGAGCGAACAGCTCCTGCTTTCCCTCGCTGACACAGCAATTCAGGCGGCGGAAAACGGCGTCGTCAATGACCTCGCAGTCCACATTGGCACCGTAGCGGAGGATTTCACTGGGGGCAAAGCGGCCAAGCTCGGAGGCCACGTTCTGGGCGTCGGAGCAGACCGTGGTGAAGAACGCACCGGTGGAAACGTCGCAGAAGGCAAGGCCGAATTTTCCGCTTTCGCCGTAGATGCAGCCGATGTAGTTGTTTTTGTTCTCGTCCAGCATACAGCTTTCGGTGACGGTGCCGGGGGTGATGATGCGGGTGATGTCCCGCTGCACCAGTCCCTTGGCGGTGGCCGGGTCCTCCATCTGTTCGCAGATGGCGACCTTGTAGCCCTTCTGCACCAGCCGGGCGATGTAGGAGTCCACGCTGTGGTAGGGGACGCCGCACATGGGCGTCTGTTCCTCCTTGGGCTTGCCCCGGTCACGGGTGGTCAGGGTGAGATCCAGCTCCCGGGCCGTCAGCTTGGCGTCCTCGTCAAACATCTCGTAAAAGTCGCCCAGCCGGAACATCAGGATGCAGTCCTTGTGCTGGTCCTTGATCTGCTGATATTGCCGCCGCATGGGGGTCAGTTCATTCGTTGCCTGTGCCATATGTTGATTCCGTCCTGTTCTATGTTTTTCAGCAGATATCCGCCGCTTTTCCGCTCAGGCTCCATGTGGTGGCGGCGGTGATGGTGATGTCCTGATAGGTGCCGATCATGTCGTCACAGCCGGGGAAGCGCACCAAGCGTCCGCCTTCGGTGCGGGCGGTGAGAAGGTCTTTGTCTTTGCCGTCCACAAGACAGCGGAGGGTTTTGTCGATGTAGGAATTGTGGATTTCCTCGGAAATGGCGTTCTGCACCGCGCAGAGCCGGTCGAAGCGGCGGTTTTTCTCTTCCTTCGGGGTGGGATCGTCCATTTTCGCGGCGGGGGTGCCGGGGCGGGGGGAGAAGATGAAGGTGAACAGACTGTCGTAATGCACGGACTGAATCAGGCTGATGGTTTCTTCAAATTCTTCCTCGGTTTCTCCGGGGAAGCCCACGATCACGTCGCTGGTCAGCACCAGCTCGGGCATGACCTTTTTGGCGTAGTTCACCTTTTGCAGATAGGTCTCCCGGTCATAGTGGCGGTTCATGGCCTTCAGCACACGGGAGGAGCCGGACTGGAAGGGGAGATGCAGCTGCTTCGCGATTTTGGGATAGCGCGCCATGGTGTCGAAGAGCTTCTCGCTGGCGTCTCTGGGGTGGCTTGTCATGAAGCGGATGAGAAAATCCCCCGGAATCTGGGCAATGGCGGCCAGCAGGTCGGCAAAATCCATGCCGCAGCTCAAATCCTTGCCATAGGAGTTGACGTTCTGCCCAAGAAGGGTGATTTCCTTCGTGCCGCCCTCAATCAGCGCCCGGCACTCGGCGAGAATGTCCTCCGGCTGACGGCTGCGCTCCCGCCCACGGACGTAGGGGACAATGCAGTAGGTGCAGAAATTGTTGCAGCCGTACATGATGGATACCCATGCTTTCAGCTTGGAATCCCGGACTTGCGGAATGCCCTCGGCGATGGAGCCGGGTTCGTCTTCAATAAAGAACTGCCGCTTTTTCCCGCTGAGGACGTTCCACAGGATTTGCGGAAACTGCCACAGATGGTGGGTGGAAAACACGCCGTCCACGTGGGGGTAGCTGTGCTTGACGCGGTCGGAGACCTTGGTTTCTCCCGCCATGCAGCCGCACAGGAAGATTTTCTGCTCCGGGTGGCGGCGCTTGGTGTGGGTCAGTGCGCCCAGATTGCCGAAGACCCGCTGCTCGGCGTGCTCCCGGATGGCGCAGGTGTTCATGATGACCACATCCGCGCCCTCGGCGCTGCCGACGATGGCGTAGCCGCACTGGGCGAGGAAGCCCCGCAGCTTTTCGGAATCGGCCTCGTTCTGCTGGCAGCCATAGGTCTCCACGTAGGCGGGGGGAGTACGGCCTTTGGTCTGCCAGTAGGCGGCGATCTTATCACAGCAGGCGAACTGGGCGTCCAGTTCGGCCTGAGAAATGACGGTGGTTTTGGTGTTCATGTAGGAAATCCTCCAGATACTATCTCAATATAAAATCATATCATTTTTTTCGCCTTTTTGCAAGTGCCAGTCGCGGAGAAATGAGATTTGCCGCATCCGGCCGGCAGGGATTTGTAAATATTTTGTGTTCCGCTTGCATTCCGGGCATGTGCGTGGTAAACTAAGCGGGTATGATTGCCCGTTTTGAACGGAGAAAGAGGACATTTCATGGAAAAATGTAAGTTTTGTCAGGAAGAACTGACAGAGGGAAGCACCGTCTGCCCCCACTGCGGGAAGGACAATGCCCCGGAAACCGAAACGGTAACGCCCGCAGAGGAAGTCACCGAAGAAACCGCTGCCCCGGAAGAAGCTGCTGCCGAGCAGACCGGAACGGAAACCCCCGTCGAGGAGGAAGCCACCGATACGGCGGAGCAGCCCGCTACAGAAGAAGCGACGGAGGAAACGCCCGCCGAGATTCCGGAAGCACCTAAAACCGCCACATGGAAAATCGTTGCTGCTGTTGCTGCCGTGGTCGTCCTGATCGCCGCGCTGGCGGCGCTGGTCATCGGCGGGGGGAAGGGCGGGAAGAACCCCCGCCGAAACTACCGAACCGACTGTCGCTGCCGAAACCGCCGCAACGGAGACGCAGGTACCTGCCACAGTCCCCGCCGACGGCAACCCCGACGACGTGACCTGCAAGGGAACCTACACCGTCACCGACGAGGAAGCCGCTGCCGCGAAGGACACTGTTGTAGCTACCATGGGCGACGAGCAGCTGACCAATGGCAAGCTGCAGGTGTACTATTGGAACGTTGTCCAAAGCATCCTCAGCTCCAACTATGGCTACAGCCTGATGTATCAGGGCCTGCTGGACTATTCTCAGCCGCTGGACACCCAGCTGTGCAGCGAGGACAGCAGCCTGACATGGCAGCAGTTCTTCCTGGGCGAAGCGCTGAACTACTGGCAGATGTACCAGTCCCTTGCACTGGAAGCCAAGAACGCCGGTATGGAAATGCCCGCGGAAGATCGGGAGTATCTGGACGGTCTGGAGGCTTCTCTGGAGGAGACTGCCGCAAACTACGGCCTTTCCGGCATTGAGGAACTGCTTCTGAAAAATGTCGGCCCCGGCGCGGGGCTGGAAGAATTCGCCGGTTTTCAGGAGCTTTATTATCAGGGAAAGCCCTACTATACCGCCGAGACGGAGAAGCTGGTACCCACTCAGGAGGACTTGGAAGCCTACTACGCCGAGAATGAAAGCTACTTCACCGGTAACGGCGTCACCAAGGACGGAACCTACGTGAGCGTCCGCCACATTCTTGTCATGCCCGAGGGCGGCACCACCGGAGACGACGGTACCACCACCTATTCCGACGAGGAATGGGCGGCCTGCGAAAAGAAGGCGCAGGAGATTCTGGACGAGTGGCTGGCAGGCGACGCCACCGAGGATTCCTTCGCGGCTCTGGCGGAGGAAAAGTCCGAGGATCCCGGCTCTAGCACCAATGGCGGCCTGTATGAGAATGTCGCGAAGGGTCAGATGGTGGAACCCTTTGAAGATTGGTGCTTTGACGAAACCCGCGCCGCCGGTGACTACGGTCTGGTGAAGACCAAATATGGCTACCATGTGATGTACTTCGTCAGCAGCACCCCCATCTGGGAGACCTACGCAAAATCCGGCTGGGTCAACGAAAAGACGAATGCGTTCATCAAGAAACTGGCGGAGGATCACCCCATGGAGGTCGATTACAGCGCCATCAAGCTGGGCTACCTGAATCTGGGAGCCTGATAAAAATTGCCTAAATGAAGCGGCTTGCCCTTTGTCACGCCGCTTCTGACTTTTTGAAAAAAGATTGTCCACCGGATTCGCGTTCCGTATTATATAGGCGTAAGGTCCTTACAGACAAAGGAGTGAATCACTTGGAGGATACGCAGATCGTTGAGCTGTTCTTTTCCAGGTCAGAGGAGGCAATTTCGGAAACATCCAGGAAATACGGAAGCTACCTGAGAACCATTGCACACAATGTTCTTCCCGATTCCCAGGATGTGGAGGAGGTCGTGAACGATGTGTATCTTGCGGCCTGGAACTCCATTCCCCCCAAGTGCCCGCCGGTACTGAAATACTATCTGTCCCGGGTTGCCCGGAATCTCAGCTTCAAAAGGGTCGAGTACCTGACTGCGGAAAAGCGGTGCGGGAATGCAGATGTGCTTCTGTCGGAACTGGAGGAATGTATTCCGGACACCGGCAGGGACATGGATGAGGCGCTGGAGGCAAAGGAGATTGGAAAACAGCTGAATCGTTTCCTTGGCACATTGAACCCCGATGACCGTAAGCTGTTCCTGTCCCGGTATTATTATGCCATGACGGCACCCCAGCTGGCGCAAAAATATGAATGCTCTGTCCGTCAGATAAAATACCGGCTGGAAAAAATGCGAAGACAGCTGAAATACAGTCTTGAAAAGGAAGGAATATGCATATGAAGGCAACAGACTTAAACCGGGCACTGAACTATGTAGATGATGCGTATCTCATGGAAGCCGACACTCCGTACAAAGTGATTGAAACTGAAAGTAAGGAGATTAAACCCATGAAAACCCAAAAAAGAGCGTTCCGCATTTTACTTGCGGCAGCATTGATCGGTGTTCTTTCCATTACGGCCTACGCCGCAGAGATGCTTCCCATTCACAAGCTGGAATCCGGAAAAACAAAGCACTATGAAAGCTACTCGGATGTAGATCGGGCAATCGCTCAGGTCGGCTTGGAGGTTTCGGTGCCGGAGGAATTTGAAAACGGCTTCCGATTCCAAGGCGTGGACGTCGGTCAGACGATCGGCAAGGACGCTAGGGACGAAAAGGTTCTTACCTACCGGCAGCTCAGCGTTTCCTATGAGAATCCCCAGGGTCAGGAGCTGACGCTCCTCATAAGAGCGGACATGAAGGAGGTTTCCGAAACCGAGAGCATTCCGTCCATCAGCAGAACGGTCGATACGATCGCGGCAAGATACTATCTGGATCACTATAAGTTTGTGCCGGGTGACTACAAGCTCTCCGAAGCCGAGGAAGAATGGGCGAAACAGCCTAATAACTATGTTACCTATGGCTCCGATACGGTGCAGGAAAGGGACGTAGCGTTCCTGTGCTGGACGGAGGACGGCATTTGCTACAGCCTCCTGGATCAGAACATTCTGAATCCGGATACTCTGTTCGCAATGGCAGGGGACCTGATTCAGCAGTAAAGGCAGATAAAAACAAAACCGGCATCCCACTTTCTGTGGGATGCCGGTTTGTGCTATTAGGGTCTATCTGAAAACCGTCAACATGCCCAAACAGCGGGTCTTTTCCGCCTGCTGTACGCCATTTTTCCTTGCAATACACAAAGTATTCCTGCGGAAAAATGGCTTCATCAGGCGAAAAATCCCTCGCTGTTGGTCATATTTCCGGATTTCAGATAGACCCTAGGAAAATCACCAGTCCGCCCGAAGGTCTTTTGCCAGAGGGAGCGTGTGGAATATTTCCGATGTGATGGATTTGTAGACATTCACATCCGTGGTTTTCCGCAGCTGTTTGCCCAGCTTTTCGCTGCCCTCAAAACGGCGCAGGAGGTAAAACCAGTTCTCTTTCAGACGGAACATGGCGTTCCGGGCACCGCCGAAATCCCGGGTGTAGACCTCCAGCAGCTCGCTGAAGAATGCTTCCAGCGCCGCCGCGGTGGTGCCGCCGGGGGTGAGCATTCCGGGGTCGCCGATCAGACCCCGGCCGATCATTACGGAATTGATCTGAGGGTATTTTTTCTCAAATTCCCGGATTTGGGCGGGCGTACACAGATTTCCGTTGTAGCAGAGCCGGTTTTTACTGTTTTCCACGGCGTAGTCGAACCAGTCGAAATGAATGGGGCTTCTGTAGAATTCCTGCCGCACCCTTGGATGGACGGTCAGCTCCCGGATGGGGTAGCGGTTGAAGATGTCCAGCAGCGCCGGGAATTCCTCCGGCGTGTGCATTCCCAGCCTGGTCTTTACGGAGATGGCAATGGGACACTTGGAAAACACGTCGTCCAGAAACCGATCGAGGGCTTCCGGGTCAGCCAGCATCCCCGCGCCCTTGCCCTTGGCGGTGACCGTCCCGGAGGGGCAGCCCAGATTGAGGTTGACCTCGTCATAGCCCCGGTTGCGGATGACCTCCGCCGCCCAGAGAAAATCCTCCGGCACTTTGGTCAGCACCTGAGGGACGGCGGCAAAGCTCACACTGTCCGCCTCCGGCAATTCCCGGCTTTCCCGCTGGGTAAGCTGGCGGTGGACAGTGGGGGAGAAGAAGGGCATGTAATACCGGTCAACCCCGGGGAAATACTTTTGGTGAAGACGGCGGTAAACGCTGTCCGTCAGCCCCTCCATAGGGGCAAAATAATAGCGCATAGGCGTTCTCCTGAATATAGGGTGTATCTGAAAACTGTCAAAACGCCCAATCAGCGGGTCTTTTTGCCCAGTGCTGCGCCATTTTCCCTTGAAATACAGCAAGTATTCCTGCGGAAAAATGGCTTGCCCAGGACAAAAATCCCTCGCTGCTGGTCATTTCGCCAGTTTTCAGATACACCCTACGCAAATGCAGAATGAAGCACTCCGGGGCGAGAAATCGCCCTGAAGGTGCATTCATTCTGCATTTATGATTTTATCAGATTTCCATGATCACGGGCAGGATCATGGGATTGCGCTTGGTGGTCTTATAGAGATAGCCGCTCAGGTCGTTCTTGATGGCGGACTTGATGGCCGACCAGTCCCGCACCCGCTTGCGCTGGCAGCGGTCGATGGCCTCCATGGCGACCTCCTTCAATTCGTCCATCAGTTCTTCGGACTCCTTGACGTAGATGAAGCCCCGGGTGATGATGTCCGGGCCGGTGATGATGCTGCCGTCCTCGCTGCTCAGGTTCACGCACACCACGATCATGCCGTCCTCCGCAAGATGCTTGCGGTCCCGCAGCACCACGCTGCCCACGTCGCCCACGCCGCTGCCGTCCACGAACACACGCCCGGCGGGGACGGTGCCGTTGACCTTGCAGGTCTTGCCGGTGAACTCGAAGACGGTGCCGATCTCGCCGATGTGAATGTTCCGGGGGTTCATGCCCATGGACTGCGCCAGCTTGGCGTGGAGCTGCAAATGCCGCTGCTCGCCGTGGACGGGGATGAAGAACTTGGGCTTTACCAGTCCGTGGACGATTTTCAGCTCCTCCTGGCAGGCGTGGCCGGAGACGTGAAGTCCCTCGCTCTTTTCATACACCACGTCCGCACCCTTGCGGTACAGCTCGTTGATGATGTTGCTGATGGACTTTTCGTTGCCGGGAATGGCGGAGGCGGAAATAATGATCCGGTCGCCGGCAGTGATGTCCACCTGCTTGTGGGTGCTGAACGCCATCCGGTACAGGGCGGACATATTCTCACCCTGAGAGCCGGTGGAGACAATGACAATCTTATTCTTGGGCAGGCTCTTGATGGAAGCTAAGTCCACGATAGTTCCCGGCTTCACTTTCAGATAGCCCAGCTCCTGCGCAACCTTCAGCATGTTCTCCATGCTCCGGCCGGAGACGGCCACCTTGCGGCCGTAGCGCTGGGCGGTGGAGAGAATGGACTGGATGCGGTGCATGTTGGAGGCGAAGGTGGTGACGATGATCCGCTGGTCGCAGTTGCGGAACTGCCGGTCAAGGCTGTCGGCAACCACATTTTCGCTGGGGGTGTAGCCCTGCCGCTCCACGTTGGTGGAGTCCGCCAGCATCGCCAGCACGCCCTGATTTCCCAGCTCGCCCAGCCGCGCCAAGTCCATCATGCCGTCGTGGGAAGTGGGGTCGATCTTGAAGTCGCCGGTGAATACCACTGTACCCACGGGGGTGCGGATGGCGAAGGCTACCGCGTCGGGGATGGAGTGGTTCACGTGGATGAACTCCACGGTGAAGCATCCGGCCTTTACTACGTCACCGGGCTTGTGGGTGACGAGCTTGACCTTGTCTGCCAGCCGGTGCTCTTCCAGCTTCAGCTTAATAAGACCGCAGGTCATGGAGGTGCCGTGGATGGGGCAGCTTACGTCCCGCATGGCGTAGGGGATGGAACCAATGTGGTCTTCGTGGCCGTGGGTGATGAACATGCCCCGCAGCTTTTTCTGGTTGGCCACAAGATAGGTAAAATCGGGGATGACCAGATCGACGCCGTACATGTCTTCCTCCGGGAAGCCCACGCCGCAGTCAATCACGATCATATCCTTTCCGTACTCCAGGACGGTACAGTTCTTGCCGATCTCGTCAAGGCCGCCCAGAGGGATAATTTTCAGTTTTTCTGCCAAATGAATCAATAACTCCTTTCAAAATGTACATGAAAATGCCTTTAAGGCACAACAAACAGGCAGCCGCTTCCCTCAGAATCCGGCCCCGAATCGCCTTCTCCCAAGAAAACGCCTGCAATGTTTTTCCTCTTGTCTTTGTGGGATACGCGTCCGCGTCTCCCAAATGCCCGGGTAAAGCCCGTCCCCGGCGCTGGCACATATAGTATAACACAATTCCGGGAAAAAGTATACAATTTTTTTGCGGTCTTTTTTACGGATTTGACGGAAAAAGAGTTGCACCTTTTGGCTGGATTTGCTATAATATCGGGTATAGTATGGATATCTGTGGCTGGTCGCAGCCGGAAGGAGGACGTTTGGCAGTGAATCGAAAGCTGGGAAGACTGCTCAGACCCGGGATGGGTGCATACTTTTTCGTGATGGCTGCTTTCTGCGCCGCGGCGCTGCTGGTGGGGCATTACTGGCTGGCTGCCGGAGAAATGACGGTGACGGTGGTCACGTTCCTATTGTACGTTCTGGACAGGACACGCCGGGAGCGTAAAATTCAGCAGTATATCCAGTCGGCCTCCAATACGCTGGAAGCTTCCAGCGGCGGGGAAGCGCCCCTGCCTGCGGTGATGGTTCGTCTGGGGGACGGGGACATCGTCTGGGGCAACCATCGTTTCAGCGAGCTGACGGGGTACGCCGACACCATGACCCAGCTGCGGCTGGAAGAGGTGCTGCCGGACTTCACGCTGGACTGGCTCACCGCCGGAAAAACGGAAAGCCCCCATGACGCGGTTCTGGGCAACCGCCGCTACCGGGTATACGGCACCACCATCCGGGCGGAGGACAACCGGGGCACCATGCTGGGCGTGCTGTATTTTTCCGACCTGACAGAGCTGTATCAGGTGCGGGACGAGTATATCCGCTCCCGGCCTGTGGTTGCCATCATTCTCATTGATAACTACGAGGAACTGACCAAAAACCTGACGGAAAGCGCCATTTCCTCCATGAACGCCAAGCTCAACGAGACCATCACCCGGTGGACGGAGGGCTACAGCGGATTGCTTCGACGGTTGGAGCGCAACCGCTTCCTGTTCATTTTCGAGAAGCGGGACTTAGAACGGGCGAAGGAAAATAAGTTCTCCCTGCTGGAAGACATTCACGAGATTGTCAATTCCTCCGGCCTGCCCGCCTCCATTTCCATCGGTCTGGGCGTGGACGGCGAGAGCTTCGAGGAAAGCTACGATTTTGCCGCGCTGGGCATCGAGATGGCACTGAGCCGCGGCGGCGATCAGGCGGTCATCAAGGATCGGGTCAACTTCAATTTCTACGGCGGGCGGAACCGGGAAGCGGATTACCGCAGCAAGGTACGTTCCCGTGTGACGGCCAATTCCCTGATGGAGCTGATCGGCCAGAGCGGACGGGTGTTCATTATGGGACACAAAAATGCCGACCTGGACGCCGTGGGCGCGGCCATGGGCATCAGCTGCCTGTGCCGTAAGCGGGGGAAGAAGGCCAATATTGTCATTGACTTGGAAAACAATGCCGCCGGAAAGCTGATCGAGGAAATTCAGGCGGTTCCCGAATACCGGGACGTGTTCGTGTCCGGCCAGGATGCCCTGCTGATGGCGGACAACCGGAGCATTCTTGTGGTGGTGGACACCAACCGGCCGGATCAGGTGGAGTGCAGACCGCTGCTTGAAGCCATCTCCAAGGTCTGTGTGGTAGACCATCACCGCCGGGCGGCGGATTATATCAACCCCGTGGTGGTCAACCTTCACGAGCCTTACGCCTCCTCGGCGGCGGAGCTGGTGACGGAGGTGCTCATGTACGCCGTGGAGAAGAAGGACGTGCTGCCCATCGAAGCGGAGAGCCTGATGGCGGGCATCTGTCTGGACACCAAGTTCTTCAACGTCCGTACCGGCGAGCGTACCTTTGAGGCCGCAGCCGTCCTGCGCCGTCTGGGCGCGGACACAACGGAGGTCAAGAAGCTGATGCAGAACGACTTCCAGGACACCATGGCGAAGTATCAGATCATCAAATCCTC
>ERZ779889.3484-NODE-3484-length-11448-cov-24.236373_pt1 | contig 11448 bp, 10 predicted proteins | sample MGYA00511030_ERZ779889 | MGnify/ENA primary metagenome ERZ779889 (study PRJEB29588, sample SAMEA2160616) | human gut metagenome | biome: human gut; feature: human-associated habitat; material: faeces | place: Denmark | collected 2008/2010 ...
CGATGCGCCAGCCGGCCCCCGCTGTGCCGCGTCCGGCGATAGCGCCGAACCAGCTGATGCGGACAACGCCACCCGCTGTGCCGCAGCGGCGCGACCCCGAAACATACTTCCCGAAGCCGTCGCGGATGGCGTGCACGAATGCGTGGATGAAGGAAGCATCCTATGAGGAAATCCTGACCCCCATTGCGGAACGCGGCGACGACTTCCGCCTGTTCTACCATGCGTTCATCCGCTTAAAAGGCGTGCCGGATAAGCAGACGTACATCAGCGAGCTGTTCCAGTTCTACCAGAAGTTCCGCAGCACGGGGCGCAGAATCGCCATTGTCGACGACGGATTATCCCTGCCCGGCCCGGAGGAAGCGGCGCAAATCCGCCGTCACCCGTACCGCTCGCAGGAGGAGCTGATAATCGACATTGCCGGGAATCTGCCCGCGTGTGCGAACGTGGAGCTGCAGCGGCTGATGCAGCAGGCGTTCGTCCGAACGATGATGGCGGCGGCAAAAGCCGAACCGAACCTGAACCGCCTCCTGATTTCCGCCGTGTATCTGCTTTGCTGGATTCGGCAGTATCAGGCGGCGTTGTTTCAGGGCTACAAGGGCAGCGAAATTCCGTGCTTTGTGCTGATGGGCGGGTGCAGAAATCAGCATGACGCGCTGTTTGTGCAGTACCTTGCCCAGCTCCCTGTGGACATTCTGATTCTCGCGTGCGATTTGAGCCGCCCGTGCACCGTGCAGAGCGACCAGCTGCTGGAACTGACGGGCAAGGACTCCATGCCCGTGCCGAAATTCCCGCGCGACGGCGGCAGCGTGCAGATGCGCACAATGGCCTCGAACGCCGAGCAGGACTTAACGTCGATTCTCTACACCGATTCGGGTATTTACCGCAATCGGCAGTTCTCGCGGGCGGACGCGATTACGCTGCAAACCACCTACGACGAGGTGTTCATCCTCTGGAGTCAGGAACTCAAATACCGCGCGAATTTCAGCACGGTGAATCAAGTGGTCAACATGCCCGTGGTGTATGCAAAGGTTTCCGGCGTGGAGGATGGCAAGGTGGAGGCATACTGGCAGAAAATCAAACTTCTGCTGGGAGATGACACGATGCTGATTCCCTCGCTGCCCTATGTTGTAACCGGCGCAGCCAACCAGTTTCAGCCGCTGGCGGTGAAAACGCTGCGAAACGGCAGGCTGAAGCGCGAGGAAATCAAGGCAGACCGCCAATATCCGTTCGCTCTGCTGCGCGAAGAACTGCAGGAGCATATGTTTGACAAGGTTCAGCTGATGCTGGATGAGCGGATGATCAAAGGCACGTTCACCAACGGCACGGAATACACGGTGCTGGCGACGGTGCTGAACATGAATCGCGATATCGTCCGGCGGCTGCAAAGTTTCGATTTTACGAAGAAGAATCCCAAGATGGTCGTGCTGTGTACGGGCGAACAGCCGTGTTCGCTGGAGGATGCAATCCTGATGACATTCCTAAATCTGGTGGGCTTTGACATTGCGCTCTTTGTCCCGACCGGGTATCAGACGATTGAGCGCTACCTCAATGGGAATTATCCGGTGGAGCACCAAATCGGCGAATACGTCTACGATTTGCAAGTGCCGGATTTTAACGCACTGACCCCAGTCAAACATTCGTGGCTTGAAAACATACTGAAAAGAGGTAACTGACAATGGCAATGAATTTCAACCGTCCCGCAGGCGCACCGACCACGGCCGTCGCTGCCAAGCCGGAAACGGCGCTGATGGAAGTGCAGCCCTATGACATCATTGCGGATCAGCAGGCGACGCAGAAGCAGCTTGCGCATTCGCCTGAAATCGAGTCGCTGACCGCCGCTATCGACGTCAACGACTTGAACACGATTGTTACCTTCGGCAACCACTCGGCGGAAGAAATCTCCAAGGCATCGGATGTTGTCCTGCGCAGCATGAACATGAGCCAGCTGGATGAATCCAGCAAGATGCTCAATTCGCTGGCGAAAATCATGGATCAGTTTGATATCAACGAGATTCGTGAAAACCCGTCGCTGTTTGGCAAGCTGTTCGGCAACCTGCGCAAGCAGCTGGACAAGATTCTGGCGAAGTACAACACGATGGGCAACGAGGTGGACAAAATCTACGTCCAGCTGAAGCAGTATGAGGGGGAAATCAAGCAGTCGAATCAAAAGCTGGAGACGATGTTCCAAGCCAACGTGGGCTACTTCCATGAGCTGGAGAAGTACATTGTCGCGGGCGATCAGGGCTGTCAGGAAATTCAGAACTACATGACCCAGCTTCAGCAGCAGATGGAAGCAACGGGCGACCAGTCCATCACGTTTGAGCTGCAGTCGCTTCAGCAGGCGCTGGCGATGCTGGAGCAGCGCACGCAGGACCTGCGCACGGCGGAGAGCGTCGCTTTGCAGTCCATCCCCATGATTAAGACCATCCAGTTCAGCAACATGAACCTTGTCCGCAAGATTAACTCGGCGTTTATCGTCACGCTGCCTGTCTTTAAGCAGGCGCTTGCGCAGGCGATTATGCTCAAGCGGCAGAAGATTCAGGCGGATGCTATTTCCGCACTGGATGAGCGGACGAACGAAATGCTGCTGAAGAACGCCCGCAACACGGTGGAGCAGGCGAAAATCACCACGCGCCTTGCCTCTGGCAGTTCTATCAAGGCGGATACGCTGGAAACCACTTGGCGCACCATTATGACGGGGCTGGACGAAACGAAGAAGATTCAGGAGAGCGCCCGCACGCAGCGCGCGCAGGATCAGGCGAAACTGGAAGCCATCAAGAAGGACTTCATGTCCCGCTATAACATGCCCAACAGGTAAGGAATAAAGGCACTACCGCACAATTCGTTGGCAGCGCTGGCGATGCCTTTTCTGCCATCTGCTTCTTGCAGAAATCTCGATTTACCTCCAGTAAACCTTCGATTTCTGCAATCGCATCTTACAAAAAATGCATTCGCCATCGCACCAACTCATTTGTGCGGTATTGCCTAAAGCAAATGAGAAAACTATTTGCGCTTATCCTGATTTTGGGTGTGCTGGCGTGTGCGCTGGGCTTTTATGCCGCTGATACGTTTGAAACCAGCGACTACTACCGCGTGCTGAACCCCGTTTTCCGCACTGCCGTGGGTCACGACATTGACCCTGACACGGTGAAGGACGCGATGGCGATTCATGTGGATGGCAACCTGCCCGGTGTCGGTGAATTTAACTTCTCGCTGAATGCCCTGATTGATGGCGGCGTTGATTTGCCGGGATTAGGGCATGTCTCCCTGTCCGATTTGCTGGGGAAGGAACTGAACTTCGGTCAGCGCCTGCAGGCGAAAGCGGTGATTGCCGGATACGGCTGGAGCCACGAACTCAAGCTGTACGGCGGCATTGCGGCAGGTGTGATGGCGTTTCTGCTGATTGGAACGCACCGCCCGAAGCGCAGAAGGTAAATTAAAAGGTTCTTCACGGAAAGTTGGGGAAGCAAACAAGGGCTTAGGCGAAGCCACCAAAAGCTGCACGCGGAAGGAGCATGAAAGTGTGACCAACCCAATCGCGCGAAGGGGTCAAGGGGGGACTTCGTCCCTTTTCGTCTGCCCCTTGCAGGGTCAAGGGACAGCGTCCCTTGTGGGGTTTGGGGCAACGCCCCAACTGTTCCGCGTCCGACCAATTCCAAGGAAGCCGCCAACAAAGGTGCAGGCAGCGCAGCGTCCCTGCCCCTAACTTTGCGCGTCCGCAGACGCGCCCCCAAGTTGCTCTTCCCCCAAGATTCCGTGAAGAACCAATTAAAACCCCATACAGGGTGCGCAAATGCCCTGTATGGGGTTTCAATTGTCATGATATTATTTCAGCCAGTCCGCAAATTCTTCCTGCGACTGCCCGTCAATCGTCAGGAACGTGCACGTCGGATGCCCAGCATCGAGGTACGCTTGGTCACTGCCCGGCAGCGGCGGATCCTGCTTCATTGGGGAGAGCCAGAAGTACGTCTGCTTGCGCGGACTGATGCGCTGCTCGTAGCTGTCGCGGTAGCCGGCGCGGTTCAGCGGGCACAGCACCTGACTTTTCAGCTCCGCGCGGGGAATCGGCGGCGCGTTCAGGTTGCACACCGTCAGTTCCGGCGCGCCGCGCGTGACCAGCTTCTCCGCCATCTCTACGGCCCAGTCGGACAGGTACGCCAGCGTGTCGTGCGGCGTCTGCTTCTCGGCGGATACGGCAATGCCCGGCTTGTGCAGGAATGTCGCTTCCCGTGCCGCACCGACGGTTCCGGACACATACACCGACATGCCGACGTTGTAGCCCAAATTGATGCCGCTGATGACGGCGTCCGCGTCCGGCGCAAGGTTCATCGCTCCGATGCGGCAGCTGTCCACCGGCGTACCGAAAATTGCCCACGCTTCATCCGCATCGGGCACTTCGCGCTTCTCCGCCAGAATCGGCTGCTCGATGCTGAATGCATGTGCCTTTGCGCTCTGCTGCGTCGCTGGCACGCAGACCGTCACCCGATGCCCGGCACGCTTGACCGCCTGCGTCAGAATCGGCAGAAACGGGCTGGTGATGCCGTCATCGTTCACAATCAGAAAGTGCATGGTTATTCTCCTTCCGCAGGGGTCAGCGCGACCAAGAGCGTCTGCATGTTCTCGCGCATCCGATCCTCATAGTAGGTCAGCGGCACGTCGGTTTCCGGGCCGGTCACAACGGGGTCAAGCGTGTAAATCGGCGCGCCCGTCTCGCGGGAAATCGTCTGCGCCGCCATATCATCGTACTGCGGCTCGGTGAACAGCGGCGGATTGTTCAGCTCACGGATAGTGCGCACCAGCTCCGCCAATTGCGCGGGGGACAGCGCGTCGCCCGGCTCGTGGTTGACGACGGCGGCGACTGTCAAGCCATACGCCCGCGCAAAATACGGGAATGCCTCGTGGAAGGTGACGATGTTCTTGTTCGGCACGGCTGCAAGCGTCTCTTTCAGCTCCTCATCCAGCGCCGTCAAGCGCGCCACATAATCCGCGCGGTTCTGCTCAATCTGCGCTTCGTACTGCGGCATGGCGCTGATAAGCCCGTCCGCCAGATTATCCACCATCTGGATGGCATTCTGCGCGTCAAGCCAGATATGGGCGTTCGCTTCGCCCGCGTGGTGATGCCCGTGGTCGTCGGCGTCTTCCTCCTCGTGGTCATGGTCGTCCACATACTCGTCCATGCCGTCCTCGGTCAGCAGCGTGATGCCGGCGGACGCATCCACCACGGGCAGCTTCGGGAACGTGTCCATCACGCGGGTGAGGTAGCCTTCCATGCCCGCGCCGTTGATGAGGAATACATCCGCCTTGTTCAGCACCTTCATATCGCCGGTGGAAAGCTGATAATCATGCAGACAGCCGGTGTTCGGCGCGGCGAGGTTGCGGATGGTGATGCCGTCGATGCCCTGCGTGAGGTTGAGGGCAAAGAGGTAGATGGGATAGAACGACGTGACGACGGTTTCCGCCGCCGCGAAGGTGGGGGAGAGGAAGATGAGCAGCGTCAAAAGGGCTGCAAGCAGCTTTTTGTTTTTCATGTGATGATGATTCCTTCCTAAAACATTGGTTGATTGGGGGATGCAGTGGCTGTCTGCGGCGCATTTTCCCGAAGGATTCGCTCCATCAGCACTTTTTCCGCCGATGACAGCGGGTAAAATTGCATCAGCGTCCGCATAGCGCACAGGCTGCCGGATGTCATGGCGAACGCCATCAGCGTGTCCTTCGGCATTCCGGTTGTGCCGAGGGATTCAAAGAGGACGGCAAGCAGCTCATCCGCCAGCAGGGGAAACTCCTCCATGCGGAAACGGCGGGTTCGTCCGTCCGGCATGGAAACGCGCATCTGCGGGCCGAGAATGGCGTATAAATCGCGGAACAAGCCATCGCGAAGCGCTTCGCACAAGGCGGAAAGGTCGTCGCCCACGCGGTAGTGCCGCAGCCGTTCTGCCGCGTGTGTTCCGACCCCGGAATGCGCCAGCGCTGTCCCGATTCGCATCGCCAGCACCTGCTGCACCCGGTCAAGCGGAATTGCAATCGCCATAGCCTGTCCTCCTTTGGGGGAGATGCAGAATCCCCGCCCTTTTCATTTCGACATCCAAAGGCAAAATCCCTTGTTTCCAAACTTTTTTTGCACTTTTTTTCGGGCGGTAATTCCCAGAAAAATATGCAGGATTCAGCATAAAATACGCCGCCGCATGAAATTATCCACAGGAACTTGTGGAGAACATAGCTTCTTTCCACAAGATTTTGTTCCGCCGGGCTGCAAAACGGCATGGGTCATGCACAAAAATGACGGAATCGGAATGCTTGCGATTTTGGCGAACCTGTGGTATGATACAAAAGGATGCGAATGGACATGAATGCAAAAGCATCACAGGCTCACGGCCGCAGGTCGGTCGTGCGCCTTTTTCGCCCCCTTGCGTCCCCAACGCGGACAAAAAAGCCGGTCGGACAATGCGTCCGCGCAAAGAATACGGAGGAATCCCCTGATGGACATGGAAGAGCTGTGGTCAAAGACACGCGAGGTGCTTCGCGCGGAAGTCAACGCCGTAGTGTACAATTCTCTGCTGGGTAGCAACAACCTCGTTCCGGCGCTGCTTGACGGCGATACGCTTGTGCTTCGCGTGGTGATGGACAATCTGAAGCTGCTGATTACCAACCAGTGGTATTCGACGATTGTCCGTGCACTCAGCCAGGTGGCGGGCCATCAGATGGATGTGGAAATCCTGACGCAGGAGGAAATCGAGGCGCGTCCGCAGCTGAAGCAGAAGGCGGTGGAGGAGCAGGAGACGGTGCTGGAAAGCTCGGTCGCCCTGAACCCGAAGTACACCTTCGAGACGTTCGTCGTCGGCAGCGGCAACCGTTTTGCCCATGCCGCCGCGCTGTCCGTCGCCACTGACCCGGCTCATTCCTATAACCCGCTGTTTATCTACGGCGGTGTAGGTCTTGGCAAAACGCACCTCATGCACGCTGTCGGCAACTTCATCCGCGAGCATGACCCCAGCAAACGCATCCTCTATATCCCCGGTGAAACCTTCACCAACGAGTTGATTTCCGCTATCCAGCAGGGGCGGAACATTCAGTTCCGCAACCGCTTCCGCAGCGTTGATGTGCTGATGGTGGACGATATTCAGTTCATCGCCGGCAAAGAATCCACACAGGAAGAATTCTTCCACACCTTCAACACCCTGCATACCGCCGGAAAGCAGATTATCCTCACATCCGACCGTCCGCCGCAGGAAATTGCCCGCCTTGAGGATCGCCTGAAGAGCCGCTTTGCGTGGGGGCTGACCTGCGATATCAAGAAACCGGACGTGGAAACACGAATCGCCATCCTGCGCGAAAAGGCGCGGCAGGAAAACATCACGATGGATGAGGACGTGTACGAGGCCATTGCGACGCGCGTCGAATCCAACATCCGTGAACTGGAAGGCAGCCTGACCCGCCTTGTCGCCTATGCGCAGCTGACGAATCGCCCGATTACCGTGCAGCTGTGCGAAGAAGCGCTGCACGACATTTTCGCCAAGAAGGTGCGCAAGGAAGTGACGGCGCAGGTTATCATGCAGGCGGTGGCGAACTACTACTCCATCACGGTGGATGACCTGATTCGCCCCACGCGCCGCCGCGAAATTGCCGTTCCGCGCCAAATCGCGATGTACATCACGCGCGACCTGACGAACCTCTCCCTGCCGCAGATTGGGCAGGTGTTCGGAAACCGCGACCACACGACGGTGCTGCATGGCTGCAACCAGATTGCCAACGCTATCAAGAATGATCCGTCGATGGCGAGCGTGGTGAATGATTTGAAGGAAATCATTGTGGACAACAAGTGATTGCATCAATATGTATATTCCCCCTCGTGCTGTGTTAATACAGGCGAGGGGGAATTTTTTATGTGGCTTGATTTTTCATGGTGCGGGGGGAAATCGCCTCCGCAGAGGCGAAACCCCTGCATAAACACGCGGACACTGTATGCAGAAGTCACCAACTCAATCGCGAGAAGGGTGTCGAGAGGGTCGAAGACCCTTCGCAGGTGCAGGGCAGAGCCCTGCCGGGGTCAAGGGGCAGCGCCCCTTGGGTTCCCCCAATAAACATGCGGGCATTGTATGAAAGTGTCACCAACTGAATCGCGCGAAAGGGTCAAGGGAGGAACTCCCTTGCAGGGTCAAGGGGCAGCGCCCCTTGGGTCACTCACTCCTTCAGCAGCTCCTCAATCTGCCAGAAAACATCTTTCGGGATTCCCTTCTCGTTCAGCAGCCCGCTGTGCGTGCCGTTCATCTTGTAGGTGTAGGAAGTCGGCTGGTCGTTCGGGAAATCGAACATGCCCCAGACGGATACGCCCGTCAGCGGCTGCGTGCCGCCGCGGTTCACGGCGCAGAATACCTTGAAGAGACGACCGTAGAAATCCGCGTGCTCTTCGACTTTCGCCGCGTCAAAGTTGCGCACTGCCATTTCCGTCAGCTGCACCTCCAGCCCTTCCGCCGCATAGGTCTTGATGGCGGTGCTGATGAGCGCAAGGTCATTCACATTCATGCAGCCCGTCTGCGTGCCGTAGCCGCCGATGTACCCCTGCATCCCAACGCCGTCGCAGAGCTTGCGCGGATTCCCGTCCGCATCCACCGCGAAGCTGTTGATGCTCCGTGTCAGGGCGATAATGGCATCCCGTTTTTCGGCGTAGAACGTATTGTAGTCGTTGTAGAACAGGCGGATGTCCGCCCCAAGCGCATCTACCGTGTTGCGCGCGTAGAGGAACGCATATTCCACATAGTCGCTGCCGATGATGTCATAGAACACGTTGCTCACGCCGCTGCGGGTGGTGCGGACGTGCCGCGGGTCGGTCGGATCGAACTCGCTGCCTTCGCCGACGGCTTCATTCACCACGTCCCAGCAGTACACCACGCCGGGAAATTTCTCTTCAAAGTGGGTGATGACCTGCGTGATGTAGCTCTCCAGGCGCTGGAGCATCACCTCCCGGCTGACAAGTGGCTTGCCTGCGTCGTACTGCTCGTGGAAAAACCACGGCGTCATATAGGCATCCCACACCAGCACATGCCCGCGCACGCCGAGGCCGTTCTCCTGCGCCCAAGCGACCATCTTGTCCGCCGCGCTAAAATTCATGCGCGGCATCCCGTCGCTGCTGGCGCGGCTTTTGCTCTGGTCAAGCAGAGAGTACGCCTTCATCTCGTTCGTCGCCGTGATGCTGTTGCAGTGCGTTTTCAGGAAGTTCAGGTAGTTCGCGTCCCATAGCTGCATGTAGGACAGCGCGCCGCCGAAGCGGAAGCCATGCGCCATCGTCAGCTCATGCATCGGGGTCACGGGTTTGTCCTCCTCCTCAGCCAGCGCCGCGCACGGCACAAGCATGAGCATCAGCAGGATGGACAGCATTCGTTTCATGGGGATTCTCCTCCTCTTTGCAACGGATATACCGCTTTTTCTGCTGGTAAGATTCGCCACGCAGATGAAAATCTCCTGCTGATTTGTCCGTTTTTCTGCCATATTCACCATGCCTAAATTTTTATCACGAAATCAGCATATTTATTCATAAAACCGCTTGACAAGCTAATAAATATGCAGTATAATGCCTTCCGTCAAACACAAGGAAGGATGGTGGCAATCATGGCTCACCTGAATGCAAAGAAATTTTTCCCTCTTTTCTTGGCGCTGGCACTCTGCTTGACGTCGGTCAATGCGCTTGCCTGCACCGCTGTTTATGTTGGTTCTGACCTCACCGCGGACGGCACGACGATGTTCGCACGCTCGGAGGATATTTCCAACAGCTACAACAAGCTGTTCTACGCGATTCCCGCTGGCGTCCATACCGCCGGCGAGGTGTACAACGGCTGCTACGGCTTCACCTACACCTTTACCAAGGAAAGCTACGCCTACACGGCGTTCCGCGATGATAACGGCGCGGCGAAGGATGGCGTCTGCCCGGACTGCGGTCAGCCCCATGCACATACGCCCTATGAGGCAGGCGGAACGAACAGCATGGGCGTAAGCGTGAGCGCGACCGAAACCATCGGCTGCTCCGATGCGCTGTATGAAGTTGATCCGTACACCGACGAAGGCATTGAAGAGGCCGAAATCACGACCGTATTGCTGAGCGAATCCGCGACGGCGAAGGAAGCAGTCGAACTGCTGCTGAGCATTTACGATTCTGTCGGCGCGGCGGGCGGCTCCGGCATCTTCATTGCGGACGACAAGGAAGTGTGGTACGTCGAAAACGCTTCCGGTACGCAGTATGTTGCCGTCAAGCTGACCTCGACGATGGCGTTTTCGCAGCCGAACATGTCGGTGATTGGTCTGATTGACCTCGATGATACCGAGAACGTGATGGCCTCCGCGAACCTGATTGCTGTGGCGGAACAGGCTGGCTCTTATGTCGGCGACAAGGAAGCCAACACCATCGACTATGCCGCTTCCTACAACGCGGATCAGGGCGTCGGCTCCCGTATGGTGAACGCGCTGAAGTATTTCAACGCCGCAACCGCCAAGGAAGAACCTGTTTATGCGGATTTCGCCATTTCCAACGTCGCGGCGGATGGCAGCATCGTGCCGATGTATACCAATATCACGCTTGACCATGCATGGAGCGTCGCGGATGTTGTCGGCTACTATCACATTGCGGGCATTGGCTCGACGCGCAACCTTGAAACGCACATCTTCCAGGTCGCCAAGGAGGACAGCATCACCGACACCGTGGAATGGGTCGCGATGGACGACGCGGCGCTGAGCGTCTTCGTGCCGTATTACCCGATGCTGACCACGGATACCTACGCTGGCTATCAGCTCAGCACTGCGGCGGCAGATTTTGTGGAAGCGCAGCCGGAAAGCGGCGTGTACTACGCAACGACGAAGAATAAGCGGAACGAGAACGGCGAGCGTGTGAAGGTGGAAGGCTTCTGCGTCCTGCCGGAGAACTGGGCGGATTCCGTCTACTGGACGATGGACGCGCTGTCCAACCTCTACGAGTACGGCACGCTGACGGACGAAGAAAAGGCGCAGGTTGAAACGACACTGGCGGATTTGCAGGCTGAATGCTACGAAGTCTACAATCAGCTGAAGGCTGACCCCGACAACGCCACCGCGATCAGCGCCGCTGCCGCGCAGAAGGTTCACGAAGCCTGCGTCGCGCTGGTGAACGCCGTAAAATAACCGTTTTCGGTTTCCGAGGCGATGTTCATCCGAAGGTCGCATGAAAAAAGCAAGAGGCTGTGAGCAAATTTACGCTCACAGCCTCTTTGCGATTCAGGGAAAAGGGATGCGTATGATACTATTTCCAGATTCGCTTGCACCATCTGCTTGCGCCTTTTTGATTCTGGCGTCCACTCATTCCATTTCGCGTAGCGCTGCGTTTCATTCGTGTTAGACAGAATGAAAAATTCGGGTTCATCACGGAATCTTGAGGGAAGAGCAGCTTGGGGGCGCGTCTGCGGACGCGCAAAGTTACTGGCAGGGACG
>ERZ779889.3486-NODE-3486-length-11444-cov-5.838265_pt1 | contig 11444 bp, 15 predicted proteins | sample MGYA00511030_ERZ779889 | MGnify/ENA primary metagenome ERZ779889 (study PRJEB29588, sample SAMEA2160616) | human gut metagenome | biome: human gut; feature: human-associated habitat; material: faeces | place: Denmark | collected 2008/2010 ...
AGGCTGTCAAACCCGGGCAAAAAAAAACAAAGCCTGACGCAAAGCGTCAGGCCTCGTAAGGTTGGCTCAGCCCCAGGCGGGCGCCGGATTTTTTTGCTGTCTGCTTTCTTCTCTATCCACGGTGCAGCAGGCTCGCCAGCTCACGCGCCGGGCCTGCGCCGGAAATGCCCGCCGCGTTCATTGCGGATCACATCGTCCAGCCGCTTGACCATGTCCCGCGGCATATACTCCGTCAGCGCCGCCCAGATAGACGGCCGATACTGAAAAATGATCCGGTCGCGGCCGATTCGCAGCAGCTCCATGCCGTTTTTCGGCACATACTCCACCTCGTTCCGTGAGAAATACAAAAATGATGCAGACATGTACGAAAATGAATTCACGCCAAAGCCATATGTACGAATTTCATCCCACCGAAGTGTAAAGTGCCCCCAGCGCGGGCTCCGGCAATGGATGCCTTCGGCATCAAAGCTGCAGCGCGTTAAAAGCCGACTAAATCCCTGCGGCTTATACGCTAAAACGATCGTCAAAACAGCAGGACAGGTGATGATCAGGAAAAACGGAATCCAAGATGACACGTCATCAGATGCACAAAACGCCCAAACATCAAGTCCAATCACCAAAACATAATAAAAGCCAAGCCCTAGTAAGATAAAATAAGTCGTATAATTACCATAGAGTTTATGCCACTTTCGCTTCATCGCATCTCCCTGCCCGTCCGTTTCGGTCTCTGCGCCCATTCTACACACCCGCGCGCGGGCTGTCAAACCCGGGCAAAAAACAAAGCCTGACGCAAAGCGTCAGGCCTCGTAAGGTTGGCTCAGCCCCGGGCGGGCTGACAGCGTGCTACCGGTTAACAGCACACAAAAAATCCATTACTTGTTCGGGCACATGGATCTGAACTTCTCGGCCATTTCGGGGTCCCAGCCCCACTGATCATGCAGCCATCCGAGGAAGCAAAACAGGCAATCCCAATTCATGAATGTTACTCTCCTTTCATGTTTTAGAACAATTTTTATCAGTTCCGGAAAAATATTACCATAAATCGACTGTTTTTGTCAAGTATTTCTTTCCTTTTTATAACAGATTCGTTTTTCATGCATCTGTCGCAAATCGGCACTTGCGTCCGCTGCTTCCAAAATGCACCAGATACACAAACGCCCGCCGGTTTAGCGGGGCGTTCGTAAGACAGTTAACGGAGCGCATCCGTGCGGATGCGCTCCGTTTCTTTATGCTATTATGACATGCGGCACAGTTGCAGCGGCCCCCTTGGCTCTCCCTCTGGGAGAGCTGTCACCGAAGGTGACTGAGAGGGTCTTACAGGCGTTTTTGAATGGTGATATCAATTTGTGTGCACACGCCGCGAAAATCCATATCAACATCTTGGTTGGAAAAACGCAGGACCTCCAATCCAAGCGCTGTCAAGAATGCGGAACGCTCAGAATCATAGGCCATCTCCTGAGGCTCATAGTGTTGAGAACCATCCAATTCAATAACTAACTTGGCAGAAGCACAATAAAAGTCTACGATAAATCTCCCGATGATTCGCTGTTTATAAACCTTCACCGGATATTTGCGGAGGAAAAGATACCATAGCTTTCGTTCGTGGGGCGTCATCTCACTGCGTAACCGCCGGGCGTTTTCCAGTTGACTGTTGTCCTTTGGTATGGTCATGTTTTCCCCTCTCAGTCGGCTGCGCCGACAGCTCTCCCAAAGGGAGAGCCAAGTTCCGCGCGTAATGCACTACACCGAACGGTGCATAGAAGTGCGCCCTCGTTATCTGTTCGATAAATTCCGATTTAACTATCTAATCCTCAAAAACCATTGATTTTTCAAGGCTTCACGCCTGTTTTCCATTCAAACCTTATCTGCTTGCCCTTGTTTTTGCCCTTACGAGCCGAAACAAGGGCAACATTTTATTCTCCGCCGACCACCTTATCCAGCAGCCTTGCGGAAGTGCGCTTCGCTTCCCTTGTAGAGTGAGCGTAAATGTTCATTGTGGTACTGACATCAGAGTGTCCGAGAAGTTCCTGCACATCTTTCGGCTTTGCGCCGCCGGAAAGCAGATTGCTTGTGTAGGTGTGACGGAGCGTGTGGAAATGGAAATCTTCAAGCCCTTTCACTTTCTTCTTTGCCGCCCTGCACATAATCCCTACCGTACTCGGCGCTTCATACGCCCCGTCTGCTCTCAGGCAGACAAAAGAGATTTCCTTGTAATCTTCCGGGACTTCCTCTGTCCTTTGCAGGCTGTAAACCTCATAATAGGTGCGCCCTTTTTCCTTTACTTCTTTGTAGTAGTTCAGGTGATAAAGCTCCCCGTAGCGGAAACGGTTTTTGCGTTGTTCTGTTCTTGCCGCCCGCAGGATTGCCGCCAGCGTGTCGCAGAAATCAACGGTGCGGACTTTGCTCCGCTTTGTCGTTCCCACTTCGGTTGTGTGCCTTGTTCCGTTATAGCGCATACTGCGGCGTACTGTAAGATATTGTTCCTCAAGGTTAATATCCTGCCAAGTTAAGCCACATACCTCCCCGATACGAAGCCCCGTATAGTAGGCTATCTGCACAGGCAGCAAAGCAGGATTATCCTTTGCCTTGAGAAATTCCTCCAGCTTATGGAACTGCTCATGCGTGATAGTAGGAATACTGGAAGTATCTTCCTCACTGTCCGAGAAAATATCCGTTTCCTGCTTCCTGCCTCTCAGCTTCACATACTGCATAGGGTTAAAGGTAATCAGTTTTTTCGGGAAAACCGCAAAGCGGAAGGAATTTTGCAACACCGCCGAGAACAGGAGCATATATCCTTTGCTCATGGGCTTTGAAGTTGTCCCGTCCGGGTTTGTCCCACCGTAGCTCAGAAAATCAATGAACGCCTGCAAATGGTCGGCGGTCACTGTTTTCAGCTTGCGTTTGCCAATGGGATATTGCTTGATACGGTTGACTGTTCCCTGATAGGACATGACCGTCCCGTTGCTTAAGTTGCCGGGTTTCAGTTCTTCCTCTACCCACATATCCAGCATATCGCCTACCGTGATGTTTTCCGCTTTCCCGACAAACTGCTTTTCCTCGTAGTCCGCTATCGCTTTGCGGAGCATGGCTTCTGTTTCCGCCTTGCTATCTGTGCCTGCAAACTCTTTCTGCACTTTTCTGCCGCTTTCATCTTCAATGTAAAAGCGTCCGTACCACTTTTTGCCTTTCTTTCTTACAGAACCTTTTGCCATAGATAAAAAACTCCTTTCTATCCGTGACAATCGGGACTGTGACATATGGTGTGCGTAAAGTAATTGTGTCACTTCTGCCAGTGGAAGTCAACTGGCGTCTTTACTTGTCAAGGTGCCACGGAATTTTCTTTTTCGGAAAGCCTTTCTTCGGCTTCCTCCACTATCCCGAAAAGTGCGCCCATCGACATTCTTGTGCGCCCCTCATCGTGGATATGTAAAATCCCGTCTAAAAACCGTTTCATATCCTCAATCGGTACTTCCATCTTCTTACGGTATACCTGCTCCATGATCGCCCCGGACTCTATGGCGTACCGCCCAAGAGACTCTTTCAGCCCTTTGTCCTCCGCCACACGGTCAACTTCCTCCATAGCGTCAGCAAAGTAGTAGGTCATAACCGTATACAGGTCAACCATCTTGCCGAGAAATGTCGTGAGAAGCTGCTGGTGCGGCTCACCCTTTACCGTATGGGAAACTGTGTCCAGATACTTCTTGATGTGTTCCTCAATATCCCGCTGGCAGAGAGTATAGGTGTCATATTCCTTATCATCGGAAAGACCTGTCAGCCATTCGGGAGTTGTGAGCAACGCTTCCGCAAGACCGTTGATAACCATTGTGCGCTTCGGATCAACTCCGTCCGCTTCGTACCGCTGAATGGTGGATTTGTTCACGCCTACACGCCTGCCGAGTTCCGGCATGGTAATGTTTAACTCTGTGCGGCGTTCCTTAATCCGTCCACCGACCTGTTTTGCGGTGAATGTGGTTTCTTTTTTCAAGGTGTTCACCTCCTGACTGGTATCAGTATAACACGCTAATACTTATTTTGCAACTGTTATTTCAATAAGAGTTGTAAATAAACTATGAACGGTTGCAAAATAGGTTGACAAGAGATGGCAGAACAAGTATAATGATAAAACAGTAGTTGCAAAATGAGTATTCTAAAAAGGAGGTTGATAGAATGAGTGCAGTCAAAATAGGACTTACCATAGAGGAAGCCGCAGAATGTACGGGTATCGGCAGGAACACCATGCGGAAGCTGGTGGAATGGGGAAAGCTGCCCGTCCTCAAAGTGGGGCGCAAGACCATTATCCGCAGGGACACGCTGGAACGGTTTCTGACGGTCAATCAGGGAAGAAATCTTCTGAAGCCCGATGATGTCCGCAGAGTGGAATGATAATCCATTCTCTTTTCGGAAAATAACCCTAAGCCCTCGGCGTTTGAGAGCGAAATACACCCCTCGCACAAATCTTCGATTTGTACTCTGGGTATTTCGCCCTTGCAGGGGGCTAAGTGATAACGCCGACACTTCCGTTTACAGCGTTATCACGAGAAAACTGCCGCCGCAGCTTTCTCCGCTGTCCGTCTGCTTACGCCGCCAAAACAGCGGCAACCGATTTCTCGGTTGCAAAAAGAGTATGCCCGTCACGGGAGGAAGGAGTATATGGCAAGACATTCATTTATACAGATGTCGAAGCTACCCAATGTCAAGGGAAGAATATCCTATATCACAAGCCACGCAAGGCAGGAAAATCTCTATGCCACCTACCGCACCGCCGACAATGAATTTTGGAATAATCTTGCAAGGGAAAGCCAGCAGGAATTTAAGCGAAGCGGCACAGAGGGCAAATGTATCGAAGCAAGGGAATTGATTATCGCCCTGCCCGAAGTCTACACAAGATACGAGCCGCAGGAAGTCCTTGAAGATTTTACGGAGGAGTTCCGCAGGCGGTATGGTGTGGAGTGCGTGTCAGCCATCCACCACAACAAACGCAAGACAAACTATCATATCCATCTTATCTTCAGCGAAAGAAAACTGCTCCCCGAGCCTGACATCAAGAGAGCCACACGCAGCGTGTTATATGATGAAACGGGCAAAAGGGTACGCACCAAGAAAGAAATCACAGGGGAGGACGGACAGATACGAAAAGGCTGCACCGTCATAAAAAAGGGCGAGGTTTACGAAAGCCACCTTTTTACCGTGAAAGACGATAAATTCAAAAGCGAGCCTTTTCTTCGGGAGGTAAAAGAGATTTACACCGACCTTATCAATCGGCATATCTCCGATCCCGAACAGCAGTTAAAGGTGTTTGATAAGAACAGCGTTTATCTTCCCACCAAGAAAATCGGTAAGAACAATCCCAAAGCCGCCGAGATTGAAGCGGACAACGCCGCAAGGCAGGAATGGAACAGGACAGCGGATATGGCGTTGTTATCAGGTATTTCCGAAGCAAAGATTTTAGAAGTCAAGCAGACCGAGATACACGAAAAAGCAAGCCAGTCTATCAAAAGCAAAGGCTGGCTGCCTAATCTATTCCGCAGGATTGTGGCAAAGGCAAAAGATTTTCTGCAAAACCTTATTCGGGAAAAAGATATGCCGCCCAAGCCTACGCTTGATATTGATATGGCAGAGTTCCGTTATATGCGAAACCTGATGATAAAGGTGCAGGATAAGGCAAGGGAAATCAAAACCTTGCAGGACAAAGTTCTGCCGCAGTTGAAACAGCAGCTTGCCGATACAAAGGGGCTTTTCAAAGGCAAAGAGCGAAAAGCGTTAGAGGTAAAAATCAAAGAAACCGAAACAGAGATTGCCGACAGGTTGGATAAAATCCCCGATACGCTCAAAGAGGACGGTTATCCCGATGTGCAGGTGTTTATGCGTACTTTCCGAGAAATGGAAAGCGTTGTGGAACAGTACAACCGTGACCTTGCCGAGTGGGAATATCAAGTCAGCAGGAAGCCGACAGCTGCCGCCAATGAGAAGCGCAGACCGCCCGAAAAGCAAAGCGTGCTAAAACATCTGCGTGAGATACAGGAACGCAACAAGCAGAAACCGCCGCAAAGACGGCGTAAGAAATCCATTGACAGAGATAGCCGATAGGCATTGAAAAACCGCCGTTATGGCGTTACCCATAGCGGCGGCATACATAATCATTTACTGACTGCAAGCGTGATTTTCATATCCTGCACATTGATGATTGTTTCCTTTTTGCACTTCGGACAGTAGAGAGGGAAGTTTCTTAATTCTGTATCTTCCCGTATCATTGTACGAGTTTTATTGCCGCAGATAGGGCAAAGTATCCATTCTGCTTTAATTTGTTTCATAACACTTAACCTTTTTATTTTCAAGAATTAGCAAACTACAGAAAATTATCTCTGTGATAAGCATAAATACCGCCACAAAAAATGTCGGAGCATATATCCCAAGCAACAATACAATAATCGGTATCAAAATAGAAAAAACATAATATGTTTTTGATTGATATAGCCAACCATATGGCAAAAGGTGGGCTCCAAAAATTATAGCATAAACCATCAGCATTTTTTCTGGCATAACTGCATATACCCACATAGCAATCAATATATAGAGCATTTGATTAAGTGAAATAAGCAACCCCAATCCTGAAAGTGGATTTTCTTTATTTTGAAAATCAATTTTCAAAATTTTCGAGAGTAAAAAAGCCAACGGAACTAATGGTGTTGAACAGCAAAAGGTGAATAAGTTTTTTGACAAAATCGGCAATGAGGATATATGGATACCTAAGACTGCTACCCAAATGAAAACAGAAGCAACAATAAAATGCAATCCTCTTTTTTGTTTTCTTATATTATCTTCTCTCAGTTCTTGCAATGATGATACTAACTCTTTTCTATTTCCCATTTACATTTCTCCTTTGTTGTTGATATTTTATCAAAGCTTGCGTATAAATTTCTCCTTGCTTATTGCTATACCTCTGGTATATTGCAATACAAATGAAATAAAGAACACATATAATTCCGATAAAAACTAACCACTGAATAAATGTCCCTATACCGCTAAAAAATCCCATCCAATAGAAGTTTAGACACTCGTATAAGCTAAGCAACACCATAAAGCAGGTTAATCTTTTTGTGAAAGTCCAATTTTTAATAAAAACCTTTGTAAAAAGAATATTAAAAATCAGCACGCCACCAATCACAAAAAACAGTAGTTTAGTTAACATACTTACTGAAATTTGTTGCTGATTGGAAATATGACAATATGCTATCCAGATGATAAGAAGCCACGTCGTGCAAAAAGCAATTCCATTTCTCATCCAAACGAAAAATTTTATGATATCATTTTTGTTGTTTTTCATTGCCATCCTCCTATATTGATAATAATTTCCGCACAAACGGGACATATTTTCTGGAAATATATAATAACTCTCCATTACACAACGTTACTAAAATGGTGCGATTTAACTCTGGTTTTAGGGAACGGATTTTATTTATGTTTACAATAAGTGACTTTGAAATTCGGACAAAGTCTTTATCGGATAAAATTTCCTCCAGTTCATATAATCTTTGTTTGATTTCCATAACATCTTCCTGCGTGTATAAAAATGTATGATTATCTACAGATTCAAAGTATAATACTTCTGATAAATTTACCCAAAATTGTGTACCGTCTTTTTGGGCATACAATTTATTGTCAAATGATTCGATATGCGATTTTAATCTCATTACTTCATCATCAATTTTATTGCACTGAATAACTACGCTTAATGTTTCTTTTATGTGCTCAATAATCTGAATATCCATACCGCACCTCCTTCAATTATTATAATATAATCATTCATATTTTTTTCTCAACGGGTTTGTTGTAAGAGGTACAAAATCTGGCATTAAAATGCCATTAACTGAGCAAACGGAGTATACCCTACCCGCCGTCTATAACAAATGTTAAGTAATATAACGCTTTTCGGTGTCAAAAGCCTTGTTTAAGCGGCTCATAGAGCATAAAATAGGGCGGGTAAGTTATCCCTACTCGCCACGATTTTACAGTCAAATTCGTTACAATGCTTTAATTGTAGATGATTTCCTCATTCACAACCTCCATAGCACACGCCCGTATGTTATTCATTCGACCAACCCACTCTAAGGTGTTTTCAACCTTTAACTGCTCCGTGATACCCTGTGCCTGTTTCATCTGCTCTGTGAGTATTTCAAAGCGTTCTTGTGCCTGTCTGTCAATGTCGGCAAGGTAAGTGTTCAGCCTGCCGCTTGTCAATAGCGTTGTGTATGTATTTCTGTGGTATTCTTTCAGATACCGCAAGTGCCGCTGTCCCCACAAACCGATAGGTTGTTCTTTTTCGGCTGGTAAGATAAAACAAGGAATATAATAATCTCCTTGCAGTTCATACCACATACCATTTTTATCATCGTAAATGTACTTGTCCATTGAAAAATCCTCCGTTATAATATATTCGCACATACATCACAGTTCTCCGATTGCCACACTCTGTTATATCTTGTTGTGAGATTTTCTTGCCCTTGTATTTGCCCTTATGAGCAAAGAGGGAAAGAATAAACTTGTGTGTAATCGTATAAAGAGATAAGGCGAACACATTGCGATAAATCCTTTATTTTCAAGGCTTTTGGAGGATTTTATTAAAACACTGTAACCTCTGTTGAGAGGTCATAATTTACTGATATTCAAATTATAATTTGCAGGTGAGTTCGGCTCCATAGTATCATATGGCCGGATAAACTACAAGAACAGCCACAGCAGTGCAAACTGCTGTGGCTGTTCGCTGCCTTACGAACACCGGCCATTTTGCGGCGTTTTCCTTTTTCAGTCGTCCGGCTCACCGGCCATGACCGTGTACCGGATGCGGCGGATACCATACCCGCGCCGCCCGCTTGCGCAAGGGGGCAGATTCTGCTATCATGAAACAAAGGGGGGGTGTGCGTATGCACATTGCAGAGATAAACGGCGGCACGGTCGTCTGGCTGCTGTGTGTCGGCGGTGCGGCGGCGCTGTTTTTGAGCATCGGCATCTATGCCATGCGCCGCACGGAACCGATGTGGTTCTGGATCGGGGCAGCGGTCGATGCGCGGACGCTCACGGATGTGCGCGCGTATAACCACGCCAACGGCTGGATGTGGATCGCCTATTCCGTGCCGTTCTGGCTGAGTGCCGCGCTCGGTTGGAAGCTGGAAACGCTCGGCGGCATCCTGCTGGGGCTGGCTTGTACGGTCGGGCTGGCGCTGGTGTTCTGGTGTTACCGGCGGATCCTGAAGCGGTACAGCAAACGGTCATAAAGGCGAAAGGACAGGGGCTTGTAAAACGGAGGGGAGAACAATGCGCTTATTCTTGGAGATCCTGCTGGTGGACGTCCTGCTCGTGGGGTTCTATCTGGTGATGCGCAGCACGTTCGATGAATGCCTGACGGACGATGTTGCGTTCCGGTACGGGAAGGCCAAAGCCCAGCGGCGCAAGAAAAGGGAGCCTTCGTTCTGGCGGCGTTTTTTCTTTCTGGATATTCGGCATATGGTGGTACCGTGGCACTATGTGCTATTTTGGGTCAACTTTGCGGCGGCGGTCTTGTTGCTGGCGGCGCTGGACATTCGGATGGTGATGCAGACAGCAGCGGCGGAATATCTGAGCCTTGCTGTGCTGGCGGTCTATCTGCTGTCGCTGATCCCGGCCACGCTTGTGCGCTGGCGGCTGTACCGGGGCGGAGAGCTGACCATCACCCTGCCAAAGGAGGACGCTGCCCTGTGATCTTTCCCGATCTGCGCGCGCTGGATACCCATATCAAGGCCGGAGCCCTGCTGCCGGTCTATCTGCTGTACGGCGAGGAAAACCGGCAGATCGAAGCGGCACGGGACCGGCTGGTGAAAACCATCGTACCGGAGGGGGACAGCATGAACCTGCTGCGCTGCGACGGCAGCGGCGGCGAGGTAGACTGGGACGGCATTGCCGACCTGCTATGGTCGATGAGCTTTACCCCCGGGCGCAAGTGCGCCGTGGTGGATGACCTGAATCCCTCCGGCCTGGGCAGCACCGGCATGAGCAAGCTCTCGGAGCTGCTGGCCCAACCGACGGAGGACGGGGTGCTGATCCTGACGGTACGGGGCAGCGCCAGGCAATTTGCCAAAAAGGAAGCGGCGGCCACCAAGCTGCTGAACCTGTGCGATAAGGCGGGCGGCGTGTGCCGCTTTGCCGCCATGACCCGCGGCGATGTGGGGAAATTCGCGCGGCAGACCGCGCTGCGGCTGGGCTGTGTGCTGGAGCCGGAGGAAGCCGCCTTGCTGGCGGATTATTGCAATCTGGACAGCCTGCGGCTGCGGCAGGAGGTGGAAAAACTGGCGGCCTACCACGGCTACACCGGCAAGATCCTCAAGGAGGACATCGAGGCGCTGGTGGCCCCTACCGTGGATGCGAATGTATTCCAGCTGGGGGATAAGGTGCTGCGCGGGGATTTTAACGGGGCTATGGCAATCGTGGATGATCTGCTCTTTTTGCAGGAGCGGCCGGAAAGTATTCTCACCATTCTTACCATGTCCTTTGTGGATTACTACCGGGCGGCCGCGGTACGCCGGGCCGGGGTAGCGGATGCCACCGCCCGCAAGGAGCTGGGCTACGGCGGCAGCTACCGCTTTACCAAAGCACTGGAGCAATGCGGCCGGCTGAGCCGCCCCGCATTGGAAGGCTCGCTGGAGATTCTGGCGGATGCTGATGCCCGCATGAAGCAAAGCGCTGCCGATGGCCGCACCGTACTGGAGGTCACCATTCTGCGGCTGATAGAACTGCTGCGGAGGGAACGGGCATGAAGCGGCGGTTGAAGTATCCTCTTATCGTGGAGGGAAAATACGATAAAGCGACCCTCAGTAATCTGGTGGAGGGGGAGATCCTCCTCACCGACGGCTTTCACATCTACAAAAACAAAGAAATGCTTTCGCTTCTCCGGCAGCTGGCCCAAAACGGCCCGGTGGCGGTACTGACCGACAGCGACCGGGCAGGCTTTTCCATCCGGGGGCACCTGGCCGGGGCCATTCCTCCGGAGCGGCTGATCCAGGTATATATCCCCGAAATATACGGCAAGGAGCGGCGTAAGACAGCCCCCAGTGCCGAGGGCAAGCTGGGGGTAGAGGGCATGCCGCCCGAAATATTGCTGAGCATTTTGGAACAGGCCGGGCTGCTGGAGGATAGCGAAGTCCCCTGCCCTGCCGCCATTACCAAGGCCGACCTGTACCGGCTGGGCCTGAGCGGCGGACCGGGCAGCGCCGAAAAGCGCCGGGCCCTGTGCCGTAAACTTAATTTACCGCAGGGGCTGAGTGCCAACGCCCTGCCGGGCGTGCTGGCCCGGTTGGTCAGCCCGGAGGAATTGGAAACGCTTGCGGCTGGCCTGTAACGCTCCCGCGGGCAATTGATTTTTGAATTTTCGCGGGAATCCGGTTTGGGGCGCCCCGCCCGGCGCCGAAGGCGCC
>ERZ779889.3487-NODE-3487-length-11444-cov-3.931425_pt1 | contig 11444 bp, 8 predicted proteins | sample MGYA00511030_ERZ779889 | MGnify/ENA primary metagenome ERZ779889 (study PRJEB29588, sample SAMEA2160616) | human gut metagenome | biome: human gut; feature: human-associated habitat; material: faeces | place: Denmark | collected 2008/2010 ...
TGTTTTTGAGTTATCCAAAAACAAAATACGTGCTAATTGCTGCGTAATTGTTGATCCCCCACTTACTATTTTTTGTGACGAAACATTATCAATCAAACTTTTTGTAACTCTTTTATAATCGACTCCGTGATGATTATAAAAATTTTGATCTTCTAAACCGATTAGATATTTAATTTTTTGACTATCTATTTCTTCTAAATTTAAATATTTTGAATTTTTAGAATTGTGAAATACTTCGTATTCACTATTGGAATATTGAATTATCGTTTCTCCAGGATGCCAGATTTTAATTTTTGGAGATAAAAAAATGTATGCATAATTAATGCTTGGAATTAAAAATATCAGTAGCAATAAAGATAAAATAATTTTTTTAATAATTTTCATATTCTCACCATTTTAATGATGTGAATATAAATTAAAAACTATACAAATTAAAGCTTGATATTATTCTTGATAAACTCTATAAAACGCTTTGTTGTGCTGAGCAATTTTGCATCTTTCTTATAACAAATTAAAACATCAAGTTTTAATTCTTTCTCAAATTGGATTCCGATTATATTTTCACCATCTTTAATTAGTTGCTTAAATATAAAGGCTCCACAGTTATTATCTGAACTTTGTAATAACTCTTTAATGATATAGAATTGATTTGAAGTTAAAAGAATATTAGGAGTAATATTTTGTTCTTTGAATAGTGAAGTGATTATTTGATATTGAAGTGAATCTTCTTTCATTAAAATTAATGGTGTGTTTTTGATGTCGTTAGCTGATATAACTTTCTTTGAAGCAAGAGGGTTGTTTTTATTAACAGCAAAAATTAAACTTGTTTCACCTATTTTGATATATTCTAACTCATCACCTACTTCACATTCATTTGTGACAGTGAAGGCTATATCTATTTCGCCATCTAAAACAGCTTTTTTATTTGCAAAGCTACCATATTCTTTGATCTTGAATTGGAATCCTGGATTTTCATTTGCAAAAACATTAAAGATTGGTGGAAAAAGGAATGTTCCAAGCATTGGTGGAATGCCTAAGTTAAGTGTTGAATGTTTATTAATATAGTCGTTCATTCTTTCGTTGACATTGTTGTACTCTTGAATTAAAGGCATAGATAAATCGTATAAATACTTTCCGTGCTGAGTTAATGTCAAGACGTTATTTTTTCTTTTAAATAAAGTTAGACCGAATTCTTTTTCTAGATCTTTTATAGCTAAAGAGATTGCTGGCTGTGATATGTATAGTTCTTTAGCGGCTTTTGTTATATTGTTATACTTAACAACTGTAACGAAATAAACTAATTGGTTTATATTCATAATACACCTACTTTCATCACATATATTATATCATAAGTTTTACTTATGGAATTATTAAATATTAATATATTTAATGTCATTGTATAAGCGCTTACATATGCTTATAATGTGCTTGTTAGGAGGCTTTTATTATGAAAAAAGTCAAAAAGATATCATTATTACTTGCCTTAGTTGCTTCTCTTGCATCATGCAATAACAATAATGGCGGCACATCAAGTGGCAAAACATTTTATACAGTAGATTTTAATTCTTTAGGTCAAATTGTCCAAACAGTTAGCGTTGAAAAGGGCAAACGTATTACTGAAGAAATTAAAACTCCTACTGCACCAGATGCCTCATATAATTTCAGAGGCTGGTACAAAGATGAGGAAGCATTAAACGAATGGAAGTTTGATGTTGATACAGTTAAAAACAATCTCACCTTATATGCTGGTTGGACAATTATCACTAGTGTTCCAAGCGACATTAAAACAGGTGAAGCTGCATTTTCATCAGATATTACATGGTTACAAGGCGGATTCTCATTAGCAACACCTGTCACAGTTAAATTATACGACTATGTAAGCACATCTGAAGATGGAAAGAATACTTATTCCGAAACAGGTAACGAAATTGCAGGTACAGTTTCATACGATTCAAAAGAATCAAGAGTTACTTTCACCCCAACAACAATTCCAGCTGGTGGAATGTATAAAGTTGGTGTTAAGAGTGGCGACAGCGATGAAGTATTTGCTGAAGACGTATTCCTTAAAGGTGATGGAAGTCAAACAAATCCATATTTAATTGTTAATGGTTCTGACTTTGACAATATCTCAAAGAGTGAAGAACAAAAGACAGTTGGAACAAATTCTTTCTATAAACTTTATCAAGATGTATCTGTCGAATCTGATTACACAACAGAAATGAATGTCACTTTCGACGGAACTTTATTAGGAAACGGAAAAACTATTACAGTTACAGGTAACTGTGCTGCTATTGGCAAAATTGGTGAACACGGCGTTGTTTCAAATGTTATTGTTGCAGGTAATGTTAGTACTGGTTCATTTGCTTATATCGGCGCTTTAGCAAATACCAACAATGGTAAAGTTGAAAATGTCTTAAGTACAGCTTTAGTTACATCAACAGCTGGCTTAGTTGCTGATTTATCAACAGAAGAATTAGGCGGTGCTGGTGGTATCGTTGGTTTAAACGATGTAAAAGGTACTATTAATAACGTTACATACGAAGGAAATTCAGGCGATAGTACTACTGGTGTTGTTAAAGCAAACATTGGTGGTGGTGGTATTGTCGGTACCAACAAAGGTGTCATTACAAATGCTACCAACAAAGGTTGCTTAGGTGCATATAACTCAACTGAAAGTGGTAAATCATTATCTAAATATTCATATTCAGGTGGTATTGCTGGATTTAACTATGGAGAAATTTCTCAATCAACAACAAATGGCGCAGGTAAAATCTTATTCCAAAGAGCTGCCTCTGATTCTGGTGCTGTTGAATTTAATAACGTCGGTGCTGGTGGTATCGTCGGATATAATAAAGCAGGTGCTAAAGTTACAACTTCATACTTTGAAGGTATTAGAATCCACGCTGATCAAGCTGTCGGTGGTATTGTTGGTATCAATGCCGGTGAAGTTTCTTACTGCTACTCCAATGGTAGATATGTTTCATCAATTTCTTCCCGTTCATATGTAGCTGGTAGAAAAGAAGTTGGTGGTATTGTTGGTAGATTAGAATCAACAGGTACTGTAACAAATTGCTATAACACAGCAAACGTCTTTGCTTATAGCGATGATGCTCAAGCAATTGCAACAAGTGCAACAAATAGCGTTTATGTCTCTACAAACCCAGATACAAATACAGCTTGGTCAAAGTCAAATAGTGCTTCACCAAAGACAAATAGCCCAGTTGCTCCAGCTGGTTCAAATAATGTTTCAGTTACATCTTCAGTTCTTGAAGGAACAGAAAGTGCTTCTTCATTAACAGCTTCTGAAGTTTCTACATTAGGATCTGAATATGAATATATTACAGGTGACACTGTCAGATTAAAGTGGGAAGGAAAGGTTGCAGAAGAAGTTGCAACAATCGTCGTTAACTATTATGATGGCGAAGAACTTGTTCACACTGAAACAATTAAAAACGAATTAGGTTCATCATTAACTTTATATGCATATAACAAAACAGGCTATACAGTTAATGGTTGGAAATTATCAGCTGATTCTGAAACATTATATGATAAGACACAAGGATTTACTTATGCTGAATTAGATGCTTTAGATACAGATGGTACAGTTAATTTCTACGCTGATTTAACAGAAGTTTCTGAAGATAAAAACGCTTTAGTCGTTGCATATCTTCCTTCATATTTCACAGAACAAACTCTTGAAAATATGAAGACAGCTTATTCCAAGTATTGTGAAACAAATAATATTGTAATTGAAGATTTAGTCTTCAGAGCTTACAATCAAAAAGCTGTTGCAGATTATACAACTGCTATTGCTACCGATGGTGATGTCGATATTATCTTAGGTGTTGGTAACAATATTAATACAGCTGCTCAAAGTGCAGTAAAAGATTACGTTATTTCTAAAGCTGTGATTAATTTAAATAATACATCAAGATATTATGCAACATTATCTTTAGGTGGAAATACAGATAACTTAGAAACATTTGTTACTTTCTTAGGTACAGATGAAGCTAATAAAGCTTTAAATCCAGCAGTTTCTACAGACGTATTAAGAATTGCTGTTTATGGAAAATATGTTCCAGCTGAGATTGTTACAAATCTCGAAGCAGGATTTAAGGCATACTTAGAATCTCAAGGAATTACAATTAGCAAATTAGAAATTGTCACTCTCGGTGATGACAGTACTAAAGTTGCAGCTTTTGTTGATTTAGTCTTAGCAGATGAAACAGGATATGACTGCGTTCTCGGTGGTGGTAAAACTATTGGATCTACTGCAGGTTCAAATGGAACAAAGTTAGATGTTACAAATACTACCCTCAACATCAATAATTCAGAAAGAATGCTTTCAACAATTAACTCTTCTGAAAATAAAATTAACGTTAATACATTTATCGAATATTGTTTATCTGATGCTGGTCAAACAATCTTAAATCCAACAACAGCTGAATAATAAATACAAATAGGATTTTATATGGAAAAAGAAAATAATAGTGTAACAGAAGCAACCAAAGCAAAGAAAAAAGGCTGTCCAAAATGGCTAAAAGCTATTGGCAACGCCTTTGCTAGCTTTGGCAAATGGTTTGCTCATACAAAAAGAGGTATTCAATTAATATTAGTTGCTTTATGTCTATTTGTTATCGGATTAGGTACAGCAGCCTCTATAGATAATAACGGTGGAAAAGTCGATGTCGTAACATTGAAGTATCCAACTGAAAACGGTCAATATGTCGCAGCTGACTTATATAAGCCTAAGACAGCAACTGCCTCTAATAAAGCTCCAGCTGTAATTATATGTCCAGGATTCCAAAGAACAAAGGAAACTCAACAAGCATGGACGACAGAATTAGCAAGACGTGGATTTGTCGTTATTGTCATGGATCCTTATTCACAAGGTGATTCATCCGCTTCAGATTCTACACAAGCTGCTAGTGCTTATGGTTATGGTTTATTCTCTCTCATCGATTATATTACTACTCCATCAACAAAAGGTGGTTATGTATTAAACTATATCGATACAACAAGAATTGGTGCAGCTGGTCACTCTGCTGGTGGTAACGCTGTCGTTAAAGCTGCATCATTATTCGGCCAAGAAGTTATTGATGGTCTTAGAAAGACATCAAGACTTTCCTCAATATATGTCTCAGGATATATTAGAGGTTTAAGCAATGACGTTCCAAACATGAGAAGCAATGTTGGTATCTCATATGCTTATTACGATGAAGGTGCATATCAAAATAAAGACTCTGGTGTCGATTCAGCAAAAGCTGATGCAAGATATGCTCCAGAAGTTATTGAAATTGTTAACTCTGGTTTAACTCTTAATGGTGAAGAAAAAGTAACTGAAGTAGAAATCGGTGAAATTTATGGAAACCAATTTAATCACAATTTAAGAATTGTCAATAATGAAAAGACAATTCACGCTTTCCAACCATACCACAAAAAGTCAATTGCTAACTTCCTTTCTTATTGGGAATTAGCTCTTGATGTCGAATTCAGTATAAGTGCAAATAACCAAGTCTGGATATGGCGTGAACTTGGTACAGCTTTAATGTTAGCTGCAGGTATGTTATTAGTACTTGGCTTAGGAGATTTATTACTTAGAACAAAGTTCTTTGGTTCACTTAGAAATGAACTTCCAGCCAAACAAGATCACAAAGGTGCATTTAGTAAGATAATGTTCTGGACAATCTTTGTTATTGGTACTGTCGCTGCATGCTTCTTATTTATTCCTGCTTGTGAGTTAGCTAAAACTTGGTTTGCTAAAGCACAAGGCGGAGCACAAACTTGGTTCTTCCCTGAAAGAATGAATAACGGAGTTATGCTTTGGGCTTTGTTCTCAGGATCTGTTGGATTTGTCTTATTCTTTGCTTGCTATTTCATCAATAGATTTGTAAGAAAGAGAAAAGCAGATTTAAGTCCATTCAAAATTAAAGTTTCTGATTTAGGAAAAACAATTCTCTTAGTTGTAATCTTATTTGCAACATTCTATTCAATCGATTTATTAACTTATATCTTCTTCCATGTTGATTTCAGATTCTTCTTCATTTCTGCAAGACCTGTTATCAACCCAAAGATGTTCTTAGTCTTATTAATGTACTTACCATTATTCTTTGTCTTCTATTTCTCAAATTCTGTAAGAGTAAATCTTTCTATGAGATTAGATGGTTGGAAAGAATGGCAATCTACATTATTAGCTTGTGTTGCTAACTCAATTGGTTTAGTCATGATTTTAGTTATCCAATATGCTGTATTCTTTAGTACAGGACAAGTTTATTGGACAACAAACTGGTTATATTGCAATATGTTATGGGGCGTTATTGTTATGATGTTTATCTTACCAATATTCAACCGTTTCTTCTTCAATAGAACTGGAAAGTTATATTTAGGACCACTCGTTAGTTGTTCTATTTTCATCATGATGATGTTAGCTAATAGCGTTTGCTATTTACCATTTTAATTAAAGGAGTTTATTATGTCTGACGTTTATGAAGAGTCATTAAAAAAACATGCTGAATGGAAAGGTAAAATTGAAACAAAGGTTAGATGCAATGTTTCAAGTAAAGAAGACTTGATGCTTGCTTATACACCAGGCGTTTCAAGACCATGCCTTGAAATTCAAAAAGATTATTCAAAGAGTTTTGAATTAACAAGAAGATGGAATACTGTTGCTGTTATTACCGATGGTACTGCAATCTTAGGCTTAGGTGATATCGGACCTGAAGCTGGTATGCCAGTTATGGAAGGTAAAAGTGCTTTGTTTAAATCTTTCGGTGACATCGATGCTTATCCAATATGCTTAAGAACAAAAGATACAGAAGAAATTATTCGTACAATTTATTTGATCTCTGGATCCTTTGGTGGAATTAACTTAGAGGATATTTCAGCTCCAAGATGTTTCGAAATTGAAACAAGACTTAAAGAAATCTGCGATATTCCAGTTTTCCACGATGATCAACACGGTACAGCTATTATTACAGGCGCTGCTGTAATTAATGCTCTTAAAGTTGCAGGTAAGAAAATCGAAGATGTTAAGATTGTTATTAACGGTGCAGGTGCTGCTGGTATTTCAATCGGTAAATACTTACTTGATTTAGGTGCTAAAAATGTTATTTGGTGCGATCGTAAGGGCGTAATTGTTGAAGGACAAGAAGGAATTAATGCTGCTCAAGCTGAATTACCAAAGATTTCAAATCCAAACAAAGTAACAGGCTTACTTTCAGATGCCTTAGTCGATGCTGATATATTCATTGGTGTATCTGCTCCAAATATTGTTAGCAAAGATATGATTAGATCAATGGCTGATAAAGCTATTGTCTTCCCATTAGCTAACCCTGTTCCAGAAATATCTCACGATGATGCTATTGAAGCTGGTGCTTATATTATTGGTACTGGTTCAAGTAAATATCCAAATCAAATTAATAACGTATTAGTTTTCCCAGGTATCTTTAGAGGTGCCTTAGATGCTGGCGCTAAAGATATTAACAGAGAAATGATGATTGCAGCTTCTAAAGCTATTGCAGAATCAATTCCTGAAGATAAATTAAGCCCAGAAAATATTATTCCATTAGCTTTTGATGAATCAGTTCATAAGAAAGTAGCTGAAAAAGTTGCTGAAGCTGCACGCGCTAGTGGAGTAGCAAGAAAATAATATGAGCAAATTAACAAGTAAAACTCGCTTGTTAACAATGTCACTAATCACTGTTACCGCACTTGTCTCGTGTGGTAACAGTTCTATTATTTCCAGTGGTTCATCAAGTTCCATTTCCTCTAGTACAAGCTCTAGTAGTTCTTCTTCAAGTGAAGGAACAAAAGTTAATGTATTAGAAAATGAAGATTTGACTTCTGAATATATTCACTGGATAGGTAGAACGGATTATGATGAACAACAAGCAAGAGTTAATTTTTATTACACAGCTACAGGTTTTGAAGTAAATTTCTACGGAACAGAACTTAGTGTAACTTTTTATGCACAAAGTGCAACTGATTCTGGAAAAAGACCTTATTTTTCAATATTTGTCGATGACGCTGATTTGCCAAACGATGAAGTAATATCTATAGAAACAGTTACACAAACTATAAAATTAGCATCTGGATTAACTCCTGGAGAACATAAGTTAAAAATCTTGAAACGTAGTGAACCATACGATGGTGTCACTGCCATATCTAGTGTTAAAACAGATGGACATTTTGAAAAATATGTCGCTGATGAAAATCAATTAAAGTTCCAAATTTTGGGGGCTAGTGGTATTTCTGGTCATGGTTCTTTAGGAGAACCTAACACTGGTAGAAATACAAAAAACTCCTCATCGTTACACGCTTTTGGCTATTTAACAGCTAGAATGTTTAACGCTGAGACTCAGTTTGTATCTAATTCTGGCTTAGGCTTAGTTTGGGGGGCACATCCAACAAACTTAAGAAAAGCCTATGACTATGTCGGATTAGATAAATCTGTTAATGTCGTTGAAAAAGAATGGAATCACACATCGTGGGTTCCAGATGTTGTTATTGTAAATATCGGTGGAAATGACTGGACTTCTTACATTAGTAATTTATCAAATCAAGGTCCTGCTAAAATTCAATTTAAACAAGCCGTAATTGAGTTCTTAACACATATTCACACTTTATATCCAAATACAAATGTTATTTGGGTTCATACTAATTCAAGCAATGGTACTGAAGCTCAATCAGCTATCGGTGACTACTCAAAGCGTAAGCAAGTTAAAGTAGTTGTTATGCCAAAAGTTGGTTCTGATGGAGATCCGGAAGGAGCAAACGGACATAACTCTGTTTATACACATATACGTGCTGCTCAAATAATTGCTGATGCCATTACTGAAATGACGGGCTTAAAACAAGTAAAAGAAAATATTACGTGGAATGCATAGGCACAAATTTATATTTATTCATATAAACAAACCTAATTTTATGGTAATATAATTAATGGAGGGTAAATAAATGAATATTTGGCATGATATTAGTCCAGAAAGAATTAAAGCTGAGCGTTTTATTTCTGTAATTGAAATTCCAAGTGGTTCAAAAAACAAGTACGAATTAGATAAAGAAACTGGCTTATTAAAATTAGACAGAATTCTTTATACATCAACTCACTATCCAGCTAACTATGGATTTATTCCAAGAACTTATGCTGAAGATAATGACCCATTAGATGTCCTTGTTTTGTGTACAGAACAAATTCTTCCATTAACTCTTGTTGAATCTATTCCTATTGGTGTTATTCGAATGATTGACCAAGGTTCTGTCGATGAAAAGATTATTGCTGTTTGTGCACACGATCCTTTCTACTCTAGTTATGCAGATATGCATGAATTACCTGACCATATTTTTGCTGAAATCAAACACTTCTTCCAAGTTTACAAAACTCTCGAGGGCAAAGAGACTGTTGTAACATCGGTTCAAGGAAAAGACAAGGCAATATCCATTATTAGAGATAATATGGAAAGATATAATGATAAATTTGTATTTAACAAGGAGAAACACGTACAATGAGATTATTTATCGACACAGCTAACATTGAAGAAATCAAGGAAGCAAGTAAATGGGGCGTTATTTCTGGCGTCACAACAAATCCATCTTTAATTGCAAAAGAAGGAAGAGATTTAAAGGAAGTTATTAGTGAGATTGTCAATTTAGTTGACGGACCAATCTCAGCTGAAGTTACTGAAGGCAAAGCAGAAGATATGATTGCTGAAGCTAGAGTTTTAGCTAAGATTCACAAAAACATCGTTATTAAGTTACCAATGACACCAGATGGTGTTAAAGCATGTTCTGTTTTAACATCAGAAGGAATTCACACTAACGTCACATTAATTTTCTCTGTTAGCCAAGCATTAATGGCAATGGAAGCTGGTGCAACATACATTTCACCATTTATGGGACGTATGGATGATGCAGGATTTGACTCCAAGAAACTTATTGAAGATATTGTTACTGTAGTTGCAAACTATGGTTATGATACACAAATCATTGCTGCTTCTATTAGAAACTTAGAACACATCAATGTTGCTGCTACTGCTGGTTCAGACATTGCTACAATTCCATTCAAGGTATTAAAGAGCATGTTTGTTCACCCATTAACAACAGCAGGTCTTAAGATTTTTGCTGATGCTGCAAAAAAGTAAATAATTATAAAATATAAATTAGGAGGAAGAAATTATGATCCATCTCGGAAAAGACGTAAAGCTCAACGTATGTCCCATTCTGGTGACGCTGCACCATGACTATGTATTCGAAGGCCCCTGCCGCATGGGCAAGGACTTCGAGTTGACCAAGGAATTCGACGATATGGCCAACGCCGAGCTCATTAAGGGTGCCCATGAGGAGCTGGCAGAGAATCTCACCAGCCCGCATTTCAACGTTATGGAGCCCATCTGGATTGACCGGAATGAGGAATTTCTGGTGACTCCTGAGATCCTGGACAAGATGCTCCAGGGCAAGGACGATGTGGATATTTACATGATCGGCCCCATGGGACGGCTGTCCGACCTGGTGATTGACTTTGTGCAGAAGGCGAAAAAGCCCATCATCACCATCCCCGGCCCCCAGTGTATGCAGACCATTCTGATCGCTTCCACTCGGGCCAGAGGGCTGGAAAGCTATGCCTACCGCACCTGGAAGGAGACGCTGGATTTCCTGGAGGTGCTGCGGGTAAAGAAGATGCTGCGGGAAACCAGAGTACTCTGTGCCGCACGGTTCGGTACAGCCCGTTCCGTCAGCGATATGGGCAACTTTGTCAACCTGGAGCAGGTAACGGACGTTTTGGGCGCCCAGTTCACCTTTGTGAATCTCCACGAGCTCATTGACCAGACCCACATCGGAAAGTCCGGGGACAACTATACCCTGCCCGGACGTGCGGCGCTGAACCCCACCGAGGAAGATGTGAAGGAAATGGAGGCATTGGCGGACGACCTCATCGGTAATGCGGTGGAGTGCGACATGGAGCGAAAGGAGGTCCTAAACTCCGAGCGGTTCTATGTTACCGTAAAGAAGATGCTGGAGTACTATGGCTGCAACGCCTTTGCCGCCCCCTGTCCCGATGCCTGCGCGACCCGCCGACTGAATCAGGAGCGGATGACCTTTTGCCTGACCCACTCCCTGCTGGGCGAGATGGGCATCCCCTCTGCCTGCGAATATGACATTCCCGTCCATTGCAATTCTCTCCTGCCTGATGGACAAGCCCGCCTACATGGGCAACACTACCCACGATGCCAAGGCCATTGCCACCGGACGCTACGGCCTGTCGCCCTTCTTCCATACGGATATCAACGATTCCTGCCTGGATGTGGTAAAGGCTGATCCTGACAATGTGATTCTCACCTGGCATGCAGTTCCCCGGCGGAATATGCAGGGCTGGGATGCACCTAAGGCGCCTTATGCCATCCGCCCCTTTGCGGCCAGCGGATTTGGCGTAACGCTCCGCTATGACT
>ERZ779889.3488-NODE-3488-length-11440-cov-2.655687_pt1 | contig 11440 bp, 9 predicted proteins | sample MGYA00511030_ERZ779889 | MGnify/ENA primary metagenome ERZ779889 (study PRJEB29588, sample SAMEA2160616) | human gut metagenome | biome: human gut; feature: human-associated habitat; material: faeces | place: Denmark | collected 2008/2010 ...
CTGCGAAGTACAAAATTTTTCAAAGGAGACCGCGGCAAAAACAAAGAGAACGGACGGAGAGCCAGGATGGACTCACTTGCGAAAACACTGGAATTTGTCCTTAAATGGTAAATTGTTACAATAACGATGTTTTTACATAAAATACTAACCGTTTGGCTAGTTGTATACAAAGATAGCATTTGTTATAATAAGGGCAGAAAATGCAGTTTTTGCGATTATCTGGCAAAGGGGTAAAATTTTATGAAAAAACGAATGCTAAAAATGATGAGTATGGGACTTACGGCGTGCCTGTTACTTGGAACAACACCGACAACGATGTTGACAAAGGCAGCAGCAACGGAAGCGACGAGTCATGCAGAAAAGAAAAATAAAGAATCGGAAACGGCAGAGACAAAGAAAAACAAGGAGTCGGAGACCACAGAGATAAAGAAGAACAAAGAGTCAGAAACGGCAGAGACAAAGAAAAACAAGGAGTCGGAGACCACAGAGACAAAGAAGAACAAAGAGTCGGAAACAGTAGAGACAAAGAAGAACAAAGAATCCGAGACTTCGGAGACGAAGAAGAATAAAGAATCTGAAACAGCGGAAACAAAGAAAAACAAAGAGTCCGAAACCGCAGAATCAAAGAAAGAAAAAGAAACCGAAGAGACAAAAACGCAGAAAGAAACAGTAAGTAAGGAAACGGAAACACAAAAAGCAACTGAAACAAAAAAGGAAACGGAAACGCAGAAAGAATCTGAAACAACAAAGAAAGAAACGGAAAGAAAGGCAACGGTTTCCCCAAATAAGAAAAAAGGTATTGCACTGCAGGATGCCGCGGAGGTAAGTGTTACAACGCAAAATGAGTTGAGAGCAGCGCTGAAAAATGATGAGGTTCAGACGATCAATATTGAAGGAAACTTTACTTATACATATGCTGTGGAAACAGACAAAAAGCTTGTCATTAAGAATGGGGCTGTTTTCAAGTGGAGTGTTTATCAGGATACGTTTCGTGTAACGGATATGTTGATCGAGAACGGAGCTGTTTTTCAGATCAGTCCATTTGATTTCATGTCAAGAGCGATCGTGGCAGGTACGATTATCAATCAGGGAGACATTCAGATAACTTCTTCAAGGGGCGAGTGCTTTTTTGCAGCAACGGTAAAAGGGAACGGAACCTTTTCTCAGACAACAGACCAAACTTATATCAGTTATGGAGCGGTACCGGATTCTATGATCACCGGCACCGGCTATCGGATCAATATTTTGAAAGATTTGTCTGTGGCACCAACGGTCAGTCTTCCGGATTCTATGCAGACGGGAGATACGATCACACCGATTTTTACCAATATCATAGATGGTGTTGACCTTTCCAAAGCATTTACTTATAAATGGAACAATGGAAGTTATGATATTTATAATGGTGCGGCCAGTCCGACGCTGACAAAGTCCGGAACACTGAAGCTGACCGTGTCCCCGAAAAAACCATATATTATGAGGACAAATACCAACAGTTACCCTGGAAGTCTGGATGCCACAGGAACGGTTCAGAAAAAGCAGTATGATGTCATTTATGTGGATTGTGTAAATGGAAATAATAATAATCTGGGTGACACAAAAGAAGCTCCGATGAAAACCATAACCAGTGCATCAGATAATATAGCAGAGAATGGAACAATTATATTACTTGGGGATTATAACAATTACGCTACGATCGAGAAGAGTGTGACGATAAAGAGTGAAGATGGTCACAAGTATCAGTTAGCACCGATAACCCTGAATCTGAATGCTGCCAATCTCCGTGTGACCCTGGATTCTATGAATCTTTCAAATCTGACGGCAGCAGGATATAAAACGAATGGAACACTGAGTATAAAGAACTGCAGCGGAAGTATCCAGTCTACGGCTCAGAATATTGACAATGTTCAGATAGAAAACTCCAATCTCAGCGGAGTACTGGCAGCAATGCAGAATCTGGAATTTCAAAATGTTACCTTTTCCGGCAGATTTCAGACTGAAAATTTCACTGCCAGCGGCAGCAATACACTGATCCTCGAAAATAACAAGATCAGCCGCATCGATGGAACGGCAACGATCGCAGATCCGATTACGATTCAGACCGAACCGGTGAAAGGAAAGAAAGTACTGGAAATCAGTGAGAGCAGCAAAGAGACGATTCTTCCAAAGTTGAAACTGGCAGACAGTCAGGACTATAAGTTCCGGATGAAAGTTTCGAAACAGTACAATGGTACATATATTACCATTACGCAGCGCGTGGCATCCGGTGGTAAACTGCTGGTTGCCAATGAGCCGTTTATCGGTGAGGCTGTAGAAGATTCTTATGCAACGATGCGAAACGAGGACTGCTCTGTAAAAACAGCAGTATGGAGCGGATACAGTAATACGGAAGAACACAAATGGGCAGCAGATGATGTGCCGGAACTGACCGTTACCTTAAAAATCTGGAGCAACGATGGAACAGGAGCCGAGAGCAAGCATTTTGATGAGACTTTCCGTGCACAGGATATTAAAATATACTCCTGGAAAGACCTGGATAGCTATCTGGACACGGATTCGGATACAAACCTGAATAAGGATGCAAAGATCCTGGTAAAAGACGGACAGGGACTCAGTGCAGATGGTGAAACCTTTACGTTTACGATTCGTTATCCGGCTGTAGAGCGCATGGAACAGACCATCACAACAGATTGCAGTGCACGCAGTGCGTATTGTACAGAGAAGCTTACTGCACGTCCGGTTCAGGCACAGGGAACCATTTCCTATGAAAGCGGTGATCCGGATATTGCATCCGTAGATGCTGTGACCGGAGAAATTACGGCAAAGAAACCTGGAAAGGTCAAGATTCTTATCCATGCCGCACAGACAGATCTTTATAAAGCAGCGAGCACAGAATATGAACTGACGGTGGATCATGCGTCTGTGACCGCACCGACTGCGGTGACTGACCTGGAATATAATGGAAAAGCACAGAAACTGGTAACACCAGGGGAAACAGCAGAAGGAAAGATTCAGTATAAGGTAAATGACGGCGATTGGACAGAGGAAGTACCGACTGCCGTCAATGCCGGAACCTATACGGTATATTATAAAGCGGTTCGAGGAGAAGGACACGGGGAGACGGAAGAACAGCATTTTGATGTGAACATTTCTCAGAAGGAAATTAGTATAGAATGGACAAATACGGAAGTCGTTTATGATGGAACAGAAAAAGCACCAACAGCAGCCGCAAAAGGTCTGGCAGAAGGAGATACTTGCAATATTACGGTAACTGGTGGACAGACAGAGGCAGGAACTTATACAGCCGAAGCAATCGCGATCGACAATGCAAATTATAAACTTCCGGCAGATAAAACCGTTACTTTTGTTATTCGGAAGGCAGATTCTGCACTGTTTACTGTACCTCAGGCAAAAACAGATCTGGTGTATGACGGAAAAGAACAGGAACTGATCACAGCAGGCTCTGCAAAGAATGGAACATTGCTCTATAAATTGGGCGATGGAGAGTGGACAGAACAGATCCCGTCAGCAGTACATGCAGGAACTTATGATGTGTCTTATAAAATTGCAGGTGACAGCAATCATAATGATCTGACCGGATCGGAAGTCCTGCATATTACGATTGGAGCCAAATCAATTGCAGATGCAGATGTGAAACTGGCAGATGCATTGAAATATACGGGGCAGCAACAGACACAGGAAATAGCCAAAGTAACAACCGGAAATCTGGAGGTTACAAAGGACAATTATGAAGTGACGGGAAATCAGACAACAGAAGCTGGTGCACATACTTTGACGATCACAGCAAAAGAAGGAACGGATTTTACCGGAAGCAGGGAGTGGACTTATGTGGTTGCACCGGTCAAAATGAGTCAGATCACAAAAACAAAAGACGGCAAAGTACAGATAGGGCAGGGCACTTTTTCTGTAAAAATAGAACAGGATAAGGATGCAGCGGCAGTGACACTTGCAACAGATGAGGCGGCATTTATTGAAAAACTGGTAGATGCGGGCGATATTACAGCGGATGAACTGACTCGGATTGCAGGTGGAGCATCCGTGGAATTGTTACTTCACATTCAGAAGGAATCTTCACTTGAAGAGGAATCCAGAACACAGATGCAGACAAAAGCGACAGAAAAAGGTTATACAATGGGAACTTGCTTCAAAACCAGCCTGACAAAATATATGACAGAAAATGGTACGACAGATCAGGGAACTGTGATTTCAGGAACTGGAAAAATAAAGCTTACATTGCAGATACCGGAAAGTATTCAAAATATGAATAGTAAGAAAGAGCGTACTTATTTTGTTCTGTGTAATAAAAATGGAAATGTGGAAGTGCTGAACGGTACTTATGATGCAACGGCAAATACTCTTACCTTTGAAACAGAAGATTATGAAGATTATGCGGTGGTATATCAGGATACAGACAAACCGGAAACTGAGGATGGCAACAAGGGAGGAAATACTCAGGAGTCAGAGACTGGCGACACGACAAAGAAAGATACAAATAAGCAGAACAACAATAAAAAGAATAATAGCACAAAAAATAATAAAAACAAGAATAACAGTAACAATAATAAGAAAAACAGCAGTGGAAACAATAAAAAGACAACAACGGCAACCAGTGTTACCAGAACAACAACGACAACGACTGCGGGCAGCACAGTAAAAGCTGCAAATACCGCAGACAGTACAAATGTATTTGGAAATATCCTGGCATTTCTGGGTGCATGGCTGCTTCTGCTTGGTACATGGATCAGAAGAAAAACTACAAAATAACAGCAGCAAAGACAGAGAGAATCCTCGCGCATATGCGGGGGTTCTTTTTTTGAGCTTTTTTTGAAACAAATAGCTTTTTTCTCAAAACGGGAGTATAATCAAAATGAATTATTATGCAAACTTGACATTATAAAAATAAACGCGAAAGACGCCGGAAGAGGTGCGATTATGAGATCGCCAAAAGCAACACAGTCACGGACAGTAAAGGTAGCGTTTCCTGTACAGGATGGAATGAGTTATTTTCATCCGGATGGAACACCGGATGGTTATAATTATGTATATCTGGAAAAGATAGCAGAATATACTGGCTGGAAAATGGAATATATACCTTATGATAGCGGAGATAAAAATGCAGATATTCAAAATGCATTGAATGATCTGGAATCCGGAAAAGTAGACCTTCTTGGTTCGATTCTGAAAAATCAATATACGGAGTAGATATATGTTTTTCCAGAACAGAATTATGGAACGGTATATACAACGCTCTGTGCTTTGGAAACAGGAAATCTGAGAGAGGATAATGCTGCTTCTGCCGGAATATTAAAAGTGGGTTTGTGGAAACAGGCAGAAACAAGAAATCAGGAAGTTATTTCTTATCTGGACTCGGAAAATTTCGATTATGGTTTGATAAATATTTTCGCGATACAAGGTACGTTTTTGCATTGACACAGGAACAAAAGGAATACCTTGCGTCTCTGGAAGAAATAGAAGTTTTATGTGTAGATTATGATGCACCATATGTTTATCGGAAAAATGGAGAACCAGCGGGAATGTTGGTGTCCATGTTAAACGATTTTGCAGAAGATGCCGGAGTTTCGATGAAATATACTTTTTGCCAGAATCGCGATGAAGCAGAGCAGAAACTAAAAGAAAAGAAATATGATCTGATGCTTGGACTTTCCTTTTCTTCCGAATATTGTGCTCAGATTGGCTTTGTCCGAAGCAAATCTATTATAGATTCCAATCTTGCATACCTACACCGTTCGGAAAATAACAGCCATGAAAAAGTGGCAATCGAAAAAGGAATGGAAAATCTGGCAGATACAACAGAATTCTGAATGATTATATTTACAGCCTGTCAGATCTGCAGAAAACGACATTTCTGGAAGAAGGAAATCTGCATCTGCACAAAACATCTCTGCAAAATTACGTCCGTATACATCCGATTCAGACAATGTTGCTGTTTTCAGCACTGACAGCATTTATTGTTATAGCGTTTGCCATGATGTTTCACGCGAAACGTATGCAGAGAAAGAACGCAGAACTGCAAATGGCAAATCAGGCAAAAAGTGAATTCCTTACCAGAATGTCTCACGATATCCGCACACCGATGAATGGTATCATTGGTCTGCTGAACATTTCGGATAAATTTCTGGATGATCCGGTGGCGGTAAAAAAATACCATAAAAAGATCCGTGTGGCATCGGAATATTTGCTGTCATTGATCAATGATGTTCTGGATATGAGTAAACTGGATTCCGGAGAAATGACTTTTCGGAAGAGTCTGTGGATTTACGAAAAATTATGGAGAATTGCAGGGATATCATGGAAACAAGGGCAGCCGAACATGGGCTGGAACTGGAAACACCGGGACTTGAAACATTCAACCCGCCGAGAGTTCTGACAAGTGAACTGCATATCCGTCAGGTTATTATGAATATTGTCAGCAATGCTGTCAAATATAATAAACCAAATGGGAAAATTATTGCCACAGTGGAAACGACAGATCAGACAGAAGATACAGTCACCTGCAAATTTACAGTGGAAGATACTGGAATCGGAATGAGTGAGAGTTTTCAGAAAAATATGTTTGATCCATTTTCACAGGAACATGGAAAGGACCGAAGTGAATTTAAGGGAACAGGACTGGGACTTTCAATTGTGAAAAAAATTATAGATAAGATGGGCGGCGATATCCAGGTCGAAAGTAAAGAAGGAGCAGGAACAAAATTTATCTGGACACTGACTTTTAAACTGGATAAAGAATATCAGCAGGAAAAAGAGAACGTGGTTGAACATGAAATCAGTCTGGAAGGAAAGAAAATTCTGGCAGCAGAAGATAATACTTTAAATGCAGAGATTCTGATGTTTTTGTTAGAGGAGATGGGAGCAGAGGTAATATTTGTAGAAAACGGAGAACAGGCGGTAGAAACATTTAAAGAATCCGGTGACGAAGAATATGACTGTATTCTTATGGATGTTATGATGCCGGTTATACAGCAAGTCGCAAAATCCGTGCTCTGTCAAGACCAGATGCACAGAGGATACCGATCATCGCGCTGACGGCAAATGCGTTTGCTGAAGATGTCAGAAAATCCGCAGAAGCAGGAATGAACGCACATATTACAAAACCAATCGATATAGAGAAATTAAAGACATGTATGGCGAAATTGATTATGGACTGAGAAACATCAGTACTTGATAGAAAGGATGCAGGATTCAGAGTATGGGACATTTTTATTTTGTGAGGCATGGACAGACAATCTGGAATGTAGAAAATAAAATCTGCGGTGCGACAGATATTGCACTGACAGATTTTGGACATCAACAGGCAGTTGAAACCGGAAAGAAAATATTAAAAGAAGGAATTAAGGCAGATGAAATTTTATATTCGCCGCTGATAAGAGCGGCGGATACTGCAAGACATATTTCGGAAATGACGGGGATACCGGTGAGAGTTGAACCGCGCCTGACGGAACAACGTTTCGGAAAATGGGAAGCTACGGCAAGAGATGGCGAAGCATTTAAAAAAGCAAAAGAATACTTTGCGTGCAGTCATGAGGGAGGGGAATCCACCCTGCATCTGGCGCAGCGAATCTATAATCTGCTGGATGAAATTAAGCAGGAATCGGATGAAAAAACTTATATTCTCGTGGCACACAACGGAATCGCAAGAGTAGTTCAGTCGTATTTTTATGATATGACTAATGAAGAATATGCTGCTTTTGGGGTGAAAAATTGTGAGGTAGTAAGATATGATTTTTGAGGTTAGTTGTTGCATAAATACGCAAAAGTAAAGACGAGGAGAAAGAAAAGTCATGAAGAAATATCAGTTTTATGGCTGGGAGCAGGCAGATGTCCCGGCTGTTGCAAAGGCTTATAAAAAAATAAAAAATCCAAAGGAATTGTATGATATATTATCCGGTATCTGGTGTGCGGATACTTGTGCTCCGAGAATGAGAGAAAGATGGAGTGAAGATAATAAAACGCTGGGACAATGTTCAATTACAGCATTCCTGGCACAGGATATTTTCGGAGGAAAAGTATATGGAATCCTCAGACCGGGTGGAAATTATCATTGTTATAACGTGGTGGGAGATTGCTGTTTTGATCTGACCAGTGAACAGTTTGATGATGAAGTACTTGATTACAAAGAAAATCCAGAACAGTTTCGGGAAGTTCATTTTCAAAAAGAAGAGAAAAGACAGAGATATGAATATCTGAAAGAAAAACTGGAAAAATATCTCAGGAAAGACTGACAGAGACGAAGAGGTGAGATATGGCATCGGAGCAGACAAAACAGCTTTATAAAGTATTGCTGAGTAAGGGCTATCCAAAAGAACTTTGTGCGGAGATAGCCTATAAAAATATGAATACAGATTATACAGCAACCAGAATGTTAGGGTATCTGTACCGTGTGACAAATCCAAGGGTTGAAGATCTGGTAGATGAAATGCTGGCAATTTTGAGTGACAGAGAAGCAATCATACAAAAGAAAGAACTGGAACATGCACAGGCAGTGATCAATGACATGTATAAGAATGGACTGTAAAAAGAAAAGATGAATAAGGCAAAAGTGAGGACGATAGTAAAAGTTGTCGAGAAATTGATATATGGCTATTGTTGTTTCACGTGAAACATATCCCAAAACAAGTCATACTGGAAACGAGATAAAGCAGAAGATTGTTTTGGGATATTATACTATAAGATTCTAAAATAGTTGTTGTTTCACGTGAAACATCGTTTGTTATTTTTCAAAGAAAAGTTTTATATCATTTTCTACGGTATCAATTCCGGCAATTCCAAAGTTCTCGATCAGTACTTTTGCTACGTTTGGACTGAGAAATGCTGGAAGTGTCGGGCCAAGGTGGATATTCTTTACACCGAGGTATAACAGGGAGAGCAGGACTATTACGGCTTTCTGTTCGTACCAAGAGATATTGTAAATGATAGGCAGGTCATTGATATCGTCAAGTGCAAATACTTCTTTGAGTTTCAGGGCAATTACAGCCAGAGAGTAGGAGTCGTTACACTGACCGGCATCCAGAACGCGAGGGATTCCATTGATGTCGCCTAAGTTCAATTTGTTATATTTGTATTTTGCACAGCCGGCAGTGAGGATCACTGCATTTTTTGGAAGCGCTTCTGCAAAGTCACGATAATAGTTGCGGCTTTTAGCACGTCCATCGCAGCCAGCCATTACTACGAATTTTTTAATGGCACCGGATTTTACAGCTTCTACAATCTGATCGGCAAGAGCAAGCACCTGCGCATGCGCGAAACCACCAATGATTTCACCTTCTTCAATCTGAGCAGGCGGAGCACATTTTTTTGCATGTTCAATAAGTGCGTGGAAATCTTTGTTTCCATCGTGTTCGCTGTCAATATGCTGGCAGCCAGGATAACCGGCAGCACCTGTTGTATACAGACGATCTTTGTAGCTGTCTTTTGGAGGAACAATACAGTTGGTTGTCATTAAAATTGGTCCGTGGAAAGATTCAAATTCTTCTTTTTGTTTCCACCATGCATTTCCATAGTTTCCAACAAAGTTTGGGTACTTTTTGAAAGCAGGGTAGTAGTGTGCCGGGAGCATTTCGGAGTGTGTATAAACATCTACACCTGTTCCCTGAGTCTGTTCCAGAAGCATTTCCAGGTCTTTTAAGTCGTGACCGGATACCAGAATGGCAGGGTTATTTCTGACACCAAGATTTACTTTTGTGATTTCTGGATTGCCATAAGTTTCTGTGTTTGCTTTATCAAGAAGTGCCATGCCATCGACACCATATTTACCAACTTCGAGAGCCAGGGCAACCAGTTCGTTGATTCCCAGAGAATCATCAAGTGTGTCGGCCAGGGCTTTCTGAAGAAACGCATCTACATTTTCATCATCACGCAAAAGAGCATTTGCATGTTTGGAATAGGCAGATAATCCTTTCAGACCATAGGTGATCAACTCACGTAAAGAACGGATATCTTCATCCTTTGTAGAGAGAACACCGACTTCTGCAGCTTTTGCTTCATAGGAAGCTTCTAAGCCTTGCCAGAGAGCAGCAGAAGGCAGTGTGGAAGTATCAGAAAGCTGCTTCAGCAATTCTTTCTTTAATTTCAGGGAAGCCTGAATACGTGAAACAATCGCTTCTTTGTCAAAGTTCGCATTGGTTATAGTGACAAAGAGATTTAAGGTGATCAGGTGATTGATATCGGTGTTGATTTTAACGCCTTCTGATCGAAGCTGCGTGGTTACTGCGGACAGACCTTTTGTTACAAATACCAGAAGATCCTGCATGGCAGCCAGATCTGGTTTTTTTCCACAGACTCCGACTTTGGTACAACCGGTACATCCGGCAGTTTCCTGACACTGGTAGCAAAACATATTTTGATTCATAAAATACCTCCTGTAAATGCTTGGCGCATGATTTAATTCAAAAATATTTTTGACATTCCCGCCTGTAGAGACGCAAGTCACATCACAACGGGTGTAAAAGTAATAAGCAGTTGTGATGTTTGTAACTATAATTTAAAATAAAAAAGAAATCGGTTGTTTTAACAACGAAAGGAAAAAAGATATGTTTCAGAAATTAAAAAGTACAGAGTTTGATCAGCTTTACGATCTGATAAAAGAAAGCTTTCCAAAGGAAGAATATCGAGATTATGAAAAACAGAAAGCTTTGTTCAGGCATCCGGAGTATCGGATTTTTGTAAAAAAGGATAAGGAATCAGAAGAGATAAAAGCTTTTCTTGCAGTATGGGAGTTTGATTCTTTTGTATATGTGGAACATTTTGCAGTTAATCCGGCTATGAGAAATGGGGGTATTGGGAGTAAAATGCTAAAAACGCTGATGGAAGCTACAGATAAAATGATTATTCTGGAAGTGGAGCCACCAGAAGATGAAATGGCAGTAAGACGCATAGGATTCTACAAAAGAAATGGCTTTTATTTTAATGAGTATCCTTATATTCAGCCATCTATGGGAGAAGGGCGAAAAGAGACACCTCTTTTCCTTATGAGTACAGAAAGAAAACTATGTGAAGAAGAGTATAGTAAGATTCGTGATACTTTGTATACAAAGGTATATGGAAAAAGATAACAATTTTTGACTAAGATAATTCTCTGCTTGAGTGCATATTGTCAGGAGACAATATGCACTGATATAAACTTGATGTTCGCCGCTTACAGATACGGAAGTCACAGAACGTCTGATATACGGTTAATTTAGAACATTGGTTTCACGTGAAACATGACAAGGTGCAGACCTTTACGTCTTGATTTTGCTGCCATCTGGGTGCTGCTGAGCAGGCGTGCGGAGGAATGAAAGGACGTCATGGTAAAGGCTTCCACCTTTACCATGACGCTCAAATCAGTGTTTCACGTGAAACAAAACTCAGTCCTGCGGTTCTGTCAGCAGCATCGCGCCGTAGGGTTCAAGGGTCAGGCGGA
>ERZ779889.3490-NODE-3490-length-11426-cov-2.650427_pt1 | contig 11426 bp, 9 predicted proteins | sample MGYA00511030_ERZ779889 | MGnify/ENA primary metagenome ERZ779889 (study PRJEB29588, sample SAMEA2160616) | human gut metagenome | biome: human gut; feature: human-associated habitat; material: faeces | place: Denmark | collected 2008/2010 ...
TCCGGAAGGTATTTCTGCCGAAGGACGGATATGTGTTTGTGGATGCGGATTATTCCCAGATCGAACTGCGCGTGCTGGCGCATATGTCCGGGGATGAAATGCTGATCGAGGCATACCGGGAAGCGCAGGATATCCACCGGATCACGGCATCCCAGGTCTTTCATGTGCCATTTGATGAGGTGACGGCGTTGCAGCGAAGAAATGCCAAGGCAGTCAATTTCGGCATTGTTTATGGTATCAGTTCGTTTGGCTTAAGTCAGGACTTAAGCATTTCCAGAAAAGAAGCCGCAGAATATATTGAAAAATATTTCGAGACATATCCGGGCATCAAACAGTTTCTGGATCAGACCGTGGCAGATGCAAAGGAAAAAGGTTATGTTACGACGCTGTTTGGCAGGAGAAGACCAGTTCCGGAACTTTCTTCCTCGAACTTTATGCAGCGCTCTTTCGGAGAACGTGTGGCGATGAATGCACCGATCCAGGGAACAGCAGCCGATATTATTAAGCTTGCGATGATCCGTGTGGCAGACCGGTTAAAGAAAGAGCAAAGAAAGGCTCGTATTGTTTTACAGGTTCATGATGAATTGCTTGTCGAAGTGCCGGAAGAAGAGGTTGAGGCGGTTCAAACGATATTAGAAGAAGAGATGCCTCGTGCGGTAGAATTATCCGTTCCGTTAGAAGTTGAAGTGCTTAGCGGAAAAGACTGGAAGGAGGCACACTAATGTATGTGATCGGTATGACAGGAGGAGTTGGCAGTGGTAAGACACAGGCAGCCTGCTTATTAAAAGAGATTGCAAGTGCCGAACTTTTAATTGCCGACGAATTAGGACATGTAGCGATGGAAAAAGGCACAGCCGGATATGATGAGATCATAGAATCGTTTGGTACAGATATTCTGGATGCAGATGGTCAGATCAGCAGAACCGTGATGGCAGAAAAAGTATTTCATGATAAAGAAAGGCTTGCTTTGCTTAATGGGATCATTCATCCGAAAGTAAAAGCGTATATCCGTCAATATATAGATGACAGGAAAGACCAAGAAGGCGTTTTGATACTGGAAAATGCTATTTTGTTTGAGACAGGTTGTGATGCATTTTGTGATGAGATCTGGTATATTGCTGTCTCAGCAGATGCACGAAAAAAACGTTTGCGTCAAAACAGAGGATATTCGGATGAAAAAAGCCGGGCAATTATGGAAAGACAGCAAAGTGATGCTTTTTTTTACCAAAGATGTGATAAGGTGATTGATAATAATGGAAGTCTTGAACAGTTAAAGCAGAATTTAATAAAAGAATATGAATTGATACAAAGAGGAAGGAAACATGCAGGAGCGTAATACTATTTTAATTGTAGATGATCAGGAGACAAACCGGGCGATACTTCATCGACTGTTAGAAGACCAGTTTATCATCTTAGAGGCAGAGGACGGCTTAGAAGCGATCGAGCAGATCAATGGGCATGAAAAAGAATTAGCTTTGATCATGTTAGACATTATTATGCCAAACATGAATGGATATGATGTCCTTCATTTTATGGAAAATGCATCTATTGATGAAAACATTCCTGTTATTTTGATAACAGGTGATATCGAAACAATCGCAGAGTTAAAAGAATACCAGTCCCATATTGCAGAAGTTGTAATGAAACCTTTTGATATCCGGATTACAAGACGCAGAGTATATCATACGATTGAATTGTATGAAAGCAAAAGAAGAGAACTCGAAAAAGAGCAGAAGACACAGAAAGCAGGAAATACTACAAAAACATTCCAAACGACCGGGCAGTTGGCAATGGAAGAAAAACAGAATACAATATCTGAGAAACCTTGTTTTGAGGCGACAGAAAAGATTCGTTTAGAAAGCGAAAATCTGGAATTAAAAGACCGATATGCATTATTAGAAAAGGAAAATCAGAAATCAAAAGAGCAGTATGCACAATTAGAAAAAGCATATAAGGAGTTAGAGCAAAAATGCACGCAGTTAGGTGATCGTTATACCAGATCAGAACAGACGATCTTAAAAGAACGGACCAAATTTCATGATCTGGTACAAAAATATAAGGATGCAAGCGAACGTTTCTGTTTGATCCTATCAAGAAAAACCGGTAATGAAAATTGTCTTTTACGTGTCAAAGCATTTACAGAAATTTTGTGTAAATATGTGATGCAGGAATATCCGGAATATCATCTGACAAGACAGATTGTAGTAAAGATTATTGAAGCCTCTGTTTTTTATGATGTGGGTATGTTCATGATCGGAGATGATATATTAAAGAAACCGGGTAAATTAACGAAAAAAGAGCGGGCTGTCATGGAAGAGCATACAAAAAAAGGTGTGGAGGTGTTAAAGTATTTAGATGTGATCGCAGATTCCGATACATTAACATATGCAAGTGATATTTGTCTGTATCACCATGAACGCTATGATGGAAACGGTTATCCGCATGGATTGGCAGGAGATGAGATTCCGATCGCGGCTCAGATCGTATCAGTAGCCGAAGCGTATGCAGCATTGTTACGAAAAGGAAGTTATCGTGATGCCTATTCACAGGTCAATGCAGAAAAGATGATCTTAGACGGGCAGTGTGGATGCTTTAATCCTAAGCTTTTAGACTGCTTTGAACTGGGCAAAGAAGAAATGCGTGCCGTGATCATCAAAACAGCACAGTCAGAAAGAACAGAACAAGAATAGAGATAATCTTTCTACATATGTAGTATAACTAACGGATTGATATAACTTTCAAGAAACGAACCAAGAAGTAACAACAGAATACCTAGAAGAAAAAGAGGCAGTTGTATAAGCAGCAACTGTCCTTTTTTATTTGCAACAAAAGAAGTACGGGTGTTTTTTTGCGTATTGTCTTCAAACCATTCGATATGTAACAGATCAAGATGATGCAATGCATAGAGATAAAAAGGGACAAAGAGCAGACATTGTGGGAAAAGGATTCCCAGATAATATAATACACCTGAACAGCCCTTGACAAATGTACAGAACAAAAAAAGCATACCATTAGAAAAACCGGTATACAAAATGGCAAGTGCATAATAGAAATGCCAGACATTCGTAAAAGCAAAGAAAACGATCAGAATATAAAATTTAAGATGTTCTTTTATGCTGAAATAAAAAAGAGCATCTTTTTTGATCTCATAAGAATGGAGCTTTTCAAAGGAAGACGTAAACAGGTGCAGGATATCATTACAAAGTGTTTCTTTAAATAAATTGGCAGCAAAGCTTCCACATAGAAAAGAAAACAAAAAAAGAAGCAATGTAATGTAGTGGAAACGAGACAGATGAAAATGATGCACAGGGCGGTAAGAGGAATATCTGTCTTTGTGAAAGATCGTCATAGTATATCCTGCCTTTCGTTTGGTGCGGTTTGTTTCATTGTTCTTATATACCATATGGCAGAACAGACAAAATTATGCGAAATGCCATCTTGTGAATCAGAGAACGGTTATAGTGATGGAAAGGAATATCGGCAAAATGACCGGAAAACACAAAATGCACACATTTCTCTCAAAGGTTTTTCACAGCCGGATCGTATGATAAATATAGTCAAATGATAAACAGACAGATATGGTATATCTGAGCACAGACATTTAGAAATGAAAGAAATCGAATAAAAGACAGATGGCGCAAAGGAGGTCAATATGTGGTTTCACAGGAAGAAACATGCATCCGATGAAAAAAAGAAAATAAAAAAGAAATGGTCAGCTAAAAGGAAAGGAATCCTTGCGATCGTGCTCGTACTTTTTCTGGTGTCAGGAGGTGTTTTAACAAAGCTTGTGATCTACCCGACATGGTTTGCAAAAGATACACAGGAAGAGAGCCGGACAATGGAAGGTTATGTCAGTAAAGGAAATATAGAAATGACAACAACGGTCAGTGGTACGACAACAAATGGAGCAACGTATCAGTTGTATGATTTAAATCTTACCGGCGAGTCAGAAAGTGGCAGTCTGGTCGTATCAAAGGTCAATGTATCAGAAGGAGATACCGTAAAGAAAGGCAGTACGGTTCTTACTTTAACACAAAGCAGTGTCGATCAGACCAGACAGATCTTAGAAAGTGCTGTGGAAAGCTATCAGACCGATCTGGTACAGGCAAAAGTAGATTATGAAGAAACCGTGGCACAGGCAAAGTCCGATTACAGGACGAACCTGTCCTTGCTGTCAACAGCAGCATTGGATTATCAAAATAGTTTAGATACCTATGAAGCAGCAGAAAAAAGTGCCAAAAAAGATCTGACAGCAGCCCAAAAGACGATCAGTGAAATGCCTGAAACCATTACATCGTATCAAAAAAAGATTAAGACATTAAAAAAGAAGATCACATTGTATCAGAAAAAAATAGAAACCATTGCAAAGAAAGAAGCAACAGCAAAGAAAACATATGAAAGCAAAAAAGCAGCATATGACAAATTACAAAAAGAATACGAGAATCTGGATACGATAGCAAAGTATTTAGAAAGTTATAATGGAAAGTCAAATGTCACAGAAGCAAAAAAAGAGATCACATCACAGCTTACAGAAGAAAAAACAGCGTTAGTAAGTGCAAAAACAGCATATGAAAAAGCAAAGAAATCTTATGAAGAGCTTCAGACCAAAAAGGCAAAAACACAGGAAGAGCAGACAAAAGCCAAAGAAAGTCTGAGCAGCTTTAAGCAGAAAGTGACAGAATCCAAAACCACATTATCGGAAGCAAAAGAAAATTTAAAATCGTATCAGGCAGCTTATTATGAAGCAAAAGCAGCACAGACAAAAGGAAAAGTCAGTGCAAAAGAGACTTATGCACAGAGCATGAGTACCTATCAGAATGCAAACTCGATCTATGAAGCGGCATTACAAAGTGCAAAAGATACGTTACAAAGTGCAAAAGACAATGCTTCATCGGCAAAGGCAAGAAAGAAAGCTTTTGAAAAGATGATTACCGGCAATACGATCAAAGCTATGCAGGATGGCACAATAACAGCGGTCGGATATAGTGCCGGTGATACATTATCTACAACAACATCGATCGCTACTTATAGTGATAGCAGCAGTATTACGATCCCGGTAACAGTCGATCAGGCAGATATGCAATATATAGCAGTCGGAGATTCGGTTTCTGTTTCTTTATCTTCATCACGCGAATCATTAAACGGAACGGTCGCTTCGATGGAAACAACCTCTTCTTCCGAAAGCGTATCCAGTGTAACATATACCGTTAATGTGACAGTAGACAATGCATCCGGTTCGATTCGGAGTGATGATATAGCATCTGTATCCTTTACAAAGTATACATTAAAAGATGTTTTATATGTTCCGGTCTCAGCAGTCACGGAAAAAAGCGGAAAGAGTTATGTGACAGCCAAACTGACAGATGGAAATACCAGACAGGTAGAAGTAAAGACCGGTGAAGATAACGGACAATTCATAGAGTTAAAGAGTGGTTTAAAGGAAGGAGATACTTATGTCGTTGATTTCAAAAATTAAAGGAAAAAAGAAGATAACCATTGGAATAGTATGTCTGCTGATTCTTTCGATTGTAGCAGTTTTTGGATATTATCAGGTACAAAAAGGAAAAAAGAGTGATACAAAAGTAGTGACAAAAGAAACAGAAGCCAAATCAGGCAATCTGACAGTCGGCATTACAGAGAGTGGTAATGTTGCGATCGACACATTGACACAATCGTATTCTTTAAGCCGGACTTCCGTAAGTTCGACATCAACTTCTTCATCCGGCTCAACATCAAGTGCTACGACAACCAAGTCCGGTTCTTCGGATAGTACGAAGTCAGCAGATAATGCCTCTTTAGAACAAAGCAGCAGTACAAAAAACAGTGCTTCTTCGACAAAGAGTACAGCAGACTCTTCGACACAGAGTACAGCATATTCATCGACACAGAGTACAGCATATTCTTCGACACAGAGTACAGCATATTCATCGACACAGAATTCTTCTGCTTCTTCCGAGGAAGAACTTGTAGTAAAGAAAGTATGTGTTTCGACCGGACAGAACGTCAAAAAAGGAGATACTCTTTTGACTTTGACCAAAAGCAGTGTAGAGAGTGCCAAAAAGAGCTATCAGGAAAATTATGACGCAGCAAGAATCGCTTATAACGAAGCCAAGACAACAAGAGATGCAGCAAAAGTGTCCGCAGAATATGAATACAAACAAAGGATTGCAACAGGAAAGAGTGCATTAGCAACCTATAAGGCAACGGTAGCAAGCTTAGAAGCCAATGTAAGCAGTACAAAAGCGGCATATCAGAAAGCACAAAACGGGATCAAAACACTTCCAACACAGATTGCAAGTTTAAAAAAGAAGATTGCAAAAGCCAAGAGTGCATCCGGTGTAATGGATAGTGTAAACAATACGACACAACAAAGCAGTTCCAATACGACAACAGGAACAAATACTACATCTTCTACACAGTCTTCTTCAACCATCACGCAGTTAACGCAGGAATTGACACAGCTTCAGACACAATTAAGCGAATACCGTTCGAACCTTAACAGCTTAAAGTCACAATATACTTCTGCTAAGAAAGCATTAAAAACAGGAAAGATCACGGCAAAGCAGACATATGAGGAAAGCAGGATCGAAGCAAAGAACGCAAAAGCGTTATATACGGTTGCATTAAGCAGTGTCAATGATGATGTGGACGCAGCAAAAGAAACCTATGACCAGACAAAAGAAGAGTTAGAAGCATTCAACGCATTTACAAAAAATAACGAGGTAACAGCAAAATATACCGGTAAGCTGACATCAGTTGGTTATAGCAAGGGGGACAGTTTAAACAGTTCAACAGCGATCGCTGCTTATGTGGATACGGATGGAGTCAATATTACCGTATCGGTAGCACAGGATGATGTTTCGAATATTAAAGTAGGAGATAATGTCAATATTTATCTGTCGGCATATGAAGATGAACTTTTTGAAGGAACGGTAACTTCTATTTCATCTTCTTCCACAGGAGACACGACAGTCAGTTACCCGGTTGTGGTAACATTAAGCGGAGATGTGTCAAAAGTATATGATGGCATGAGCAGCGAAGTTACATTTGTATCAAAGGAAGTAAAAGATGTGACTTATGTATCAAACAAAGCAATCACAACAGAAGGAACAAAGTCGTATGTTACGTTAAAGAAAGCAGATGGTACAACGAAAAAGACCAAAGTTGTGACAGGCTTTTCCGATGGTCATAATGTTGAGATCAAAAGCGGTCTCAAAAAGGGTGATACTGTTTTGATAGAAAGTCAGGTGAGCCAATGAAAGTAAACGAGATTCTTCGATTGGTATGGATCAATCTGATCCAGAATAAATTCAAAGTGATCTTAACTTCGATCGGTATTGTAGTTGGTGCGGCAACGATTATGATGGTCATTGCGATCGGCCGTGGAGGACAAAAGGAAGTAGAAGAACAATTTAAAACCTTAAATGCAGGCGCGATTGATATTTCCTATGAAATGTCAAGTGAATTAAGCAGTCTGATGGATTCTGTAAAGACTTCCGGTGGGCGTGGTTTTCAGAATTTTGGAAGCAGTTCCAAAAAGAGTGGTTCTTCAACACAAAAAGGATCTTCCGGTGGTGGTATGCCGGGAGGAGGTAACGGTGGAGCAGGCAATGCAAATGGCAGCAATTTCGGTGGCAGTTCACAAGGCGGTCCGGGTGGATCGGGTAATGGTGGCGGTCCGGGTGGCGACATGATCATGGGTGGCAGCAATGGCGATGATTCGTCAAGAATGAATCAGGAAAAGATCACATTATCAGAAGATGATGTCGATGACCTAAAGACCTTTTTGCCGGGAATTTCAAAGATCACGATCTCTTATAATACCAAATCCGATGTAGAGGGTGGTGATCTCGATGACGCGACCGGTTATACAATTGCCGGAGTCAAGCATAATTATGCATCTATGAGTAATCTTTCGATGGCAGTTGGTGATTTTATTTCTTCCTTGGATGAGGAAAATAAAGAAAAAGTCTGTGTGCTTGGTTATTCAGTGGCAAAAGAGATCTTTGGCAGTGTTGAAGAAGCTTACGACAGTACGATCTATATTGACAGCAGGGCATATGTTGTCAATGGAGTTCTTGCAGAAATGGGAACGGTATCTTCCGGAATCAGCCCGGATGATTCGATCTTTTTACCATACAGTACCGGTGTTAAATACATTGTCGGAAGCAGTGTTTCTCCGACAATCACGGTGATCATGGAAGATGTGGACGAAGTAGATGCTGCCATGGAAAATATCCAGACAATCTTATCTGACTCGTATCCGAATGCAGAATTTACGATCACAGATGCCGGAAGCAAGATGGAAGCTGCTTCTGCGTCAAATGATACTCTTACAACTTTATTGATCTCTATGGCTGTGATCGTTTTTATCGTTGGTGGTATCGGCATTATGAATGTGTTGTTTGTCTCTGTCAAAGAACGAACAAAAGAAATTGGAATCTTAAAAGCAATCGGTTGTACGAAAAGAGATATTTTATTGGAATTTTTGTTAGAAGCAAGTTTTATCAGTATATTTGGCGGTATCGCGGGTGTGTTAGCAGGTCTTGGCCTGACACCGATCTTAGAGCATTTTGGTGTCCGGGTTGAACTATCGGTCTTAGGAGCCGTCTTAGCCGTTGTTTTTGCTTTTGTGACAGGAACGGTATTTGGATTCTATCCGGCATTGAAAGCATCGAATCTGGTACCGGTAGAAGCATTAAACGAAGATTAGAAATGGAGGCTTATATGAAAAAAAGAAAAATAACAATGCTGTTTTTGATCGCCGGTCTTCTGTTTAGCGGATGTGGAAAAAGTGATGCTTCTGATGCAACAGATATTTCTTCTATCGAATTGAAAAGCAACCAAAAGATCGTGATCGGTAAGATTACAGAAATAGCAGGCAATGAGATGACCTATACGATCCTAAAGAAAGTGTCTGCAAAGAGCAGTTCCTCTGACCAGAGTAAGAGTGGCAATTCGGGCAATGCACCGGATCAAAGCAGTAATAGCAATGACAGCAGTAATGCAGGAAATACACCGGATCAAAGCAGTAGTAGCAATGACAGCAGTAATTCGGGCAATGCATCGGATCAAGGCAGTAACGGTAATGATAGCAATAATTCGGGCAATACATCCGGTCAAAGTAAGAATGGAAACAGCAGCAGTAGCAGTTCATCCGACACAAAAGGAAGTAATAATGACTTTGGTGGAATGCCGGCAATGCAAAACGGAAGCAGCAAAAGCAAATCCACTTCGAAAAGCAAATCGAACACAAACAGCAAAAAGAAGAGCATGACCATGTATACCTCTACAAACAAGTCAGCAACGATGACCATTCCGGTTGGAACAGACGTGATCACTTCTCTTGGAAACAAGACCACCTTTTCTCGTTTGTCAAATGGAGACGTGATAAAGATGATCGTTGAGACGGATCAGGATGGAAACAAAGTAATCGTAGGAATCTGGATGGTGTAAAGGAGGAGCAGTATGTTTGTAAAAAAAGAGAAAAAAGAAAAGATAAAGAAGTTACAGGAAACGGACCATAAGATTGACATCCGTATGTTAAACAAAAGTTATCAGATGGGAGAGCAGTCATTGCATGTCTTAAAAGATATTAATTTTACGGTAGACGAGGGCGAATTTGTCGCCATACTCGGACCGTCCGGCTCCGGTAAATCTACATTAATGAATGTGATAGGCTGTATGGATCAATGGGACACAGGAGAATATTATCTGGATGGTATGCCGGTGCATGCGTTAAACGGAAAAGAACTGACACAGATCCGCAATGAAAAGATCGGTTTTGTTTTTCAGAATTATCATCTGATTCCGGCATATACAGTATTACAAAATGTCATTATGCCGCTTTTAATGCGTGGTATCGATCATAAGACAGCCGAAGACATGTGTATGGATACGATTAGGCTTCTCGGACTTGGTGAACGGTTACACCATAAACCAAATGAATTATCCGGTGGACAAAAACAGCGTGTTGCGATCGCAAGAGCATTAGTCGGAAAGCCTGCCATCCTGCTTGCAGATGAACCATCCGGCGCATTAGACAGTAAGATGGGAAAAGAGGTACTTCGTTTGTTTGGAGAGTTAAATGCCATGGGAAACACGATCGTGATGATCACACATGATCTGGAAGTAGCAAAAGCAGCACAAAGAGTTGTGCGGATCGTAGATGGAAAACTGTATCACAAAGAGGAACAGGAAGCAACCGGTTAATGGCTGCTTCCTGTTCTTCTTTGTGAAATGAATAATCGGAGAAACATCTTCTTACGACATTTCTCCGATTATAATTTTATGTTTTACCCCAACCTTTGACAAAGAGCTGGTTATATTATAATGCAAGCTTTGTTCTAAGCTTTGACAAAAACAAAGGATTAGCGGTTACCATACATCTTATCATAATAATTTGCATATTCACCGGAAATAATGTTTTCCCACCACTCACGATTGTCTAAATACCAGGCGATCGTTTTTTTGATACCTTCATCAAATGGAGTAGCCGGAAGCCAACCAAGTTCATTATGGATCTTTGTAGGATCGATCGCATAACGACGGTCATGACCGGGACGGTCTGTTACATAAGTGATCAGATCTTCTGATTTATGAAGCTGTGCAAGCACTGTCTTAACCACTTCGAGATTTGTTTTTTCATTATGTCCACCGATATTATATACTTCACCCGGTGTACCTTTGCGGATGATCAGATCGATCGCGATACAATGATCTTCAACATAAAGCCAGTCACGGACATTTTCACCCTTTCCATAGACAGGAAGCTCTTTATCGTTCAATGCATTGGCGATGATCAAAGGGATCAGCTTTTCAGGAAAATGGTAAGGGCGGGCGTCGAAATCGTCGTGATGGAAGTGTCGGCGCACGCAATCGCACAGGACAGACTGTACGGGATAACAAGCGATATTAGCATTTTTACCAACGTTTCACCCGAACATTTGGATTATTTTTGCGATTTTTCGCAATATTACGACACAAAATTGTCATTTTTCAAAAACGGAATGACCAAAAGCGCGATAGTAAATGTGGACGATAATCTGGGCAGAGAGTTATATAAAACCCTCGATATGCCGATAATATCGTACGGAATCGACGAGCCGAGCGACGTGTTTGCGATGGAAATCAAACGAAAACCGCGTGGCACGTCGTTTATCGTCAACGTGTTTGACGAAATATACGAATTATTCATGCCGCTTTACGGAAAATACAACGTTCTGAACGCGCTTTCCGCGATAACTCTTTTGAAAACGCTGAAAGTACCGTTGCCGATAATTGCCGAAAGTTTACAAAAATTGCCGCCGATACCGGGTAGATTTAACATTTTTTCGTATAAAAACGCAAAAATCATCGTCTGCCATCTCGGCAACGGCTCCTCCATCTGCGCCATCGACGGCGGCAAGTCCATCGAGACGTCCATG
>ERZ779889.3494-NODE-3494-length-11405-cov-2.674273_pt1 | contig 11405 bp, 10 predicted proteins | sample MGYA00511030_ERZ779889 | MGnify/ENA primary metagenome ERZ779889 (study PRJEB29588, sample SAMEA2160616) | human gut metagenome | biome: human gut; feature: human-associated habitat; material: faeces | place: Denmark | collected 2008/2010 ...
GGCGGAGATCCCCGATGCGCCGTACATGCCCTACGAGCCCCGCGGATGCCAGCTCGAGATAATCTCGGACATCCGCACCTTCCTGGACGAGGGGCGCCACGTCGTGATCGAATCGGGCACCGGCACCGGGAAGACCATCGTCTCCCTCGCGGCCTCCCTGCAGCACTGCAAGGCCACCGGGAAGAAGATAGTCTACGTCGTCCGCACGATAACGCAGACCGATGCTGTCATGAAAGAGCTCCGCGCCATCTCCAAGGTGAAGAGCGTCTCCGGCATCGCCCTCACAGGGAGGAACAAGTCCTGTCCTCTGTTCAGGGGGACCAGCGGATTCGAGAGCATACCGTCCAACGTCCTCTCCATGATGTGCGAGGACCGCAGGAGCAAGAGCATCAAGGGCCAGGCCGGCGGATGCAGGTTCTACGACCGCCTCAAGACCGAGATAGACAACATCGAGAGGTATTGCAGGGAGAACATCCCGTCCTCGGACGACCTGGACCGCTTCTGCGAGAAGCTCGGCGTATGCCCCTACGAGGCCAAGAAGCTCCTTCTCCGCAAGATGGACGTCATCGCCGCCCCGTACATCCAGATCCTCAACCCGGACATCCGCGAGAGCCTGATGGCGAACATGGACCTTTCCGGCGACCCCAAGGGGATGATGGTCATCGTGGACGAGGCCCACAACTTCCTCGACGCCGCCAGGGGATCCGAGACCTTCGTCATCGACAGGCAGATCGTCGATAACGCCATGGACGAGTGCCCCACATACCGCGATCCCACCATCTGGATGGACGTCAGGCTGGACGAGTTCCTGAGGTACTTCAAGGCGTGCATCCGCGCCGCCGCCACGGAGAAGCTGGGCCTGAACGAGGAGAGCTACGTCTTCGAGGACGACTACATCGAGGACCGCATGATGAGGAAGTTCGGGATGTCCCGCTCCGACCTCGAGTCCGCCGTCGAGAGGGCGCTGGACCTGGGTGAGGCGAGGACCGAGAAGCTCATCGCCAGCGGAGACAACAGGACCTCCCACGTGGAGGAGCTGACCCTCAGGATGAGGTCGTGGTTCTCGTCCGGGTCCGACAGGTTCGTCAGGACGATCAAGACGGACAAGGAAGGAGAGTACCTGAGCGCCACGTGCATCGAGCCCTCGGAGATCTCCAGGTTCCTGAACACAGTCCCCGGGACGCTGCACATGTCGGGCACCCTGAAGCCCCTGGACCAGTACGCCAGGGTCCTCGGGCTGGGCAACAACCCGAAGTTCAGGACGTACCCGTCCCCGTTCCCGAAGGAGAACAAGCTTGTGGTCTACGCCAGGGACGTGACGACCAGGCAGGCCGACATGAGGGCGGACCCGGGCATGCAGAACCGCCTCGAGAGGATGATCGTGGACATCTGCGACGCCGCCGAGAGGAACACCCTGGTCATGTTCACATCGTACAACTTCATGCGCATGATGCGCCCCTACCTCGAGAGGCACATCGACCGCCCCAAGTACTGGGAGGAGTCCGGCAACCAGCGCAGGACGGCCGAGAGCCTGGCGAGGTTCAAGAGCGGGCGCAACGGCGTCTTCTTCTCCGTCCTGGGAGGCTCCGTCGCCGAGGGGATAGACTTCCCGGGGGACGAGCTATGCGTCACCATCATCGTCGGTGTCCCGTTCCCGCCGCCCTCCAAGGAGCTGAAGGCGATGAGCGACCGGTTCGACGAGAGGTACGGGAAGGGGAAGGGATGGCTTTACACAAGCCAGGTCCCTGCGGTGAGGAAGATCAACCAGGCCACGGGCAGGCTGATCAGGATGGAGGAGGACAGAGGGGTCGCCGTGATACTCGACCACCGCGCGTCCAGGTTCGCCAAGGACATCGGCGCGGTCCCGTCGGACGACCCCGTTGCCGACGTGATCAGGTTCTTCGGCCCATCCGGGACCTCGCGCTGACATTTGTCTCGTAAATCCTAGAATCTCCGAACGTTTGAACAGTCAAACCATTATCTGGCGTCGAACGGCAAGACGTTTATAGGAAATGCCGAATCGCGTCATCCATGGCATTGCTGAACGTGCTGGAGGACATCAAGGTCTGGATAGCCGTGGCCATCGTGCTCGCGCTGGTCTTCGGATTCGGGAGCCCCGACGCCTCCACCATCATGATGCTGGCCCTCATCGCCCAGATGGCCGTGGCCCTGGACGGCATCAGGTTCAGCCGCAGCGACTTCGGCACCTACAGGAAGCCCATACTCGTGAACTTCGTCTGCTGCTTCGGCATCTGCACGGGGTTCACCCTGCTCACCGGCCTGTTCTTCATCGACAACCAGGCACTCTGGACCGGATGGGTGATGCTCTCGGCCGTACCCTGCGCCATCTCCGTCGTCCCCTCGGCGCTGTTCCTCAAGGCGGACCCCAAGCTGGCGGTGCTGTCCCTGACGGTGATCTACGTCATAGCCATCGCACTGACACCTCTGATCACCCACACCCTCATCGGGAACTCCGTGAACCCTCTGGAGGTCCTCAGGTACATCCTGATGTTCATACTGATCCCGTTCGTCCTTGCGATCCCGATCAAGAGGCTGCACCTGAAGCAGGCCCCGAAGACCCTGTTCATCAACCTGATGATGTTCATCCTCGTCTTCGTCGGACTCGGATCCAGGCAGGAGTTCGTCTTCTCCGAGCCGATGATAGTGCTCAGCCTCGTCGTAGCCTGCATGTTCCGCATCTTCCTGGTCTCAACGGTGTTCGTGCTGGCCATGAAGAAGCTCGGTTGCGATAGGGACAACGGTTTGAATTACGTTACCTTTTGCTATTGGAAGAACAGTGGCATGTCCGCAAGTCTGACGATGGGGCTGTTCGCAGCCACAATGCCGGAAGCAGTCCTTCCGTGTGTGGTATCTCTCATCGTGGAGGCCGTCTGGTTCGCCATCCTGACGAAGTACATCGACCGCATGTGGCCGCCGGTTTCAGAAGGCAATATCAATCCGGAAGTCCCGTCTTCCTGAATCTGAGCTTTTTCCACGATTCGAAAGTCAGGCAGATTCTTGCCGTCTAATCGATTCGGCAGAACGGTAAAGGTCTAGGGATTTAAAACTACAAGACTATCGAGATCCACATGTGAAGACATCGTCTCTCGGCTGTGTGGCCTCCTTCAGGAGTCTTGTCAGGACGTTGTTGCATATTTCAGGACGGATGGTGCATTTCGGATAGGGACCCCTTTATATCGGTACGTCCAATGTTGATCGATGAAAATCCTCGGACTCAGCCCGGTGTCAACCAACAGTAATCCCACGGTCCCCGCGTAAATATGGGCTCGGTCCTCGAGTCGATCGAGGCCGGCATCGAATCTGGCAGGCCGTTCCAAATAAGCGTTCTGAGATACGGGACGGACATCATGCACCTGGCGATTCCGATGACGGTGGTCGCGACCAGGGATTCAGACGGAATCATCGTCAGCAATGACGAACTCGGCCTTTACGGGCACGGGAGAACCGTCAGGTCGGCATACAGGGACTTCTCGGGATGCGTCATGAGCGCCTACGAGCTCTTCGGACAGGAGGATGACCGCGTGGCCTCCGAGATCAGGCGCCATGTGGATTGCTGAGATGCCAATCAGGACCAAGAAACTGACCTTTACAAGGCATCTACTAAATTACCGTCACCAACCTCATGAGATCATAGAGACCTCATAACCAGTCTTGGAGATGAATTTTGTCGAGACGGCGAATCTTGCTTCGCCCTTGAGATCGAGATTGAACTCTGCAACCTCTTTCGCGATTCTCACCGTGACGTAATGCCTACCTTCTGGAATCGCGATATACAATATGTTTTCAGCCTTGATCTGGGGCGACTCGATTCCGTCTATAGTCACGACCGCCTTGGGAATAGCAGGACGCTTGAGGGTGTTTTCTACCATGATGATGCCAACCTTGTTCTTCATAGCATTGTTCATCGTTATGGGTTCGAACGAGAAGAGGATGGGTTTCTTGAAGCGGTCATAGGAACGGATCATCGCCATGAGATCCGACGCATCATACGTCTTTATCCTCTTGACCTTCGCCTCCTCCAATGCCTTCGGCGTATATCCGGAGACCGATATGAAGACCCCTCCAACCTTGTCTGTCACACAGACGGAATGGAAAGCGCGAATCTCCTTCGGTTCAACGCGAGAACTCCATGCCTTGCACTCTACATAAACGGTCTTGCCTGCATCAGTAGTCATGATGATATCCTTGCCACCGTCACGGGTCTTTCCCGTCCTATCCGTCTTCCAGAGTAGGGCCTGGCGAAGGATCCCCGCACAAAGCGATTCGAACTGATCCTTCTCGTATTCGTTGAAAATCACATCATCTGCACCCATAGATACTCACATGAACTGGCAGAACGGCCAGATTATTAATGATGGCGGTGGATCAGAATGCGGATGAGGAGGTCATTTATGTTCAGTCACCTGCGGGTCGTTCTCCTCTTCTTCGAGGAACCCGCGGCGGCCTTGGGCGGTACCTTCGGACCGGGACCACGATACTCGAAGTATTCGCCAGTGAACCTATTCTTTCCGAGATTGGTGAACCTCCTGTTGCGCCAGGACACTCTCTGCGTCCCGCGACCTTCGGAAGGGACGTAGTTCTCGAAGCAATAGGACGCAATGAACCGGGGATGATCCATGCGGTCAAGGTAGAGGGCGACGAGATCGGCGGCGTCCGTCAGCGGTTCGAAGACATCGTCCTCGAGGACCAACAGGAGGTCCCCCGAGAGCGTCCTCAGATCATCCCTAATGTCAGGAGACGGTGCATCCTGTCCTCGATGATGAAGATCCAGATGCAGAGCTCCGAGATGTCGGCGATGGCATACCTCCCCAGAATCGTATACTCATCCATGACATCGTATTTTGCATTCTGGGTCATGGAACGGAAGAAGTCACGTTGGTGATTTAATTAGGATACCGTGCACGCACGTCTCAAAGGTGGTAATGGCTGTTCTGATGTTTGATTCTAAAACGTGTTGGTGACACGGAACAGTTTATGCTACCAATTCTGTTCCGTGTTACATAGTCAGTAATCCATTCTTCTTAATCCTCCAAATGCTTTGGTGTGTTGAATTTCATCGGTTTTCCGAAATTGGAACACTGAAGGTTGTCGCAAAACGTTTCACTGACCATCGCTACCCCACAATCGGCACAATTCCTGCCTGCCGTAGACCAGACTCCACCGCAACGTGGACACACCCAGTATGTTTTACCCTTTGTATTCCCACACTTGTAACAGACAATACCATAATGATCTGCTACTTTTGACTTCTTAGGTACTGATAAAAGACTGCCAAGAACAGTCTTCTTCTCCGGAGTAACGTTTGGTTGGAAAAGACAGGTCTTGACTGCAAGTGACTTTATAATGTCGTAAAACGAAACGAACACAGCATTTGGACTTCCTGCCAAAGGTCCACGACTAGACTTTACGCAGACACCGATAAGACGATTATTGGAATCATACAGACTGGACCCTACAGGAATTATTTCTTTAGGAACATCCGATTCGATGCCATACAGCGTCCGCTGATCGTTCCCCTTTTCACAAGGAAGCGATTTGATCTTGACCTTCATGCCTTTTGTGGTGATTATTGGAGGATGATTGAATCTAAACATCCTGCTTGATTCGTCATAATTTGGCTTACAAGCGTCTATCGTACTGACAGCACATGTAAACTCGTCACCAACCTTCAATGGAGACGTTGTTCCTATTGTGGATAGTGAGAAACCAAGTGAGCGCGCATTGGGAAATTTGAACAGACTGAAACCGTATTGTTTATACAATCCCTGTTCTGCCGATCTCACCTTGTATTCACCAAGAAACATCGAGTATGCGATGACATCCTCATCTTCCTTGAATGGCTTGGTTTTAGCTTTTTCATAAAGAGTCATATTGTTTATTATCGACTCGTAATCTGTAACGATGGTCCATCCATCTCTGGATAAGACGGTTCCGATGACCGCTTGAGATCTCACATTGTGATTGCCACGAACGCATGAAAAAATTACTGGCTGAATATAGGATCCGCCTGTCATGCTATTGTCATATTCTTCGATAAATATAACATAATCTGGAAAAAACAAGACAATGGTTGATGAATGGATTATCCGATTATCGAAGAAGACGTGTTTGGTCGATGTCCAAACTGTAAAACCTGGTATGCCTCTGCTGCATCGAGTCGTACTCGTTACCCGTGATATCCGTGCCGTCGAATATGGGGCATGTGAAACGTATCTCGTCCAGTCTCATCTTCAACAGGACCGAGAGCTATTCCTCGGGGACGCCGGCCCTGCGGGCAACGTCCATTACCTACGCCTTGGTCCACTCAGTCTTCGGGTGCATTGTCCCGGCAGCGGCCTCGTGAGACATATGCTCAATCTCCTAGTTTGTCAGTCTGTGAAAGGCTAGACGTGGTTCGGGTTCAGACCTCTTCTGGGGCTCCGGCCCCCTCTTAAGTTCGGTGCCCCGTTCTTTAACGCAGGCCATCTCGTGATCGGAACTGCTCCCGAAAACCAACACCTCGTCTAGGGCAACGAGAGGGAATACGACAGACTGATCTCCGAGGACATCGTGGTTGACGGGAGTTTCGTCTCGGTTCGGGACGCCAGCAGCCATAGCAGGGCCGTTAGTGTAGCCCTCGACAGCAACTACAGCGGACTCCAGCTGTGGAAGTTCGAGGACGGGTCGGGTCTCAAAGATTATCTGGGTCACATAGGATAAATAGCGTATGTCGCGATGCTTTTCCGAGAGAAAGCATGGTGTTCTTCAACCAGTGCAGATCCAGGAATCCTGACGAAGCAATCTATTGTATGAAATGCGGTGGTTCGCTGCCCATTTTGCCCGGAGAGGACAAGGTCATGTCGAAGCTGAGTTCTTTGGAGACGAGATTCATTCGTAATCTGTCAAAGGAGAAATGTCAGCGGTATCGCTTCCCGGCAATCGTCCTGACACTAATCTCGGCGGGCATGATGCTTCTGTTGCTGTTCGTCGTAGAGGTCGAGCTGGCGGACGGGCCAGGTGCAATCGTCGAGATAGACACCCAGGGAACATGTACTACATCATTTCATACATGGGTGCCGAATCGTCGCTGGCCGAAGGGGCCCTGAGCTTCGTGTTCTGGTCAACCGCGATATTGGCAATAATCGGATTGTTCGTATCACTAGCTATATTCCTATCCTATGTGATTGGAATCTTCATAGTGGAGATGTTGTCGAACATCACCGTTGACGTGTCCGTGCTGGATGTCATCGCAGAGGTTTCCGTCGGTCTTCCGATGGCGTTCATTTTCATCGTAGTATGTGTATCGTTGGTTGCGATCTACTGTACCAGTGTATACGGGATACAGTTCAGGACAAGAAAAGGAAAACCCTGCATCCAGGAATACACCCCGTTCAGTTGATTGGTATTGGAAAGATAGCAAACTTGCAGAATATCCCATCCCTTCCTACCCGCCGTCACCGGCGGACGGATATGATGGCTAATCCCCCTCGGAGAAGGGGGTGTAAAGTGTTTACGAGGTCACTGTCCTGACAGGATCGATTCTATGTCGCGAAGCAGCTTCACGACACGACCGCCCGTATCTGTGAGGAGGACCATGGTTGTCCTCCCGTCTCCTTTGGGCTCCATCTCTATAAGACCGGAGTCGGCTAGAGATTCTAGCTTCTTCGGCATGTTGGCATTGTGGCCCACCTCGCGGTAGATGTCTGATTTTGTACATGCCTTCCGACATTCCAGATGGAGCAGTATCGGGATTGCATGCGTGTCACACAGAACCGAGAGGGGACTTTGGAACACAATCATCCCTTCCTTCTCTCGATGATCAGGAAAACCGCCATAATCGCTGCCACAACAGCGGCTGCACAAGCAACTATAGTCACGGTGTCGTCCGACGAGGATTCATCCACGACAACAGGGGGAATGGGAACATAGTCGTCATCATCGTCTATTGGAGGAATAATAGGGCTCTCAGAATCAGATTTGACGGAACCTGTCTCGGAATCCACTGTGAATCCTTCAGCGATTAAATTGGAATTGTTCAAAGATGTATCAGCAGTCTCGCCATTGTTGGCATCCTTGAGAACGTATGTCCCACCCTCTATGAAACTCGTCACATCCTCAGCGGTAACGGAGGAGTTCGCAGTCGAGTCATCGTTGACACCGATGAACTTCCCTCCGCTCAGGGAGATGGAGATGTTCTCGATCGGTTCGTCATTCTTCTGGGTGTTGGCCTCTGTGAGAGCCCTGTATCCCGTGATGGTGCCGCCAGTGATGTTCACATCGATGTCGTTGCCGGTTGTGTGCTGCACAATCGCTATTCCGACAGCGGATGTGGTCGAACCGTTGCTGTTGGCCTCGGCGTCGAATCCCTCGTCTGCACCGTGGACCTCCCCTCCGGTCATGTTGAGTGTTCCCGAACGAATCTCCACACCGGTCACTCCGGTGATCACACCTCCGTTGATGTTTAGAGTTCCCTTCTGGGGATGATAGATGGCCTGGGCATTTTCACTAGTGAGTGAACCACCGTTTATGGTCATCAGCGTATTGTGACTGGTGCCGTTTCCGCACATGGCAAATGAAGACGCCACGATGGAGACACCGTTCTGAATGGTCACGGAAGTCGGATCGTTCTCGTCGGAGGAGCCCCAGACGGCAAGACCTACTGTTCCCCATGTGTCGGTTCCCCAGACCAGATCCTTTCCGGTTTGTCCAATCTCGGAGATGGATGTTCCGTTGTTCAGCGTGACAGCGGCTCCTTCGTCTACCATCACGCCGTAGTTGTAATTGGTCAGAGAACCAGGTTCGTATGTGCTGATGTTTACTCCCTGTGTGGTCACGGACGTGTCGTTACCGGAAACCCTGACGGCGATGTAATTGTATCCGGTGGTACCATCCGATCTGGAATCGGTGATGTTACCGTTCCGGACAAGACTCTCACCAGCAGTAAATCTGATGCCGAACATATCGACATCATTGTCATTGATTGTAACGGTGTGTTCTCTGAGATCCAGCGTGATGCCTTTGTCGATGACGATAGGATTCGTTTCACAGTCATTGACAAGCGTGACAGTTCCACCCTCGGGAACGTAGTCGATGGCGTCCGCAAGGGTCTCGAAATACAGGGTGGTCCCATCGGTCTCGACGGAAGCGGCTGCCTCCTCGGGTGTGATGGCATCCACCACGAACTGACCCCCTTTATTCGAAACGCCGTATCCCGGAGCGATCACGTCCTCTGGCAGGCTGTCGGAGAACGAACCCCCAAACACCTCTGCGACTGGACAGTTGTCTGTTTCATAGTCGATATAAAGGATCCCCTTGTATTTCGTCGAATCACTGGTGTCGGTGACACTGAATGTTCCGCCGTGAATGACCACCACGGCCTCCTCCTCGATTCCGCCGTCACCAGAGTTTCCCACATAGACCGCTGTCCTGTTGTAGGATGTGAAGACTCCGCCATAGATGGTGGCTGATGTCTTGCCCGTCTCCCCTGCGACATACAGGGCATAGAACGCCTGCCCGTGCTTTTTCGGACAATCCACAGTGGTGAAAGAACCTCCGTATATCTCTATGGTCCCTTCGACTGAGGTCACACCGCCCTGGGTACCTGTAACCTTTACTTCGGATCCTTCCGCAGGTTTGATCACGAGATGGGCCGAATCAGAGTTCAGACCATTGCGGATGGTATACCCCCAATGATTCGAATCGCAACTGCTGCATGAGGTGTTGGTGAACGTCCCTCCCGTGATCAGGGCCTCTCCCCTGTTCTCGAAGGCAGGGTACCATGGGGAATCGTAGGTTCCGCCATTGATTTGTGTGGTGGAATCTGCTTCAGTGGCTATGGTGGTGCCTGATCCGCTGTAGTTCCCGTCGTTGAAGGTCGCTGTTCCTCCTGAACGATTCCAGATCAGGGCGCTATTGCTCACGAGATTGCCTTCGAAGGTGCCGTTCTCAATGATGAGAGTCCCGTAGTTGTCTATCGGCCCGTTAAGTTCTTTGTTCTCGTCGGAGGCATCGATGGTACCATTGCCGGTGATGGTCAGTGTCCCATGATTGACAATCATCCTTCCTGCAAAGTTCGAAACAGAATCGATGGTTTTCCCACCCATGTCCAGGATGATATTCTTGTTTGAGGCGATCTCCACACCATCAGAGAGAGTGATGTTATCAAGCAGGGTGATGGTGGCCTCGGTACCGTCAGTTGGTACAGCAGCAACCGCGGCCTGTAGGGTAGCGAATCCCCTGTCCCCGATCTTCGCGACGGGATTCCCGACAGAGATGTTGTCATCGCTCGAATCATAGGTGATGTCCGAGGCGACCTCGGTCTTTCCCTCGTTGGTGAAACTGCTCTGATCGTCGTAGGCGAAGTCCACTCCGAGACCGTCGCCGGAGTTGGCGTTGATGGCGACGGTGTAGGCCTGTCCTGCGTTGGCTCCGTCGGTGACGACGACGGTGTCCGTGATGCTGACGCTGGTCGGGTACTGGTATGCGGACTCGGCCTTGTTCCCGATGACCAGGGCACTGGTGGGCACCCCGTTGCCATCTATCCAATCCTTGTCCTCGTAATTATCGACATCCACTGCCGCTCCGAGGGTGTTGGTGATGGTGGATCCCGTGATGATGGCGTTGCCTCCCCTGACGATAACACCCTGATAGTATCCTTGGATGGTGCTGCCTGTGATCGTGAGCAGTCCCGGCACGTTGAACAGGATGGCGGTACCGGCCTTCGTGGGATCCGAATCGGCATAGACGGCGGAATCCGTGACGGTAACCTTGACATCGTAACCGAGAGGGTCCCCGGCATTTGTTCCGAGACCGAATCCCTCTGCGTGGATCACGGTCCCGTTCCTGACGGTAATGGATGAGTTGTCATAGGCGATGGCGCCTGTGGCCGCCGTATAGTAGTCCACATCGTCGAATGTGATGGATGAGTTGTCTTCTGCCGACACTGTAGCGAGAAGGAAGTTTTCCACCAACTTGCCGAGAAGAGTTCCGTTGTAGATGGTGATGGATTCATTGCCCGTAAGTTCAATCAGATTTATAGCGAGCGTGTATCTGTTGAGATCGATCTCGAGGTCGCCTATGAAATCGATCGTCTTTATTGTGCAATTGTAGTTTGTTTTGAGTACAATCGGTTTGTTTGATTCCGTAGCTGATGTAATGGCATCCGCGAAATCTGTGAATCCGATTCCGTCGACTGTGCAGATCTCCGTGCCTTCGGCGAGATCAGCCGGCAAAGCGGGTTTTTCGATGTCGACGATCACGGCGGCATCCGAATTGTCTGCAACGACTGTTACAGAGAAAGCGGCGGCCAGCATGACAGCCAGCACCAATGCCGCTTGCATTGCTTTGTTCATTTCGATCCTCCTTTACGGAGGGACGGGAGGAGAGACAGAATCGTGGCCCCCCCC
>ERZ779889.3502-NODE-3502-length-11385-cov-2.591968_pt1 | contig 11385 bp, 7 predicted proteins | sample MGYA00511030_ERZ779889 | MGnify/ENA primary metagenome ERZ779889 (study PRJEB29588, sample SAMEA2160616) | human gut metagenome | biome: human gut; feature: human-associated habitat; material: faeces | place: Denmark | collected 2008/2010 ...
CCGCAATAGACGGCCGCCATCACTCCGAGACCATGATCTCCTGCATCCGGACGAGGTTCTCGGCTATCGCCCTACCCTTATCGGTCAGATGCACGATGATCGCTTTGGGATGGATGATCTCCATTTCCAGGAGGCCGTGCGCCTGGAGCAGATCGAGTTTCTCAGGGAAGCGCGGGGAACGCGCGACATCCCTGTAGAGCTCGGTCTTCCTGCATCCGTCATGATCGAGGAGATACAACATCACGGTGATCATATGACGCTCCTCGAGTACCCGGATATCCGGCTTGTCTACGGTGACAGTCATACCATCATCTCCAAAGTTCTTAACGTAACGACAATTAATACTTCTGTCGGAAATCAAATCGACACCATCCATCGAGAACGAGCGGTCATCAGAGACGATATTAACAGCATAGTCTAATGAGTATATATCACTGTCTGGAACGATACGATCCGACGAGTCTTGTGAAATGTCAGGGAACGGACCCTGCCATGTCACCCGAACATACCGTTCAGCCTGTCGATGGAAGATGTGTCCACGGTCGGATCCCCGTCGAATGCGCTTCTCGCGCGCTCGTTCTTCATAGGTCGATGGAGGATGTGATGCCTGTAGTTCTGGGATATGAATTCCGTCACGGAGTGCGTCTTCCCGACCTGCCGCGCCCCCCCCCCGTCCTCCTTCCAGGCGAGCATCTTCCCGGCGATCTTCCTCTTCATGTGAATGGAATGGGGACAGCAGCATTTGATTCAAGAGATTCCAGTATCAATCACTGTGATAAACCAAGAAATCTCCACATAATGATGGAGACAATATCAAGAAAAACCATCGTTCCGAAATACAGGATATATGACCTTCTGAATCGTCATTGGGAACCCCAAACCACCGTATGACGGATAGCCAGACTCCGACGAATGATGAAGACAATTTAGGAAACCCCGCCCCCGCCACCATCGGCCAAACCATATGTATTCCCCAATGAAGATGGTCCTGAGGCCATGTTGAGAAAGTTCACAGCCGAAGGCTGGGTTTGAGATCCCCGTCGGAGACTCCGACGGGAAAGAGGGCCGAGGCCCTCTGTTTTCTGTTCAGGTCTCTGTGTCGGCCATTATGGCCTGCATCTCCACGAGATGGTCCGAGATGCGCCGTCCCTTGTCCGTCAGACGGATGCAGGTCGCCCTCCTGTCGATGTCGTCGACCGTGATGAGGCCGCTGCTCTCCAGGAGATCCAACTTTTCGGGGAAGCGTGGCGTGCGTGTGAGGGCCCGATAGATGTCCGACTTCATGCACCCCTCGTGGTCCCTTAGGTAGAGAAGCACCGCTATCATGTGCCTCTCCTCCAGCACCAGTATGTCCGAACAGGTCTCGGTGTCCCTCGTCATCTCTTCCTGTACTCCATGATCAGGAACACCGCAATCAGTGCGGCGACGACTGCGGCGGCGGCACATGCCACGATGGCGGTCGTGTCGTCGTCGGAGCCGCTGTTGTCTATCACGGGCGGTATGGGGACGTAGTCGTCATCGTCGTCGATGGGCGGAACCACCGAACCCACGTAGACGAATGTCACAGATACGGTGATGTCGGAGTGGACATCTGTGATGGTGTATGCACCATCGATCGGTTCGACCTCAATTCCATCGACCAGCATTCTGTCCAATTCGAAACCACGGTTTGGATCGATACACACTGTGATCGACCCCCCGTCCGCTACTGAATTAGCTCCGATGGGTGTAACAGAACCACCGTTGCCTGAGGTGATGGTAACGACGTGCGAGGTGCTTGTGACCTCCAGCGCAACCTGCATCTGGAATGTCTGTCCATCGTATCCAACGAGGGAGATGTTCAATACCCCATCGCCGTCATCCGCACCTGCGGTGACAGTGAACGTCACCGAGGACCCGATGGGTTCGCCGAATGAGATTGTGGCGAGATCGGATGTAGAGGGCCCCACAGACTGGATGGGCGCATCGGCGACAATCTGGAATGATCCAGAACCCTCGGCAAGCAACACGATGGATCCGACTGCTTGCCCACTGCTCTGCAGCTCGGCAGAGGTGATGGGTCTGGCCCCAGATACCGTGATGGTGGCGGAATCAGATTCGGTTCCAGAAGTCGCTGTGACAGTGATCGTACCGCTACCTCTAACGGTCAGAAGACCCTCCGATGTGATTGTTGCCGGATCATTCTCCCCAACAGACCATGTTACAGACTGGTCTGCGTAGGAAGAACCGTTGTTGACGGATGCGGAGAACTGATGCGTCTCTCCGATGACCAACGAACTAACCTCGCCTGTGATCACGACAGAGGTCACATCCTCCCAGTTCACGGTCACATTAAAGGTCTCGGTATCGGAACCTCCGTCGTTGGTTGCTGTGAATGTCACCTCCTCCGTGAACCCAGGATCAACACCTGCTTCCAGAGAGATGGACCAGGCGCCTCCCTCTTCAGAAGTGAATGTAAGCCTCTCGCTGTCCGAGGGAAGAATCGATGATGGGGTGCCACCTGTAGTAGAGACAGTCACAGTGGCACTCTGACCACCGATGAACGTCACGTCACTGATATCATTGATCACAGGTGCCTTTGGGACCACGATGATAGTTGCACTGTCACTGATGGTCGCACCCTCGAATGAGAATGAGGCCGTAACAGTACACGATGTTTTGGAGCTGACTGTGGGCGCTGTGAACGTCCTTTCAGTCTCTACATCGCCATCCAGAGCCTCTCCGTTCATGGTCCACTGGACCTCCACCACGGAGTCGAACCCCTGCGGTGAGATTGTTGCTTCCAGATCCACCGTCTGTCCCGAGGTCACGGTTCCGGTGACCTCGGATATGCTTATCGCCGGTGTTGCTGTGAACAAGTATCCGCTGAAGATCGTCTGTGTCTCCTCCTCTCCCGGCGTGACGTCCGAGGGGACTGTTACCACAGTCGCTCTGGCGTAGTCTCCGACAATCGGTGGGATGATGAACATGACGTTGGTTCCGGCCCTGTTACCATCATAGTATGTGGGCGCTACCGCATCGTCATCGTTCAGATAGAGATAGTAGTCGTCCTGAGACATGGTATCAGGCGTGTAGATTACAACCCCCTGAGTCCCCGAATCATCCAGAATGTACCGGAGATTGGAGCTGTCATCTGCATCGGAGGCCATGGCGCTGAACGAGACGAGCATCGCCATGACCGCTATGGCGATGGCGATGGTCGAAAGACATCCGACAGCGCATCTGCGTCCGAACATCACTCTCCCGCCTCCAACAGCACATTGACGGTGAAGAAGGTGGAGTAGTAGCTGTTGCCTCCTGCGTCTGTGAACACGGCATATCCTCTGATGGTGCTCTCTGGATAATCACCCGTAACGCTCACGTGATCGATACTGCTACCATCGTCGTTCGTATACACCGCGGCGGTGAACGAACCTGTGGTATTGCCCTCGTACTGGACACCGTCAATGGTGACGGTTGTTCTGTACGTGTAGAACACGGTGATCGTTCCGTTGGGAAGTATTCCATCATCTCCGGAAGAGACCGGACTGAGCGTCACGGAAGCTCCATAGGGTGCGTAGTCGGCCTCTACGAAGATGCCGTCCACGACATCCTTTTGCTCGACAACCACTGTGACGGTGACATCTCCGGTGATGCCGTAGATGGTCACGATCCATGATTCACCGTTCTGATATGAGTTGATGGTTACGTCACCTCCTTCGTCATAGGTTGCATTCACTGCTGAGATGGCGTATCCTGCAGTCGGGTTGATGGTGAATGTTCTGTCCTGACCGCTGACTATGCCCGATATGATCCCGGACATCGATGTGTATCCTGTTCCGGTCGGGATGGTTATGATGTATGTGGGATCCTCCGGGATCACCTCGGTGATCAGGGTGAATGTGACCGTGTTGTTCTCACCCACATCCATGGATGAGAGGTAGTAGCGTTCACCCAGGTCCACTATGAATCCATTCTCTGTGGTCCAATAGGCCATGTATCCCTCGGCAACTTCGACTTCGGGCGCCACAACGGCGTCTCCGATGGCAACATTGCTGTAGGTCTGTCCTCCCTCTCCGGAGAACACGACTGTGTATGTGGCCATCTGGATGAACCTGGCTGTGAGTGAGGTCTCCGTGGAGGTCAGGACGACCTGCCCTCCGCCGCTGAAGTACTCTCCGTCGGACTCATACCATCCGACGAACGTGTACCCGTCTATTGTGGGAACGGGCAGAACGACAGTCGGAACCTGGTCCCTGAGGAAATACACGGTCATCGATTTAGGCCGATCAGTTTCGATAGTCGTTCCGTCGACGAGCTGGTAGCTGAAGTCCACGATATACTCCAGAGGCTCTTCGACGATCTGTTCCGCGTTCGAGACGGAGATCGTCAGATCCTGATCGACGACCTCGAACTGACCGTTCTCGGCTCCATTGAATTCAGGAGCTCCACCGGTGAACTGCCATCCGTCAGCGGCGACTGCGGATATCGTGTGGGCCCCTTCGGCCACACTGTATATTCCTGCTACAACCATCGAACCGTCCAGAACATAGAACTGGACTCCCTCCGATGCTTCGAGTGTGACGTTGTAGTACTGGATGTCAGGTGTGGGAGCGTCCTCGAAGACAGCGCTGTATGTCAGCACCTGTCTGTCACCGCCGGGCACGGCGATCTCCATGATGATGCCTGTGCTCTGCTTGGATTCGATATAATCGACCACTGAAGATGTCAGTGTGACGCCACTCTCATCGCGCCAGTTGCATCCGTGGAGCCACTTTCCATCGGTGGCGGCCTTCCAGACGTACTCGGTGCCGTTGAAGTACACCCTTCCCACATCTCCGTCGGAGCTGCGGTAGAGGGCACCCATGTAGCGAGCGAAGTCGTTCATGACATCCTCTGCCATGTCAGCCTGCTCATCCGTCTCGGTGTTGGTAATGTACGCTATCAGAGCCTCAAAGTACTCATGACCGTATGTGGCGATGATGCTGTCCGCATCAGCGTCGAACTCGGCGACGTATGTGTATGCATCGGCATTGTACTCACCACCATCGGCGTAGATATAATCGAGCGCGTCCAAGACATGGTATCCGAGACTGTTCTCGGCCGGGACGTCGACCACGGCGGAGGTCTCGCACACCACGCCATTATCGCTGACGGTGACGATCTGAACTGTCAGATCATAGGTTCCGGCATTGATGAACTGGATCTTGAACTTGGAAGTTGCGTCACTCAGCGGGAATCCGTCCTCAGGTCCGAAGTTTCCACTGGTCCACTCATGCCATGATTTATCCTGGACCTCCCAGTACCAGATGTTGTAGTCTACTCCGGGGATGCCTTCGAAGATTCCGGTTCCCTGGACATTTCCACCGGTGTAGTTGCCAGCAGTCGTGGAGACCGTGAACTCGATCTCCGTTCCGATGGGGAACTCATCCGGGATGTCTATGGTAACGGTGGGTCCGGTAGGCTCAGGGGTGCTTCCTCCGATCTCCTCGTAGACCGCGTAGAAATCAGTCCCTATTGCGGATACAGGTGCGTACTCCCCGACACCATACTCAGTTCCGTCAGCGGTTCTCCACCCGACGAGCTCGTATCCCTCAGGAACATTGGTCGCAGCAGGAGTGTGAACCATTCCATTCTCAAAAGACACGGTCAGCTCCAGAATGTATTCTCCGTTGAGAGTGGTCTGTGTGAAGAAGTTGGCAGTATAATCGAAATCCACATCGATAGGGGCCTCGACGTTGCTGGCGACCCAATTGTCGTCATTGGATGTGACTGTGGCTGTGTAGATTCCGGACTCATCGATGTTGTAGCTATTGGTTCCTTCGATCGCATCGATGGACTCCTCCCCAAATTTAAGGGTCGACCCGAAGCCTGTGAGCTCCAGATCTCCAGACTTGACAGTCACCGTCAGGATAATCTGCCCGTCCTGCTCGGAGAGGCTTCCCTTCACCATGTTGCCATCAACAGTGATGGGATCGATCTTCACATTCGCTCCAGTGATGGAGAAATAGTACTGGATGCCATCATCTGTCGTCTGCATCTCGGGCAGAGCAAAGTTGCTGGCGACACCATTGTCTCCATCGACCAGAGTCGCATCTGTGACGTAGACTGTCAGACCTGTTCCTGCGTTCACAGAACCAAAGACTGCGGCATTGATGTCGATGTCTGGGTATGTTCCGTTCTGTGCGGCCGATACCGAGTAGTCGTTGGTGTCGATCTGACCGGAGGGCACTGTGTTTCCATTGTCGTATGTCTTCTCTATACTGACGTCTGAACCTTTGCTGATCGTGAGGATCATCGGGGTTATTCCGACAGTGAGACCGTTCTCGCCATCCACGAACACGACTTTTGTGTCTGGGAGCTCATAGTTGGAGGAGTCTTCCCCCTTAAGGAATAGTCCGTTGACGGTGAGGGTGTTGGCTTCCAAGACATTGGGGCTGTTGTACCAGATATTACTCGCGCCAGGCGTCCAATCGAACGAGACATCATCTCCATCGATGGCTCCGGACATCTGGAAGTCGCTCTCGCTCATGATCCTGCTGCTCCAGCCGTTATACTCCTTGGTGATGACCGCGCCGGTAGCGGGCGAGACAGTGATGTCTCTCTGATCGATGGTCAGGGTGCTGGATTCGTCGATGTTTATGATGTAGTTGTCAGTGACATCGATTACCCCGTTCATGATGATCGGGTCGCCGAATATCAGATTCGAAGGACCGGTATAGGTGCCGGCATCGACACCGGTAGTGGTCACGGCAACGGAGAGCTGGTCTCCTTCGACACCCGTTCCACTACTGTACGCGTATTCATAGGCACTTCCGTCATACTCCTTCTCGGAAGCAGTGACGTTGACAGTGATCTCCTTCTGTGTGATGGTTCCCTGGAGAATGATGTAGTATCCGGACTCGACATCGCCCATGAGATCCGCTTCGACACCGTTCACAGTGAAGGTGTAGTTCTCCGCGATTGATCCCTCGGCGATGACGATCGGAAGACGGACTTCCTTTCCTTCGCCGGCGTTGATGTCGGTGTAGTACGCGCCGCCGAGCGTGAGTCCGTCAGCATCTGCTGTGAAACTCTGCTCGACGTCACTGGTTCCATCGTATTCCTTGCTGATGTCTCCATGGGTTATGTCCACAGTCTGGGGCAGGATTCTCCATTCGATCGTGGGTGTGTAGGTTACACTCTGCCCCTGGGCATCGGTGATGACGAGGGTGTACTGGATGGTGTATGTACCGACGTTGGTCTGCGCCACGACGGCCATATTCGGAACCTCACCCGAGACGCAGTTGCCTCCGCTGATGTAGACGGATGAGATCGTGTAGCCATCGTTGGCCGTGAACGGTATTCCTGTCGCGGGAGAATGGGCCGTTCCGTCATAGTCGAACTCGAGGCTCATATCGACAGTGGAGAACGGAAGGCCCGAGAGGGACGTGTCAGAGCCGAGCCTGATATCTACTCCGGCCTCGATGGCTTCGGAGACATCGATGTACTCGTTGCCCTCTGCATCCTTGAATGTGAGGGATCCGGTCTCGCTCTCTGTGAAGTTGTTGAAGGTGACGGCTCCTTCGAAGATGAAGTCCATACCTTCGTTACTTCCTTCGACCTCGACACCGTCGCTGAACGTCAGGGTTCCCGAACCGACACCGTCTATGATGAAGGAGCCGACACTGATCGTGACACCTCCATATCCGGCAACAAGGTTCAGATCCATGGTGGTCCCATCGGGTCCGGCAATTCCACCAGAATAGGCGGTACCGATGTTCAGGATGAGGACATCTCCCTCGTCGAGATTGATGGTCCCTCCTGTGACCGTTCCACCGTCTTCGGGATTCTCGCTGAAGATCGTGGCAGTACCCTCGACGTCAAGGACCCCGTCGATGATGACACTGTTCGTCGCAGCCATGCAGATCATGGGTGCGGTGGTTTCAGACATATCAATCTCGGAGTCGCGGAGTGTGATGGTGGAGTTCTCCATCGAACGTATGTCGATGGCCATCTGTGTCGCATCTGTTGTCATATTGGCAACAATGGTGCATCCGTCAAACAGCAGGTCCCCGCTTGCTTCGGAGGCGTTCACGGCTTCGTCGTTGATGACTATGGTCGAGAATCCGTTCGAAGCAGGATTCTCCTGTATGTTGGTACCGATCAGGACACAGTCGGTGAAGTTAGCTTCCGTCACCATGGAATGGGTCTGGAAGGCGCACCATCCGGAGACAGTGGTTCCTGAGACGTTCAGAGTCAATCTAGAGTTGCCTCCTCCGATGTTGATGGCATACGCTCCTGCGGAGACCGAGCCGCCATTGATGTTGAGTGTGAGGCCGACGGTGTCATGGACCGTGATTCCGCGAGTGTAGTTGACGACCGTCGGTCCGACAACCTCCAGATCGTTGATGGTAACTATCGAATCTGATGGAATGACGTAATCCGAATTCGCACCAGTGATCGAGAACACGCGTGAGCTTTGCTCAGTAGAGGTCGTCGTCACACTGTGTCCGTTCCCATTGATAGTTGTGTTGCTGGTGATGTAGAACGGTGTTCTCTCGGAAGTCTCTATGTCGTCATTGACCTCGATTACCACTCCTGCGACGAGGGCTGCCTTGAGGCCGTTGGCGTCGGAGACTCCGATAGAACCTTCGTTGACATAATCGGATCCGAATCCGACGTTTGATCCAACACCTATTATGAGTGATCCGATCATCGATCCGGAGATTTCAGCTACTGTTCCATTGACGGTAACATCGGCATTACCTGTGAAGATAAGCGTGCCCACAACAGATGTGTCTGCAATGATCACCGGCACTTCATAGATGCTTTCGATCGAGAGATTGTTGACGATACGGACGCTGTCCACATCTGCCTCGATGTCGATCTTTACATCGAGGACATCCGTGTCGTTCTGACCCATGTTGAAGATGTCGACATCGTTCGCGTTCGCAGAGTTCAGAACCGCCCCATCCTGAATGGTGACATGGAGGTTCGTCTCATCGATTGCTTGTCCTTCGACGCTTCCGTACTGATGGGCAGCGATGTTGATTGCACTGCCGTTGGCTCCCGCACCTCCGCCGAGTGGAACATAGTCCTGCTTGTACTCGCCAGTAGCATTGATGATGGTCCCAGAGCCGATGGTGAGATCGCCCATCTTCATCTCAATGCCTGAAGCCCCCGTAATGGTGGCACTGTCAATTGTGACTTCACACATCGCAGGGAGATAGATGGCCGGACAGTCAGAATCGGTTGATTCGAATGTTCCACCATTGATGTCTATGGTGCATCCCGCAGAGGTCAGATTGTTCGTAGATACCGTGAAATATCCGCAATCAACCGATCCGCTGTTAAAGACAAGATTGGATGGAATGGATTCAGAGGTGTTATCCCCATTTGAGTTGGCAACAACAATACCAAAACCATATATGTTATTGATATCCGCGCCGTTAACCGTCAGATTGGAGCCCTGAGTAAGAACGGCATTGAACTCAACACCGATAATCGTGATTTTCAAATCACTTCCGAGTGTCAGATCCCCATATGCGAGTAACCCGCCTTCGATGGTCTGGATCGTTCCATTATGAATCAGGACGTCTGATCCCGACGGGATTGTGATGGCATATCCTTCCAGAGTATTACTGGTCGTAATCCTCTGTCCGTTGAGATCAATCTCCGTTACGCCTTCGGGAACGGTGTATCCTGTTTGCAAAGTGACCTGTTCCGTCAGTGTGATCACGCCGCCTACCGGCTCTGGCATCTCGTATACGACTGCATCCACATCGTCACTCCCATTGGAGACCACGATGGATACACCCACGATCATCAGAGCCATGACCATGATCATCGCCAGGAGCTTGCTTCTCTCCTTTCCTATGGCGCCGAACACGGCGCCACCTTCGTTCGTTTTCATTTCTCTTACCTCCGGAATCGTTGGTTCCGGCCACGGTCACGCATGCTAGGCGATGCTCGCTAACGTCCCGTGCCGTGCAACCTGTCATTGTTCTAAGAACTATAAAACAGTCGTCAAATTCTATGACGTCTTATAACCTCACAGACAAGTAATATTCTCAGGAACACATTACCATCCGGCGTGTCAAACGGAGACGACGCCGGGATGCCGGAGGAGAGGCTGTACGAGGACACGATCCTGGAGATCTTCCAGAGGAAACACGCGATCAGGGTCCTGCTGTTCATGGACCGCGCCGGATCCGCCATGGAGTCCGAGGTCGAGAGGAACGTGGCCAAGGGAAAGATCACCGGGGAGATCCTGAGGACCTTCGAGAAGGTCGGCCTCGTGAGCATGAGGCGCGACAAATCCACCAACGAGAACGAGCACAGCGCCAATATCTGGTCGGTGGAGCCCAGGGGCCGCGGCGTCGCCAGGAAGTTCAGGGAGGCCGAAGGAATCATGAACGGCACCGTCTACCTGGACGAGGACCTCGACGCGGACGTCAACGACCGCGAGGCACCGGAGGTCGCGTTCACTGCCGACGGTAACGGCGACAGGAAGCGCGGGTCAAGAAAGCCTTTATAAATGACTCCATGATAGCCCGACCCAGGTGTTTGAAATGTCCGATGAAGACGACTACATGGCATTGCTCAACAGGGCCAAGATCGCTTGCCCCGAGACCATCGAGAACCACGAGAGGTTCGAGATCCCCGAACTGGACATCCTCCAGGAGGGCAAGATCACCGTGTTCAGGAACTTCATCGACGTCACAGACAAGCTCAGGCGCGACCCGCAGCACGTCCTCCAGTTCCTCCTCAAGGAGCTGGGAGCGCCCGGTAACGTCGAGGGCCGCAGGGCGGTCTTCAAGGCGAAGATCAGCCCCAACCAGATCAACGACAAGATCCAGATGTACACCGAGACCTACGTCATCTGCTCTGAGTGCGGACTGCCGGACACCAAGATGGTCAAGGACGGAAGGACCCTGATGCTGGAGTGCGAGGCCTGCGGAGCCCGCAGACCCATCACGGTCAGGAAGTCCGTCAGGGCCGACACCGCCAACACCCTCCGCGAGGGCGACATCATCGAGCTGCAGATCACCGACGTGGGCAAGAAGGGCGACGGGGTCGGGAAGTTCCACGACTACCTCGTCGTCGTGCCCGGAACCGTGAAGGGCGCCAAGATCCACGCGAAGATCTCCAAGATCTCCGCAAAGACCGCCTTCGCCGTCCCGACCACCGAAGCCTGCACACGCTGATGCGTTACTTCGTCGAGACCTACGGATGCACCATGAACTTCGGCGAGGGGCGTTCCCTCGCCGAGGACATGGCGTCCCTCGGCTACCTTCCCGCCGATTCCGCCGAGGAGGCGGACATCGTAATTCTGAACACATGCACCGTTGTGGAGACCACCGAGAAGCGCATGCTCTCGAGGATCTCCGAGCTGAAGAGACTCGGCAAGAGGGTCGTCGTCAC
>ERZ779889.3505-NODE-3505-length-11374-cov-5.526107_pt1 | contig 11374 bp, 11 predicted proteins | sample MGYA00511030_ERZ779889 | MGnify/ENA primary metagenome ERZ779889 (study PRJEB29588, sample SAMEA2160616) | human gut metagenome | biome: human gut; feature: human-associated habitat; material: faeces | place: Denmark | collected 2008/2010 ...
CGGCAGCCGTTATTTCGGAAAATGAGGTTTGAAATGCGCATATACGATGACCGGGGCAGAACCGAACAGGACTTTCTCAGAGAATACTCCGACAAAAAATACCCCAAACCCAGTCTCACGGCTGATATAATACTTCTTGAGAAGAACGGCGACGGGTATGACGTGTTGCTTGTAAAGCGCAGAAACCACCCGTTTCTGGACTTTTTTGCCCTTCCGGGAGGCTTTGCCGATCCCGGAGAAAGTATTGAACAGACAGCAGCAAGGGAACTTGCCGAAGAAACGGCTGTTCAGAATATCCCCCTTGATCTGGTAGGAGTTTACAGCCAACCGGGACGGGATCCCCGGGGATGGGTCGTGTCCTGCGCATATATGGCGGAGATTTCACCCGGTACAGTAACTGTACGGGCGGGAGACGATGCCGCAGAAGCCTCATGGTTCAACGTATCTTTTCCTGAGGGGAAAATGGTTCTCAGACAGAGGGATCTTCCTGGAGAAGAACCTGTTTTTCACCTTGCATTTGACCATGAAAAAATACTCAGAGATGCGATAAACGCCGCGGATAAAAACAAATCATCCGGTGTTATTCATAAACAAAATAAGGAGAATTTTTAATGTACAGGATCGTAAGAAAAAAGGTACTGAACCCGACCGTCGTACAGATGGAGATCGAAGCTCCCCTGGTAGCGAAAAAAGCCAAGCCGGGTCAGTTCATTATCCTCCGTGTTGACAGCGAAGGCGAAAGGATCCCCCTGACAGTCGCCGGCTGTAACGCCGGGGAAGGAACGGTCAAGATCATTTTCCAGATCGTCGGAGCGACGACGGAAGCTCTTAACCATAAAAACGAGGGCGAATATATACAGGACTTTGTAGGTCCCCTTGGAGTTGCGACACACACCGAAGGTCTCAAAAAAGTATGTATAATCGGCGGCGGTGTAGGCTGTGCGATAGCTATGCCCATTGCGGAGGAATTCCACAAACTCGGAGCCGATGTCACGAGCATCGTGGGCTTCCGCAACAAAGATATCGTAATACTGGAGGATGAATTCAGGGAATACTCCGACCGAATGATCCTCATGACAGATGACGGTTCTTACGGCAGACACGGCAACGTGACCGTTCCGCTCAAGGAACTGCTCGAAGCCGGCGAAAAATTCGATATGATAATAACCATCGGTCCCCTGATCATGATGAAATTCGTCGTCGCAACCGCAAAGCCTTTCAATATTCCGGTAACCGTTTCAATGAACCCGATAATGGTTGACGGAACGGGAATGTGCGGCGGATGCAGACTTACGCTCAACAGAGACGGCAAAAAAGTCACCAAATTTGCCTGCGTGGACGGTCCGGATTTCGACGGCTACGAGGTCGATTTTGACGAAGCCATGTCCAGAGGCAGAATGTACACGGATTTCGAGCGCAAGGCACACGAAAAGACCTGCAATCTCTTCAAGAAGGTCTAAGGAGGATTAACATAAAATGGCTATAAACCCGAAAAAGCACGAAATGCCCACTCAGGATGCAAAGGTCCGTGCACATAATTTTGACGAGGTTGCTCTGGGCTACACCGCCGAAGTTGCGGTGAAAGAGGCGAACAGATGTCTCAACTGCAAAAACAAGCCCTGCGTCAACGGCTGCCCCGTAAACATAAACATTCCCGACTTCATCGGGCACATCAAAAACGGTGATTTCGAAGGAGCATACCAGGAGATAGCAAAATCCTCCTCCCTCCCCGCCGTCTGCGGACGGGTATGTCCTCAGGAATCCCAGTGCGAAAGCAAATGCACCCTCGGTATCAAATTCGAACCCGTGGGAATAGGACGCCTGGAACGCTTTGTGTCCGACTGGCACAACGCTAATGCGGAAGCTGCACCGGAAAAGCCCGAAAGCAACGGCCACAAAGTTGCTGTGGTCGGTTCCGGTCCCTCCGGACTGACCTGTGCCGGAGATCTTGCGAAAAAGGGCTACAAAGTAACTGTTTTCGAAGCTCTCCACACCGCCGGCGGCGTTCTTGTATACGGTATACCCGAATTCAGACTTCCCAAAGCAATTGTGGCAAAGGAAGTAGAGACCCTCAAAGCCCTCGGCGTTGACATCGAAACAAACGTCGTTATCGGAAAGACTCTTACCATAGATGAGCTTTTCGAGGACGGATACGAAGCGGTATTCATCGGTTCCGGTGCGGGTCTGCCCAAGTTCATGGGAATCGAGGGCGAAGGACTCAAGGGCGTATATTCCGCAAACGAATTCCTTACCAGAAGCAACCTTATGAAAGCTTACCGCGAAGACTCCGCAACCCCCATCATGAAGGGCGGAAAAGTGGTTGTGGTAGGCGGCGGCAACGTCGCGATGGACGCTGCCCGTACCGCATTGCGTCTCGGTGCGGAAGTAAGCATTGTTTACCGCAGATCCATGGAAGAGCTTCCCGCGCGCCATGAGGAAGTGGAACACGCCATGGAAGAGGGTATAGACTTCAAAGTACTTAACAATCCCGTCCGTATCATCGGTTATCAGAATCCCGATGATCCCAGGGATCCGAAAAACGGCTTTGTCAAGGCTATCGAATGCATAAAAATGGAGCTCGGAGAGCCCGACGAAAAGGGTCGCCGCCGTCCGGTGGAGATCCCGGGCAGTGAGTTTGTGATGGATGCCGACTGTGTCATCATGGCCCTCGGTACCTCCCCCAACCCCTTGATAAAGAACACCACTGAAGGTCTTGAGACCCAGAAATGGGGCGGAATAATCGTTGAGGAAGATACCGGACTGACCTCCCGTGAGGGCGTTTACGCCGGCGGAGATGCGGTTACCGGCGCGGCTACGGTAATCCTTGCGATGGGCGCGGGCAAAACAGCAGCGAAGGCTATTGACGAATACCTGAGCAAGAAGTAAAACAAACATACATTACGACGGTATGGGAGCGTCCGGCAGAAGGAAACCGGGCATACTCCCATACCGCCGACCGGGTTATAAAGGATTCGCAAAACCGGTACAAAACAGAAGGAAATACGTTTTAGCGTTTTACATAATAAAGCATTTTCCGGGATAAAACTACGACAGGAGAATATTTGATGAACGGTTCGTTTGATTTCGCGGCAGTGGATCAGATCCTCGCCGCACACGGCAATGAAGAAAAAGCCATAATTGCCGTTTTGCAGGAGATCCAGGAGCATTATCATTATCTTCCGAGGGAAGTGTTTCCGCATCTGGCGGAAAAGCTGAAGATAAGCGAGGCACGTATATACAGCGTCGCTACCTTCTACGAAAACTTTTCCCTCGAACCCAAGGGCAAATACGTAATAAAGATCTGTGACGGAACGGCATGTCATGTGCGCAAATCCATTCCGATCCTTCAGCGGCTGAGAGGAGAACTGGGGCTTTCCGAACAGAAAAAGACCACCGATGACCTGCTCTTTACCGTGGAGACGGTCTCATGTCTGGGTGCCTGCGGTCTTGCACCGGTGCTTACCATAAACGATGTGGTACACCCGGCAATGACACCGGAAAAGGCGTCTGAACTTCTCAAAGAGATCAAGGAGGCGGAAAAGAATGCTTAAAAGCAGACAGGATCTTGCGGATTACCGTGAAGCGGCGAAAAAAGCTTACGCCGCACAGACTCAGAAAATCATAATCTGCGCCGGTACGGGATGTGTTGCCGGCGGCTCCCTCATGGTATACGACAGGCTCAAGCAGCTTATGCTTGAACAGAATCTGCCGGTGGAGATCTCCCTGGAGGAGGAACCCCACGGAGATATGATAGGACTCAAAAAGAGCGGATGCCACGGCTTCTGCGAAATGGGTCCCCTTCTCCGTATCGATCCCCAGGGATGGCTTTACACCAAAGTCCACGTGGAGGATTGCGAAGAGATCGTTGAAAAAACCGTAAAGAACGGCGAATATATAGAACGTCTGGCATATTGCAGGGACAACTGCATGTATAAAAAGCAGGAGGACATTCCCTTCTACAAACAGCAGACCCGTCTTGTTCTTGAGCATTGCGGAAGAATTGATGCGGATTCCATAAAGGAATATATTGCAATCGGCGGTTACAGCGCTTTTGAAAAGGCTCTGTTTGAAATGACCGGTGACGAGATCGTTGACGAGATGACAAAATCCGCACTCAGAGGCAGAGGCGGCGGAGGATTCCCCGCAGGCCGCAAATGGGCTCAGGTCAGAAGGCAGAAGGACCCCCAGAAATACATAGTCTGCAACGGCGATGAGGGTGATCCGGGTGCATTCATGGACAGAAGCGTCATGGAAGGCGACCCGCACCGTATGCTTGAAGGCATGATGATCGCAGGTATCGCCTGCGGAGCAAGCGAAGGCTATATATATGTTCGTGCTGAATATCCCCTTGCTGTTCAGAGACTTCGCAACGCCATTTCTCAGGCGGAGCAGCTCGGACTTCTCGGCGACAACATCCTCGGAACGGATTTCTCCTTCAAAATGCACATAAACCGCGGCGCCGGCGCATTTGTCTGCGGCGAAGGCAGCGCTCTCACCGCTTCCATTGAAGGCAAACGCGGCTTCCCCAGGGTAAAGCCTCCCAGAACCGTGGAACACGGTCTTTTCGATAAGCCCACGGTTCTCAACAACGTGGAAACATTCGCAAACGTGGCTTCCATTATAAATAACGGTGCGGACTGGTATCTGGGCTACGGAACGGAAAAAAGCCCCGGAACAAAGGCTTTTGCCCTTACCGGAAACATCAATAATACCGGACTTATCGAAGTTCCCATGGGAACCACTCTGCGTAAGATAATTTTTGATATCGGCGGCGGCATGCGCGGTGACGGCGAATTCAAAGCCGTTCAGATAGGCGGTCCTTCCGGCGCATGTCTTACAAAGGAACACCTTGACCTGCCCCTTGACTTCGACACCCTCAAAAGTGTCGGCGCAATGATAGGTTCCGGCGGTCTGGTGGTCATGGACTCCCACACCTGCATGGTGGAAGTTGCCCGGTTCTTCATGAATTTTACCCAGAACGAATCCTGCGGCAAATGCGTTCCCTGCCGTGAAGGCACAAAGAGAATGCTTGAAATTCTCGAACGTATCGTTGCCGGACAGGGACGTGACGGTGATATAGACCTGCTTCTGGAACTGGCGGACACTATTTCCTCCACCGCACTCTGCGGACTGGGAAAATCCGCACCGTCCCCCGTTGTCAGCACCATAAAGAACTTCAGAGAAGAATACGAGGCGCATATATATGAAAAGCGCTGTCCCGCAGGTGCCTGCCAGAAGCTGAAAAAGATATCCATCGACCCGGCTCTTTGCAAAGGCTGCTCCAAGTGCGCACGTCAGTGCCCGGTCAATGCCATCAGCGGAAAGATCAAGGAACCTTTCTCCATCGATCTTTCAAAATGTATCCGCTGCGGAAGCTGCGTAAGCGCATGTGCATTCCATGCAATCAAGGAGGGTTAACCGATGTCTGAAAAACAGTATATGACGGTAGACGGAATACCGGTTGAAATAAACGGCGAAAAAAACATTCTCGAAGTACTTCATAAGGTCGGCATAAAACTGCCCACCTTCTGCTATCACTCCGACCTTTCCATATACGGCGCCTGTCGTATGTGTATGGTGGAGAACGAAAAGGGCGGACTTGATGCCGCCTGCTCCACTCCCCCGAGAGCCGGAATGAATATAAAAACGAACACTGAACGCCTGCGCAGATACCGCAAGAACATTCTTGAGCTTATCCTTGCAAATCACTGCCGTGACTGCACCACCTGTGAAAACAACAGCAACTGCAAACTGCAGGATCTTGCAATGCGCTTCCATATCGAAGGCGTCCGCTTCCCCAACAACGCTCATTCCACAAAGGACGAAGACAAGTCCTCCCTGTGTATCACCCGTGACGCGGGTAAATGCATTCTCTGCGGAGACTGCGTCCGTGTCTGCAACGAGATTCAGAACGTAGGTGCCATAGACTTTGCCTTCCGCGGTTCCAAAATGATAATCAGCACCGCCTTCGGCATGCCTCTGTCAGAATCCCCCTGCGTGGGTTGCGGTCAGTGCTCGGTCGTATGCCCCACCGGCGCAATCGTTGTTAAGAACAATATAAAGACCGTCTGGAAAGCCATCGAAAACCCCTCCATAAAGACCACCGTGCAGGTCGCTCCTGCGGTCCGAGTGGCTCTGGGCAAGGAACTCGGCGTAAAAGACGGAGAAAACGTTATGGGAAAGATCGTTGCCGCACTTCGCCGCATGGGCTTTGACGAGGTATACGATACCTCCATCGGCGCGGATCTTACGGTAATGGAGGAAACAGAAGAATTCATTTCCAGACTTGAGTCCGGAGAGAATCTGCCGCTGATCACTTCATGCTGCCCCGGCTGGATACAGTACTGTGAGAAAAAGCATCCGGAATTCCTCAAAAACGTATCCACCTGCCGTTCTCCGATGCAGATGTTTGCCTCCCTGGTAAAGGATCAGAGCGAAAAATCCTCCCGTAAAATGTTCCATGTGGCTGTCATGCCCTGCACCGCGAAAAAATTTGAGGCGGCAAGGGATGAGTTCAAACATAACGGCGTTTCCAACGTAGACGCGGTTATAACCACCCAGGAGCTCATAAGAATGATAAAGGAATCGGGTATCATATTCAACGAACTTGAACCCGAAGCCATAGATATGCCCTTCGGAACGGTTTCCGGCGCAGGCGTCATATTCGGCGTTACCGGAGGCGTTACCGAAGCTGTTCTCCGCCGTGTGGTAAACAATAAATCCAGGACCGAACTTCTTTCCATAGCAAATGCCGGGCAGCGGGGCACGGATGGAATCAAGGAGTTTGACCTGCCTTACGGAGAAAAAACTCTCCATATCGCCGTCGTCAGCGGACTCAACAATGCCGAAAAGGTTCTCAACAGAGTATCTGCAGGCGAGAAATTCGACTTCATCGAGATCATGGCTTGTCCCGGAGGCTGTGTCTGTGGCGGCGGTCAGCCCTTCGCCGTCATAAACGACCGTAAGGAAAGAGCAAAGGGACTGTACGATGCGGACAGACTGCTCAGCATCCGCCGTTCCGAGGATAACCCCATAATTTCGACCATATATCAGGATATAATCAAAGGAAGAGTGCACGAACTGCTGCACGTCGAGTATACCGGAAAGGGTGAATAAACCATGGTAAATATCCGCATATGCGTAGGGACCAGCTGTCATCTTAACGGGGCGAGAAACGTTCTTGCCTCATTCCAGCACCTCATTGAGGTAAACAAGCTACACGACAAGGTAAAACTTGAGGCGGCTTTTTGCGATGAGAGATGCGACAAGAGCGGAGTCTCTGTTTCCGTTGACGGGACTCCCTACCGCGTTGAAGCGGATAAAGCCCATGAGTTTTTCAGAAATACCGTTATCCCGCTGACCGCAAAGAACTGACCGGTCGGCGGAGATACGGTCGGGAGGTGTTTTTTTGGAACAGAACGAAATATCAAGGGCAACGTTGGGGCGTATCCCGACATATCTGAAATATTTGCAGGATCTGCCCGAAGAAGTACTTCATATCTCGGCGACTTCCATTGCCCGAGACCTGGGCCTTGGAGAGGTTCAGGTGCGCAAAGATCTGGGAGCTGTAAGCAACATGGGTAAGCCCCGGATAGGATACCTGAAAACGGAGTTGGAACAGTGTCTTGAAAAGATACTGAAAGCCGGAAACGGAAAAGCGGTGATCGTAGGAGCGGGAAAACTGGGAAAAGCTCTCCTTGATTACGGCGGATTTTCCGATTACGGCATTTCCATGCTTGCGGCATTTGACCTTAAGGTATCGGAACTGGGGACTACAGGAGACGGCAAAAAGATCCTTCCTATGGCACAACTCCCGGGTTTCTGCAAGGAAAACGATGTAAAAATAGGTGTTATCGCCGTCCCTGCGACGGCGGCACCGCAGGTATACAAAGAACTGTACGGATGCGGCATCAGGGCTTTCTGGTGCTTTGCTCCGTGTAAACTTCCCCACGACCCGGATGCGGTCGTACAGTATGAGAATATGGCACTGTCCCTGGCGCACCTGAAAATGCAGATCAAATAGCACTTTTTTGCTGAAAAGGAGTTTTTCTCCCAACAGCCTACCTATGTTTCGAAGGGTGATAAGAATGATAGTTCAGATTTGCGTAGGCTCCGCCTGTCATCTGAAGGGTTCGGAAAAGATAGTCGGACTTTTTCAGAAAGCAATTGCAGACAATGATCTTGATACGGAGGTTGCCCTTGCGGGGAGCTTCTGCACCGGAAGATGCAACCGTGTCGGGGTGACTGTCACCGTGGATGATGAGGTCTACACCGGTATTACCCCGGAGGGCTTTGAGACGTTTTTTGAGGATAAGGTACTGAATAGAATACGCAACGAAAGGACCTGACGTATGGACTGCCTTACATTGAAAAAATCCAACTGCAAAAACTGCTACAAATGCCTCAGACACTGCCCTGTCAAATCAATCCGGTTTTCGGGCAATCAGGCATATATCGTGTCAAATGAGTGTATTCTCTGCGGACAGTGCTTTGTGGTATGTCCCCAGGATGCCAAGCAGATAGTCAGTGAAACGGAAGCGGTAAAGGTACTTCTGCAAAGCAGTGACCCGGTATTTGTCAGCCTTGCGCCCTCATTTATCGCAAACTATGAAGGTGTGGGGATAGACTCCATGCGTGAGGCACTGCGAAAACTGGGCTTCTACGATGTGGAAGAAACGGCTATAGGTGCCACTATAGTCAAAAACGAATACGAAAATATGGTCAGACGCCAACAGCAGGACATTATCATAACCTCCTGCTGTCACTCGGTAAATCTTCTTATCCAGAAATATTTTCCGGAAGCCCTTCCCTACCTTGCGGACGTTATTTCCCCGATGCAGGCCCACTGTAAGGACATCAAGCGCAGATATCCAAACGCAAAGATCGTTTTTATCGGACCCTGCGTGGCGAAAAAGGACGAGGCACATTACTATGAGGGATATGCCGATGCGGTACTGACATACGATGAGCTGACCGCATGGCTCAAGGCGGAAAACATCGAACTGAAACCTGAAACCGCGGAAAATCCCAAAAGCCGGGCAAGATTCTTTCCAACCACCGGCGGGATACTAAAAACAATGGATGTCAGCGACAGCAGATATACATATCTTGCCGTGGACGGTGCGGAAAACTGCATTGCGGCACTGAAGGATATCTGCAGCGGCAAAGTTCACAACTGCTTCGTGGAAATGTCCATATGCGCCGGTAGCTGTATAGGCGGACCTATAATGGAAAAGGCACACCGTTCACCGGTCAGGGATTACAGCGCCGTGGCGCGGAACGCCGGCAAGGAGGACTTTGAGGTAATACAGCCTGACGGGCTGGCTCTGAAAAAGACACTGACCTCCATTCCGAAAAAACTTCAGGCACCCACTGAGGAAGAAATTACCGAAATACTGCACCAGATGGGAAAAATGAAACCCTCCGACGAGCTTAACTGCGGCTCCTGCGGTTACAATACCTGCCGCGAAAAAGCCGTGGCAATTTATCAGGGAAAAGCTTCTATTTCCATGTGTCTGCCCTATCTGAAGGAAAAGGCGGAAAGCTTTTCCGACACCATTATGAGAAACACCCCCAACGGGCTTATTGTACTCAATGAAAAACTTGAGGTCCAGCAGATAAACAAGGCGGCGCAGAAGATACTCAGCATCCGCCGCACTTCGGATATTCTCGGGGACCAGGTCATACGCATCTATGACCCGGACGATTTTATTGAAGTCCTCAGCAGTGGCAACGACATACGGAACAAGCGTGTCTATCTTGCCGAATACGAAAAATACGTTGAGGAAAGTATTATCTATGATAAGGAATTCCGTATGCTTTTCTGTATTCTCCGTGATGTGACCGAAGAAGAGGTTCAGCGGAAGAAAAAGGAAACCATCAGCCGTCAGACCGTGGAGGTTGCGGACCGGGTGGTGGATAAGCAGATGCGGATAGTCCAGGAAATAGCCTCCCTGTTGGGAGAAACTGCGGCAGAAACCAAAATTGCCCTTTCCAAACTGAAGGAGTCCATCAGCGATGAATAACTTATGCGCAGACATAGGATGGAAAAGCATAAATCATGAGGGTGAACAGCTCTGCGGGGACCATGTGGACATTGTGGAACAGAATGAAAACTCCACGGTGGTGGTACTGGCGGACGGACTGGGAAGCGGAGTAAAGGCAAGTATTCTCTCCACCCTTACCTCCAAGATCATATCCACAATGATGGCAGAGGGACTTGCACTTGAGGAATGTGTTTCCACCATTGCCGCTACCCTGCCGATATGCTCGGTGCGGGGAGTTGCCTACTCAACCTTTACTATTATCCATATAATAAATAATTCCTCAGCGGAGCTTATACAGTTTGACAATCCTCTGATCATACTTATCCGCGACGGGGAAAACTTTGAATATCAGAAAAGCGAGCTGAATATAGACGGCAAAAGGATCTACAAATCCGTCATCGATCTGCAGGAGGGAGACGTTTTTGTCGCAATGAGCGACGGGTGCCCTCACGCGGGAATAGGGACAGTGTATAACTTCGGCTGGAAACGGGAAGATATCGCTGATTTCATGAAAACCCTTGTTCCGGTTGGATATACCGCAAAGACACTTTCCACTATGCTTGTGGATGAATGTGACAAACAGTATGGCCATCACCCCGGTGATGACGCCACGGCGTGCGTGGTTCGGATCAGAAGACGTGAGCCCATGAATCTGCTGTTCGGTCCCCCGAGAAACAGGGATGACTGCGGAAGAATGATGTCCCTGTTTTTCTCCAAGGAGGGCAAGCACATAATCTGCGGCGGAACCACATCGTCAATAGCTGCGGAATATCTCGGAAAACCTCTGAAAACAAGCCTGAAGTTTGAACGCAGCGACGTTCCCCCCATTGCCGAGATCGAAGGAGTAGATCTTGTTACGGAAGGGGTCATAACCATAAACAAGGTTATTGAATACGCAAAGGACGTCCTGGGAAGCAATGAAAAGTACGAGGAATGGAGTTTCAACCGTGACGGTGCATCCATGATCTGCCGTATGCTTTTCGAGGAAGCCACTGACATTAACTTTTTCGTAGGCAGAGCTGTGAACCCGGCTCATCAGAACCCGGAACTCCCCATAAATTTCAACATAAAGATGAACCTTGTGGAGGAGCTTTCAAAATGCCTGAGGCAGATGGGAAAACATGTAAAGGTCTGCTACTTCTGATACAAAACCGATATAACTGACAAAAAAGACCGTACCCATAAAAGGTACGGTCTTTTTGTATAACGAAAACCACGCGATAGTCGCGTGGTTAAATAGAGGTTAACCGGTGAGCAGAAATCCTCCAAATAAGGTATAATTAGAATGACCTGCCAGTCAAAACTAAGAAAACATATTTGGAGGATTT
>ERZ779889.3510-NODE-3510-length-11368-cov-5.288252_pt1 | contig 11368 bp, 6 predicted proteins | sample MGYA00511030_ERZ779889 | MGnify/ENA primary metagenome ERZ779889 (study PRJEB29588, sample SAMEA2160616) | human gut metagenome | biome: human gut; feature: human-associated habitat; material: faeces | place: Denmark | collected 2008/2010 ...
AGGCTCTCGGAAACCTACCGCAGAAATGCGGCAAGGCGCCGAGTGCCGAGCCTACAATATACCAGAACGGCAAGTATTGCACCTTTCCGCACGCCATTGAATTCCTGAACAGACGGTACGAGGACATTTTCCCCATACTGACGAGTTATCCTGAGCTGGAGAACTACTTGAGTCCGTTTATGGATGCGTGGCTGGGAGGTGCTGCGGAGCAGTTGCAGGGGCAGATAGCATCCGCCAAGATTCCGCTTTCGAGGATGATTTCACCGCAGCTGTACTGGGTGATGAGCGACAGCGAGTTCACGCTCGACATCAACAATCCGGAAGAGCCGAAACTGTTGTGTGTCGGCAATAATCCTGACCGTCAGAACATCTACGGTGCAGCGCTCGGTCTGTATAACTCCCGTATAGTGAAACTCGTGAACAAGAAAGGGATGCTAAAATCCTCGATTATCATAGATGAGTTGCCGACGATATATTTCAAGGGGCTTGACAATCTCATTGCCACTGCACGAAGCAACAAGGTTGCCGTGCTGCTGGGCTTTCAGGATTTCTCACAGCTGGTGCGTGACTATGGGGACAAGGAGGCGAAAGTGGTGATGAACACCGTAGGCAATCTGTTTAGCGGTCAAGTGGTTGGCGAAACGGCGAAGAACCTTTCGGAGCGGTTCGGAAAGGTCTTGCAGAAACGGCAGTCCATTTCCATAAACAGACAGGATATTTCGACCTCTATCAACACGCAGATGGACAGCCTTATTCCGGCAAGCAAGATATCAGGACTGACACAGGGTATGTTTGTCGGTTCTGTGGCTGATAACTTCAGCGAACGTATTGAACAAAAGATTTTCCACTGCGAGATTGTGGTGGACTCCGAAAAGGTCAGGCGGGAGGAGAAGGCGTACAGGCCTATTCCTGTCATTACCGATTTCAGGGACGAGAACGGCAACGACCGCATGAAAGAGATGATACAGGAGAACTACAACCGCATCAAGGCGGAAGTGAAACAGATTGTCGCCGATGAGTTGCAGCGCATACAGAATGACCCGGCGTTATGTAAGTTGCTACCTGATAAGTAAGTATAAAACAGACGACTGCGAACTATACTGCATCGTCTGTTTTAAATTTTAGAGGGACAATTTATCTTTCCAACAGTCAATGTCGTCTGATGGAACGGCTATCCATAACAATTTTTTAGGCCGTGTACAGGCCACATATACAATACGGAGTTCTTCACTATTGGCAATACCGTAGTTAGTGGAATCATTCAAAATTGTCGTATAGTTTGTATGAGCAGCCTTTTTAGTGAGAAATACTAAAACTGCTTCTAATGTCATGCCTTTTACAGAATGAATTGTTCGTAAATAAGGACGCTCCTGTCGTAATTCTCGATTAGATGTTCTAAAAAGCGATTCAACGCTAACATTAGCTTTTTTAAATTCAACCGGTAGATTTATGCCATCTTGTTGAAGTTCTGCAATCCAATTAGACAATGTATTATTAGTTGAAGGTAGTTTGGAAATAAAATTAAGCATTATTTCTCTATGCCGCCTAAACCCGATTTCAGCTATTTCCCTTCGCATAACACTTGCGGAAACATACTGTACTCGCCTTGATATTTTATAGCAACCTTTTTCAATAAAAGATAATCCTTCAGTGAATTTCCCTTGATCGACCAAATATTTTCCATATACAATATCTCGAACACCATAGTATCCGTTTTTCCATGGGCTATTCTGTCTTGCTGGATTATCAGCATTTGGTAATCCGAAATATGTCGTTCCAAAACTTTGTCCTCTAAATACAACCGCATATTCGGATTCATTCAAGCCTATCTCCTTACATTTTTCGACGAATTCATCAGTAATTTGATTAACTGATTCCAATGTTTCAGGGTAACCTTTAAGACATGGCTTTTCAGCATAATCTTTATCGGCCGCTATCGAACTCATTGCATTCCCAGAGAGGCTATTAGCCAATTGGCATATTTTTTCGGAACTACGTCTGTTTTCCAACAAGTTCAATGAATGCCAATCCGGACTATTGTATTTTGCCATAAATAAATGCGGATTGGCCGTGTTCCATTCAAAAATAGCTTGATCGGGATCTCCAATCAGCATGATAGAATCAGCTCCAGATTGAGATAATTTATCAATTATAGCCATCTGCAACTCGGTTGTGTCTTGAGCCTCATCAATTATCAGAATTGGAAATCGACGAACAATATTTTGTGTTATCAAGGGATATTTATTTAATATTCTAAACGCAAAATATGTTGCATCAGCTTGATTTGCCTTTCCTTGTGCAAAATGAATACGTTTAGCCTCAATAATATCTGCAACATCTTTTCTATATTGTCCATTTTTATTTCTCATTTTGCTCCAAGAAAAATTAAACTCTTGTGCTGCAACAAGTGGAATAGGCTCTCCGTATTGGTTGAAAGATACTTTATCTACGAAATAATTAGGATCAATGATTTTTGCCCTATCATAGCTCCGTTTTGAAGCATCGTAATCATACCATTTATTAAATTCGGTTCCTACGATTTCAGGGCGGCAATCGCATTTCATAACTAAATGGGCATAGGGCAGAAATATATAAGTATTTATAAAACTATCTATTGTTCCGATAAATGAAGGATAACCTATATTTGTACAACCGAATGTCTCTTTGAGTCCTTTTTGTATAACCTCACATGCTGTGTTGGTAAAAGATATGGCGGCAATACCTTGGTGCCTTGACAGTTTATTCTCTCGTAAAAGTTTTGCCATACGCGCAGCCACAGAGAAAGTCTTTCCACTTCCCGGACATGCTTTCACGACAATTCTCGGTTCTGTGCAATCTACAACCGCTTGTTGTTGCGCTGATAATTGAATATCCATACTCTTATTCTGTTGGTACTACGAACAAAATAGCCTCCTTAATGTAAACAGGCACATCAAACTCGCTTTCTCTTTCTAATTGATCATAAAGTTGCAAGGCAAATTCTGCTTTATCCTTATTAGATTTGAGTTTTTCCATTAAAATAGAGACATCAAAATCACCACTTAAATCATCGGTTTGAGCGTGCATTTTTCGATACACCTCTCGCATTATACTCTTATTGTGTCCCGATTGTTCAAATAAATCATATTCAAGGGTATGTGGAGCCAAACATACTTTCAGATTATGTTTCTCTAAGGCCTTAGCATTTTGCGCTCTGTCAGACATATCCCCATTATCTTTGGGGTCGCTGTCTGTAATAATCGCGCATTTTGACAATAGTCGTTTCCTTTCATTATCATTATTGAATAATAGTCCAAAATGATTAAATGCGACACCTCCGATATTAACTAATTCAATTCCTCTTTTACACAAGTCTATTTTAGGGGTCAAGAATTTTTTTGCAAGAATCGGTATAATAATCGCCTCCGCAACACCTTCTACCAACAATACTCCGTTGGCAAAAAACAGCTGAGCCTTTGTCGTATCTAAGAACTTACGTAAATGTCGTTTACTTTCTTTCGGATAATCTTTTTCCGATAATTCGTCAAATGAGAATGACTGTATAATGCTTTGTCTCCGTTGTAAAACGGAAATATTATCAACATCTGATTTAGCCGTAATTGTCGGTGAGTGCGATGTTACAAATATCTGAAGTCCCTTGCCTTGTAGTTCATTCAAATATTCGAAGAAAGTATTTTGGTATTGTGGATGCAAGTGCGCTTCTGGCTCTTCCACAAGTAAAGCGTTGTAGATTTCCAAATCGTGGTCTTCGCATCTGTTGATAAGATCGCCTAAGACAACAGACGTAAAAATAAGATTATTCTCACCTAATCCATTTTGAGATAAAGTAAAGTATTTCTGTTCTTGCCCGGTTTCGAGTGTTTTATAAACCGGACATTTTAATTCGATGCCCCGTACAACATCCGAGAACTCTCGTCCGACATAGCGCATTTCTATATCGGGGTGTTTTAGAGTTATTCCTGTACCTTCAAGATGAGCATTGACTTTTCTCTTTCCTGCAGCTAAAATATGTTTCCAATCATACGCATCATCATCGAAGATTTGGTATAGATTTTTTGCGAGTGATTTTTTCTTTTCTTCATTCAAAGGTATGCTTTCATTACCTTTGTCATATTTTGTAAGTTGGTTGAATAATTGCGATGTTTTATTGTCATAGGAATAAGGTCGCAGACAATTTACTGCATCTCTTAGTGGACTTAAATAGGTATAAAAGATTTCTTGTAAAGATTCGTAAGGAACTTGCTGACCTTCATTATCTCCACCCCATATTATTCGTTTGAAATATTTTTTCTTTCCATTATTTTCATGAATGAATTTCAGGTGTAACTGTATCGTTTGCTTATAGGGGTTGTCTTTATCCTGTGATATGAAATCATAGAAACATTCCCTTTCAATCGGCGCATTCCCAAATTCAAATATCAAATCAAATTGTATGGCGGCATTGATTTCTGAGGGATTTTCGGAATTGACATGTAAATCGCTTTCTTGTATGTAAATATAATTGTCTGGTTTGCCGCAGCCGAGACATATGCGTAAAGCATCTATAATTGCTGTCTTTCCCGAATTGTTTTCTCCAATGAGGATGTTTATACCTTTCTTAAAATACAAGGTGATATCATCGAACACCCTAAACTTACTAATATGCAAACGACTTAAATACATGTTCTTACTATTTTGACTTTACACAAACTCTAAATAATTCTCCATGTCCATCACATGAAACTCGGCATGTAGATATTCTTCTTAAAACACTTTGAGTATAGCATGCATTTGTTTTCTTTTCCGCCATACATCCGTTATTGTTTCAGCATATTCTTCCCCTTTTCGGTAAGCCGGTATTTCTGCTTGGGATGTTTCGGCTGGTCCGGATAGAGTAGTTCTACAACACCTTCCATAACGGCAATTTTCAAATATTCCTTTGTGAAATACCTGCGGTTATTCAATTGCAGTTTTTCCATAATTTCAGTAACAGAATATATTCCGTCTCCGATTGCTGCAATTAAGTTTGCTACTTGGGTGGTGCTTGGGTGGTGCTTGGGTGGTACTTGGGTGGTACTTGGGTGGTTAATGGATTCGTATCTGAAAATAAGCCTTACACTGTCAGCATCTGTCTTATATATCGGTTCAGGCAAACCTTCCCTGCGGCACTCAGAAATCATTAGCCCAATACCACGTCCCCAACTTTCCAAAACTTTTCTTTTGTATAACACAGTCGCTATAAGTGGATTCTGGGGCTTGGACTCGTGTTCTGCCATCATCTTCTCCAGGTTCCAGTTCGGAGGGAAACTGCCTGGATTCTCAATTTCTACCCTGTCATCATATATTGCTATGCCTACCGAACCTCCCGCATCTCTGTAAGACCTGTGTGTCAATGCATTTACTACTCCCTCTCTAATGGCCTTATATGGAATAGTCAGATGTTCCTCACGCTCCAGAGTATCAGTAGTTCCTGACAATGAGAGATGTTTGAAAATAAATGCCATTGCTGCATTGAGCAGCTGAAAAAAGTTTCCTTTTATACGCTGGTTATCCATGAATACCGTCTTGTCGATACCTCTGAAACGGGCCAGACGTAGAAGGCATTGGGGATATTCCATGTTTTCATGCTTCCCGAACAATACGGCGGCAGCATGGTTCAGTACTCCATTCCGCATAAGCCCGAATTTCTCCAATATGACCGGTATGTCATTGCCAGTGTCTTCAGGCAGACGGCCACACTCGATACCAAGTCTGACAGTCTTCAGCACTTCGTTGCCATCTATATCCTGAAGGGCTAAATCTTCGTTGTCAAATTGCTCCCAACGGTAATTCCCTCCGTCACGCTGCAACAGCATCCTTTCATATGTGGCTTGCGGCATAGTGGTCGTCACGCTTTCCACCCTCATATAAGGCCGTCCTTTATAGGAGAACGGGCGGTTAAGCCTTGTATCCTCCACATGTAAGGCAATAACTTTTCTATCACTGCCAGGAAGCGGTATATAGAATATTTGCACCGCCGCTGTCGGCTCCAGACGGCTGACTGCATCGGCAATGTTCCGTTTTGTCGTATCTGCAACCTCCTGACCGATGATTTTCTTCTTGTCATTGATGCCGAACAGCACAGTTCCTCCCTCATTATTCAGAAAGGCGCACAATGTTTCCATACCTCGTTCCAACTGTCCGGTAGATTCCTTGAATTCAATCTTATCTGTTTCGGTATCTGAGGCTATCAGGTCTTTTATATCATCCAATGTTTCTAATTTCATTTGTAAAATGATATGTTTGATTAATTTGCAAAATTACAAAAAAATGCAGGAGATACGGACAGCACTCCGGATCGATTCCTTACCGCCTCGTTCTTTCTCGCTCATCGTCCATATCCATGCGTCGGTTGAGCCTTTCCTGCATTTTTTCAAGAAAATAGGTACGGCTGTCGTTCTTGCGCAGTTTGAGGTCTGAATAGATGCGGTAGCAGTCCTTCGCCTCCACATTGAACAATGAATAGAAGATATCGGCAAGCTCGCCGATAGGTATCTCGCCGTCATTAACACAGCCCATTTCCGCCATGCCGTAGAGGATTTCCACAAGGTCGGAGGCCTTGCCTGTCCAGCGCAGGACGGTAGAGGGCCGTGCCATCTTGTGATGATTGTCCGGCCTTGATTGCTGATGTAGTGGCGGTACTTGAATGTGGCTTGCGGAAAGATGTCTCTGCATCTTGCGCACGAAGGAGAGAGCCTTGCGGACATACATGCCGTGGCCGGTGTCCATACTCTGTATTGCTTTGTGGTACTGAAGTTCCGTTTCCGCATAGCTGAGGGCGGGCAGAGGATGGCAGGGACTTGCCGCTCCCATGCAGAGTGATACCACTGCCATTGTGAAATCATTGTATGCCGCATTTAGTCCGTTGCGGCTGTCAGGATTGTCTATCAGACGAAAAAACTCCGTTTCCATCAATATGAGATGCTCCATCTGTTATCAGTTTTATGTTGTTACACTTTGGTAAGGATGTGCGCACATAAAACATCAGGACAAACAGAGTTCCATATCGTGCCGTATTCTTATCGTCGGACAGACACCGCATTGACATACAAGGATATCGTACTTCTAAAAAAATCCACGGCTCCCAGACGAGACACGCAGAAGCGTAAAATATATTGACGGTGTGTAAATCCGGTTTACACCCGGTTTTTATCAAACGGACCGATTTTTCGGAAAACGGTTCTTACAGTGCCGTTCTTGCTTATCGAAGTGCTTTCACTTTCCCAGCATGTCGCAGGAGGGATACATGTTCGGAACAGCCTCGTTCCATTTCCCTGCATGACAGGAACGGTACAGATGACAATTTCATCAACCAGCCGCATCTGCAGCATCGTATTTATAATGCTTTCATTCCGTGGCAACGCTTCAATGAGATAGACGGCATCATTGCATTCATTCTCCAAGTCCTCCATCAGCATGGACAGGGGGCTGTCCGCATTCAGTATGAATGTGGCTCCTTGATACAAAACGGCCCGTTCATCATAAAGAGACGGGTACTGTTCCTTGCAGCCCTCCACCATATACCCGTCAATGGACTGGACTGCGAATATCTGTACTTTTGCCATATATCCGGTCTTTGTCTTTTGACCGGAAGCCGTCCAAAAAAGAAGCGTGCAAACGCACCACTTTCAAGCGACGGCTCTGGAAAGCCTTTACAGAGAGTATGCGAATGCACGCCATGCGTTAGCATAGCATAAGCATTGCGCAATCGTCTCTGTAGTTCCAATGTTCCAGATTTTCGCTTGAAACGCCTTGCGGTCTTATGTCTATATATTGTCGGACAGACAGCGCCAGCCGCCTTGTCCGTCTGTATCAAATGCCGTCAGGAAGAATATATCCTCCTGCTGCCTGACACAAAGATACTCCTTTTATGCGGAATATCTCCAACTTCGGATTCTTTTCTAAAGTATATTGTACTGTTCCATTTTCTTATACAGTGTCGGAGGACTGATACCGAGCAGCCTTGCCGCCTGTCTCTTGTTCCCTCCGGCCTGTCTCAGGGCCTTGATTATCCGTTCTCTCTGCATGTTCTCATCCGTCAATGCAAGATCCGTATCCGCTGCCGTATTGTCAATTTTCAGTTCCAGAGTTTCCGAAGTGACCAGCCCCTCACTTGCCATCAGTACGGCCGTCTGTACCACCTGCTTCAATTCCCGAACATTACCGGGCCAGCGGTAGTCAAGCAGCATTTTCCTTGCACCGGCATCGAATCCTTTGACTGACTTCTTCAAGGATTCGTTCATCCGTCCGAGGAAATAGTCGGCCAGAGGCAGTATGTCCTCCCGGCATTCCTTCAGCGGAGGTACTTCTATAATGAATTCCCTCAGGCGGTAATACAGATCCCTGCGGAAGCGTTTCTCCTCTATCGCCGTCTCCAGATTCTCGTTGGTGGCGGCGACAATCCGAACATCTGCCGTTATGTCCCGGTTACCTCCTAACGGGCGGTAAGTCCTGTTCTGAATAGCCCTCAACAGCATCTGCTGTACTTCCAATGGGAGATTGCCGACTTCATCAAGGAACAAAGTTCCACCGTCTGCTTCCATGAAATATCCTGACTTGCTCCCGTCCGCTCCTGTAAATGCACCTTTCTCGTACCCGAACAGTATGGATGCCGCAAGAGAAGGGGTAAGCACGCTGCAATCCAGAGCGACATAGGGCTTGTCCGAACGGGTGCTCTGCTCATGTATTTTCCTTGCGATATGATCTTTGCCGGTACCGTTCTCGCCAAGTATCAGGACACTCATGTCGGTCGGTGCCACAAGCCTTACCCTGTGGTGTATATTACGGAAAGCCTCGCTTTCCCTTTCGTATATCCGGTCCTGTTTCTGGATTTTCTGTTCCTGCTGTCTCCACAGATTATGCAGCACCGGCAGCAGCTCGTCCTCCAGCATGCGTTTGCTGACATAATCAGTGGCTCCTGATTTCATTGAGCGGACAGCGGTAGGAACCTCATCGTAGTCAGTCATTATGAAGAACGGATTACGGTGCCCTGAATCACGGATCTGTCGCAACAGTTCTATGCCGTCTCCGTCGGGAAAACGCAGGTCTGAAAGGATAATGTCATCCGGTTCCACATTAAGTAATGCCTTCTTCGCCGCCTGAAGGCTGTAATACTTCTTCGAAGGTACTCCGGACTTGGTGAGAAGGTTGCCCACATAGTCGCAATAGACCGGGTTGTCCTCTATTATAATCACTTTTCCCATAGCTCCTCCTTCTTCTTTTGAGCCTGCATGACAATCATTTCTCCTGTATCCAGCACAGCCTGCACCTTTTCTTTCAGTTCCGTTCCGTCCATCTCCGGAGAGTGTATTGTATCGTAGAGGTTTTGAAGAGGACGGGCTGCATTGAGCAGCATCCATGAACTGCGCAAATGGTGTATCATGGTATCCAATCCGGCAATATCCATCTTCCTGCAGGCCTGCCGTATTTTATCCATTTCCTTCACTGTCTCTGATGCGAGCCTATCCAGAGTCTCTTCTTTGTTTCCATAGGCAATCAGCGGTGTCAGATTTATACTGTCATGAGCGGGACGGGTGTTGCCGATACAGGATGAAATGATGCGTGCCGCCTCGTCACCGGAAAACGGCTTGAACAGGCAGGCGCTGAATCCTGCGGAAAGCAGTTCCGCTTCCGAACTGTTGTCCATTGCGGTGCAGGCTATTACCGGAATTTCTCTGGAATTCCCGATATTTGAGGTGCGCAGCAGTTCTAGAATTTCATAACCGTTGATGTCCGGCATTTTCAGGTCAGTAATCAGCAGGTCATAGTCACGTGTACGCATACAGTCCAGCAGATCACGGACATTACGGCATATATCGCAGTGTATTTTCTGCCTGACAAGCATTTCTTTTGTCATCGTCAAGATCACCTCATCGTTATCAAGGAGCAGTACGGTGATGTTCCCGCATAACACGGTTCTGTTATCCGAGTTCTCACTGATACCGCTGGCCGTATCAAGAGGCAGTTTTATAGTAAATATACTTCCTCCCCCGGATTCGCTGTCCAAAGAGATTTTTCCGTTCATCAACCTTACAAGATTGCGTACTATGGACAGGCCGAGGCCGAATCCGTCCTGCGTGGCTGCATTTGAAAGTCTTTCAAATGGTCTATAGATTATTTTCTGATGCCGTTTATCTATTCCGCTGCCGGTATCTTCCACTTCCATCGTATATATTCCGTGGTCGAATGACACTCTTATGGACACCATGCCTCTTTCTGTAAATTTCACGGCATTGGAGAGCAGGTTGCTTCCTATGCGCAATACCATGTCTTTATCACCCAAGGCCACTTCGTCAATACAGTTCTTCGACACGAATGCAAGCCCTTTAGCCTCTGCCTGTGGTCTGAATTCGGCATCAAGGGTTTCCACGATACCGGCCAGGCGGAAAGGTCTGGGACTGACGGTCTCCTTCCCGCTGTCAAGACGGAAAAAATTGAGCAGGTTGTTGAGCAGTGCTGTCATGCGGTTTGAGGACAGCCGTATGGCCTCCGCATGCCGTTGTCTCTCTGTATCGGCACTGTCTTGTGTAAGCAGTTCCGCATTGCCGCTTATGGCCGTCAATGGTGAGCGCAGTTCATGCGTTATAGTCTGTATGATTTTCCGGCGGGATTTTATAAGTTCTTCGTTCTTGCCGTTGATTTTCCGAAGTTTGCTTATCAGTTCCTCTTTCTGTTTACTGTCCCGTTCCCGGCATTGGATATCACGCATGATTTTGATGTGCGAGACGATGAGCAGGACGATGGCAGCACCTATGAGTCCGGCTATGAGGCGAAAGGAATGCCTTTGCGCCTCGGCAATCTTCTGCTCCCGGTACTGGAAAGCGGTCTGTGCCTGTCTATCCAGCATGGCTATGAACGAGTACAGCCTGATGTTCAGTTCGCGGTTGTAGAAGCGGAGGCTGTCGGTATAGGTGTCAAGATCACGGATACGCTTCTCCTGCAGGGATATGAGCCGCTCGTTCAGGGAATGAAGGGGTGCGGCGGGAACTGGAATTGTCACCGTGTCCTTCTTGCCGAACCATCCTGCTATGCCTTTCTTCTTCCGGATGACCGTTCTGGTACGGGTGGCCTGTGATGTCACTTTCGGCAACTGCTCCGCTATGAGGCTGTCGGCTATTTCCTGACGGTGGAACGCTTTCATGATGCGGTACAGGTGATGTTCTTTGTCGGAGAGCAGCATCCGCAGGGTGTCCACCTGTTCCGGCAGGACAAATCCGGTACAGTTCTGTTTCAGGTCTGCTAATAGGGTATCGATCGACATGCGTTTCTCGTGATACAGATGGTACTCCGTGGTGTTGTAATCGGTAACGAGAAGTACATCATTTTCGGTAAAATGGAGTACATCAGAATC
>ERZ779889.3520-NODE-3520-length-11345-cov-3.358636_pt1 | contig 11345 bp, 14 predicted proteins | sample MGYA00511030_ERZ779889 | MGnify/ENA primary metagenome ERZ779889 (study PRJEB29588, sample SAMEA2160616) | human gut metagenome | biome: human gut; feature: human-associated habitat; material: faeces | place: Denmark | collected 2008/2010 ...
TTCCCCACTGCTGCCTCCCGTAGGAGTCTGGACCGTGTCTCAGTTCCAGTGTGGCTGGTCATCCTCTCAGACCAGCTAGAGATCGTCGCCTAGGTGGGCCGTTACCCCGCCTACTAGCTAATCCCATCTGGGCACATCCGATGGCAAGAGGCCCGAAGGTCCCCCTCTTTGGTCTTGCGACATTATGCGGTATTAGCTACCGTTTCCAGTAGTTATCCCCCTCCATCGGGCAGTTTCCCAGACATTACTCACCCGTCCGCCACTCGTCAGCAAAGAAGCAAGCTTCTTTCTGTTACCGTTCGACTTGCATGTGTTAGGCCTGCCGCCAGCGTTCAATCTGAGCCATGATCAAACTCTTCAATTTAAAAGTTTGATGCTCAAAGAATTAAACTTCGTAATGAATTACGTGTTCACTCTTGAGACTTGGTATTCATTTAGCGTCTTGCGACGTTAAGAATCCGTATCTTCGAGTGCCCACACAGATTGTCTGATAAATTGTTAAAGAGCAGTTGCGACGCGGCTTTCAGCTCACTGTCGCGAGGTGGCGTATATTACGCTTTCCTCTTTCAGAGTCAACCCTGAATTTCAGGATTTTTCTCCGTGTCGTTCCGACCATCTTGTGAAGTGTTTCACGTTGTCGTCTCAACGGAGGCGCATTATAGGGATCCCATTTTTTTGCACAAGTACTTTTTTGATCTTTTTTTCTGTTTGTTGTTTTTTCAGCCTCTTTGCTGCATTCGCATGCAAAATGGCGCATTTTTACATAGCAAAACACTTGCTTAAGGCTAATAAAGCACCCAAAGTCATAGTTAAATCATTTTTCGCTGAGGTAAGTATGTCTGACGCTCTACGCCCATACCGGGATCTTTTTCCACAAATCGGTCAACGAGTCATGATCGACAGCAGTAGTGTGGTTATTGGTGATGTTCGTCTGGCTGATGATGTGGGGATCTGGCCGCTCGTCGTGATTCGTGGTGATGTGAATTATGTTCAGATTGGCACCCGAACGAATATACAAGATGGCAGTGTCCTACACGTGACCCATAAATCGACGGCCAATCCTCAAGGTAATCCATTGATCGTGGGGGATGATGTTACAGTTGGGCATAAAGTCATGCTTCATGGATGCACCATTGGGAATCGTGTACTGGTTGGGATGGGCTCAATTTTACTTGATGGCGCTGTAATAGAAGATGATGTGATGGTTGGAGCGGGTAGTCTGGTCCCACAAAATAAACGCCTGGAGAGCGGATATCTGTATCTCGGTAGCCCCGTCAAACAGATCCGCCCGTTAACTGATGAAGAAAAATCTGCGTTACGCTATTCAGCTAATAACTACGTGAAATGGAAAGACGAGTATCTGGATCAGGGTAACCAAACCCAACCTTGATCATCTTCGCCTTGATCCTGAATCAAGCTTTCAGCTTCTTCTTCCAGATCCCAGCGATGTTGACGAAAATTCGCTAACCAATGTTCTGGCGTATCTCCGGCAAAACGATGCGCCAGACTCTCACCAGTAATCGCACAAGTCAATTGCATACCATTCACAATAGCAGGAAAACATACGCATTTTTTACTCTCGCTCCACTCTTCCCTGTCTGGAAACTGGATTGCCTGATTCACGCGGACAGCTCCTGTTGCAATTGTTTAATGACCGGTTCCACGTCGGGCAGAACACCATGCCAAAGAAGGAAAGCATGCGCTGCCTGCGCCACCAGCATTCCTAAACCATCAGCATTACGCTTTGAACCGTGCTGCTCACACCATACCAGAAAAGGCGTTTTCCCTTTCTGGTAGAACATGTCATAACAACTAATTCCTGGATGAATGAGTGATTCCGGAATCGCCGGAACATCGCCACTAATACCACTGGATGTCGCATTAATAATGAGATCGAACTCGTGCCCCTCCAGTTCGTCCATGCTCAAGGCCTGAACACTACCAGTATGCGCAAATAATTTAGCCAACTCTTCCGCGCGAGAAACCGTTCGGTTAGTGATTGTCACCGCACAATCCAGAGAAAGAAGTGGCAGTAACACACCCCGAGATGCCCCACCAGCGCCAATGAGCAAAATACGCAAGCCGGGGCGGATAAAAGACAGGCGTTCCAGATCGCTTAACAAACCTACGCCATCAGTATTGTCACCCAGCAGGCGTCCATCTTCTAACCGCTTGAGTGTATTAACCGCTCCAGCCAACGCCGCCCGCTCAGTAAGTTCATCTGCTCTGGCAAAAGCTTCTTCTTTAAAAGGCACCGTCACATTCGCACCTTTACCACCAGCACTAAAGAAAGCATTCAATGTGTTGATGAAATCATTGATTGGCGCCAGTACGCGTCCATAGGGATGTTCAATATTCAGTTGCTGTGCAAATTGCTGATGAATGAATGGCGATTTGCTGTGGGCTATCGGATTACCAAAAACAGCATAGGTTTGCATCATGTTACCCCTGTCGAAACAGTTCACCCGTCAGGGCATCGCGAATTTCTGAAGGATTTAAACGACCGCCCGTTTCACCTGGCACAATCGGGAACTCCGCACCAAATTGTCTGCGAACTTCTTCTACTGTTCGACAGGGCGGCAACCCACTCAAGTTGGCACTGGTAGAAACCAGCGGTTTACCATAAGCCTCGCACAAAGCAACCACCAACGGATGGTCGGTGACTCGGACAGCAAGCGAATCAAAGGACCCTGTCAACCAGCGCGGCGTTGCCGCAGACGCGGGAAAGACAAAGGTGACAGGACCTGGCCAGCGAGAAAAAATGGTTTCACGCTGCGCGTCCGTCAGCATGCTGTCATCAATATAAGGTTTGAGCTGCTCGTAACTTGCCGCGATTAAAATCAGCCCCTTATCAACCGGACGCTGTTTTAACTCCAACAGTCGCATTACTGCTGTTTCACTATCAGGATCACACCCGACACCGAAAACGGCTTCCGTTGGGTAAGCGATGACTCGTTCTTCATTGAGGACATCTACCGCAGTCGCGATAGCATCTTCTTGCAGGTTATTATTCACGTTATTATTCCGCCGAAACCGGCTTTCCACATTGTTTACTGGCACAGAAATGTTTTACACCCTGCGCGGTTTTCTTTTCGATGAGTAGCGGATAGTGACACTCAGGACACTCACCGGCTATAGGTTTGAAGTTAATAGCAAATTGACACTCCGGGTAGCGATCGCAGGAGTGAAACGTTTTACCATAACGAGAGCGGCGCTGGACCAGATGGCCCGTCCGACATTGAGGGCATGTAATTGTCGTTTCGTCCGGTTTATCGATAATTTCGGTATGCTCGCATTCAGGGTAGTTACTGCAACCAATAAACATACCGAAGCGCCCCTGACGTAACACAAGGTTTGCGTCACATACAGGGCAAACCTGCCCCTCCAGAACTTTGACAACATGGCCGTCCGCAGATGATTTCAGGGGACGGACATAGTCACATGCCGGATACTGTGAACACCCGAGAAACGGCCCATGTTTCCCGGATCGAATAACCAATTCAGCCCCACACTTTGGACAGGACTCATTATTACGCACCGTGAACAGTGCTGATTTTGCCATAACAACTTATGCTGAATTAAAGAAATGATTAATGCAGCATACCTTCATTCACCTCAAAGAGTAATTCTTCCATTTGCTGGTACGCATTTTCGCAGCCCGGAATGTTGAACAACACCATCAGGATCACCCATTTCAGATCTTCCAGGTCGAACTCCGCGGTATCCAGCGCGAGCACTCGCTCTATCACCATTTCACGAGTTTCAAGGTTGAGCACCTGAATCTGCTCGAGGAAAAGCAGGAACCCACGGCAACTGGCATCCAGTCTTTCACACTCTTCCGGGGTGTAAATACGCATGGAAAGAGGATCAGAGGCCAGTTGCATCGGCTCTGCCAATCCTTCCTGATAATCCGCAAGCTTTTCCAGCCAAAGCAGGGCATTGTAGATATCTTCTCGATCGAATCCTGCGTCGGTAAGATCCTGTTCAAGTTTGTCTTGATCCACACGTAACTCGGCTTCAGTGTGAATATAGGTTTCAAACAAATACATTAGTACGTCGAACATGGCATGCCCTCCTCAATCGGACATAGCCGCCGGGTACTGCTGCGATCCACCCTGCTAACTCCAGTTCGAGTAGTTGAGTAACTACCTCTGGCACAGGTTGGCCGGCACGTTCAGCGACGACGTCAACAGGTGTTACCTCATCTCCTACGTTAGCCAGGAGCTCAGGAAATGGCAATGCCACATCTTCGTGATCTGGTGAATAAAATGAATTTTCAGGAGCATCTGGCAACCAGTGCAATCCATATTGCAAATTTTCCAGAATTTCTTCCGGTTCCGTCACAAGAATCGCACCTTGTTTAATGAGCCAATGGGGCCCTTCACTACCGGGGCTACCTAATGGACCGGGTAAGGCAAAAACTTCACGCCCCTGCTCAAGCGCACAACGCCCAGTCACCAGTGAACCACTACGCAAAGCCGCTTCCACCACCAGTACCCCTTTACTTAGACCACTTATAATGCGATTTCTTCGCGGAAAATTATAAGCAAGAGGTGGAACATCGAGAGGAAATTCCGAGACGAGAGCGCCGCCATGTTCAAGCAGACTGGTAGCCAGTCGGGCATGGCGACGAGGATGAATGGTATTGAGTCCATTCCCCAGTACAGCAATACTGACGCCATTCACCTGCAATGCCGCTTTATGCGCCACTCCATCAATTCCACGCGCCAACCCGCTGGTAATTGTTACACCTCGCACCGCCAGCGACTCGCAAAACAGCCGCCCCCAGCGTTCGCCATACCATGAATGTGCCCGACTCCCCACTACGGCAAGCTGAAATGATTGCAACGCGTGCAACTCTCCAGCAACAAACAGTGCGCCGGGGTAATCTGTCGTCGCAAGAAGTTGAGGAGGATAAAATTCGCTGTCCGCAGGGATTAAATGATGGTTTGGTTGTTCCAGCCAACGGCGTGAACTTTCGATACTCTTCTGCGAAAATGAAAGAAAGCGTTGTGCCTGCCGCAATGAAAGTCCTGTTTGCTGCAATACAACAGCATCAATATGCGGCTGGTCTACCAACCAGTGAGCAATACGAACCATATCATCGCCGTACAAGGTACTCACACTCATCAGACGCAGCCAAATTTCTGTGTCGACCATCCTTATCATCCCCTGCCATAAGCAGCCTTAGCAATCTTTGCGATTGGTCAGTGATGCTGTCAATCAGAGGGGGATTTGTCTAGAATAGAAGAAATAATCTTTCTAACTCCTGAACACATCTCTGGAGATTTATGTCAGTTTTGCAAGTGTTACATATTCCGGACGAGCGGCTTCGCAAAGTTGCTAAACCGGTAGAAGAAGTGAATGCAGAAATTCAGCGTATCGTCGATGATATGTTCGAGACGATGTACGCAGAGGAAGGTATTGGCCTGGCAGCAACCCAGGTTGATATCCACCAACGTATCATTGTTATTGATGTTTCGGAAAACCGCGACGAACGGTTGGTATTAATCAATCCGGAGCTTTTAGAAAAAAGCGGCGAAACAGGCATTGAAGAAGGTTGCCTGTCGATCCCTGAACAACGAGCTTTAGTACCGCGCGCAGAGAAAGTTAAAATTCGCGCCCTGGACCGCGACGGTAAACCATTCGAACTGGAAGCAGACGGTCTGTTGGCAATCTGTATTCAGCACGAGATGGATCACCTGGTTGGCAAACTGTTTATGGATTATCTGTCACCGCTGAAACAACAACGTATTCGTCAGAAAGTTGAAAAACTGGATCGTCTGAAAGCCCGGGCTTAAGGATAAGAACTAACGTGTCAGAATCACTACGTATTATTTTTGCGGGTACACCTGACTTTGCAGCGCGTCATCTCGACGCGCTGTTGTCTTCTGGCCATAACGTCGTTGGCGTGTTCACCCAACCAGACCGACCGGCAGGACGCGGTAAAAAACTAATGCCCAGCCCGGTCAAAGTTCTGGCTGAAGAAAAAGGTCTACCCGTTTTTCAGCCCGTCTCCCTGCGTCCACAAGAAAACCAGCAACTGGTCGCTGATCTGCAGGCTGATGTCATGGTTGTCGTTGCCTATGGTCTGATTCTGCCCAAAGCCGTGCTGGAGATGCCGCGTTTAGGTTGCATCAATGTTCATGGTTCGTTGCTACCACGCTGGCGCGGTGCCGCCCCGATTCAACGCTCGCTGTGGGCGGGCGATGCAGAAACCGGCGTAACGATTATGCAAATGGATGTCGGTTTAGACACTGGCGACATGCTCTATAAGCTCTCCTGCCCGATTACCACAGAAGATACTAGTGGTACGTTGTATGACAAACTGGCAGGGCTTGGTCCACAAGGGCTTATCGCCACGCTGAAACAACTGGCAGACGGCACGGCAAAACCGGAGGTTCAGGACGAAACACTTGTCACTTACGCCGAAAAGTTGAGTAAAGAAGAAGCGCGTATTGACTGGTCGCTTTCAGCAGCGCAGCTTGAACGCTGCATTCGTGCTTTCAATCCCTGGCCGATGAGCTGGCTGGAAATTGAAGACCAGCCTGTTAAGGTCTGGAAAGCGTCGGTCATTGATACGGCGACCAAAGCTGCGCCAGGAACGATCCTTGAAGCCAACAAACAAGGTATCCAGGTTGCAACCGGTGATGGAATCCTGAACCTGCTCTCGTTACAACCTGCGGGTAAGAAAGCGATGAGCGCACAAGACCTCCTGAATTCTCGTCGGGAATGGTTTGTTCCGGGCAACCGTCTGGCCTGATAGTCCACTCTTCTAAGCCCGGTCTTGCCGGGCATTTTTATTTTTATACTTATGAAAAAACAACGTAATTTACGTAGCATGGCGGCCCAGGCCGTTGAACAAGTCGTTGAGCAAGGGCAATCATTAAGCAACATTCTGCCACCGCTCCAGCAAAAAGTTTCTGATAAAGATAAAGCACTTCTGCAGGAGTTGTGTTTTGGCGTACTGCGTACGCTCTCACAGTTAGACTGGCTGATTAATAAGTTAATGGCCCGTCCGATGACTGGCAAACAGCGGACCGTGCATTACCTGATTATGGTTGGTTTGTATCAACTGCTTTATACCCGTATTCCACCTCATGCCGCGTTGGCCGAAACGGTTGAAGGCGCAGTCGCAATTAAGCGTCCACAACTTAAGGGGTTGATTAATGGCGTGTTACGCCAGTTCCAACGTCAGCAAGATGAGTTATTAGCTGAGTTTAATGCCAGTGATGCGCGCTATCTGCATCCATCCTGGCTATTAAAACGTCTGCAAAAAGCATATCCAGAGCAGTGGCAATCCATCGTCGAAGCCAATAACCAACGCCCGCCAATGTGGCTACGCGTTAACCGTACACATCATTCCCGCGATAGCTGGATTGCACTTCTGGAAGAAGCTGGCATGAACGGCTTCCCACATGCGGTTTACCTGGATGCAGTACGCCTGGAAACACCCACGCCTGTTCATGCACTACCCGGTTTTGAAGAAGGATGGATCACCGTTCAGGATGCATCGGCGCAAGGTTGCGTAACTTATCTGGATCCACAAAACGGTGAGAATATTTTAGACCTCTGCGCCGCCCCCGGCGGTAAAACAACGCATATCCTTGAGGTGGCACCAGAAGCGCAAGTTCTGGCGGTTGATATTGACGAACAGCGCCTCTCTCGCGTTTACGACAATTTAAAACGTCTCGGTATGAAGGCAACCGTGAAACAAGGTGATGGTCGCTATCCTGCACAATGGTGTGGTAGCCAACAGTTCGATCGCATTTTATTAGATGCACCTTGTTCCGCTACCGGTGTGATTCGTCGCCATCCGGATATAAAATGGCTGCGTCGCGATCGCGATATTGCCGAACTGGCTCAGTTACAGGCAGAAATCCTCGATGCCGTCTGGCCGCATCTAAAATCAGGTGGAACGCTAGTTTATGCCACCTGTTCGGTGTTACCGGAAGAGAATAGCCAACAGATTAAAGCCTTCCTGCAACGCACTGAAGATGCAATGCTTTGCGAAACAGGAACACCAGAGCAACCGGGTAAACAAAATCTGCCCGACGCCGAAGAAGGTGACGGCTTCTTTTACGCTAAGCTAATTAAAAAGTGATGAGATAACGGGTCGCGACTGATGAAAATTATCATTCTGGGTGCCGGCCAGGTTGGTGGCACGCTGGCGGAAAACCTGGTAGGCGAAAATAACGATATTACCGTTGTCGATACCAATGGTGAGCGTCTGCGGACCTTGCAGGATAAATTTGACCTGCGAGTCGTTCAGGGTCATGGCTCTCACCCACGGGTCTTGCGAGAGGCCGGTGCCGATGACGCCGATATGCTGGTTGCAGTAACCAGTTCAGATGAAACCAATATGGTTGCCTGTCAGGTAGCCTACTCGCTTTTCAACACCCCTAACCGTATCGCTCGCATCCGTTCACCAGATTACGTCCGGGATGCCGATAAGCTCTTTCATTCAGACGCTGTACCAATTGATCATCTGATAGCACCAGAGCAGTTGGTTATCGATAATATTTACCGGCTGATTGAATATCCCGGCGCATTACAGGTGGTGAACTTCGCAGAAGGCAAAGTCAGCCTGGCAGTAGTCAAAGCCTATTATGGCGGCCCGCTGATTGGTAATGCGCTTTCGACCATGCGCGAGCATATGCCACATATCGATACCCGTGTAGCGGCCATCTTCCGTCACGATCGCCCCATTCGTCCACAAGGATCAACCATCGTTGAAGCTGGCGATGAAGTGTTCTTTATTGCCGCTTCGCAACATATCCGCGCAGTGATGAGTGAATTACAGCGCCTGGAAAAACCGTATAAACGCATTATGTTGGTTGGTGGCGGTAATATCGGTGCCGGGTTGGCGCGTCGACTGGAAAAAGATTACAGCGTCAAACTCATCGAACGTAATCAGCAACGTGCCGCCGAGCTGGCAGAAAAATTGCAAAATACGATCGTCTTTTTTGGTGATGCATCAGATCAAGAACTGTTGGCCGAAGAACATATTGATCAAGTTGATCTGTTCATCGCCGTCACCAACGATGACGAGGCCAATATCATGTCGGCCATGCTTGCTAAACGCATGGGTGCGAAAAAGGTAATGGTGTTGATCCAGCGTCGCGCTTATGTGGATCTGGTTCAAGGAAGCGTGATCGATATTGCGATTTCACCGCAACAGGCAACCATTTCTGCGCTACTCAGTCACGTACGAAAAGCAGATATCGTTGGTGTTTCCTCATTACGCCGCGGTGTAGCTGAAGCTATTGAAGCCGTTGCTCACGGGGATGAAAGTACTTCTCGTGTTGTCGGTAGGGTTATAGATGAAATTAAACTGCCGCCGGGAACAATTATCGGTGCTGTGGTTCGTGGAAACGATGTCATGATAGCCAATGATAATTTGCGCATTGAGCAAGGCGATCACGTGATTATGTTCCTGACAGATAAAAAGTTTATTACCGACGTTGAACGCCTCTTCCAGCCAAGCCCTTTCTTCTTGTAATTCATGAGGCGTCTTGTGGCGCCTTATTATTTCCTTTTGTTTTTCAAGGTTTAATTAAATTCATTCCTGACAGGAAAATGGCTTAACATTTGTTAGACTTATAGATGTCAGCTTCATAGGGAGAATAAGATGAGCATTATTAAAGAATTTCGCGAATTTGCGATGCGCGGGAATGTGGTGGATTTGGCTGTGGGTGTCATTATCGGTGCGGCCTTCGGTAAGATTGTCTCTTCACTGGTTGCCGATATCATCATGCCGCCGCTAGGTTTGTTAATTGGTGGGATCGACTTTAAACAGTTTGCTGTCACGTTACGCGATGCGCAGGGGGATGTGCCCGCTGTTGTCATGCATTACGGTGTCTTCATTCAAAACGTATTTGATTTTCTGATTGTTGCCTTTGCCATCTTTATGGCGATTAAGCTAATCAACAAACTGAATCGTAAAAAAGAAGAACCGGCAGCGGCACCAGCACCAACTAAAGAAGAAGTGTTACTGACAGAGATTCGCGATTTGTTGAAAGAGCAAAATAACCGCTCTTAACAAATGCCTGAAAGCAGAAGGCCAGTGGTAAAAAAGTGATTTACTTTCTTGCCACTGGCCTCCCAGTTATTCCGGTTACCCTGTTTGCCTTTACGCATGTAACTTCCTTTCCCTTTCTTATTTTTCTCAACTCGTTGTCTGAACAAGGGATCATGCAGTAATGCTTCAATCGCATTATCCTTTATCTGCCCTTTAGTATGCTGATATCGACTCATAAAAACTCCTGTTGGTTATTTAACCGCGCGAGTGTAATCCTGCCAGTGCAATAAATCAACAGCCTGTTTTCACACCACTTGCACCTTGCTCAAGAGCTTCGAGAATTGAGCAATAAACGCTGCTATGGGCTGTTCCGCAGCAGGCATCATTAAGTCGTTGCAGTGAACGTTGCATACTCTGCAACTCAGCTATTCGTGCTTCCACTTCCTGTAGTCTTTCCTGCACAATGCCTTTTGATTCCTGGCAGGTATGATGTTCAGGATCGATACGGATCGACAACAACTCACGGATCGACTCAAGACTAAAACCGAGCTGTCTGGCATGCCGAATAAACTTCAAACGTCGGAGATCGCTTTCGGTATAAAGACGAAAACCACCTTCGGTACGTACTTCATGATCCATCATCTGCTGCTTTTCATAATAACGAATAGTGTCAGGCGTCACTTCCGCCAATTTTGCCAGCTCACCAATGCGATACATAAACGCTCTCTCAGTTGCCATTAATTTTATTCAGAAGCTTACCTGCATATTCGCCATGTAAAAATTCTGTGCTCAAACCTGCTTGTCGCAGTTTTAACTCTAGCAAAGATAACCTACGGCTAACTTCCTGATATTGTGGATCGTCCTGACGAATGCTTTTAAGAATATCCAGAAGCTGAATTGCTTCCCTCCGCTGCTCAAGTTCTGGCGGTAAACAACCGGCATTCTTCAACAAGCGATACCCCGCACGTAATTCCGGTGGCACATGGGAATCATCATCCAGTATCAATGGTTCGCCGCTACCTGGTAGGTTATCAAACTCACCTTTCGCTTGCGCTTCTGATATATGGCGCTCTGCCCACTGGTCAAGTAACCACATAAATACTCCAGGGGATGAACAAAAAGAGTACAGCTATTGTAGATAAGTGGGGATGCGACGGGTATAAAAAAACCCGCCGGGGCGGGTTTTTTTACGTTGCTTCAGATTACTCTGCAGCAGCTTCTGCTTTCGATTCAGAACGATCAACCAGCTCGATGTATGCCATCGGCGCGTTGTCGCCTGCACGGAAGCCACACTTCAGAATGCGAGTGTAACCACCGGCGCGGC
>ERZ779889.3521-NODE-3521-length-11342-cov-2.792327_pt1 | contig 11342 bp, 11 predicted proteins | sample MGYA00511030_ERZ779889 | MGnify/ENA primary metagenome ERZ779889 (study PRJEB29588, sample SAMEA2160616) | human gut metagenome | biome: human gut; feature: human-associated habitat; material: faeces | place: Denmark | collected 2008/2010 ...
ACCGATGTGCCGCTCTCCCCTGCGGAATAACGAACATCCGGATCTCTGGTCAAACGTCCCATTAAAATAACTTTATTCATGCTAAATCTCCTTATTTATGCTTCCTGTCTTACGCATAAATATCTGATAACATTTTCCATGATACGGACATGTCTTTCGATTTCTGCCGGAGCAGTAGCATCAGCTTCAAACTGAATGAAGTAGTAAAATCCTTCTTTCATTTTCTGAATTTCGTAAGCTAATCTTTTTTTACCCCATTCGTCAACATTTGTGATGGTTCCGCCGTAACGTGCAATGTACTCTTTTACTTTTTCTACAGTTGCTACTCTTGCGTCATCCTCAATTTTTGCGTTAACAACAACGGTTAATTCGTATTTGTTCATGCTCTTCGCACCTCCTTATGGTCTCTGGCCCCCTATTACCTTCGGGAGCAAGGAATACAATGTTTCCTAAGCGACCGCTTTGCAGTCACTCACGATTGACTATTTTATCACATATTTTCAAGACAGGCAAGTCTTTTTATTGTTTTTATTACATATATTTTGCTATGACATCCCAGATCGCGGTTCTCTCAAATCCAAGCTTCCACTCAGCAACTCCACCCAGATCATACTGCTGTACCAGTTTCATCTTCTCTTCTATGGATTTTTCATTTTCCAGCCAGATCTGGCAGAAGTTACCTTCCTCATCGGTAAACTCTGCATAATCCTGTGAAGTCTCTTCACTCCAGGCTGCTGTAACCTGATACTGTGACAGAATCTCGTCCGCATGATCCATGCCAATCGCTTCACTGCTCACTTCACCGGAAGCATTTGTTTTCCACAGTCGTGTATAAAACGGGATTCCACTGATGATCTTATCTTTTGATACACTTTCCAGCGTGCCGGTAATACCGTTTCTTTCATAGGAAAGAGATGCCACTGATCCGGCTTCTGAGCCGACATAATGCTCATCATATCCCATGATCATAAGATAATCGACTACTTCTCCAAGCGCTTTCCGGTTATAATGGGTATTAAAATCATATGGTGGTGGAACATCCACAGAAAGAACCAGATTGTTATTTCGACATTTCACAGATAACTCCCGCATAAACTGCACATAACTTTCGGAAGCTTCTTCCGGTAATGTCTCGATATCAATGTTTATGCCGTCCAGTCCATGATTCAGAGCTTCCGTGATCAACTGACCCTCCAGATTTTCTCTGGATGCAGTATTTCCAAGAACAGTCGTCGTGTCGATCTCTGTGCTGAAATTGTCCATAAGACCCCATACTTCCATTCCCTTTTCATGTGCGGTGCTCACATAATCCTCACTTGCCAGAGATGCAAGATCACCGTCATTACTGCTGATGGAAAACCAGGTCGGAGACACCACATTTACTCCTGTCACATCCTGCATATCCTCTGAAAAAGCCGCATTGGAATCCTGGCTGGTCACCTGATGCCAGATCAGATTGATCTTATGATCTCTGTGGATACTGGTATATTCTGCTGCCTGGAAACTGCTGTTTGTCACCTGTTCCTCATAACTTTCTCCAAGCCGTTTGCTCCTGATATAACCGATATAACCATCTTCTGTCAGTATCTTTGCCCAGTCATCCTCTCTCTCCAGAATGGTAACCTTTTCACCTTCTGCCGCTTTTCTGAGAATCGGACTTTTGATATCTGCCTCAAGACGTATGCTTTCTTCTTTTGTCACATCTGCATATGTTTTGCTTCCCCATTGGTTATTTATAATAATATGAAGTGGTTCCTGTTCCACCGTATACTGAAAATCCGTATACTGTACCAGATACTCCAGCGCCAGGTAAAGATTTCCATTTTCAGAAAAGGTAATCTGATACGGCATACTTCCATTTCCTGTCAAAGTCGTATACTCTGCACTGTCAAACGGCAGTTTTATAATATCGGTTGCCGTTGTCAGGATTACCTGCTTCTCTTCTTCGTTCTTATAAAGATGATCATTCAGACTCTCTTTTGCCAATTCATAACTTATATATGCCGTTCCATCCTTTACCAGTGCTTTTCCCTGCTCCAGCCGGTTCGGCAGAACAACTGCGGCATCCTCGCCGCCGCTCACACCGAAATACTCTTTTCCATCTAATACCGTCTTTGATGGTATGTATCTGTCTATGATCCTGAATCCTATACCAACGATGGCAACCAGCAGGATCAACAGTGCAACCACTTTTATATGTCCTGTTTTTTTCTTCATGTATCGTACCTCCAACCCCTTATCACAAGGTGCAACATTTTCGCGAAACGTGTCTGATCGTAACGGAATACATCTTTTTTGCTATGATTATATCATATATTTATGAACGAAACATGTCGGAACTCTGCTTTTTTCATAATGATTTGACCACTTCTTCATCTGCTACGGGGGGAATTGTGCCAGAAGTCTACTTTATATCATCAAAGCCTATTCCTATGATATTTTCCTTATCATCGCTCACAAAATCTCTCATATACGCACCCTCTTCGCGAACCATACAATGATGCACGATGTCTGAAGGTGTACTCGGCTTTCCATTTAACCACAGTTTCATACCGGCTTTTGCATATGCCTTTAATTCTTTATGTAACTGATGCTTCCGTTTTTTTCTGCCGCCTATACATCCACCTCCTTTATCAGCTTTTCCTTTTTCGCTATATGAGTTGAAGTAATTCTGCATAATACAGTTTTGAATTTCAAGTCAGCCATGTGAAAAACCTGGCTCGTGATTCTGGTCAGATTTACTTATAATGAAATAAAAATTCAAAACAGGGGTTGAGGTACAAAAAATGTTTTATTTAGGGAATATTGCGGAGAATCCCGCATAAGATATAAAAAGCGACACGTTTCGCTTTCCTGATGTTTATGTTGCACACAGCAATACTTCATCCTCATATTGACTATTATATATTATGTGTATTTAAAATGCAAGCTGTTTTTACACTCTTTTTATAATTTTACACTAGCAATCTGCTTTACTTTCTGATAATATGTGAATATAATAATGCCAGGGTCATAAACTATACAACAATTCGTATGGCATTATTTAAGCCAGGGGACAAACAGACACAGGCGTATGCTTGCATGGTTTAACGCCCTGCCCAGACGTATATTTTAACTCATCATATATAAGATAGGATGTGATAATATGAAAATAGAGAAAATCAATGATAACCAGATTCGTTGCACGCTTACGCGTCAGGATCTTGCTGAGCGCGAGATCAAGCTCAGTGAACTTGCCTATGGTACAGAAAAAGCAAAACTTTTATTCCGGGATATGATGCAGCAGGCCGCTTACGAATTTGGTTTCGAAGCAAATGATATTCCTTTAATGATAGAAGCGATTCCACTTTCTTCTGATTCCGTAATCCTGATCGTTACGAAAGTCGAAGATCCGGAAGAGCTGGATACACGTTTTGCAAAATTCTCACCTTCCAGCAATGATAACAGCAGTACGATCACACCGCCTGCTCCGGCACCTCTGGATGGTGCGGATGATATTCTGAATCTGTTTAATAAGATCCATGAGGCAAGAAAAATGGCTGCTGAAGCTGCCGATGCCAAAACAGCACCGGCTGAAAAAGAAACCTCCGAAAAGGAACCGGCGAAAGAAACCTTTCCGCTTACACGGCTCTACCGTTTCCGCGATCTGAATACCGTTATTCTTGCTGCACGTGTTCTGCAGAATTCTTACACCGGATGCAACACGCTTTATAAAAATCCGGAAGACCGCGAGTATCTGCTGACACTCAGAAGATCTTCTCACACACCGGAAGAATTCAACAAAGTGTGCAACACGCTTTCTGAATATGCTGCCAGCCTGAAATACACACCTGGAAATGAAGCATTTTTTGAAGAACACCTGGAATGTATTGTGGCAGATGAAGCACTTCAGAAGCTGGCTCTGGTCTGAAATCTGAAAAAGCGTTCCTTTCCGTTTCTCCGGACTGGAACGCTTTTTCTATTCTGTAATAACAGAAATCTTATGCCTGTTTGCTCTCAACAAATGCATTTACTCTTGCTACCAGCAGGTCTGGCTCGATGCCACGAACAAGAGCTGCCTCTTCGATCGTTTCCATCTGTGCAGATGGGCATCCGATACAGTGCATTCCGCCTGCTACCAGAACACCTGCCATCTCAGGATCCATTCTTAAAATATCGCCAATAATCATATCCTTTGTTATTTTCTGCATGATTTTCCTCCTTTATCCATTTGCAACCATTCCATATTTTCCTGATCACACATTTCTTTACTACACATATCTGTGTCTGATTTCGTTTGACAGGTTAGATTATAATATGTTTTTGTACTTTATGCAAGGCATCAAATTTTCTACTTGTATATTCAGGACTTATGTATTAGAATAGGGTAAAGATTCGGAATACGAATCCTACTGAAACATACGATATCAGCTACTGGCAGTTCGTTTACTGCTGATCTGGTATCTATATATTTTTCATTATATAAGGAGGTTTTATCATGGCATACGTTATTACAGATGAATGTGTAGCTTGCGGTACATGTGCAGAAGCCTGTCCGGCAGAAGCTATCAGCGAAGGCGATGGCAAATACGTGATCGATGCAGACGCTTGTCTGGATTGCGGTACATGTGAGGGTGAATGTCCTACAGGTGCTATCACAGCAGGTGAATAATTGACAAACTTAAAGAGCTGCCAGGTGCAGCTCTTTTGTTTTACATATGATCCGTTTCTTTATCTGAAAATCTGAAACCATTTCCGGTGAAGTGTTTTTTCTTTTGTTGCCGCTACCATCTGGCGATTCTGCTGAAAAGCCCGGATCGTCTCATCCAGATTCCGATAACGTTCTTCTTCTTTCTTTTCCTGAATACGCATCAGCACGTCCATTTCTTTGAGAACTGTATCTGCTATCCTGTTTTCCAGTTCTACATTATTTTCCTGAAGTGCGCGCTTTACAATATTCCCGACGATGTCCTCAAATTTTTCCAGATTATCCAGATTGTCTGAAACGGAAATGAGCGTATGCTGATTCACCACCTGCGGTTCTTCTGCTGATTTCTCCGTTTCTGTATTTACAGGTGTTTTCTCATCTTTCTTTTCACTGTCTTTTTCTTCTTTTGTATCTTCCGCTTTCCTCTGTATTTCCGGAATCAGTACTTTGATCGCTTTCAACTGAAATCCTTTTTCCCGCAGTTCCCTGACTTTTTTCATAATAAAAATCGTCTTATCGGTATAGTAACGATGCCCCAGTTCTGTTCGTCCTATCTTGATATCCAACTCTTCTTCCCAGCTTCGAAGTACGTGCGCCTCCACACCTACCTGCCTGGCAGCATCGGAAATCATGTACCTGGTTTCACTCATCCTCTACCTCCCAATATGACACCCGCGAATTGCTGCGTTACAAAGTATCTTTCGCAATTCTGCAAAATTCCCGGTGTCGCAATCTTTTACTATGTTCCAGGACCTTCTGCCCTTACGCTATTGTACCATATTTCTTTCCCAAAAACGTAAAAAAGATATCGCAGAAAGCGACATCTTTTTACTTCTTCAGGTTTGCAAATTTTGTAAGATTCGGCAGCCATGCCAGCTCTACTGTACCAATCGGGCCGTTACGCTGTTTGGCTATGATAACTTCTGCAATATTCTTTTTTTCAGAATCTTTATTATAGTAATCATCACGATAAAGGAACATTACCACATCGGCATCCTGCTCGATTGCTCCGGACTCTCGCAAATCCGAAAGCATTGGCCTGTGATCCGGTCTTTGCTCTACTGCACGGCTAAGCTGTGAGAGCGCAAGTACCGGAACCTGCAGTTCCCTGGCAATTTCTTTTAACGATCTGGAAATATCGGAAATCTCCTGCTGTCTGGAATCTGCCCGCTTGCTTCCTGTCATCAACTGCAGGTAGTCGATCATGATCACATCCAGACCTTTTTCTGCTTTGTATTTACGGCATTTGGAGCGAAGCTCTGCAACAGAAATACCTGGTGTATCATCTATGATCAGATTGGAACGTCCGACAATACCGGCTCCTTCGATCAGCTTTGCCCAGTCATCATCGCTCAGATTACCGGTACGAAGCTGCTGGGAATCCACCTGGGACTCCAGCGCAAAGAGTCGGTTTACCAACTGTTCCTTTGACATTTCCAGACTGAAGATTGCCGCGGTATAATTCTTCTTAAACGCCATATACTGTGCAATATTCAGCACAAACGCTGTCTTTCCCATGGAAGGACGCGCCGCGATCAGTACCAGATCCGACGGCTGCATCCCCGTCGTTTTATAGTCAAGATCAATAAAACCTGTCGGGATACCGGTAACACTTCCTTTGTTTCTGGAAGCTGCTTCGATTCGATCCAGCGCCCGCAGCACGACATCTTTGATCGGTACAAAATCACCGGAATTTCGTTTCTGGACAATATCAAAAATACGTTTTTCTGCTGATTCCAGGATATCTTCCAGTTTTCCTTTTTCTACATAACAGTCATTGGCAATTTCTTCATTTACTTTGATCAGTTTTCTCAGAACTGCTTTGTCATGTACAATCTGCGCATATGCTTCCACATTGGTAGAAGTCAGTGCAGAAGTCAGCAGATCCCTTACAAATTCCAGGCTGCTGATCTCCGGCGGCACATCCTTCTCACGCAGGCTGTTTTGCAGGGTGATCAGATCGACCGGTTTTCCATCGTTGTAAAGCTCTACAATAGCTTCAAAAACAATACCATACTGATGCTGATAAAAATCATCTCCGGTAATAATCTCCGAGGCCTGCATAATGGCTTCCCGATCCATAAGCATAGCACCGATTACCGACTGCTCTGCCTCAACGCTGTGGGGCAATACCCGTTTGATCAGTGCTTCTTCCATAAGCTATGCCCCCTGTCAGATTCCTTCCACTACAACCTTCAGTTCTGCTGTTACCTTTGGATGGAGTTTGATGGCAACGCTGGTTGTTCCAACGGCTTTGATCGGATCTTTCATCTGGATCTTTTTCTTGTCAATATCGTATCCAAGCTGTGCTTTTGCAGCTTCTGCAATCTCTTTACTGGAAACAGAACCAAATACCTTTCCGCCTTCACCTACTTTGACAGAAACTTTTACCTGTGCTTTTGCCAGTTCTTCTGCAAATGCTTTTGCATCTGCAAGCTGTTCTTTTGCTACTTTTTCATCATGTGCTTTTTTCAGCTTCAGGTCATTGATATTTTTTGCGCTTGCTTCCAGCGCCAGTTTTTTCGGAAACAGCATATTTCTTGCATATCCGTCACTTACATTAACCATTTCGCCTTTTTTACCAAGTGCTTTTACATCTTCTATCAGAATAACTTTCATTTAAATCGCTCCTTCTTCTATCATCTTTCTGATCGTATCTTTCAGCTTCTCTTTTGCTTCTTCTATCGTCACACCATCCATCTGCGCACCGGCAATATTCATATGACCGCCACCGCCGAGACGTTCCATGATGATCTGCACATTGACTTCATCAATCGCACGTGCACTGAAATAAATGCGTCCTTTGTATTCCGTCAATACAAAAGAAGCTTTGATACCTACAATGTTGAGCAGTTCATTCGCTGCCTGTGCCCCAACGACAGTCGGGCTTTCCAGATCCCCACTTGGACAACAGCTTATCGCATAAGCCTGTTCAAATACTTCTGCATGGCGTACTGCTTCTGCCCTTGCTTTATAAGATTTCATATCATTGCGGAACATTTTACGGACGCGTGTCACATCTGCACCACATCTGCGCAGAAATGCCGCTGCTTCAAATGTCCGGACACCTGTTTTTGCCATAAAATTGTTCGTATCGATAATGATACCTGCATAAATGCAGTCGGCTTCTTTTCCTTTCAGCCTGATATCATCTGCAAAATACTGCAAAACCTCTGCAATCATTTCACACGCAGAAGAGGCATACGGCTCAATATAGGAAAGTACTGCATTTTGGATCACTTCGCTGCTCTGGCGGTGATGATCAAGTACCACGATCGTCTTTGTCTGACCTAATATCTCGGAACATTCCGTCATGCTTGGACGGTTCGTATCTACAACGACAACAACCGTATCCTGATCTACAATACGCTTTGCCTGATCATGTGTTACAAACATATCTTCCGGATATTCTTTGTCATTGAGAAACAGATTTACCCACTGACGGATCGATCCGTTGATATCTCCGAGCACAATATGCGCTTTTTTGTCCAGTATCCTTGCCGCACGCCATACACCGACTGCTGCTCCGAACGAATCAATATCCGTGATCTTATGTCCCATGATAACAACATCATCATGACTGCCGATAAATTCGCGAAGCGCATGTGCTTTCACTCTGGCTTTTACACGGGTACTCTTTTCCATCTGCTGGGACTTACCGCCATAATAAGAAATCTTATCGTTATCTTTTACCACGGCCTGATCGCCGCCGCGTCCCAGTGCAAGTTCGATGGCAATTCTGGAAAACTCATAATTCTGTGCATAAGTACTGCCATTCACACCAATACCAATACTTAAGGTTACTTTCATTTCATTGCCGATATTGACCGTTTTTACTTCTTCCAGAAGGGAAAATCTGGTAGCTTCCAGCTCTTCCAGTGATTTATATTTCAAAACCACAAAATATTTGTCTTTTTCAAGCTTTTTCGTAATGCCGTCCAGATTTGCCACATATTTACTGATCTTACGGTCGATCAGTGCCAGCAGAAGCGAACGTCTTACTTCTTCTACGCTCTCCAGTACCTCATCGTAATTATCCAGATAGATCAGACCTGCAACCATCTTCTGCTCCTGATTCTGCCGGATATAATAATTCAGCTCTGTGTTATCAAACAGATACAAAGCTATGAGATAATTTCCTTCCTGCGGAACTTCTACGATGGATACTTCGTCGTTAAGATCACCCATAGAAAGCTTCTGCATATGTGCCTGATAATCATTTCCATTGTAAAAAATCTGCACTGTAGTCTCATCTTTCTTACACGGCAACGCGGATGCATCCAGTTCCTGAAATAGACTTGAGATATTCTTCCGGTATCTCGCATCCTTTCCGGTCACATCACAGAACGCATCATTCATCCATAACACTTTTCCGTCCGTGTCCAGCACTGCATAAGGAATGGCAAAATTCTTCAACATTCCTTTCTGTATCTGTGCATACTGAGACGCAAATGCAATCATTTCACGAAGGATAAACGGCCTGTAACGCAGCATCAGTATAAACATCAGAACACAGTATGCAGCCGTAAAACAAAATACCAGAAAACCAGCTTTGACATTTACCGCAAATACCAGAATATCCAGCAAAATGAGCATCAGTGCCACAACAACCGGCCACTGCATATATGATTTTAACTTTCCGCTGTGTTTTACCCTCTTTTTCTTATTCATTGCATCTTCTCCAGACCCTTATTTTCCGTTGTTTCAAGGACTATCATACCATTTTTTGCACAAATAGAAAAGGGTTTTTTATGCTTCCATCCATTCCCTGGAAATCTCACGGATGATAAGCAGCATAAGCGGTCCAAGCAGCACACCAAAAGCCCCAAAAATACAGATTCCCGCATAAACCACAACCGCGATCACGATTGGATAAACACCCAGTTTTTCTCCAAGGAGTCTTGGTTCCAGGAAATCTCTGGTACTGTTACAGATGAGAAAAAGTATTACATAAGCAACTGCACGCCATATCTTTCCACGGATCAGTTCTACAACTGCCCATGGAAGAAGAACCGTTCCAGTCCCGATAAAAGGCAGCGCATCGAGAAATCCGATCAGTATGCCCGCCAGAAGTGCATAGGAATTGCCAAGCATCCAAAGCCCTGCCACACATTCTGCCATGATCGCTGCCATGATCAGGATCTGTGCCCGCAGCCACATTCCCGCCATATTCCACAGACGTTCTCCGACATGGACGGCATGTTTCCACAGATCATATTTCTCCAGCCTGCGACAGATTTCATCGTAATCCTTAACGATCAGCAGCACTGCCACAAAGACAACAAAAAAGGCTCCCATCCATTCAAATACTACCATTGCATAGCGAAGAGAATTTTGAAATACGTGCGTGACATTGACGGACTGTATCTTTTCTGATAAATTATCCATATTCTGATAGATCACTGTTTTCACAGAATCGCTCTCGATTCCAAAACGCTGATGTGCTATGCGGCAGCATCCATCGATTGCCGCTTCCATTTTCGCCTCATATTCATCGATATGCGTAAAGATCCTGCGCACCTGTGCAAAAAGACGTACTCCAAGAAACCACAATAAAAATCCGGCAGTTCCAAGCACCAGACTCATCATAACGAAAACAATGCTTCCTTTACTGCACTTTTTGAACAGCCTGTATTTCTGTATTTTCAGGGCAAATGGATTTAAAATCCGCACAATCAAAAAAGCCACCAGAAAAGGGGCTATATACACCAGTATATATTTGAGAACCAGATAAACTGCTCCTGTAATACCCACGATTCCAATCGCTTTTTTGATTTTTCTGTCCATTTCCGCACGCACCTTTCTGTTTTCGATTTTGTCGAATTTAGTATGTGCTGTGCTGTTTTTTTCATTCTGTGATTCTTTTTTTACCGAAAATTACTACTTTTCATCATCTTTTCGAAACCGGTCAAAAATACCGCCCTCCGGCTTCACTGAAAAATCCATCGGTTTTCCGGTTTTCGGATGGCAGAAACTTAAACTGTAAGCGCAAAGCGCCGGTGTTTCTTTTCCTTTTTTTTCGACCGTTTCCAATTCCGGTGAAGTATATTTTTTATCACCTGCAATCGGCATTCCTGCCCCGGAAAGCTGTACGCGTATCTGATGATGTCTGCCGGTGAGCAGTTCGATATCTACCAGACTCAGATCATCTATTTCTTCGAGAACAGCAAAACGAAGCCTGCTCTCTTTTGCTCCTTTTGTCCCTTTCGGCACAATATAAGAAGTGTTTGTCTTACGATCTCTTTGCAGATAATCAGTCAGTTCCAGATATTCTGCTGTTCTTTTGCCTTCTTTATACAAAGCCGGATTCTTATGCACAACTGCGCAATATCGTTTTACTACCTGACCGCTGTCTTTGCGCTGCGCAATCTGTTCGCTCAGATTTGCAGCCGCCTGTTTTGTCTTTGCAAATACCATCACACCCTGCACTGGCTGATCCAGTCTGTGCACCACTCCAAGATAAGGCTCGCCCGGCTGTCCGGACTGCTCCATCAGATAAAGTTTCAGAATACTGACCATATCTTTTACTCTTGCATTTGCGCTCTGCACCGGAATACCTGCCGGTTTATGGCATACAAGAATATGGGGATCTTCATACAGGATCCCTATATTCTCTATGGTTTTTATATATTGCTTCTGATTGCTGTTTTCCATT
>ERZ779889.3522-NODE-3522-length-11341-cov-3.010190_pt1 | contig 11341 bp, 10 predicted proteins | sample MGYA00511030_ERZ779889 | MGnify/ENA primary metagenome ERZ779889 (study PRJEB29588, sample SAMEA2160616) | human gut metagenome | biome: human gut; feature: human-associated habitat; material: faeces | place: Denmark | collected 2008/2010 ...
GGAGCCTTGCCCGCCTTGCGCTTTGCGCTCTTGAACATAAGGTCGCCGACGAACATCACAAGGATCATCAGCATTATGATCCCGATGAACACGACCGCGTAGCCCAGCAGCGCCGTCATCGCGGCGTCGCCGACAGAAATGTTTATAAGGTCATTCATGTTTCATCTCTCCTCAGATCTGCTCTATTGAATAGCGGACGCTGTGCTCCTCCGCCTCTCTGCGCTTTTCAAAGAAGTTCTCCGCCACCTGCGGGAAGGCGATGTAGCTGAGCACATCCTCCTCGCATCTTGCGGTGTCACCAAGCTCGGCCTGCGCCTTCTCGAAGGTGTCCGCCGGGAGAGTCTCGGCATAGCGCCCCTCGATGGGCTTCTCACCGCCGAGGATCTTTGCCCTGACCTCAGGGTCGATGGGCGCGGGGGTCTTGCCGTATTCGCCGCGGCAGTATGCGCGCATCTCCGCGCCGACGTTCTTATAGCGCTCACCGGCGAGAACGTTCTGCACAGCCTGAGTGCCGACGAGCTGGCTCGTCGGGGTGACGAGCGGAGGATAGCCCATGTCCTTGCGCACGCGCGGGGTCTCCTCAAGCGCTTCATCGAACTTATCCAGCTTGTTCATCATCTTGAGCTGGCTGAGCAGGTTCGAGAGCATGCCGCCGGGTATCTGGTAAGTCAGGCACTGCGTGTCGGTCGTGAGGGAAATGGGGTTGAGAGTGCCGTCGGCAATGTACTCGGCGCGGACGTGCTTGAAGTAGTCCGCCATCTTGTGCAGGATCGCCGGGTCTAAGCTCATGTCATATCCCATTTCCTTGAGGGTGTAATACATCGTCTCGGTCGCGGGCTGCGAGGTGCCGCCGGAGAACGGGGATATGGCGGTGTCGATAACATCCGCCCCGGCCTCAATTCCCTTGAGGTAGGTCATGAAGGCAAGTCCCGTCGTGCAGTGCGTGTGCAGCACGACCGGCAGGTCGACCGCGTCCTTCAGTGCAGAGACGAGGTCATAGCAGCTCTGCGGCGTCATTATGCCGGCCATGTCCTTTATGCAGATGGAGCTCACGCCCATCGCGGCCATTTCCTTTGCAAGCTCGACGTACTTATCCAGAGTGTGTACGGGGCTCGTGGTATAGGAGATAGCGCCGGAGGCCATCGCCCCGGACTTCACGGTCTCCTCTATTGCGACCTTGAGGTTATCCGTATCGTTGAGCGCGTCGAATATACGGATGATGTCTATGCCGTTTCTGACGGACGCGCGCACGAAGCGGCGGACTATATCGTCGCTGTAGTGCTTATAGCCGAGGATGTTCTGCCCGCGCAGGAGCATCTGGAGCTTGGTGTTCGGCATCGCCGCACGTATTTTGCGCAGGCGCTCCCACGGATCCTCATTAAGAAAGCGCAGGCACACGTCAAAGGTCGCGCCGCCCCAGCACTCCACGGAATAGAACCCCGCCTTGTCCATCTCCGCCAGCATCGGCGCAAACTTCTCATACGGCAGCCGCGTCGCGATGAGCGACTGGTTCGCATCCCTCAGTATAGTCTCTGTAAACTCCACTTTCTTCATGTCTCCTCCCCCGATCTAACATATAATTATCGGTTTTGCCGACTGTTTTGCGAATCTTCAAATTCTCACGCATTGTACCACATTATAGCACAGTGCCCGGTAATATTCCATTGCCAAAACCGCCAGCTTTTTCCGCCGTTTGGCAGATTTTTGACACTCGTTTTTTGCTTTTGTTACAAAACCGCGGGCAATGCCATAAAGAAAATGTTAAATATTGGCGGGTAAAAGAAACAAGCCCACGGTCAAGCCGTGAGCTTATTTAGCGGACAGGTATTCATTTACTTTACCCAGAAAATGCTGTGCGCTTTCTACCTGCTGTACTACTTCTTCCTTTGAGATGATAAAGAAATCATCGTAGTCACTCTCTGTGCGGACATCAAACAGCACTGAGATCGTCTTGGACATATCGCCGTCAAAAACACCCGTCTTGACATATAGCCGCCGGAACTCAGCGATCACTCCGCTGTGCTTTTTCATATCGATCTCATCATACGCGAGCACCGCACGCATTGCATGAAAAACAGCATAATATGAGCGGTTTGCCGCGCTTTTATAGTTCCCGCTCAAAAGCAGGCTGCTTGCAGCGGAAAGGCACTCTGCCGCATGTTCCATACGCGCGTGCGACAGGGCTTTCTTTTCTTCATACCGCATAGTTTATCCCTTCCCGCAAGACGTTTTTGTAGAAAGGCAAGACCTCGGAATACTGCCTGAACTGAGAGAGCGGCTTCGCAGTCACAGACACGGTTATATCATGCTTCAGGCTGAGGCTGCTGGTTATCTCCGCAAGATCATATCTGCGTCTGGATATCTCGGTGCTGTCAGCATCCACGGTCAGCAGAATATCTATATCCGATTCGCTGTCAAAGTCACCGCGGGCATACGAGCCGTACAGATAAGCATCGCGTATTCTGCCGGGGAACACCTTGCTGCATTCACTGTAAACTTCACGGGCGATCAGCCCCGCATCAGCCGTACACATATTTCTGCCTCCCTCCATATTTTCTGATTTTATTATAGCCGTGTTTTCTGCGCAAGTCAAATACTCTTTCTGCGGCAATGCTCAGGGAACATTATCGCTTTATCATTCGTCTCAAATATTGGCATATATGGAAATGTCAGACGGCACTTGCAATATTTGACTTATATGGAGGAGTTATGAGAAAACACATAAAGCTCATCTGCGCCATGCTCATCGCCGCTGTGCTGCTTACATTGAGCAGCTGCGCAGTCGGCACATCCCCCGCCGCGCAAAGCCCGGCGGGGGACGCAGCGGCAGACGCAATAACCATTTCTGAACCCCAGACGCCCACGGAGACTGTCATGGGCTGCGTGAGCACCGAGGTCGAAACTCCCGAATGGGTCGAGCGCTTCAAATGCAGCGCTCCCGTCGGGGACTGGTTCCACACTGTGGCATACACGACCGACGGCGGCATTGCGGTCGCAAGCTATGACACGCTCAATGACACATGGCAGCGGTATGACCTCGGCACAGAGCCCGCGATCTGCCCCACTGTGGAGTTCTTTTCTGCGGCTGAGGGCTCATTCTGGGTCGTACTGAGAGAGAGCTACACGGATGCGGAGATAAGCGCCGACGACCGTTCGCGGGCGCTGAATTATTACCTTGTGTATCTCGACGCTGATACTGGGGAGCAGGTCTGCTCATACCTTGCATGGGACGAGCACCAGCCGTATTACATGGCGATCATCGCGCTGGACAAAGACCGCGCGCTCCTCAGCGACGGGGAGACGACGTATCTGCTCGATTCTGCGGCCGAAGTCATTGACACGCCGCCGCTTGAGATACTGGGCGGCGGGCTCCATATATATGTCGGCGGCGAAATGTACGTACGCACGTATGACGGTGTCGCTCGCTTGGATAAAAACACTCTCCAATATACGGACACGGTCAGCAAAATGAAGGATCAGCCTGTTTACGGCAGCTGCCTTGGGCGCTTCCTGACAACGAAAGACAGCACACTGTATTCGGTATCGCTTTCGGGCGAAGAAACAGAGCTGTTCTCATGGATGGACGTCTCGCTGAGCTACAGCCGTCTCTATGGATGGAAAGGTTTGGAAAATTCCAACGGCGATATCTTCCACATGACGGACAGGATAACGAAGGTCTCCAGGGCCCAGGTGCCGGTAAAGAAGACTCTGGTGCTGGCCTGCTTCGGTGACAGCTCGGTGCAGGACAATTCCGCCATACATTCGTACATCTGTTCGGATAAACTGATGGACGCGATACTCAGGTTCAATAACAGTGATCCCGAGTACCGCGTCGAGGTAAGGCCGTATATCTACAATGATGAAAACGAGCGCAATAGGATGCTGATGTCTATTGCCACAGGGAGCGATATCGACCTGATAGACACGAGCCTGCTGCCCGACGGAGCCATTGACAGGCAGCTGCTTGTCGACCTGCTCCCGTACATCGACGCAGACGACACCCTGAGCCGCGATGATTTCATCCCCACGCTGCTGAGCAGCATGATGAAAAACGGCGGCTTATATGAGTATGTGGACAAGTACACCATCCTCACCATGTATACGCACCCCGAATTTGCCGGTGATGACACATGGACGGCAAGCGGCGTCAAGCAGCTTATAATGGAAAAACCGGAACTTAAAGTACCGTCGCTCCCGGAGAACATGAAGCTGCTGTTCTCATGGGCGGCGACGGCGGAGTTCATTGACCGGACTAACGGCACCTGCAATTTTGACTCCCCGGCTTTCGTCTCATGGCTCTCGCTGCTGAAGCAAATGACCGGGAGTGCGGTGGAGTATGCCCGCGGCAATGCGCTTTGCTGCATAAGCTGCGACTTTGCCTGGGACTTTGGGCTCAAGGCTCATCTGACCATGCGCGGGGACTATTCAGTCGTTGGCTTCCCTGACGCAGCGGGGACTGGGAGCTATTTCCTCAAGCTCGGAAAGCCCGGACTTTCAGGCACTTCGGGATATCTTTCAGAAGAACTCAATATACGCACCGGCGGCGTGTCCACAAGCGTGGGCATACTCACTTCCGGCAGCGGACGCGATGGGGCATGGCGCTTTCTGAGGACTTTCATCGGCAGCGAGGAAGAGCCGTATATCAGCAAAGGTATCCCCGTTCTGAAGGAGACCTTTGAACAGGCTGTGCAGGCGGAGCTCGACAGGGGCAGAAGTCAGGATGATCTCCCGTTTCCGTGTTACACGGCGGAGGACGCGGATACTCTGCGCAGCATCGTGTACGGCACGGATAAGGTCGTGTGCACGGACAAGGCCGTTATCGATATTATCACGCGGACAATCACCCCGTATCTTGAGGGCAAGGGAAGCGCCGAGGATGCGGCGCATGAGATACAGAGCAGGATGAGCATCTACCTTGCCGAGCAGGCTTAGGTTTGCCTGTAAGGGATGCGTTGTATCACTCCGCGTACCTTTCGCCGAAGCAGCGATCCGGCAGGCAGTCGGCAAGGCCGGTCAGCAGAGTGCGCATCCCCCGCTCCGGTTTCTCCTGCGCGGCATAGAGCTGCTGCGAGGGCACGGGGTTTCTGCTGAAGGACGCCCTCACGGTCGTACCGGCCTCCTCCCGGCTCTCCAGCAGGAGCGTACCGCCGTGGAGATTCGCTATCGCGAGCGCGGCTGTGAGGCCAAGCCCCGCGCCGTGATCAATGTCCGAGATGCCGAAGCCGTGCCGGTAGCGGTCGAACACGAAGTGCAGCTTCTCCGGCGCGATGCCGAAGCCGTCGTCATTGACGGAGATCACGACTCTTTCGTGATCCTCTATGAGACGCAGGCTGACTCTCGTGCAGCCCGCGGCATGCGTCAGGCTGTTAGAAATAAGGTTCAGAACGAGGTTCTCCGCAAGTGCCGGGTCTATGCTCACGGTCAGCTCCTCAGGGCCGGAGTAGACGACGCGCGGCCCGTCGCTTATGAGGTTCACGGTGTCGGTCAGCTGTGCCAGCAGCGCCGCAAGGTCTGTCGGCCGCGGGACAAAGAACAGGCTCCCGTCGTTTATCGAGCGTATCAGAGTGACGTTCGAGAGCATCCGGTTTATCCTGTAATAGTCGTGTGTCACGGAGGCTAGCCCCGCGAGAAGCTCGGCGTCCTTTGCCTCCTCGGCGCGGCTGCGGAGCATCTCGGTCGTGACGCCCAGCCCCATCAGGCAATTGCGCAGGGAGTAGATCAGCGCGTCGTTTATGAGCGCGGCGGACTCCTCATGCTTTGTGAGGAACACCGCGCGCACTCCCTCCATCGAGGTCACGCGGATGATGTAGCGCACCCCGCCTATCGGCAGGTCGCCGACAAAGGAAGCGGCCTGCGCTTCGGCTATCTCGACGCCGAACACGCTCTTTACAGTGCTGCCGACGAAGCCCTCCCCAAGGATCGCTTTCGCGGCAGAGTTTGCAAACTGTATCCTCCCGCTGCGCACGAGCACAGCGGCTTCACTGGACAACGCAAGGACATCGGCGGAGATCATAAGCATATCAACATTCCTCCTGCGGCATTTTGTACGGATATTTTATCAAAGCTGGACAAAATAAACAAGAGCAAGCAGAAAAACAGCAGATAAAATATCGAAATTTCGGCACATTTTATTTCGGAAACTGGGCTTTTCATATTGATTTTTACGAATATTATATGTTATTATTTGAACGTAAACAAAGCATATATTTCCTGCCCGGCGCTTTCCGCCGCGCAGGGTTTATATATGAGATCAATTTCGTATTTTCTTAAAAATGGAGGATATTACAATGATCAAAGTTGGTATCAATGGTTTCGGCCGCATCGGCTCTCTCGCTTTCAGAGCAGCCATCAAGTCTGATGACATCGAAGTCGTCGCCATCAACGCTCCCGGCCATCCCGCTTCTCACATCGCTTACTGCGTAAAGTACGATACCGTTCACGGCCGCTTCGACGGCGAAGTCGTCGGCAATGACGAGGACAGCACCGTTACCGTCAACGGCAAGGTCGTCAAGGTTCTCTCCGACAAGTCCTACCGTGACGCTACCCTCATTCCCTGGGGCGAGTTGGGTGTTGACTACGTTCTTGAGTGCACCGGCGTTTACCTGACCAAGGAAAAGGCACAGGCTCACATCGATGCCGGCGCAAAGGTCGTCGTCATGTCCGGCCCCGCAAAGGACGATACTCCGATGTTCGTCTGCGGCGTCAACCTCGACAAGTACACCAAGGACATGCAGTTCGTCTCCAACGCTTCCTGCACCACCAACTGCCTTGCTCCTATGGCAAAGGTCATCAATGACAACTTCGGCATCGTCGAAGGCCTCATGACCACCGTTCACGCTTCCACCGCTACCCAGGCCATCGTTGACGGCTTCCCCAAGAAGAAGGATCTGCGCGGCGCACGTTCCGTTTACAACAACATCATCCCCGCTACCACCGGCGCTGCAAAGGCAGTCGGCAAGGTCATCCCCGAGCTCAACGGCAAGCTCACCGGTATGTCCATGCGTGTTCCCACTCCCGATGTCTCCGTCGTTGATCTGACTGTCCGCCTCGAGAAGGCAGCCACCATGGACGATATCAAGGCCGCTATGAAGGCAGCTTCCGAAGGCCCCATGAAGGGTGTTCTGGAGTATGTTGATGATGAGGTCGTCTCCTCCGACTTCCGCACCGATCTGCACACCTCCATCTTCGACGCACAGGCCGGTATCTCCCTCAACGATCATTTCGTCAAGCTCGTCGCTTGGTACGACAATGAGTGGGGCTTCTCCAACAAGATGCTTGACCTCACCCGCCACATCGACTCCGTCCGCAACGCATAATTTTCTTTATAAAACATCTAAAACCGCTCCAAAAGGAGCGGTTTTTCTTATTTTTTCAGCAATTGTGATAACGGTTTTCTGTTGTAACAACGACGTTTTGTTAGAGAAACTATCTGATATTCAGAAACCGTTATCACAATTGCACGTCCGCACGATTTTACCCGATATAAAGGATTCATCCCGCATTTGCTCCGCGTTTTCGCACTCTTTCAGTATTTTTATTTCAGCATTTACGTTTTCCGCATATCGTTCTGTTAGGGAAACTATGCTGCATTTATATATTCACGGTGATAACAGACGCTTGTTTTCCGAAAAAGTGTGTGATACAATGACACTGCCACACAAAGTTCATAATATGTAATCACCTAAGTATGCGTTTTTAGCGTGCTGCTCCTTTGGGACTGCGCACTTTTTATTTTCAGAGGAAACATATGAACACTCTCAAAAAGCTCAATGAGTCCAAACTTGTTGTTATTCTTGTCTTTGCCGCAATTTTCCTGATAATATTGTACTGCAATTTCCTCACGCCGCTCCTCGGCGATGATTATACCTATGCTTTCGATTATAACGGGGAGCGCCTCAAAAGCCTGTCGGGTATACTCAAAAATCTGTATGAGCACCGCATACGTACCAATGGCCGCGTGATCCCTCATTTTTTCGTTGAGCTTTTCATGATGCAGAATTCCCTGACCTTCTTCAAATTCCTCAATGCCGCCGGGTATACGCTTCTTGTCTTCCTCTTTTACTACATACCGCGGCGTTTTTCGCCGACCGGCAGGCAAGGGCACAACGCACTGCTGGTATGTGCCGTAATGGGAGCGCTCTGGCTTCTTACTCCTTCCTTCGGTGACGTGTACCTGTGGCTGGACGGTTCATTCAATTATATGTGGGCAGGCGTGCTGCTCCTCCTTTGGCTCCTGATAATAATAAAGGACTACATGGAAGAGGTCAGAATGTCCATTCCGGCAGAGCTCCTGTTTGCCCTTTTCTCCCTCATGATCGGCAACTATTCGGAAAATTCCTCAGTCTCGGCAGGGTTTGTGCTGTTTGTGTATATTGTGCTGAATCGCTTCTATCTGAAGCGTCCGGTCAAACGCTGGCACATTACTTCTTTCTGCGCCCTGATGGTCGGCTTCCTTCTGCTTGCTCTGGCTCCGGCTGAATCGGTCACGAAAATATCCTTTACCTCTTTTTCCTCGTATGTTCAAAGATTCATCGATCTGGTTCGTGCCTATCTGAACTTCTGGCCGCTGATCCTTTTCTATATATTCTCCTATTGGTATTCCTTCAAAACGAAACAGGACAAAAAGCTGAGAGTCTTGTCACTTGTATTTATTTTTGCCTCGTTTGCTGCACACTTTGTTCTTATCTTTGCGCTATATTTCGGGGATAGATCCACCTTTATCGCGCTCGCATACCTGCTCCTCGCCTGCACGCTGCTCTTCTGCCAGCTCTTCGGCACGAAGCTGCGCGCGATATATTCCGGAGCTGTTGCCGTTCTGCTCGCGTTTACACTGTACTGGGGCGCTGCAGGCATACAGGATCTGCAGCTCACCCATTACAAATGGGAATACAACGTGGAATATATCAAAAATGAGGTTACATGTGGAAGGACTAAGATTCAGGTACCTCTTGTCGTCGGCAAGACTGACTATTCACTCTTTGCATTTCCCGGAGCGCCGAGGTTGGAGAAGAACCACTACGCCAACGTCGCAATGGCCAACTACTACGGCGCAGATGAGATTTCCGGATATTGGTTTTACGAACTGGAAGAGTGACTTACCACCGCTGAAATCGTAATGACATATTAAAATAGCCGGTGCTGTTCAATGACAGTACCGGCTATTTTCACACTCTCTTCAATTCCTGCTCCGCGTTTTTGAGCACATACCCTTTCAAAAACCGTATCGCCTGCACGTAGCCGTCGAAGCCGAGGCCGGCAAAGGTTCTGACGCAGGCCATGCCGGCGTAGGATACCTGCCGGAAGCTCTCGCGGGACGCAACGTCCGATATGTGTACCTCCACCGCTGGGAGCGCAACAGCCTTGAGCGCGTCGAGTATCGCGATGCTCGTGTGCGTATAGGCCGCAGGGTTTATAATGATCCCGTCAAAGACGCCGCAGGCCGCCTGTATCTCGTCCACGATCGCGCCCTCATGGTTCGACTGGAACAGCTTCACCTCTATACCCTCGGCCTCGCAGGTTCTGCGGCACAGCTCCGTGAGCGCCGCATAGCTCTGCGCGCCGTATATCTCCGGTTCCCTGATGCCGAGCATATTGATGTTCGGCCCGTTTATTATCAGAAACTTCACTTGAGCGCCTCCAGTATCATCTCCGCCGCGGCTTCGGGCGTGCCGTTGTTGTCGGCGGTCATGTCCGCGAACGCCGAGTACATCGGCGCGCGGCGGCGGTACATCTCGTTCAGATCAGCGCGGGCGGACAGGGGGCGTCCGTCGCGCGGGAGCTTATCGATATCGCGCTGCAGCCAGACGATCACCGCATTCTGGTGCAGCGGCGCATAGTTTTCCTGCCGCGTGGCACTCCCGCCGCCGGTCGCGATCGCCGTTCCCGACTGCGCCCCGGCCTCGGTTATTATCTGCGTCTCAAGGGCGCGGAAACCCTCCTCGCCGCTTTGGGCAAATATCTCAGGTATCGTTATCCCCGCGCGCTGCTCGATCATAGTGTCCACATCCTGCACGGGGCGGCATGTCATCCTGCCGATTATCCCCGCGACGGTCGTCTTGCCGCAGCCGGGCATGCCGACAAGGACGATGTTCATCATCCGGTGCATAAGCGCCCGTTCGATGCGGCCTATCTCATTATCGTCGATGCGTGCGCCGGTGAAGAGCTCGCTGCTTCTCTTCGCCTGTGCAACGAGCATATGCAGCCCGCCCGCGTGCTTTATGCCGAGCTCCTCCGCCTGAAGCAGCAGCGCCGTGCGCGCCGGGTTATATACGATGTCCAGCACCGCACGGCAGTCCGGGAACATCGTCAGGTCGACCGCCTGCACGCCGTTATTCGGGTACATGCCCAGCGGCGTGGTGTTCACAATAAGCCCCGCGTCGCGGTGGCGCTCAAGGTTGTTGTAATTGTCCTCACCGCGGCGGCTTATGACAACAGTCTCAGCACCGAGACTGTTGAGCAAGGCGCGCACCGAGGCGCAGGCTCCGCCATTGCCGAGCACGAGCGCTTTCATCCCGGCGGGCTCTATCCCGTTCACGCGCAGCAAACACTCAAAGCCGAACATGTCCGTGTTGTCGCCGTAGATGCTGCCGTCCGCGCGGCGCACCAGCGTGTTCACGCTGCCCGAGAGCCGCGCTCGCTCGCCCAGCTCATCGCAGAACGGGAGCACAGCCTTTTTATACGGGATGGTCACGTTCAGTCCGTCCCACTCGCCGCCTTTTATGAAGCCTTCAAGCTCCTCCGCGCGGCGTTCATAGAGCTGGTATTCGTACCCGGCGAGCATTTTGTGTATTTCCGGGGAATAGCTGTGCCCCAGCTTCTCCCCAAGCAGTCCGCACCTGAGCATCAGCCGCGCTCCTTTCCGATAAGCTCCCGCTGGTAATCCCGGCTCAGCTCGAAGAGCAGCGCATAGAGCCTGCGCGTATACTCCCGCAGCTCCGCCGGTGACCGCTCCGCGGCGCTCTTCAGCTTCTCTTTCTCACGCGAAGCGTCGAGCACCGGCAGGCCGTTCTCTTTCTTATATTCCGCAATGGCGCGCGAAAGCTCCATCCGCTCGGCAAAGAGCGCAACGAGCTTTTCATCGACTGTGTCTATTTTCTCTCTGTAATCCTCAAGCTTCATGTCCGTTCTGTCTCTCCTCTGCGCGCAAGCCACGCATCGTATATCGCTATCGCCGCCGCGGCCTCCACGCACGGCACGGCGCGCGGCACTATGCACGCATCGTGCCGGCCGTGTATCTCTATCGTCGTCTCCTCAAGCGTGCGCAAATCGACGCTCCGCTGCGGCTTCGCTATCGACGGCGTCGGCTTAACCGCCGCGCGGAACACGAGTGGCATGCCGTCCG
>ERZ779889.3527-NODE-3527-length-11332-cov-3.154119_pt1 | contig 11332 bp, 11 predicted proteins | sample MGYA00511030_ERZ779889 | MGnify/ENA primary metagenome ERZ779889 (study PRJEB29588, sample SAMEA2160616) | human gut metagenome | biome: human gut; feature: human-associated habitat; material: faeces | place: Denmark | collected 2008/2010 ...
AAAGTTTTCGGATCGACCCCTTTTTCAAAAGGGGTCGCCGGGTGCAGGGCGGGGAACCCTGAAAAGAGAATCGGGTTACAAGGAGGGAACCCTACAAGAAACACCGATCGTAAGGCTTCAAGCCTTAAGAAAGTGTTCAATTTCTTTCAAAAGTATTCGTTCTTGGGCCTTTTCCGCAAGCCCGCCCTGTTGTTTACCCTGAAGGATTCTTTTACACTGACCGGCTTTTTTCTGAAGGAGTTTTTCAAGAAGCGGTCCGCCGTTCCGGAGGTTCAACAAGCCCACTTCGGCTTCCAGAGGAGAAAGGGCATAGGGCATTCCGGTATAGGAACAGCAAAGGACCTGATAGATTCTTTCTTCCTCCTGCACCAACCGCTCCTCGGTGACGGCAAACCCGGCAGAAGAAAGAAAGCGGCGCAGGGCGGCCTGTTTGGTCATAGGCTGAAGGATCAGCCGAAGGTTCGGGTTTTTGACAAAGGGAGCCTCTTCCAGAATGGAAGCGATCAATTCGCCGCCCATGCCGGCAAGGGCAATATCGGTAGGGGCAAAATCCTCTGCGCCGAGAAGGCCCGGGGCCTGTCTTGTCCGTATGCGGTCGGTCATGTTCCAAAGCTCGATATGCTCCTTTGCTTTTTTCAAAGGGCCCTGTGCAATATCGGTTGCCGCGCAGAAAGAAACAAGGCAGTGAAAAGAGAGATAAACCGGCAGATACGCATGGTCTGTTCCCACATCCAGAAATCGGGCGCCGGGGCGCACCAGCATCGCCACCGCAGAAAGCCGGGGCGAAAGAACCGGAAAGTTGGGGTTTTTCAACTTGGGAATTGAAAGAAGAAGCGCAGAAAACAGACACCGAATGTGTGTTTTCTGCGGCTTTTCTCCTTACTTTGCCGACGCCAAGAAGGCGTTGATCTTTTCGATCAGCGCATCTGCGTCAGTCCCGTGGACGGCGCAGGCCATCTCGATGGACTCGCCTCTTGCAGAGGGACAGCCGAGACAGTGCATACCGATTTCCAGAAAGAACTGTCCGCATTCGGGGTTGAAGTCCAGCACATCTCCGATCAGCGTATCTTTGGTTACTTTCATTCCGTGAAACCTCTCTTTTTTGTTTTCATTCCTCTCTATTATACCCGAATTGCAAAAAAAGTCAATCGGTTCCCACAAAAATCTTGTGCTTCCGCAAAAAATGTGCTATAATGAGAAGCGGCGATCGGAAATGTACTGGAGGATCAGAAAACGCCATCGCAATTCACACGATTTGAAAGGAGCTTTTCCACTATGGATTGTCTGTTCTGCAAAATAGCAGCAGGAGAGATTCCCTGCAACAAGGTTTATGAAGACGACCGGATCTTAGCATTTCACGATATTTCCCCACAGGCGCCGGTCCATGTTCTGGTGATTCCCAAGGAGCACATCGGCGGCATTGATGAAATAACCCAAGACAACATCGGGGCGGTTTCCTGCGTTCTGCAGGAAATACCGCAGATTGCGGGACAATTGGGCCTGGCCGGCGGCTATCGGGTGATCTCCAATGTGGGAGCAGACGGTTGCCAAAGCGTACGCCATCTGCACTTCCACATTTTGGGCGGCAAACAGCTTTCGGACAAAATGTCCTGAAAGCTCCGAAGAACAGAACAAGTAAAGGAGAACGAATCTTATGAAGTTAGGTGTAATGTCCCCGGTTCTGGGAGGAATGAGCCTGCGGCAGATGATCGAATATCTTTCATCCCTTGGCGTGCAGAGTCTGGAGTTGGGGTGCGGCGGTTACCCCGGAAAGGCACACTGCGACGCTGCGGACTTTTTGGCTCATCCCGAAAAGATTGAAGAACTGAAGCAAATGCTTGCGGAAAACCATATGGATCTGCCGGCGCTTGCCTGCCACGGCAATCCTCTGCATCCGGACAAGGCGATTGCAGGGCGTTTTGAAAGCGATTTTGACAACGCCGTTCTGCTGGCCGAGAAGCTGGGCGTAAAGACCCTGGTTGCTTTTTCGGGCTGTCCCGGCGACTGCCCCGAATCCAAATACCCCAACTGGGTCACCTGTACCTGGCCCAACGATTATAAGAAAATTCTTGAGTGGCAGTGGAACGAGGTGCTGATCCCCTATTGGAAGGAAAAGGCCGCATTCTGCACCGCTCACGGCGTAGAGCGGATCGCCTTTGAAATGCACCCGGGCTTTATGGTGTACAACCCCAAGTCTCTGATGAAGCTGCGGGAGGCGGTCGGCCCCACCGTCGGCGCCAACTTTGATCCTTCCCATCTGTTCTGGCAGGGAGTGGATGTATGCGCCGCCATCCGGTATCTGAAGGGTGCCATTTACCATTTCCACGCCAAGGATACCCGGATCGACCCCCTTTCCTGCGGTGTGACCGGAGTTCTGGACACCTCCGGCTACGGAGATCTGCTGGGCCGCTCCTGGGAATTCCGCACCGTGGGCTACGGTCACGGAAAGTCGCTCTGGAACGATATGATCTCCACCCTGAAAGCCACCGGATATGAGGGCGTGATTTCCATTGAACACGAGGACCCGCTCATGTCCCCCAAAGAGGGCTTGGAAAAGGCGGTTGCCTTCTTAAAGGATGTGATCATTTTTGAAGACCCAGATGCCATGTGGTGGACCTGATCCCCAAAACATTCCGGCGGACTTCCCGGACGAAAAAAGGGCGTATTCTGCGGAAAGGGAGCTGGCGCTTTGCCTGTTAGAAGCCCTTTCGACGGCAGGAGAACGGGTGACCTTCGCCGAATCCTGCACCGGAGGGTTGCTTTCTGCTGTTTTCTGCTCGGTTCCGGGCGCATCGGAGGTTTACGACGGCGGGCTTGTTTCCTATGCCAACAGCGTGAAACACCGTCTGCTTTCGGTGGAGGAGTCGGTTCTTTCCACCTTCGGCCCGGTCAGCGAGCAATGCTGTGCCCAGATGGCAAAGGGTGCCTGTGCGCTCTTCTCGGCCCAGTTGGGTCTGGCCGTGACGGGCTTTGCCGGCCCCGGCGGGGGAACGCCGGAAAAGCCGGTGGGCACGGTCTATATCGGCGCCTGCCACAAGGGCGAGCTATTGGTGAAACGGTATCTTTTTTCCGGCGATCGGCAGGCGGTACGAAGACAAGCGGCAAACGCCGCCCTTCGTCTCGGTCTGGAGGTGCTTTCCGCCGAATAGTTCCGCGCACACTCCGCTCCTTTGGGTTGTTCCGATCCGGGAAAAACCGAAAAAGGCCGTTTTTCTTCTGAAGGTTTCGGGAAACGGAGATCGTAGTCCTTTCTGATTTTACTACATAATTTGCTGATTTTTCCCTGAAAAAACAAAAGGGTTCTGCCGGGTTTATCCTCCCGGACAGAACCTTTTTATTCTTCCTTCAGAACTCTTTCAATCATATCGCTGACATGGGGAATCACTCCCATTGTGGCGCATTTCTGCACCTCCAAGGGCGCATTGGCCACGGCAAAGGAGCGGTAGGAGCGGAGCATCGCCAGATCGTTGAAATTGTCGCCCACCACATAGATGTTTTCCTTTTCCACACCGAAATGCCCCGCCAGTTCCCCGACGCCCACCGCCTTATCCCGTCCCTTTGGAACAATATCCAGGCAGTCATCATTGGGAAGAGCCGTCAAACGGGGAAAGAGGGCTTCCAGCTCTTTCGCCCGGAGGGCACAGGCCTCATAGTCGGCAAACAGTCCGGACATCTGGGGAAAGCTCCGTTCGGTCCACTCTGACCGGCGGGGAGTATTCTCCTCCCTGCCGTCGCTGTGCCGATAGTACAGCATATCCGACCCGTCCACCCGATTGACGGCAACCAGGCCGCTCCGGCGGCTCATCAGATAGGAGACAAGGGGCCAGAAAACCTCCTTGGAGGCCTGGGCACAGAAAAGCAATCTTTCGCCCAGGTAACAGGTACCGCCGCTGTCCGACATAAGGAAGTCCACCGGCACGCCGGTGCGTTCCCGCATTTTCCGAAGGCCTGCAATGTTCCGTCCGCTGACCAGCCCGAACAGGTTTCCCCGCCGCCGGAATTCCTCAATGGCTTCAATATCCTTTTTTAACTGTCCGCCCGTTCCGATGGTGCCGTCAAAATCGCTTGCAATGAGTTTTCTCATATACAATTTGATGCCAGCCCTCAGCGATTCTGGGGAGCCGTATGTATGGAAACGCCGTCTTTTGCCGTCTCAAACAGCTCGCTTATCGCCTCGTTGAAGGTGGGATGGGGGCGCATCACACCCGCCATTTCCCCTACGGTCAAGCCCCCCGCCATGGCGGAGGTAAATTCCGAAATCATGTCGGTGGCACGCTCGCACATCAGGTGCGCACCCAGAATCTTTCCGGTTTCGCTGTCGGAAATCAGCTTCATAAAGCCCCGCTCGCCGCCCACAATGATCGTTTTTCCGTTGGAATGCATCATCACCTTGTCGGTCTTGACCTTATAGCCGGCTTCGGCCGCTTCCTCTTCGGTCAGTCCGACAGAAGCGATCTCGGGCGAAGTATAAACGCAGGAAGGAATCAGCGCTAAATTTCCTTCGGGTTCCTTTCCGGCTAAAAGCTCCGCAAGATAGATCCCTTGGGCAGACGCCACATGGGCGAGCTGAACGGCAGAGGAGGCGTCTCCGATGGCATACACGCCCGGAAGAGAGGTTTCAAACCGGTCGTTCACCGTCAACCGTCCCTTCACATTCTCCAGCACCACCCCCTCGCCGCAGAGGTTTCCGGTGTTGGGTCTTCTGCCGATGGCGCAAAGGACCTTCTTTCCGGTGGCTTCCGCCGGCTTTCCCTTGCTTTCGTAGCGAACGGTAAGGGTGCCGTCCTCGTTCCGCACCACCTCTTTCACCAGAGAATCACAGCAAACCTTCACGCCCTTTCTCTTGAGAAGCATGGCAAGATTCTTGGAAATATCCTCATCCATCCGAGCAAGCAACCGAGGAAGGGCCTCCACAATGGTCACTTTACAGCCGAAAGCGGCATAAACCGAGGCAAATTCCACCCCGATCACTCCTCCGCCGATAATCACCAGGGAGTCATCGAACTCGGTCGTACTCTCCAAAAGCTCATCGCTGGTCACGACACCTTCGCTGTCCAACCCCGGAATGCCGGGTCTTGCCGGCACGGAGCCTGTGGCAATGACAATATGGTCGGCGGTGTAGAGCTCTTCTCCCACCTGAACCCTGCCGGTGCCGAGAATGGTTCCCTTGCCCCGGATCAGTTCAATTTTGTTCGCCTTGAACAGTCCCTCCACGCCGGTGCGCAGTTTCAAAACCACCTCCGCCTTTTTTTCCTCAATTTTCGGAAAATCAAAGGAAAGATTTTCCAGTTTCACCCCGTAAGCCGCCGCTTTCCCGGCTTCTTCGTAAATTTCTGACGAGGGCAAAAGAGACTTGGTGGGAATACAGCCCCGGTTGAGACAGGTTCCCCCCACATCCCGCTCCTCCACTACGGCGGTCTTCAGCCTCAACTGGGCGCATTTGATGGCACAGACATAGCCTCCCGGCCCTGCGCCGAGTACAAGTACATTGAAATCCGACATCTTGGTTGTTCCTTTCCGGTCACTTATTTTTTTCTGCGGGGCTCCGCCCGCCGGTTTGAAGTCTTTGATTCTGAACAAAGGACCTCCAGCGGCCCTTCCTGCGCCGCCTGAGATTGGGTTCCTCCGCTTGAAGTTGGGTTTCTCCCGCAAGAGCCTTTCCGAGAAGAAAATCCGAAAGCCTTCCCTTTCCGCTCAGTCAGCTTCCTTTTTCCTCTTCCCAAAGCACGGTCGGTTCCTCTCTGAAAGCAACCCGCAATTCTGCCTGCACTCCCCGGTGCGCAAATTCCTTTTGCACAGCGGAAAGGGCCTTTTCAGGGGTGTTGTTTTCCCTGCTTAAATGCCCCAAAAGAATATGAGATGTACCGGTGTAGGCAAGAACCGCCGCCAGCAATGCTCCGTCCTCGTTGGAAAGGTGTCCGCCCTTTCCCTTGATCCTGGTCTTCAAAGAGGGGGGATAGACCCCGGAATCCAGCATTCCGGTGTCATAGTTGCATTCGATCAATGCCGCATCGCAGCCGGTCAGGGCCGCCACAACGCTTTTGGCCAGCATGCCCATGTCGGTGGCAACGCCGAATTTCCGTCCCCCCGCTTCCACAAGATAGCCCATGCTGCCGGCGCTGTCGTGAGGCGTGCGAAAGCCGGTCACATGAAAATTTCCCACCGTCTGATCGCACAGTCCTTCATACGGCACCGCCGTTGGGGGCAACTCCCCCACCGCCTCTGCACAGGCAAGCGGAACATACACCGGCACGCCGTACCGCCGACAGAACACCGGGAGAGCCGAAATGTGGTCGCTGTGCTCATGGGTGACAAAGACCGCACGCACCTTCTGCAAATTCTCCCCCAGCGCCGCCGCCGCCCGCTCTAAAGCCCGGCAGTTTTTCCCGGCGTCGATCAGGATAGCCTCATCCCCGCAGGAAATATAGACCGCATTGCCCGAGGACCCCGAAAAAAGCGTGGCAAAAAGCAGTTTCATAAAACCTTCGTCGCTCCAATCGGACGGACATGCATCACCATGCAGGCACCCTTCCCCATCACGGCATCCACCGCTTTTCGGAATTCCCCGGTGTATTTTGCGGGCACAAAGGCCTGCATGGTTCCGGCAAAGCCGCCGCCATGCACTCTGCAGGCGCCCGGCACCGGATAGCTGTTCAACGCCTTCTCCGCCACATACAAAGCCAAGGTCTCGCCCTGTTCCTTGGGGCAGACCGAGGAGAACACATTCTGCAAGTACTTGAAAGAGGATTCGCCCGACGCCCGGATTCCCGCAAGGAACGCCGGCAGGTCGCCTTTCTTCATCGCCTGTGCAATTTCCGGAATTCTTGCGTCCTCCTTCACAAAGTGCAATGCTCTTAAAAGCGCCCGATCCCCTGCTTTTTCCCGGATTTCCGGAGCTCTTTGCAACAATTCCTCTTCGGAAATGCCTCTCAGCACCTCCTGTCCGAAGAGCTTGGCCACCGCCTTCATCTCAGCGGGAATGGCGGCATAGTCCTCATTCAGATCGGCGTGGTTTCCTCCGGTGTTGACGATGCACAGGTCGTATCCCTTTCCGGTCAGATCAAAGTCGATCTTTTCAATGATCGGGTCTGCGGGATCCCTGAAATCGATCTCCACAAATCCGCCCACGGCGCAGGCCATCTGATCCATCAGTCCGCAGGGCTTGCCGAAATACACATTTTCCGCCCACTGGGCATCTTTGGCAATCTGCACCGGAGACACCCTTCCTTCGTTGTACAAATGGTTCAGGATGGTGCCCACCAGCACTTCAAAGGCGGCGGAGGAAGAAAGGCCGGAGCCCTTCAGCACATTGGACACGGTGTAGGCTGTCAGTCCGCCCGCCTGCCTTCCGTCGTTCCGGAAGGCGGCACACATTCCGGCCACCAGGGCGCAGCTGCGGAAACGGGGATAGCTTTCGGGGTCCAGATTCTGCAGGTCCACCGTATCCTCTTTGTACCCGTCGCTCTTGATACGCACCAAAGAATCCGGTTCTTTGGCCGCCACGGCAATCACATCGCAATCCACCGATGCGGCAATCACCCGGCCGTGGTTGTGGTCGGTATGGTTGCCCGAAATCTCACTTCTGCCGGGCACCGACAGAAGAAAAGCCTCTTCCTTCGGCCCGTAAATCGAAACAAAGGTATCTATGGCCGAAGCATAGCGTTCCCTCGCCCTTTCCACATTTTCCCCGCCGTAAAGCGCAGAAAAGCTCCGGTCGCAGGCTCCTTTTTGTACAGCTTCCTTCAGTTCTCTTGTGTTCATCTTTCAGCGTTCCTCTCTTTCGGCTTTTATACTGCCGGTTCTCCGCCCCTTAAAATGTCTCCCGGATGCACGGGAAAAGGGACGCTCATCGAAAATTTCATAAAGGGATGGGGGGCACAGTCCACCGTCTTTCCCTCTTCATCACACAAATCTCTTGCCACAAAGGGCACTCCGCACCTGCCGGGCGACAGCAGTTCCACCGGCATGCCTGCCGTCACCTTGTTGCGCTGAATGAATCGGGCCCGCCCGGTTTCCGCATCGTAGCCAGTGGCCACGGCAAGGTAGGCCTTTTCCCGGATATACCCGGTTTTTTCGGTCAGCTGGGCGTTGTGGTCCGGCGCTTCCAGAAAATACCCGGTGCAATAGTCCCGATGACTGACACTGCACAATTCCCTGCCCCACAAAGGATCATACCGATAGCCGGCCGGGTCCTTCCTATAGGAATCCATCGCCATCCGGTAGGCGTTGGCCGTGACCGCCGCATAGTAGGCACTCTTCATGCGTCCTTCAATTTTGAAGGAGGCAATGCCCGCCTCCATCAATTCCGGAATGTGTTCGATCATACACAGATCCTTGCTGGAAAGGATAAAGGTGCCCCGATCGGTCTCCATCACCGGAAACCGGGATTCGGGACGCTTCTCCTCCGCAATTTCGTAAAGCTCAAAATTCCAACGGCAGGGTTGCGCGCAACAGCCGTTGTTGGCGTTTCTGCCCACCAGATTTTCGGAAAGCAGACATCTGCCGGAAAAGGAAACGCACATGGACCCGTGAATAAAGACCTCCAGCTCCAGCTCCCCGGAAATTCTCTGCCGGATGGCCCGTATATCCTCAAAGGACAGTTCCCTTGCCAGCACCACTCTGGTGGCTCCCAGATTCTGCCAGAAGGTGCAGTCAGCATGAGACACAGCCCCCGCCTGGGTGGAAATATGCACCGGTACCTCCGGCAACAGCTTTTTTGCCAGTATCAACACCCCCGGATCGGCAATAATCATCCCGTCCAACGGGCACCCCTTCAAATCGTACAGGAACTGCTCCAGTTGGTCATACTCCCGCCAGCCAGGCAGGGTGTTCAGAGTCAGATAGAGCTTTTTTTCAAGAGCGTGCGCATAGCGAACCGCTTCGTACAGTTCCTCTGTCTCAAAATTGTCTGCCGCCTGCCGCATCCCGAAGGCTTTGCCTGCGCAGTATACTGCGTCCGCTCCGTAAAGAAATGCCGCCCTCAGCTTTTCCATATTTCCTGCGGGCGAGAGCAATTCCGTCATAGTTTTCTCCTTTGCAGGGCTTTGCACCGTCGCAAAGCCGTTTTTTCCGGTAGAACTCTTCCGTACAACCGTCTCATTGTACATCATTTTCCTTCAAAAGTAAAGACAAAATCTTGTTTTTTCAAAAAAAGCCCTTTCTTTTGTCACCGAAATGGTATATACTTGAAAAAGACGGATTCCCTTTTCAATGGAAGACCCGTTCTGCCAAGGAGGATTCCGCGCAGGGTCCGAAACCGCAGTTCTTTTGTTTTTTGGAAAATTGTAAGATTCAAAAACGCCCGAACCTGAAAAATATGCGTTCGGGAACGGTGGGGCGCTTGCCCCCGATCGTAAAACTATAAAGCAGTAAAAAGGAGTTCCTATGGCACTGGATGCAGGCATGATTTCCGCTTTGACCAAAGAATTACAGGACAAGCTCACCGGCTCCAAGCTGGAAAAGATTCACCAGCCGGAACGGGACGAGATCGATTTCTACCTACGGGCCTCCGGCAGGGTGGAACGGTTGGTTCTTTCCGCCGCTCCGGGAAATCCGAAAATGAACCTTTCCTCTGCCGAACGGGAAAATCCCGCCGTTCCTCCCATGTTCTGCACACTTCTGCGCAAGCATTTGGCCGGCGGCATCCTGCAAAGCGTTCACCAGCTCGGGTTTGAACGGGCGGTGTGCTTCACCTTTTCGGCCAGAGACGACATGGGCTTTGACACAAAAAGAAAAATCATCATTGAAATGATGGGCAAATACTGCAATCTGCTTCTTTTGGGAGACAATGACCGGATTTTGGGCGTGTTGCGCCCGGTGGATTTCACCTCAAGCGACCGCCGTCAGCTTCTTTGCGGAATGATCTATGAGCTTCCTCCCCTGCAGGAGGGCAAAGAGGACCCCCTCTCCGAGAGCGAAGAAAATTTTATGCGCCGCCTTGACCAATGCGAAGACCGGCCGGCGGATAAATTCATTCTGACAAGCTACCGGGGCATTTCTCCCCTCGTTGCAAGAGAAATCTCCTTCTGCGCTTCGGGAAGCACCGATACGCCGGTTTCTCGCTGCGCTGAGCCGCTTTTTAACGCCTTCCGCTCTGTTGTCGATCGCATTTCCTCTGGCAACTTCGCTCCCTGCATTCTGAAAACCGACGGCGCCCCCTTTGAATATTCCTTTCTGCCCATCACCCAATACGGCTCCTCTGCCGAAATTCTTCCCTTCGACAGTCCTTCTGCCCTCATCGAAGCCTTCTACGGCGAGCGGGATCGGAATGAACGGGTGCATCGCCGGGCCCAAAATCTCTATAAAACCCTGAACAACACCGAAAGCCGCCTCCTGCGCAAAAGCGAAATTCAAAAAAAAGAGTTGGACGACTGCGCCGAAAAGGAGCGCTATCGCCAATGGGGCGACCTGATTACCGCCAACCTGTATGCCCTGACCAAAGGACAGGAGGAGGTGCGGCTCATCAACTACTACTCTCCCGAAATGGAGGAAGTCACCCTGAAATTGGACAAGCGCCTCTCCCCGGCGGCGAATGCTCAGAAATATTACAAGAAGTACAATAAGGCCAAAAACGCCGAAGTGGAACTGACCCTTCAGCTCGAAAAATCCCGGAAGGAGCTTGCCTATATCCGTTCGGTTCTGGATGCCTTGGACCGGGCATCGCTCCCCGCCGACATTGAAGAAATCCGCACCGAACTGGTGCGCACCGGCTATGCTTCTGCTTTGAAAATTCCCCTGCCGAAAAAAGCCCTTCCCATGCGCTGTACCGAATATCGGACCACCAACGGCTTCCGTCTCCTCTGCGGCAGAAACAACCTGCAAAACGATCGGCTGACCTTTGAACAGGCCGGAAAAAACGACTGGTGGTTCCATGTGCACGGCGCCCCCGGAAGCCATGTGGTGCTTTTCTGCAACGGCGTGGACGACCCTCCCGCCGAGGACTTCACTGATGCCGCTACCGTGGCGGCTACAAACAGCAAACTCGCCGACGGCAAGAGCGTCACCGTCGATTATACGAAGGTCCGGAATGTGAAAAAGCCCCCCGCCTCCCGCCCCGGCTTCGTCATCTACCATACAAACTATTCCGCTGTGGTAAATCCCGATAAAGAGCGCTGTGAAGAGCTGAAAGTGTAATATCCCTCCTCTCTTTGTGGGACGCTGTCCCACACCCTGCCAAGGGCGCATTTTTGGAAAAACGCCCCTTGGATTCCTCAAAAACTTTTTTAGGTTCGTGAAGGCGAAGCCGGACAATCTGTGGATGTTTCGTGCAGGGACTTCGTCCCGCCTGAAAAGGCGTGCTCCGATGCACTGGCTTGCTCTCTCCTTTTGTGGG
>ERZ779889.3534-NODE-3534-length-11322-cov-4.833940_pt1 | contig 11322 bp, 8 predicted proteins | sample MGYA00511030_ERZ779889 | MGnify/ENA primary metagenome ERZ779889 (study PRJEB29588, sample SAMEA2160616) | human gut metagenome | biome: human gut; feature: human-associated habitat; material: faeces | place: Denmark | collected 2008/2010 ...
ATCGGCTTTACGCTCTTCATCCCAATGGAAATCCGAGCCTATAACCACCGGACAGACCTGCCCTTTGCTGTCGAGATGTCCTCCCACGGGACTTATCTCCGTGGTATGGAGATGCCCCGAAAGCATAAGCTGAGGTTTTACGTTATCACCCAAAAGTTTCAGCCACAGGAAATAAAGCTCCTGCTCGATATCAAAAGGAGGCTCCATTGTCAGGGAAAACGGATTATGAACAATGACGAGCCTGTATTTTACCCCGTCGGCAAGGTATTCCTTATGAGCATCGGCTATGACCGATCTGAGGTATTCGGTCTGCTCAAGCCGGAACTGATGACAGCAGACGGTGTTCCCGTATTCCGGGTGTCCGTCCTCTTTGTCCTCGCCGCAGTCCATTACTATTCCCCATACTCTTCCGAGCCGGAAGGTAAAGTAGGAGGCCCCGTTCCGGGTCGGGGTATACTCCGCTATATTCTCGGCGTAAAAGCCTCTTGTATCATGATTTCCACGGGAGAAAACACAGGGCTTACCGCCTCCGGTTATCGCTTCACAGAGACGGAATATAAGGTCGAAGTTCTCTATATCCCCGCTGTGATCCGGGATATCTCCGTTGAGGACCAGAAGATCAAGCCCGTCGCCGAAATACTTTCCGGCTGCGGCGGAGTCGTCAAAGCTGCCGTGGGTATCGGAAAGATGATAAATATTTATCCTGCCCTCCGAAGGAACAGGGGTAAAAGAGTACTCCGCTTCGACAGGTTCTTCTGTTTCGGTAAAATACGGCTTACGCTCTTTTATTTTACGGTACCCTACGGTATACCTGCCCGCACTGTCCAGCTTATCCATAGGTACGTGTACCCTGTGCATACGCACGGAGGAACGTATTATACCGTTGCTGTGATCGTAATACTTATCTCCGCCCACGGTGACCCAGAACAGAAGATCGCTTTTGACGGGAACCATTATCTGATACTCATTCCCCACCGCAAATACGGCGGGAGCGGTCTTGAATTCAGGAAGAAGAGCCATTTTACTCTTCCTCCTGAGTGCTTATTTCCGCAAAAAATGCAGCAATGCGCACAAGGCTGCCCTTCGAATTTTCATTATGTCCGTCTACAACTTTTATTTTCAGCGTATGTCTGCCGCTGCCCCAGAACCCGGTAGGATGAGCTTTGTTAAGCAGATATCCGTCGCCGCTTCTCGCCCCGTTCTGGGCAAACTTGCTCCAGGTATCGAAAAGCTCCGGTTCACTGCCGTCTATTGACCACTCAAACATTCCGCTTTCTTCGAACTGCTGGAAATAAAAATAAATGTAATTGCCGTTAAAGTCTATTTTCAGAGTATCTCCGGGCTTGCCCTGTATCATATCGGGATAACGGAAAGGCAGTGGCTGTCCCATACGTTCAAAGCCGTCACGTTCACTGTTCCAGGCGTCGATGCAGTCCATATTGTCTCTCGGGCAGAAGGAAAACGGGCGCTCCGGATAACGGTGTGCGCGTCGGGGCGCGGTGGTGTCAGGCGGCATTTTCCGGTCAAGGAACATATCGGGCATTTCCTCCCGGATCTTCTGATAATAGAGGAAAAGTCCCTCATCAGTGGGATGGACGGTATCAAGAAGGTACTTTTCGCTGGGTTCCCCCTGTTCCTCCTTGCGGCGGATCTCAACGCCCACGTCTATAGTGTCAAGCATATAGTATTCGGCTATTCTGTCCATGGTCAGGCGCGAACGGTGGGTTCTGCCGTCATATATCTCCTGAATAAGTCCGTCGGTGGTCGTATAGATGAAGATTATATCCATGTACGGATTATGTCTGAGGCTTGCCCTCACAATACCTTCCATACAGCACTCTATCTCCATAGGGTCGGTATCTCCGTCATTGACCGCAAATTCCACGAAAAGCAGATCAGGGTCACCCTTGAGAACATCGTGACGGAGTCTCGCCGCTCCGAGACGTGAACCCGTACCGCCCATTCCGGCATTTATCTCGGTTATCTCACAGTCTTTCCAAGCTTCGCGCATTTTATCCGTGGTCAGTCCGCGCCAGCCGTGTCTGCCCTCCAGCCAGCCGTCACAGCCGCCCTGAGCGGTTATGGATCCGCCCAGATAAGCGATCGTAAGTTTCTTTTCTTCCTTGAGTTTTTTATAAGAGTTGTAAGGGAGCATCGGTTTTACCTGTCCTTAATTATTTCTTTAGGTCTACTTCGAAAAGTCAAATATGGGTTTCATATCCGGGAAATAGGGTCGGTAGTACTCATCCGGAATCTTTCTGCCATCGAAAACGCAAAGTACGAAATCGCAAAGAACTCTAAAATCGTCAAGTCCTTGCTTGTGCCCGCCCTCGCGGTAATACATGCAGATACGATCCTCGCAACCCAACATTCTGTAAACCTCCCGGGCAGCCATAAATGTCTGCCACGAACCGTGAGGGTTGGACCAGATGTCGCCGAAAGCATCCGTTTCCAGGAAATAACGGGGAGCGGCAAGCGCCTTTACAAAGTGCATATCGTGAGGCAGATCGGATTCTCTGTTTATGTATTCCTTCAGTCCGGGGCCCATCCAGTTCGGACAGGACTCAAACAGATCACCCAGCTTTTCGTTGCGCCCCTCGCCGCTTTCCTCGTCGGAAACGGGCAGACGGGTCTCATATCTGTAGCAACCGCAACCGTGAGCACCGCTGTTGTTGGGATTCACTATCTTCACACGTTCGTCGGTAACTCCGGCAAGAAGAGCTGTTTTTCCGCCGCGGGAATGTCCGGTGACCGCAATGCAGTCCATATCTATCCTGTCGTACTGATAATCTATGGTGGGGAAAAGCTCAAGAGCGTCGATTATTCTGTGGTATCCCCACGCCCAGGCGGAAATTGCGGTAAAGGAGGTATTTTCGGGATATGTAAGATACAGCCCCTGGACACGCTCAAGCCTGTAATTGTCCGGAGCGAGATCGGTTCTGTTGAACTTTATGAAATAGACTCCCCTGTCCGTAATGGATTTGATTATCTCATCGGAGGTGCAGCGCATAAAGCACCCGTCTCCGTCGATAATTACGGGACGTTTATCGGGATAAAGCTCCCTGGAGGGGCTGTACACAACAAAGGTGAAAGAAAAGGGTCTCCCCTCCGGACCGGCAAAAAGCCTGTAATATGCGGCTCCGGCCTCGGCATATGTCCTTTCGATCCTGAATTCCTCGGGCTTGGGCGGCAGTCCGCCGTATTCGAGGGCTATGGTATCCCTGAGTATTTCCTGTCTGCGTCTTTGCCATGATCCGGCATCCGTTGCCCGGGTACCGTCGGCGAAAAGGAAGGGGTTGGGAAGCTGTCCCCTGACTATATCGTGTGAAAGGTCCTGATAATTGTCCATACCGATCTCTCCTGTAACTTTATAATTGTCACTGATAAATATGGTTTATTATAACTTAAAACGTCCCGGTTGTAAATAAGAAATACCGGGAGTTAACATTTTTTTCAATTTTCTCCGGAAGAAGCGGGCGGTTTGGTAAAAATTCAAAAAAATGTACTTGTTATTTACGGTAAAATATGCTATAATACTGCCGCTCAAGATACAAAAGTCTTTAAAAGGTAAAAAAATTCAGGAGGAAAGTAAAAAATGGCAAAGAAGTATGTTTACCTCTTTTCCGAGGGCAACGCAAACATGCGTGAGCTTCTCGGCGGCAAAGGCGCTAACCTTGCGGAAATGACCAACATCGGTCTGCCTGTACCTCAGGGCTTCACCATCACCACCGAAGCCTGCACCCAGTACTACGAAGACGGCAGAAAGATCAACGATGAGATCCAGGCTCAGATCATGGAATACATCGCAAAGATGGAGCAGATCACCGGCAAGAAGTTCGGCGACAAGGAGAATCCTCTGCTTGTTTCCGTACGTTCCGGCGCAAGAGCTTCCATGCCCGGCATGATGGACACCATCCTCAACCTCGGCCTTAACGAAGAAGTTGTCCACACCCTGGCTGAAAAGTCCAACAACCCCAGATGGGCTTGGGACTGCTACAGACGTTTTATCCAGATGTTCTCCGACGTCGTTATGGAAGTCGGCAAGAAGTACTTTGAAAAACTCATCGACGAGATGAAAGAGAAGAAGGGCGTTACTCAGGATATAGAGCTCGACGCTGAAGACCTCAAGACTCTCGCAGGCCAGTTCAAGGCTGAATACAAAGCAAAGATCGGCGAAGATTTCCCCTCCGATCCCAAGGAGCAGCTGTTTGCCGCCATCAAAGCGGTCTTCCGTTCCTGGGACAACCCCAGAGCAAACGTTTACCGTCGTGACAACGATATCCCCTATTCCTGGGGCACTGCCGTCAACGTTCAGATGATGGCATTCGGTAACATGGGCGATGATTGCGGTACCGGCGTTGCGTTCACCCGTGACCCCGCCACCGGCGAAAAGCACCTCATGGGCGAATTCCTCCCCAATGCACAGGGCGAGGACGTTGTTGCCGGCGTCCGTACTCCTCTCAAGATAGAAAAGATGGCTGAGCTGTTCCCCGAAGCTTTCGCTCAGTTCACGGACGTTTGCAAGACTCTTGAAAATCACTACCACGATATGCAGGATATGGAGTTCACCGTTGAGCACGGCAAGCTCTACATGCTTCAGACCCGTAACGGTAAGCGTACCGCTCAGGCCGCTCTGAAGATCGCCTGCGACCTGGTCGACGAAGGACAGAAGACCGAACAGGAAGCTGTTCTTATGATTGACCCCAGAAACCTCGACACACTGCTCCATCCCCAGTTTGACACCAAGGCTCTTAAAGCGGCTCTGCCCGTTGCAAAAGCTCTTGCGGCTTCCCCCGGCGCGGCTTGCGGTAAGATCGTATTCACCGCAGAGGATGCAAAGAACTGGAAGGCCCGCGGCGAGAAGGTTGTCCTGGTCCGTCTTGAAACCTCTCCCGAAGATATTGAAGGCATGAAGGCAGCTCAGGGTATTCTGACCGTTCGCGGCGGTATGACCTCTCACGCTGCAGTTGTTGCCCGCGGCATGGGTACCTGCTGCGTATCCGGTTGCTCCGCGATCAATATGGATGAAGAAAACAAGAAGTTCGTTCTTGCTGGCAAGACCTATCATGAAGGTGACTGGCTGAGCATCGACGGCTCCACCGGTAACATTTACGATGGAATCATCCCCACCGTTGACGCTTCCATCGCAGGCGAATTCGGAAGAATCATGGGCTGGGCCGATAAATACAGAAAGCTTAAGGTCAGAACCAATGCCGATACTCCCAGAGACGCGAAGAAAGCCCGTGAACTGGGTGCCGAAGGTATAGGTCTGTGCCGTACCGAGCATATGTTCTTCGGCGAAGGCAGAATTGACGCATTCCGCGAAATGATCTGCTCCGAGACCGTTGAGGAAAGAGAAAAGGCTCTTGCAAAGATCCTTCCCATGCAGCAGGCTGACTTTGAAGCTCTCTACGAGGCTCTCGAAGGTACTCCCGTTTGCATCAGATTCCTCGATCCCCCGCTGCACGAGTTCGTTCCCACCGAAGAGGCCGACATCGAAGCTCTGGCTGCAACTCAGGGAAAGAGCGTTGAGACCATAAAGGCACTTATCGCTTCCCTGCACGAGTTCAACCCCATGATGGGTCACCGTGGCTGCCGTCTGGCTGTCACCTATCCCGAAATCGCGAAGATGCAGACCAAAGCCGTTATCCGTGCCGCTGTCAACGTAAAGAAGGCTCATCCCTCTTGGAACGTCAAGCCCGAGATAATGATCCCCCTGGTCGGCGACGTGAAGGAACTCAAGTATGTCAAAAAGTTCGTTGTTGAGACCGCTGACGAAGAGATCAAATCTGCCGGAATCAATCTCGAATATGAAGTCGGTACCATGATCGAGATCCCCCGTGCGGCTCTCACCGCTGACGATATCGCAAAAGAGGCTGACTTCTTCTGCTTCGGTACCAACGACCTGACCCAGATGACCTACGGCTTCTCCAGAGATGACGCAGGCAAATTCCTCAACTCTTATTATGACGCAAAGATCTTCGAGAACGATCCTTTCGCAAAACTCGACCAGATCGGCGTAGGCAAGCTCATGAAGATGGCTATCTCCCTCGGCAGACCCGCAAATCCGAAGCTCCATATCGGTATCTGCGGCGAGCACGGCGGTGACCCGTCCTCCGTTGAGTTCTGCAACGACATCGGTCTTGACTATGTATCCTGCTCTCCCTTCAGAGTACCGATCGCAAGACTTGCCGCTGCACAGGCTGCTATCAAACAGTCCAAGTAATCTGACAATATCGGATTCAATGTAATAAAAAATATCCCCGGCACATACAGTGCCGGGGATATTTTTTATCCCTTGATTGCAATGTGCCCTCCCTATTCCGGATCATAATTTTTCTATACATTGAAATTCCTCTTGACAAAGGAATATTTCTGTGCTATAATTTAGGTAAACGGTCGTTTACATTTTGGCTGTAACCGGGATATGGCCGAACTGGACTTCCGTAACTGAATTCAATCCGCAAAACGGAGGTATAAAAATGGAATACATCAGAAGTAAGAATTATTCAGGCAAAGAGTACATGGATAAAATAATGGGGCCGAATCCCATCAAGCTGGAAGAAGAGCTTATGCTGGAAAACAGAACGCCTGCGGGCGCAGTGGTGCTTGACCTCGGAAGCGGTCAGGGAGTAACATCGGTTTTCCTGGCAAAAGAATACGGGTTTAAGGTCTATGCGGCAGATCTCTGGAGTGATCCTGCGGAAAACACGGAGTATTTCCGGTCATTGGGACTGACTGAAGACAATATTGTGGCGGTTAAGGCGGATGCGACGGATCTCCCCTTCGAAAAGGATTTCTTTGACGCAGTGGTAACAACAGACTCTTACAATTATTTCGGCAGGGACGAAAACTATCTCGGACAGAAACTGCTGCCCTTTGTCAAAAAAGGCGGATATATTTATATTTCCATTCCCGGAATGAAAAAAGACTGTCATGAAGCCCTGCCGCCGGAATTGCTCCTCTCATGGACACCGGAACAGCTTGAATATATGCATGATACGGATTACTGGAAAAGGATCATCAGTAAAACAGAGGGAACAGAAATAGTAAAACTCCGGCAGATGGAAAGCAATGATGAGGTTTGGCAGGATTGGCTCAGGCAGGAAAATGACTATGCGGTATCGGACAGAAAAAGCATGAATGCCGGGGCAGGAAAATACCTTAACTTTATTGAAATAGTATTAAGGAAAATATAACTCAACGAATGCAGACGGCACCCTGTGGAGGGTGCCGTCTGCCGTTTTTACTGTTCGGAATCCCTGTTCAGTCCGAAAAGGGCACGGAGCAGACTGCGCCAGAATCCGTTAGCCCTCACAACAACAATTTTCATTATGTACACCTTCCCTCTCTCTTTTACGGGTCATATTACATTATATGCTCCGGCGGTCATGCTGACACTGGCATTTCGACAAAATTGTAAATTTTCGCACCGAAAAAAAGGAAAATAACCTTTTTTCCCGTATACTATACTGAAAGAATGTTGGGAAGGGGTGTAAGAATGGCTTTTAATGAAGAGTTTCTGTCGGAACTCCGAAGCAGATGCAATATCGAGGACGTTGTCGGAAGATATGTGGATCTGAAAAGACGTTCCGGAAACTGTGTCGGACTGTGTCCGTTCCACAGCGAAAAAACCCCGTCTTTCAGTGTTAATACCGCGAAGCAGTTCTTTTACTGTTTCGGCTGTCATGCCGGCGGGGACGTAATAACATTCATAATGAAGATAGAAAATCTCAGCTATGCGGAAGCCGTCCGTTTTCTTGCGGACAGTGTGGGACTTGCCGTTCCCGAACAGACGAGCTTTGACTCGGAAAAGGCCGACAGAATGAAGCGGCTTTATGAGGTAAATAAAGAAGCTGCAAGGTTCTTTCACGAAAAACTGAGATCCCCCGAGGGTAAACCGGGACTTGATTACCTGATAAAGAGAGGCGTCACACCGCAGACCCTGGTAAGATTCGGACTCGGATTTGCCCCTGATTCCTGGGACAGCCTTATCCGTTATATGACAGGCAAAGGCTATACAAAGGAAGAACTCAAGGCCACGGGACTTGTCATTGCGGGAAAGAAAAACGATTTTGACTGCTTCCGTAACAGAGTGATGTTCCCTATTATAGATTACCGTGACAGGGTCATCGGCTTCGGAGGACGAGCCATTGACGGGAAAGAACCGAAATATCTCAATTCTCCCGAAAACTCCGTATTCCGGAAAAGATATAATCTTTACGCACTCAACAAAGCAAGAACTGTGAAAGAACCATTGATACTGTGTGAGGGATACATGGATGTGGTCGCGCTTCACCAGGCGGGCTTCGGCTCGGCTGTGGCCAGTCTCGGAACTTCCCTGACCCCGGAACAGGCACGGCTTATGAAACGGTACAACGACCGTGTCATTATCTGCTATGATGGTGACGCTCCGGGAAGAAACGCGGCAGAAAAAGCTATCGGATTACTAAAGGCGGCGGGACTTGAAGTAAAAGTCATTACAATTCCCGGGAATATGGATCCGGATGACTTTATAAAAGCCGATCCCGAAAACGGCAAACAGAGATTCCGGCAACTTCTGGAAAGTTCCCCGAAGGATCTGGACTACCGGCTGGACAATATCCGGTTCAAATACAACATGGATATAGACAACGAAAAACTTCAGGCGGTGAGAGAAATGCTTACTGTCCTCGCCGGAAGCACAGACCGGGTAGAACAGGAAATTTACATAGGAAAGATAAGCCGTGAGACGGGGCTCAGTAAGGAAAACCTTACCGCAGAGCTGACCTCAGCCATGCGACGCCGGCAGAAAGCGGAAAACAAGAAAGAAGACAGAGAATCCCTTGACAGGCTCCGGGGCAGAGGCGATGCGGTCAACCCGCAAAAATCAAAGTACCTCAGAGCCGCAAGCGCAGAAGAGGATATAATTTCAGTACTTCTGAATTTTCCCGAAAAACTCGAAACAATAAAAGAAAAGATAGGTCCGGAGGATTTTGTAACGGATTTTAACCGGCACATTTTTGAGCTTTTATGTGAAAAGATACCGGAGCAACCGGATGAAGAGCCTCAGATGGCTGTTTCACCTTATCTGACACCGGACGAAATGAGTAAGATTACGGCACTTATAGCCAATATCGGCGTGCAAAGCGTCTCTGACGCAAAAATAAACAGCATAACGGAAATACTTAAAGAAGAAAAGGAAAAACTTTTGTTTTCTGCCGTTGACGGAAATCTCAGCGATGAGAATTTCGGAAAACGTATGGCTGAACTCAGAAGCAGAAAAGGAAACTGATATGGATATTTCTAATCTCGAAAAAAAGAATGCGATACGTGCCCTGCTTGAAAAAGGCAGATCCCGCGGAAGTTTAAGCGCCGCGGAAATGTCTGCGGAGCTTGAAAAACTTGACCTTACGCCGGAGCAGAATGCGGCGGTATATGATGAATTCAGAAACGCGGGCATTGAAATTGAAGAAAATCTTTCCGCCGAAGATCTTGACGAGATCAAGGACCTGGAGGAAGAAGTAAACCTTTTGCCTATTGATCCTGAAGACATGGAAGCCCTGCTTCAGTCCGAGGGCATTATAATTGATGACCCGGTAAAGGTCTATCTGCATGAAATAGGAAAAGTCCCGCTGCTGACGGAAGAAGAGGAAGCAGCTCTTGCGGAAAGAATATCCAAGGGAGACAAGGAAGCCGCAAAAAGACTGAATGAGGCGAACCTCCGTCTCGTTGTAAGCATCGCAAAGAGGTATGTGGGAAGAGGTCTGCTTTTCCTTGACCTTATACAGGAAGGTAACCTCGGTCTTATCAAAGCCGTTGACAAGTTTGACTCCGCAAAGGGATTCAAGTTCTCAACATACGCCACATGGTGGATACGTCAGGCCATAACAAGAGCCATCGCCGATCAGGCAAGGACCATCAGAATTCCCGTTCACATGGTCGAAACCATAAACAGACTTTCCAAAGCAGAACGCGAACTCGTACAGGATCTGGGCAGACAGCCTCAGGCGGACGAGCTTGCGGAAAAGCTGAATATGCCCATAGACAGGGTTCGTGAAATAATGAAAGTGGCTCAGGAACCGGTATCCCTGGAATCTCCCGTAGGTGAGGAAGAGGACAGCCATCTGGGCGACTTTGTTGAAGACAAAGATATTCCCGCACCCAGTGACGTCGCATCCCAGACTCTGCTTAAAGAAGAACTGAACGAAGTCCTTAATACCCTCAGCGACCGCGAAGCAAGAGTTCTCAGACTGCGTTTCGGTCTCGACGACGGAAGAACAAGGACCCTTGAGGAAGTGGGCCGCGAATTCAAAGTCACCCGCGAACGCATACGTCAGATCGAGGCAAAGGCGCTTCGCAAACTGCGTCACCCCAGCAGAAGCAAACGGCTCAAGGATTTCCTTGACTGAGATAAATGAGAGAGATTGAGAGGATACAGCAATGAGTACAACACATATGCCGCTTAAAGACAAAAAAGGCTTTATATGCGATATGGACGGTGTCATATATCACGGTAACCGTCTGCTTGACGGAGTAAAGGATTTCGTAAACTGGCTCATAAAAGAGAATAAACAGTTCCTTTTCCTTACAAACTCAAGCGAAAGAAGCCCGAGGGAGCTTTCACAGAAACTCGCCCGCCTCGGTCTTGATGTCCCTGAAGATCATTTTTACACCAGCGCACTTGCGACAGCCTCCTTCCTTGCGGCACAGAAGCCCGGAGGAAGTGCCTATGTCATAGGTGAGGCGGGTCTGATAAACGCGATATATGCCGCAGGTTTTTCCATGAATGACGTAAACCCGGACTATGTCGTAGTCGGTGAAACCCCATCATACAGTTACGAAAAGATAGAACGTGCGGTACGCCTGGTTCTGGGCGGCGCAAAACTGATAGGAACAAACCCGGACCTTACCGGACCGAACGAAAAAGGAATAGCTCCGGCAACGAAAGCCCTTATCTCCCCTATCGAGCTGGCAACAGGCAGACAGGCTTATTTTATCGGAAAACCCAACCCTCTGATGATGCGCCACGGTATCAAACGCCTGGGCGTCAACCGTGACGATGCGGTAATTGTCGGCGACCGTATGGACACAGACATAATAGCCGGAATAGAATCCGATCTGGATACGGTTCTGGTACTTACAGGGGTCACGAACAGAGAAAACATGAAGCTTTTCCCCTACCAGCCCATGTACATTCTTGACGGCGTCAAAGACATTCCGAATAACTGATAACCGATATATAATACTATGAAACGGGAAGACAAATGTCTTCCCGTTGTTTGTATAATAAATATCCCCCCGTAAAACGGGGGGTATTTCAGTTTCGGGCATAGCCCTAAT
>ERZ779889.3541-NODE-3541-length-11295-cov-2.851957_pt1 | contig 11295 bp, 9 predicted proteins | sample MGYA00511030_ERZ779889 | MGnify/ENA primary metagenome ERZ779889 (study PRJEB29588, sample SAMEA2160616) | human gut metagenome | biome: human gut; feature: human-associated habitat; material: faeces | place: Denmark | collected 2008/2010 ...
GGGGGGCTTCACGCTTAGATGCCTTCAGCGTTTATCCCTGCCAAACTTGGCTACTACTTCTGTTTGTGTCGTAAAGACGGACGCTTTAGCGGAGTTGGCCGCTGTGACGAAACAGATGATTTCCGAAGGAGTGGATGATGATAACGTTTCGCTCCGTGGCAAAGTGTTTGATTACGACGCGCGAAGATTGTCCCATTACGAGGATGAAAGGCAAAGTCATGTCGGCTATTACGATTTCTCGCAGATGATGCAAACTTTATTGGACGATAATGCTTATGCCGTTTGGAAACAGGCTTTTAATGCTTCTATTGAGTATTGGGATACTACGGAGATGAATTATTCGCAGTTTGCCGGAATGTTTTCGATGAAGGAAACAAATGGTGTCACGCATTATATCCCCCTTTCCTTAGACTCCCAGGCTGCCGCCGCATATCGTTCCACCGCTTGGTATACTGCTGCCGGCCTCGATAAGATGGGGTGGTAATTCCCGTTCCGAAAAACTTTTGAATGAAATATTATATATCATGAGGGGTGTATCAATGTGGATATCACCCCTCATGGCATTAAAATATAACCGATTAATATTATTTTCCAAAGGAAACTATTTTATATTGGAAATTATTGCTTTCTTTGCAGCATCAAACTAAAAGAAAGAAGTATGAAATATGTAATTATTGGTGGTGTTGCAGGTGGAGCTACAGCTGCCGCCCGGTTAAGAAGAGTAGACGAACAGGCTGAAATCATTTTATTGGAGAAAGGCAAATACATTTCGTATGCCAATTGCGGATTGCCTTATTATATCGGTGGCGTTATTGCCGAGCGTGAGAAACTGTTGGTTCAGACTCCCGCATCTTTCGGCCAACGTTTCCGCATTGATGTACGGGTAGAGAATGAAGTGGTCGCCATCGACCCGGAAAAGAAGACACTGACTATCCGCAAAGCCGACGGAAAGGAATATGAAGAAACTTATGACAAACTTCTGCTTTCTCCGGGAGCCAATCCGGTAAAACCACCTTTGGAAGGCATCGATTCGGAAGGCATCTTTACGCTTCGCAATGTGGAAGATACCGACCAAATCAAGGCTTATATCACAGACAAACAAGTAAAACGCGCGGTTGTAGTGGGAGCGGGCTTCATCGGACTTGAAATGGCGGAAAACCTGCATCATGCGGGCGTTGCGGTTTCGGTTGTAGAAATGGGCAACCAGGTTATGGCGCCCATCGATTTCTCTATGGCTGCACATATCCACCAGCATTTAATTCAAAAAGGCGTTTCCCTTTACTTGGAAGAGGGCGTTACCCATTTCCGTCGCACCGAACAGGGAATTACTGTCTTCCTGAAAAGCGGAAAGACGATTCCCGCCGATATGGTATTGCTTTCTATCGGTGTGCGTCCGGCAACGGCATTGGCGCAACAGGCCGGTCTGAAGTTGGGGGAAATGGGTGGTATCTGGGTGGACGAGCACTTGGAAACTTCCGTAAAAGACATCTATGCCGTAGGCGATGCCATCGAATATCCCCATCCGCTGACCGGAAAACCGTGGCTCAACTATCTGGCTAACCCGGCCAACCGTCAGGGACGTATTGTTGCCGACAATATGGCATTGGGCAATACCACATCCTATGAAGGCGCCATCGGTACATCCATCGCCAAAGTCTTCGATATGACGGTAGCGTCTACCGGACTGGCCGCCAAGCGTCTGAAACAATGGGGAATGGAGTATCAAAGCTCGGTGACCCATTCGGCTTCGCACGCAGGTTATTATCCCGATGCATTGCCCTTGACTTTGAAACTGACGTTCCACCCGAAAACCGGTAAACTCTATGGCGCGCAATGTGTGGGTTATGAGGGAGTGGATAAGCGCATCGACCAGATAGCGGGACTTATCAAACACGGTGGAACCGTTTATGATTTGATGGAAACGGAACACGCCTATGCGCCGCCTTTCTCATCGGCAAAAGACCCCATCGCCATAGCCGGATATGTGGCTTCCAATATTATCAGCGGCGCAATGCCGGTTATCTCCTGGCGCGAACTGGCTGAGAAGAAAGACGAGGTAATGCTGATAGATGCCCGTACGCCCGAGGAATTCTCGTTCGGAACGATTCCGGGAGCTGTCAATATTCCGCTGGACGGGATGCGCGACCATTTGTCGGAAATTCCGGCGGATAAGCCCGTTGTTCTCTTCTGCGCCGTAGGTTTGCGCGGATATCTGGCGCAACGTATCCTGATAGGGCGCAGCTATCGTAACACATTCAACTTGATAGGCGGATATAAGACCTATTCTACGGCAGTGGCGCCCGTTCCTGCTCCTACGGCACCATCGCCGCCGCAGCCTGCTGCATCCGCTCCGTCAGAATCGGCGCAGGGCGGTTCTGCCAAAGAACCTTTGAGGGTTAATGCCTGCGGCCTGCAATGTCCCGGCCCTATCATGCAGGTAAAGAAAGCCATGGACAGCATTGCTCCGGGCGAGCGGGTGGAAATTGTGGCGACCGATGCGGGTTTCGCACGTGACGCTTCTGCCTGGTGCGCCACTACGGGCAACAAACTGATAGAGAAAAAAGAAGAAAAAGGACGTTACACGGTGTTGCTTGAAAAGGGCGATGAGGCCTGTGCCTGTCCGTCATCTCTTCCGGCAGCAGGCGGACGGGGAAAAACTTTAATTCTTTTTAGCGATGATTTAGACAAGGCTTTAGCTACCTTTGTACTCGCTAACGGCGCAGCGGCCACCGGACAGAAAGTGTCGATATTCTTCACCTTCTGGGGATTGAATGTCTTGAAGAAGATGCAGAAACCCCGGACGGAGAAAGATATTTTCGGAAAGATGTTCGGCATGATGCTCCCGTCCAACTCATTGAAACTGAAACTGTCCAAGATGAATATGATGGGAATGGGCAGCCGGATGATGCGCTTCCTGATGAAACGGAAAGGGATAGATTCGTTGGAATCGTTGCGTTCTCAGGCGTTGGCGCAAGGCGTTGAATTTATAGCTTGTCAGATGTCTATGGATATGATGGGTATCCGGTGCGAAGAATTGCTGGACGAAGTTACCATAGGCGGTGTAGCTACCTATATGGAGCGCGCGGACAAGGCGAATGTGAATCTATTTATATAAACAGGAATAATGGAAACTTTATGTAGAATCCGCGATATTTACCGGGCGATAGCCGAGTTTGAAGTAAAATTCATGCAGGAGTTTGATTTGTCGTTGAATGAGGGTATGCTGTTGTGTACCCTGCTCAACACCCCCAAACTCACTTCCAGCGAGATAGCGGAAGCGCTCGGACTGTCAGCCTCCAATGCTTCCAAGATAATCCGTTCGGTAGAGGAGAAGAAGCTGATAACCCGCCTGGTGGGAAAAGCGGATAAGCGTCAGATGCACTTCGCGTTGACGCCGGAAGGGAAGAACCGTATTACGGTTATAAAGAACAGTACTCCCGAAATTCCGGCTCTGTTGCAGGAGATTGTTTAAGAGGGGCTGTATCTGTGCCGGGATATCGTCTGCGGTGTCTGTGTCCGGAGACAGGTTCAGGGAGAGGCTTTCTTGCGATTATTCGTGATGATACGGTCCGCCGTTCAGTATCGTCATGGCACGGTAAAGCTGCTCCACGAAGAAAAGCCTTATCATCTGATGCGAAAAGGTCATGCGCGAAAGAGACAGTTTCTCGTGTGCCGCTGCATAAACTTTGGGGGAGAAACCGTAAGGTCCGCCGATAATAAAAACCAGCCGTTTGTTTACGGTATTCATTTTGCGCTTCATATAGTCCGCGAACTCTATGGAGCGCATTTCTTTTCCCCCCTCGTCCAGCAGCACCACTACATCACCCGGTTGGAGAGCTTTCAGGATGAGCTCGCCCTCTTTCTCTTTTTGTACGTCCATGGAAAGGCTTTTGGTATTTTTCAACTCCGGGATGACTTCCATATCAAATGAGAGATAGCGCCGTGTGCGCTGTATGTAGTCATTGATGGCTGTGATAAAGTGCTGTTCTACGGTTCGTCCTACGACGAGCAAAGTCGTTTTCATGTGAATTACTGATTTTCGTGCAAAAATAATCCTTTCTCGTGAGAATGCCGCTTTTCTCTGTGTATTATTTATTTCATCCCATGGGACGGAATAATCCGTCTCACGAGACAAATAAATTCATCCCGTGAGATGAAACAATCCGTCTTGCGGGACGGATAATTCCATCCCGCAGGACGAATTATTCCTTCCATGATGGCTGTACTTATGGAAGGTTAATAAAATAAAATCGGCCTTTTTTCTTGTTATTTACAAGATTTGCTTACCTTTGCCTATCATTAATACTTGTGAAAATGAATAAACGAGTAGTAATATTATGGCTCTGTCTCTTTGTCCGGGCGGTTTCGCTCATGGCGCAAGATGTGCCGGCGGGAGTGGTCACGGCCTTTAAGAAGGGAGATTCTCAGGAGCTGAACGGGCATCTGAGTGATAAAGTAGAGTTGATTCTGGAGAATCGTTCAATCAATGTCGACCGCCGGACGGCAGAGGGAAAGATGGCCGCTTTCTTTTCCGGCAATCAGGTGAGCGGTTTTACGGTGAACCATCAGGGAAAACGCAATGAATCGGGCTTCATAGTCGGTACGTTGGCAACCGCAAACGGAAACTTCCGGGTGAATTGTTTCTTTAGAAAAGTGGCGGACAAATACGTGATACATCAAATAAGAATAGATAAAACAAATGAATAAGGAAGAAGAATTGATTGACAGGCTGATAGACCTGGCCTTTGCCGAGGATATAGGCGATGGTGACCACACCACCCTTTCGTGCATCCCTGCCACGGCAATGGGCAAATCCAAACTTTTGATTAAAGAAACCGGTATCCTTGCCGGCATTGAAGTAGCCAAAGAAGTGTTCCGCCGTTTCGACCCAGAGATGAAAGTGGAAGTATTCATCAACGACGGTGCGGAAGTGAAGCCGGGTGACGTAGCCATGATCGTGGAAGGCAGGATACAATCTCTGTTGCAGACCGAGCGTCTGATGCTCAACATTATGCAGCGTATGAGCGGTATCGCCACCATGACACATCGGTATGCCGGGAAGTTGAAAGGAACGAATACCCGTGTGCTCGATACCCGCAAGACAACTCCGGGCATGCGTATTCTGGAGAAGATGGCTGTAAAGATAGGCGGCGGCGTAAACCACCGTATCGGCCTGTTCGATATGATTCTGCTGAAAGACAATCATGTGGATTTTGCCGGCGGTATCGACAAAGCCATTACCCGCGCCAAAGAATATTGCAAGGAGAAAGGCAAAGACCTCAAGATAGAGATTGAAGTGCGCAACTTCGACGAACTGCAACAGGTACTCGATTTGGGCGGTGTAGACCGTATCATGTTCGATAACTTTACACCTGAAATGACCAGAAAAGCCGTGGAAATGGTAGCGGGACGTTACGAAACGGAATCTTCCGGCGGCATTACTTTCGATACACTGCGCGACTATGCCGAATGTGGAGTAGACTTTATTTCGGTGGGTGCTTTGACGCATTCCGTAAAAGGACTGGACATGAGCTTTAAAGCTTGCTGATAAAGCGCCTGCATTGATAACCTGAATAAAAGTAAGACCTTCTGTAAGGATTGCATCGTGTAAGCAAGCTTATGGAAGGTCTTCTGTTTTAATCCTGCGATTCTTTAACTTCTTTTTAGAGATTCTGTTGCAGCATTCTTCCGGATGCTGCGTCTAACTGACAAACGACGCGAAGAGGCGTCCGTAAAACGAGCACTGACATTGGAAAATGAGATAGAACTGATAGAGGGCTGCCGGGCAGGAAAGGATTCCGCCCGAAAGGAACTTTACACTCTCTATTCCAAACAGATGTTGGCGGTGTGCTACCGTTATACGGGCGATATGGATGCGGCGCACGATGTTTTGCATGACGGCTTTATCAAAATCTTCACCCGTTTCACGTTTCGTGGCGAATGTGCGTTGAGCACATGGGTGACGAGGGTCATGGTGACGCAGGCCATCGACTATCTGCGGCGGAAGCACCGTTTCAGCCAACTGGTGGTAAACGAAGAACAGCTTCCCGATGTGCAGGACGAAGCAAGTGTTGCCGAAAGCGGGAGCCGCTTGTCGGAAGAAGTGCTGATGGCATTTGTGGCGGAGCTTCCAGACGGATGCCGTACCGTGTTCAACTTGTACGTCTTCGAGGAAAAGTCGCACAAGGAAATAGCGGAGCTGCTCCATATCAAGGAGCATTCGTCTACCTCGCAATTGCATCGTGCCAAGTGTATGTTAGCGAAAAGAATTAAAGAATATACCGAATATGAGAGAAAAAGATGAAATAACCGGATTGTTCCGCAGCCGTCTGGCCGGCACAGAGATGACGGTACGCGAAGGCTTCTGGGAGAAGTTGCGGGAAGACGTGGCGTCTTCCGCCTCGGAAGACCGGAAGAGGGCTGCGTTTCTTTCTCCGAAATATTATCGGGTGGCGGCTGCCGCATCCGTTATATTTGTGTTGGGAGCCGCATCGGCCGCTTTCTGGTACTTCTCTCCGAAAGAGGAAATAAAGGAAGCCTTTACGCAAGTGGCTGTTTTGACACCGGAAGGCAGTCTGAACGGTGATGTGGTGCAGGAGTCTTTCCCGTCCATCCGTCCGGCAACCCCGACGGCGCAGCATCCCGGCATGAAGCGCCCCGCAAGCGGAACTCCCGCAGGCCTGACTGACCAGGCGGAAGATGAGGGCGAATCTGTTTCCGTCCGGCTTTCCATTACTATCAGGCAGCGGGTACAGGCCGGCGGCGGTTACTTCGACAACAATACCGTTTCACAGGCCGGTAGTCCTTATCAGAACGCCACTGCTCAGGCAGACGCTGCTTCGGATGCCTTTTCCGCTGTTCCCGCGGAAGAAGAACAGGAATCCGCTCCTGTAAAGTATCGGAAATCGCGTAAGTGGGCGTTGAAAGCGGCCCTCGGCACCTCGCTCCCTGAAGGCGACTGCAATATGCCGCTGACGGCGGGAGTTACAGTGGAACGCAGTCTGAACAATTGGCTCGCTTTGGAAACGGGTATCCGGTACAATCGTTTGCCCGCCGACCGTACGCTGCACACTTTGGCCATTCCCGTAAAATTGAATATGACGCTGGCAAGTACTCCGAAAGTCGATTTATATGCCACCGTAGGCGGAGCCGCCGAAAAATGTATTGCCGGCGCTTCGGATAACGGCTTTCATGCGGAGCCCGTTCAACTGTCGGTAGCGGCAGGAGTAGGGGTGCGTTACAAATTGAACGACCGCTTTGCTTTGTTTGCCGAGCCTTCGGTTTCCCATCATTTCGATACGGATTCCGAAACCGGAACTTTGCGAACGGAACGCCCCACGAACCTGAACCTTCTGTGCGGAGTGCGTATGACTTATTAACCTTAAAGACAGTACAACAAAATGAATACTCTTTGTAAAATATATAGATACGGATACGTAATGCTCGCGATGGTATGCTGCCTTGCGCTTGTATCTTGCGGAGAAGAATCGCTGGATTATAATCATCCGGATGTGGATTTGTTTGTGAAGCAACTGAAGGCGGGAAAATACTCGGCTCAAAGCCCTGAGGGGCTGAGCAATGTGCCCAAGTTCGCCAAAGAAGATATTGAAGAGCTCTTGAAGTATGCCGAGGATTTAACGGTGATACCTTCCTTCCCGCTGGCTCCCGTATCTTATTCGGCAGGCGGGAAATTGCGGTTGGGCGAGTGCATTCTGTGGACGGTGGAAACGGTTCGCCTGGGACATAACGCCTCGATGGGATGCAAAATGGTGCATGTGGATGCCGAAAACTATGAGGGCATCTACTTCCTGACCGATGAAGAGGTGCTCGATGCGGCCGCCCGTTATCGCCGTTGGTGGGAAGGCCGGAAATATCCGCGTACCATGTGGACCATCGACCCTTGCTATGACGAACCGCTTTGCGGAAGCGGCTATATGTGGTGGTGAGATAAGGTATAAAGTATAAGGTATAAAAATTAATCGGGTGAAGTATTCTATTCTCTTTTTAGGGCTGCTTTGTGCGGTAGCCTTCCCCCTTTACGCTCAAGAGTGGACACCGCAAGACTCTTTGCGTTTGCACCGGTTGCTGAATGGCGGGGGAGAGGTGAAGCTGAATCCGGACGTGTTGAAAGAGATGGGCGCCGATGCTCCTTCGGGTTCTCCGAAAGCCGATGTGCATAAAACATGGCTGGACTTTAATACCGCCTTACCCGTAATGCCTCGGATGCCGGAGAAAAAGGTGGTGCTTACCCTGCGGCCTTATACCGCGAATACCAAATACAACTGGGACCCCGTCTATCAGAAAAAAATTACAGTGAATAAGAATACATGGCGGGGCGATCCGTTTTACGAACTGACCACGCGTTTCATCTATTCCGATTGGGCTAAAACTCCCATGGATGCCGGGCCTCGCGAAAGTATCGAACAAATAGAAGCTACGGGCTTGCGCTATATGGTGACCGAACGTGCCAACAATATGGCGGTAGGAAGTTGGCGGGGTACCGGCAGCAGCGGATTTACAGGCGATTTTATGCGTCCTTTTACAAAAGAGTTCTGGAACAGGAAAGCGGCGAGGCGTCGCGCACGTACGCTGGAAGTATTAAAAGCTTATGGTGATTCCGTTAGCGCCCGCCGTAAAGAGGCAATAATCAAATAGGAGTATCCCGTCTTTAATTTCTTAAATATTGAACTTTCTTTCTCTTATCCTTGTTTTCATAAAGACAAACCTTTAAAGGATAAACAATGGATAGAATAACTTCTCTGTTTGGGATAAAATACCCCATCATTCAAGGTGGCATGGTGTGGTGTAGTGGCTGGCGGTTGGCGTCGGCAGTGAGTAATGCCGGTGGCTTGGGACTGTTGGGCGCAGGTTCCATGCATCCCGAAACTTTACGCGAACATATACAGAAGTGCCGTGCGGCCACGCATCATTCGTTTGGAGTGAATATTCCTTTAATGTATCCCCAGATAGAAGAAATCATGCGGATTGTGGTGGATGAGGGGGTGCGTATCGTGTTTACTTCTGCCGGGAACCCTAAAGCATGGACAGGCTGGCTGAAGAAACACGGCGTCACAGTGGTACATGTCGTTTCATCATCGCGCTTCGCCATGAAAGCCGAGGCGGCCGGCGTAGACGCCATTGTTGCCGAGGGCTTTGAAGCCGGCGGACACAACGGGCGTGAAGAGACGACCACTCTTTGTCTGATTCCTGCCGTACGCGCGGTTACCGCACTGCCCCTGATTGCTGCCGGCGGCATCGCCACCGGTGAGGCGATTCTCGCCATGCGTGCTTTGGGAGCCGAGGGCGTTCAGGTCGGCACGCGGTTTGCCTTGACCGAAGAAAGTTCTGCCAGCGAAGTGTTTAAAGAGTACTGCCTGCGTCTGAAAGAGGGTGACACCCGTTTATTACTAAAGAAATTATCCCCCGTACGTTTGGCCCGCGGCAATTTTCAGCGGGCGGTGACGGCTGCCGAGGCTGTCGGAGCTACGGAAGAAGAGTTGCGCATCCTCTTGTCGAAAGGACGTGCCAAACGCGGTATCTTCGAAGGAGACCTTGAAGAAGGCGAACTTGAAATAGGACAGGCTTCCGCCTTGCTCAATGAGAAAGGAATACAGACGGCTGCGGAAGTAATGGATGAACTGGTAACGGGCTATCAGCGGGCGTGCGAAACGCTTGCCGCCAATATCTTCGAGCGTTTGGAAGTGTAAGTCCGGCTTTTGATTTGCTGCTTGTTTTAGTTTGACAGTTGATATAAAAGATTTTGCCTATAATGAAAATCCTGTATGATGTACATCAAAAGGATTTTTCATTATAGGCAAAATTATATGGCAAGCCTGTCTTTACCCTTTAGGGGGAGTATTCGGAGCTTTACTGCCATTGCCGCCGTTTGCCGCCGGAGCATTTCCCGTAGAAGCAGGTGCGACGCTCTCGCTTGCGGTCGCCGAAGCGCTTGTTCCGGCAGTCACTGTGGCTGTTTTACCCGCAACTTGCGCGGTCGGTTGTTCTTCCCAATGGAACGGTTCGAAAGTACTGTTCGGGTCAACCCAGCCCGGTTTCTTGGAAGCATAGATGATGAACGGAGCGATTACCACGATAAGCGCGCCGATGATAAGCACGGAGAACCATACGGTATTGCTGCCGGTAGAAATTTGGCTGGGCGGGATGAAGCTCAGTACGAACGCGAGCAATGAGCCGCAGAAACCGAGACCGCCGACAAGCCACATCAGACCGTTACCGCCTTTACCGATACGGAACGGACGGTTCAGCTTCTTCATCTTATAACGCAATACGATAGCTCCGGAGAACATCAGCATATACATGATGAGGTAAAGAACCACCGTCAACTGTGAAAGAATCTGATAGAAGCTTTGCACCGAAGGCATCACCACGAACAAAAGGCTTAATATGGTTACAGCGCCGCCTTGCACGAACAGAATGTTCTTTTGTACACCCAGCTTGTTCGTTTTCTGGAAGAACGGGGGCATATAACCTGCTTTACCTACGGCAAAGATACCTTTGGACGGACCGGCGACCCATGTCAGTACACCTGCCAGCACGCCGAACGCCAGCGCAATGGCTATAATCGGTGACAACCAGGAAGCGTGGATATAACGGAAGTAGTTGTCGAAGCCTACCAGCAAACTCTGTGTAAGGCTGATATCCTTGGCCGGAATAATGACACCCAGAGCGAATGTACCCAACACGAAGATAAGCACCGTAATCAGCGCGCCGATAAACACAGCCTTCGGATAGTTCTTGGACGGATTGTTGACATCCTTCACGTGGATACCGCCCATCTCCATACCTGCATAAAAGAGGAAGATACTTGCGGCGAGCACCACATTGTCAAAGTTCGTCAGGTCCGGGAAGAAGCTGCTGTGGAAGTCCATATTGGAATGTCCGCCCGTAGCAAGGTAGATGATACCGAGTACAATCAGTAATCCGGCAGGGATAATCGTACCTACCAAACCGCCGACTTTAGCGACTTTTCCTACCCAGCTCATACCTTTCAGAGAGATGAAAGTTGCCAGCCAGTAGATAACGAGCACCACGACCAGCGTGTAATACTTGTTGTTCGCCAGCGACATGTCGTGCACGTCATTCATGCCGATAAACGCAATGGACACAGCGCCGAACGTCAGTACCGTAGGATACCAGATCGTACTTTCAATCCACTGTACCCAGATAGCGAGGAAGCCGAGCTTCTTTCCGTAGGCTTCGCCCACCCAGCGGAACACACCGCCTTGTTTGTCTTGAAACATAGCAGCCAATTCCGCAGCGACGAGTGACGTCGGG
>ERZ779889.3545-NODE-3545-length-11288-cov-3.135850_pt1 | contig 11288 bp, 9 predicted proteins | sample MGYA00511030_ERZ779889 | MGnify/ENA primary metagenome ERZ779889 (study PRJEB29588, sample SAMEA2160616) | human gut metagenome | biome: human gut; feature: human-associated habitat; material: faeces | place: Denmark | collected 2008/2010 ...
AAGCCTGAGGAGGGATGCGAGGTGGCCGGTATATTCCTTGAGCCCCGGCGTTTCAGCGGCGGAAGCACCGTATATCAGGGTCTTGGACTGTGTGACGCGCACCTTGGCCGCCCGGCCACAGGTGCTGAGGAGCGCGGCCTTGGTATCGGGATTCAACGGGGTGCCGAATACGACCGCTCCTGTGAGTGCCGCGGCGTCCTCAAGCGCGGCGCGTTTCACCGCGCCGACGCCGGGGGCTTCAACGGAACAGAGCCGTATGACCCCTTGGGCAATGTTGCTCACAAAGCTTTTTACGACCTCCGGCGCGATGCTCTCGGATAGTAACAGCAGCGTCTGCTTCTGTATGCTGGCTTCGTTGAGCAGCGGGAGAATGTCATGTATGCTCATGATGGGAGAGGCGCATACGAATACGGCGGCGTTTTCAAGCATAGCTTCGCCTGAGGTTTCGCTGTCGGCCATGTATTTGGATTGGTACCCGGCGGGGATGGAATAGGCAATGTCCTCGGACACATAGCTTCGGTCGGTGTCGGAAGGCTTGACCGTTACCACGCCGTCATACCCGGCCTGCTGAAGCGCCTGACAGACAAGCGCGCCAAGCTCCTCGTCGCCGGCGGTGAGCGCTGCGGCAAGGCCGGTGTACTCATCGCAGGGCGAGAGCGTCATTTCGCGCAGAGCATCCTCCGCCGCTTTCCTGGCAAGCTCAATGCCGCGCCGGATAAACACCGGACTGCACCCTGCCGTGACGGCGCGCGCGCCTTCGCGTATGATCGTTTCGGCGATCAGCATTGCGGTGATGGAGCCGTCGCCGGTGAGGTCTGCCGTCTTTTCACCGGCAGCGCGCAGCAGGATAGCCCCGGCGTTTTCGGTCACGTCGGCAAGGCTGATGGCAGCGGCGGCGGACGCGCCCTTGCCCAAAAGCTCGGGAGCGCCGGTATAACCCGCGTTCAGCACGGTCTTGCCGCCGGCACCGTAGGTCGGGGCGATCGCACGCATGAGTTTGCCGCAGCCGGCGTTAAGCTTGCGGAGGGTCAGCTGACCCGTTGTGATCACTTTTTTCATATACACTCTTCCATTGCCAGAATAGATTCCAGAATAGCCCAAGACAGGGTAGCCCGGGGAGGAGACTCCGGACTGCCCTGTCCGCTTTATTATGCTCAGTCGGCAAACTCGCCGCGGAGCTTTTCGAGAACGCTCTCGGCTCCGCCGCAGACTTCGTCGAACACTTCCTGAACTGTCTTTATATCGTGGATCTGACCGACGCAAAGACCCATCGGGAACAGGCAGCCGTTGATATTGCCGTTCTTGTAGCAGACTCTCTGGTTCTTGCCGCTGATGCCGCGCACTTCCTCGTCGTTCGGATCGCCGGCCATGAGCACGGCGATGAGGGGCTTGTCATGCGGGGCATCAAGATCCCATGCGGCTTCGGTCTTCTTTACCCAAGCTGCGGTCTTGGAGAATCTGGAGTTCTCGGGATTCTTCTTATCCTGATGGCCGTACCACACGCGGTTGGCATTCCTGACCTTGTACTGGAGCACGGCAGTGTCGTTCTCGGTGGAGTCGATGATGAGCTGCTTCCAGTTGGGGTGGATGCCGCATTCCTCGGTCGCGACAAAGCGGGTGCCCATGATGACACCGTCAGCGCCGAGAGCCATTGCGGAAACAAAGGTGTTCCTGTTGCATATACCGCCGCCAGCGACAACGGGGATGGAGAGCTTTTCCTTTGCGACGGGGATGAGAGCCATGGTGGACACATCTCCGAGACCGGGATGGCCTGCGCACTCGAAGCCGACTATCGTGACGGCGTCGGCGCCTGCCTTCTGAGCGGAGAGGGCGTGTCTGACGGAGGGGCACTTATGGATGAGCTTGATCTTGTCATGCTCGTTATCTCTGCCGTCTTCCTTCTCCCAGCCGCGCAGCAGCTCATAGTAGGCCTGGGGGTTGTTGCCGGAGGTCTCTATAACGGGGACATGCTCCTCATAAGCGGTCCTAAAGAAAAGCTCGGTATTGTTGTCATAGTCAGCATGAGGCAGCATGGAGATGTTCAGGCCGAAGGGATGACCATCGGCAAGCTCGCGGCACTTGGCAAGCCCAGCGGCGAGACCGGCCTTGGTAGCGGCGGGGTCGGAGTCGACCATGAAAATGGTCGCGCTGATGATGCCGAGGCCGCCGGCCTTTGAAACGGCGGCGGCAAGCTCCGGAGTCGCAAGCCACTGCATGCCGCTCTGGAGGATAGGATATTTAATTCCGAAAAGCTCCGTGATCCTTGTATTCATGTTTCTATCGTCCTTTCCAAAATTGCGGGCTTGGTCAGCCCGTTCTGCATGCAAAAAAAATAACACACATATCGGAAGAGGACAAATACATATTTGCCTATGCCAGCTATAAAAAAAACAAATGCTGCCGGAGAACGCGGGAAAATGCTTGTTACGGAGAGTCAATCGAGGATCTCGAACGGATATGAGCAGCCGCGGATATAGTCCTTGAGGCACTGAACGAACAATTCAATATCCTCAAGCTTGGAATTATTCTTCTTATAGACCGCGGCGACGGTGCGGCTCAGGGTCGGGTCATTGAACATGTAATAGTTCACGTTCTCTATCCTGCGCAGGAAAACGCTGACCTCCGGAAGAAGAGAGATGCCCGCATTTTTGCTCACAAGAGAATGGACAGTCTCCATATTGGTGCAGACGGTGCTCTTTTCGGGGATGCAGTTGAGGTCGAGCAGGAGATTGCGCATCACCTTTCCGAGGTACTGCTGCTCCTGGAGCATTATCACTGGCTGACCGATGATGACCTTTTTATCGACGCATGCATAAGGCTCAGCCTCTGTGCAGGGAATATCGACCTGATCGCTTGCCCCGAGAAGGAAGCGCTCCTGAAACAGGGGAACGGACTTATACAGCGTTGTATCGGCATGGGGAAGGCTGATGACGATATCAAGCTGATCGGCCTGAAGAGCGCTGCTGAGATTTGCACTGACGTCCTCATGGATCTTTATGTTGCAGTCTTTCGTGCGGCTATAGAAGTTGCTTATGGACTCGGGCAGGAGGGCTGCGCTGCGCTGGTATGAAGCGCCGATGTCAAGCTGACGCTTTGAACCGGCCTTTATTTTGTTCAGCTTGGCCTCAAGCTGCTTTGCCGATTCAAGAGTGACCTTTGCCCATTCAACATAGGCCTGACCGGCAGGCGTGAGCGTGACGCTGTTCTTGCCGCGGACGAACAGCTCGACACCGAGGGCGTCCTCAATGGCATGGATGCTGAGACTGAGGGACGGCTGGGAAATATAGAGCTTCTTTGCAGCCTTTGTGATGCTCTTTTCCTCTGCGACTGTGACAACGTATTTCAGCTTGTACAGGTTCAGCATGCTTTCCCTCCATCCCTCGGCAGCCTGATATATGGGTCATAAAAAAATCCTATGGCTGGCCTTGTTAAAAATACTACAGCAGTGATAACTTTGCAAGTACCTATTGGTTAAAGAAATTTAACTTGGTGCAGAGTTTATATACAGCCGGCCTGCAAACAGGGGATAGTTTGTGCAGGTATACATACGGGGCAAGCCGGCGATGTATAAGGAAACAACAGATAAATAATACCTGAAAACGACAAAAAATGCTTGATTTTGCTGCAAAACAGCTGCAAGAAATTTGAGATCGCTTGCCGGAGCCGCTCCGAAGTGCCGACCGGTGCATAGACGGAATTTATGTATCCATAGGTTTTTTCTATGGGCTTTTCGAATTTTTTCGTATTTTACAAATCGGGGATAAGGCCGTAAACTTAGGCCAACTAAAACAAAAAAATAACAAGCGAGGAGATGTCTGCACGGCGCTTGTTGACCAAATGACAGGAGGAAATGAGATGGCTTACGAGTTCATCAAGTTTGAGGTGAAGGATCACGTCGCGTACATAACCCTGAACAACCCTCAGAAAAAGAACCCGGTCCCGAACCCGGCAAAGAAAGAGCTGATACGGCTGTTTGACATCTGCGATTTTGACGACGACATTCGTTTGGTCGTCATCAGGGGAGCAGGCGGCTGCTTCAGCGCAGGCGGCGATCTGAACGCCATGCGCGACAGGCTTGAGCGCGGAGAGCGCGGGACGAGATATAACTGCCGCCTCGGCAGCGAAATGAATCTGCGCCTGCGCAATGTGAAGAAGCCCATTATCGCCTGCATAGAGGGCGCGATCGCGGGAGCGGGCATGAGCCTTGCGCTCAGCTGCGATTTCCAGATAGCCGCGGCAGACACAAAATGCACGCTGGCATTCGTCAACATCGGCTACGTTCCCGACAGCGGCGCGACCTGGCTCGTGACCAAGGCAGTCGGTCAGGTGCGTGCGACGGAGCTGTTTATGTCCGGCAAGCGCTTCAGCGGACAGCAGGCCGCCGACTGGGGCCTGTTCACCGAGGCGGTCCCGCCGGAGCAGCTTGAAGAGCGCCTTGCAAAATACATCGACAAGTATTCCCACGGCCCCACGGTCGCTTACGGAAATATCAAGACGCTCATAAACCGCTGCGTCTACGGCGACTGGTCGACCGGCACTTACAGCGAGGTAGAGCTCCAGGGAGAGTGCGAGCAGACCGAGGACTTCCGCGAGGCGGTGTTCGCGTTCTTCGATAAGCGCAAGCCCGAATTCAAGGGAAGGTAAAGTATTCATCAGATACAGGAGGAAAACAATGAAAGCACTTGAAGGTATCCGAGTTCTCGATTTCTCCACGCATACGGCGGGCCCCGCCTGCTGTGCGATGATGGCCGACCTCGGCGCGGAGGTCATCAAGGTCGAGTTGCCCGTAGAGGGAGACGACACCCGCCGTCTCGCAAATTCCATACAGGGCTACAGCACCCAATTCATGTGGAACAACCGCGGCAAGAAGAGCATCACCGTCGACCTAAAGGACCCCGACGGCGCGGCTGCGATACTCGAGCTCGGCAAGACCTGCGACATAGTTTTTGAGACGATGAAGCCCGGCTCCATGAAAAAGATGGGGCTTGACTATGAAGCGTTCAAGGCCGTAAAGCCCGACATAATCTACTGCTCCATTTCCGCTTTCGGCCAGACCGGCCCCAAGGCGAAGGACCCCGGCTTCGATATCCTCGCTCAGGCGTGCAGCGGCATCATGGATATGACCGGCGAGCGCAATGGCCCCCCGGTGAAGTCAGGTGTTATAATCTCCGACTTCATAAGCGGCAAGGACGCCTTCAGCGCATGCATGGTGGCTCTGTTCCACAGATTCAGAACCGGCGAGGGGCAGATGATAGACGTCGCGATGCAGCAGTGCCTCGCCTCCATGAACCCCTTCCTTGAGCAGGCGACCAACGGCAAGGACCCGCACAGGCAGGGCAACCACTCCGCAGGCTCCGCACCCTACGGCGTGTTCAAGGGACCGAAGGACGAGTACCTTGTCATTGCCGCGCACCCCGACCGCCACTTTGCAAAGCTCTGCACTCAGGTCCTCGAACGCCCCGAGCTTGTTGACGACCCGCGCTTTGTCGGCGGACAGAACCGCGCGAACCATTACAGAGAGCTTGCGGACATAATCGAAGAGTGGATGTCGAAGTTCGACTCCGTCGACGAATGTAAGGCCATCATGGACAAGGCCGGTATCGTCTGCGGAAAAATACTCTCCTGCAAGCAGGTCATCGAAGACCCGCAGATGCTCTTCCGCAAGGGCATCACCGATCTGCCAATGCCGGCAGACCGAGAGGGCACATGGCGCGGCCGCGGCGCGACCGTCCTGTATTCCGCGACCCCGGAAGTTCTCGGCGCGGCTCCCGTTCTCGGCGCGAACAACTACGAGATACTCACTCAGGCAGGACTCAGCCGCGAGCAGGTCTATGAGCTTGAGACGCGCTGGGGTCAGCCCATCGAGAAGCCTTAAAACAATAAATTAAGAAAATAAAGGAGAAAACAGATATGTCTACAACCAGCTTTGACCTTCTGACTCCGGATCAGCAGGATCTGCGGCAGATGGTACACAGCTTTGCGGATGAGGAAATAATCCCCACTTGCAAGGAGCTTGAGATCGAAGGCATTTTTCCCGAGGAGCTCTATAAGACGGCCTATGAAATGGGCCTGACCACAATGATCCTGCCGGAAAAGTACGGCGGCATGGGGCTTGATATCTTTACCTACTCGATATGCAAGGAAGAGCTTGCCCGCGGCGACGCCGGTTTTGCAGGCGCAGTGGCCGGAAGCTTCATGGGCTCCCTGCCCGCACGTCTCTTCGGCACCGAGTACCAGATAAAGACCGTGACAGAGCTTCTCTGCAACGGCGGTGCGATGGCTTTCGCGCTCACCGAGGCCGAGTCCGGCTCCGACTCCGCCGGTATGCGCACGACCTATGTCGACGACGGCGACGCTTATGTAATCAACGGCTCCAAGACCTTCATCTCCGGCGGCGAGCATGCCGACATGTTCCTCGTATTCGCAACCTTTGACCGAGAGCTTCGCGGCAAGGGAGTGTCAGCGTTCTATGTCGATGCAAAGGCTCCGGGGCTGAGCATAGGCAAGAAGGAGGACAAGATGGGCTACCGCACCTCCGACACCGTCGACCTCATCTTCGACAACGTCCGCGTACCCAAGGATATGCTCATCGGCAAGGAAGGCGAGGGCATGATGATAATGTCCCAGTGCCTCAACCGCACGCGCCCGACCGCAGGTGCCGGCGCAATAGGTAACGCGCAGTACGCCTTTGAGATCGCAGCCGACTACTCCACGAAGAGAATGTCCTTCGGCAAGCCCATCTGCAAGCATCAGGGTATAGGCTTCAAGCTTGCCGAGATGTACACCCTGCTTGAAGCAGGCCGTCTTATGTGCTGGCAGGCGAGCAAGACCGCGGACGCGGGCATCGTCGACGCAAAGCTCTTCTCCGCAGCGAAGGTGTTTGCCTCCGACGCCGGTATGAAGGTCTGCTCCGAAGCCGTCCAGATCCTCGGCGGCTACGGCTACAGCAAGGAGTATCCCGTTGAGAAGCGCTTCAGAGACGCGAAGATATACCAGATCTTTGAGGGCACGAATGAGATACAGAAAATGGTCATCAGCAAGGACATCACCAAGGAGATGCTGCCGAAGAAGGCGTAAGCGGCACTATAACATGGTTCGTATTAACGCGTGGCGTTAATGAACGATATAAACAAAACTGATTTAGGAAGTGATTTTTTGACACCGAACAACTTTTATGAAACTGACGATGGCGCATTTTTGTACTATGAGGTCCATGGCGAGGGAACGCCGCTGATACTGCTGCACGGATGGACGGCGTCCATGCGCGTCTTTGACAAGAATGTCCCGGAGCTTTCAAAGCATTATCAGGTAATTACCGTAGACTACCGCGGAGCGGGATATTCCTCCAAGCTTCTGGAGGGGCACACCCCGGACAGATACTGCCGGGATATCAGGGGCCTTGTCGAACACCTCGGGCTGAAGGAATACTTCATGGGCGGATGGTCAATGTCCGTGGCGATCTCACTGCGCTATGTCGAGCTTTTCGGCGAGGACGGACTGCTCGGCATGATCCTGATCGACGGCACTCCGCAGCCCTTCTCCGGCGAGGCATGGAACGGCAAGCCCGTCTGGGGCAATTTCAACATCGACGCGGTCATCAATAAGCTCAACAGATACAACGCAGACTTTGAGGGCGAGGCCAAGAGCAATGCTGTCCGCTTCTTCAAGGATAAGGAGAGCGCAAATTCTCTGGAGGGAATAGAGTGCATCGCTCGGGAAGCGCTGAAAACTCCGCCCTTTATAGCAAGCGCGATATTCAGCGGCTTTACGTATCTGCATCAGGTGGACACGCTCAAGAGCCTGACCGTGCCGCTGCTGGTGATCGCGCAGAGCGCCAATTCCGTCCGAAGCGAGTTTGAAGCCGCATGCGCGGAAAAGTCCCCGTATAAAGAGGTCGTAAGCCTTGACGCGGGACATGCGTTGTTCTGGGAAAAATATGAAGGATTCAACGCCGCCGTCCTCGGCTTCATGAAGAAGGCTCTGGAGTGCAGATAAAAGAAAGCTTTCACCGCGGGGCCTGTATATAAAGAACACCGGCCGCGGCGTCCGATCCGCGCATAATGAAGCAAAGGCGTCCGCGGGAGCGGAGAGAGGTGATGACGGCTAAGCTTGATTGCGAAGACTCACAAGATAAAAAAAGGATTAAAGGAGTAAAATTATGCCAATAGTAAAAATTCTGTGCACCCTTCTGCTGGTAGCCGTGCTGGTCTACTGCATGCTCAAGAAGATGTACAACATCACAACTATTATGGGTATCGGCGTTGTGGCGCTGCTCATTTACACCATCGCGACCGGTACAAGCATCATGGGCGAAAAAACCTGCGGCAACAACATTCTGGATGTGTTCGAGTTCGTCGCGACCTCGTTCACTTCGGCGTTTGCAAACCCCGGTCTTCTGATAGTCGTTCTGGTCGGATTTGCCGGATATATGAAGGAAATCGGCGCTTCGGAAATGCTCGTCACGCTGGCCTGCACTCCGCTGCGTAAGATAAAGTCCCCCTATGTGATCTGCGCTATCGCCTTTGTTATCGGCGCAATCATAAAGCTCCCGATCACTTCTCCCTCCGGCTTCAGCGCGCTGATGATGATAACTATGTTCCCGATCATGGTTTCCTGCGGCGTTAATCCCATTACGGCTGCCGCCACGATAGCTCTGTCTCAGGGCTGTGACTGGGGCCCCGGCGATATGGGTACCGGTATCTGCATCCCCGTTATCGCTCCCGAGCACCAGATGGCTGACTACTTCCTCAGCTACAATCTCCCCACTTACATCTTTATCATCCCGGTGCTTGCCGTAGTGGCTCCCATCGTTTACCGTATCATCGACAAGAAGGAGGGACTTTACGGCGTCTCCGAGGCCGAGGGTATTCAGATAAAGTCCGTCAAGGAAGTCGGCGTTCCCACTTACTACGCGCTGCTGCCCCTGCTGCCCATCGTATTTGTGCTTCTTTTCAGCAAAATCGGCCTGAAGACTGTTGTTATGACCACTCAGGGCTGCACCATGCTGGCGCTGTTCATCGCTATCGTCATTGAGCTTATCCGTCATCCTAAAGAGGTCATGGGCACCATTCAGAGAACCTCCGCTTACTTCACCTCCATGGGCGGCGCTTTCGCTTCCGTCGTGGTGCTGGTCGCCTCGGCCAACTGCTTTGCCAAGGCTATCGGCTGCATCGGCGGCTTCGATATACTGACGACCATGCTCTCCAACGCGGGCTTCCCCGTATTCCTGCTCGTGGCGATCATCGGCGCGTTCGGCTGCCTGACCGTTGCCGCCACCAGCTCTTATAACACCGCGGCCTATACCTGGGGCCCCTCGCTGGCAAGCATTGCAGTCTCCTACGGCGTGTCTCCGCTTGCGGTCATGCTGCCCCTGCAGGCAATTATCGGCTTCGGACGCATCATGTGCCCGATCAACGCATCTCACCTGCTGATAGCCGGTACCGCCAAGGTCGACATTCTCAAGATGATAAAGCGCAATGTTATCCCTGTCATCTGCGCTTACGTGGTCATCCTGATCGTGTTTGCGGTCAAGTTCTGATCTGATCGTTTTTTGATTAAGCCGGTCTGCTTTCGGGAGGAGATACCCTCCCGGAAGCAGACTGTTAGTGCGGGATTCACTTCCTTCGCTTCATTATCTGCCGTGCAGTATGCGCGCTTTTGATGGGGCGCTGTTATAGGAATGCATGTCATCGTTCGTATGGCGAATGATGTGCATAATAATCAGAGAAACGGATGTGATTTTTTGCTTTCAACTCAGTTAACCGCCTTGGGAATAGTCTTGTTATGTATAGTGTTTTTTATTACTGAGTGGATCCCGTCGACAATTACCAGCATCATAGCGTGTCTCCTCTTCGCAATGACCGGAATATGCTCCTTCTCAAAGGCCTTCTCCGGTTTTTCCAACAGCACGGTCATACTCGTTTTCGGGATGCTCGTTATCGGCAACGCAATGTTTGAGTCCGGCGTGGCTCAGAAGATCGGCAATGTCGTAATGCGCGTGTCCGGCGGCAGCGAGAGAAAGTTCATCCTCTTTGCCGGCGGAACGTCTATAATCATGTCAATGTTCCTTGCAAACATGGCTGTCATCGCAATGTACCTTGCGGTCATGAGCAGCGTTTGCAGGACCAACCCCAATGTAAAGCTTAAAAACATCTGCCTTGCGACAACCATGGGCGCGATGTTCGGCGGCGTGTGCACGCTCGTCGGGTCGACGCCCCAGCTCACAATGCAGACCATCCTTGAAGGCGCTGCCGGACAGACGGCCGGGATGTGGGATTTCATGCCCGTCGGCCTGTGCCTGAGCGTAGTTTATCTCCTGTACGTCCTCTTTATCGGTTATCCACTCGGAAAGAAAATTTGGGGAAAGGACGACGGCAGCGAGAATCTTGATGAGCTCGATACGCTCGTTGCGTCGAGAGCCGTCAAAGTCGAGGAAGACGCAGGCCACAAGAGAAAGCAGATATACATGTATATCATTCTCGTAATGCTCGTCGTCTTTTTCGCAACGGAAATTGTCAGCAATGTTATTGCGACCTGTATATGCGCAATCCTCTGCGTCGTCACCAGATGCACGACAGAGAAGAGCGTACTGAAAAACATGGACTGGGCGACGCTCATCCGTCTCGCGGGCTGCCTCGGTATTGCCTCCGGCATCAACGAGAGCGGCTGCGGGGAACTGATCGCCAGCGGCTTTACCTCGGTCTTCGGCCCGGATGTGCAGCCGATAGTTTTCCTCGCCGCTTCGGTCTTTGTGGTAATGGTCGTCAGTAACTTTATTTCAAACTCAACGGCGGTATTCATAGTGCTCCCGCCCGTGCTGGCCGTCTGCCAGCAGTACGGCTTCAACTGCTTAGCCTTCTCAATAGCAGTCTGCTACGGGGCAAACCTGTGCTTTGCGACTCCGCTTGCAAACGCCCAGACCGGCACCACCATGGTCGCGGGATACCGCTTCAAAGAATACTTCAAATATAATCTGTTCCTTGAGCTTTTCGTATGGCTTGCCGTGGTGGCGTTCATGCCGCTGTTCTGGAACCTGAGAGTATAGGCTTTCGGCATTGGCTGCTTTTATGCGGACAGTAGGAGGTAATATGGAATTTCTCGGTGGGCTTCTTGCCGGAAACGCGGAAAAGTTTCCGGATCGGATAGCCGCGATCCACGGCGAAAACACCATGACATACAGACAATTGAATCAAGAAGCCGATCGGCTCGCAAATTCCATGCGGCGCGCGGGGCTGAAAAAGGGCGGCCGCGCCGCGCTGCTGATGAAGGAGCTGGCCGGAGGAGAGATC
>ERZ779889.3547-NODE-3547-length-11275-cov-3.829947_pt1 | contig 11275 bp, 13 predicted proteins | sample MGYA00511030_ERZ779889 | MGnify/ENA primary metagenome ERZ779889 (study PRJEB29588, sample SAMEA2160616) | human gut metagenome | biome: human gut; feature: human-associated habitat; material: faeces | place: Denmark | collected 2008/2010 ...
TACGGGGTAATCGGGAAGTTCAGCCCGCCGAAACGACGCGGCATGGTCATGCCGTTGAGGCCGGCTTTCACCATAGCGTCGAGGTTCTGTTTGGTACCGCTGGCATACTCCACACGGCCGTTGGCGCAATGAGGACCTTCTTCGTCCACGCCTTCGGCATTGGGAGCGATAATCTCACCCGTAATCTCACCGGTGATTTCGAGTACCTTGTCGTATGAGTCGATGGCGTCCGCATAGTCCTGCGGGGCATAATCGAACTTGTCTTTATCTTCGTAGCCGCGTTCTTTCAGTTCGCAGATACGCTGCATCATCGGATTGTTCAAGTGATACTTGAGTTCCGGAATATCTGTATAAAAATTAGCCATGGTTTTCTTACTTACTATTCTGTTTGTAATACTTAATCATCTTCGGGATAACCTCTTCTACCGTACCGTTGATTACATAATCGGCAATGGTGTTGATAGGAGCGTTTTCGTCGTTGTTGACGGAGATGATGATACCGCTCTCTTGCATTCCGGCGATGTGCTGGATTTGTCCGCTGATGCCGCAAGCGATGTAGAGTTTCGGACGGACGGTAACACCGGTCTGACCAATCTGACGGTCATGGTCGGCATAGCCTGCATCAACGGCGGCGCGGCTGGCGCCTACTTCGGCGTGAAGTTCCTTAGCCAGTTCAAACAGCATATCGAAGTTCTCGCGGCTGCCCATGCCGTAACCGCCGGCTATAACGATGGGGGCGCCTTTCAGATTGTGTTTGGCTTTTTCTACGTGGCGGTCGATAACCTTCACTACATAGTCCGTTTCGGGGACATACTTGGCAACGTCGTGACGGATAACTTCACCCTTGTAGTTGGCATCCAGAATCTCTTTCTTCATCACGCCCTCGCGTACGGTCGCCATTTGCGGGCGGTGTTCGGGGTTCACAATCGTTGCTACGATGTTACCGCCGAATGCGGGACGGATTTGGTACAACAGATTTTCGTAGGTCTTGCCTTCTTTCTTGTCTTCATGGTTGCCGATTTCGAGTGAAGTACAGTCGGCGGTCAGTCCGCTGGTCAGTGCGGAAGACACGCGGGGACCGAGGTCACGGCCGATAACGGTTGCTCCCATCAGGCAGATTTGCGGTTGTTCTTCTTTGAACAGGTTGATGAGGACGGAAGAGTGGGGAAGGGAAGTGTATGGGAACAAGCCCGGAGCGTCGAATACGTGCAGTTTGTCAACGCCGAAGGGCAATACTTGCTTTTCAATACCTGCCAAATTGTTTCCGGCGGCAACAGCTTCCAGCTGGCAGCCCAACTGATTAGCCAGTTTACGGCCTTTGGTCAGGAGTTCGAGACTGACATCGGCAACCGTAGTGCCTTCTATCTCTAAATATACAAATACATTATTCATAATCTTATCCTATCGTGTGGTTAGCTAACAGTTCAACAATCAAATCTTCTACATCCTGGTCGCTGCCTGTCAGTGTCTTGCTTTCTTTGGCTTGGAATGAAATGTTCTGAATGGTTTTCACCTTTGTAGGCGAACCGCTCAGACCGCATTGTACGAGGTCGCCGTTTACGTCGGCTACACTCCACTCGGTGATGTTCAGATAAGGATATTTCTCATAAAGGGCTGCGTACGGCAGTTCTGCGCCTTCTTTTTCAATGGCGGCTTTCTCCTGTGCGCCGAGAGCGCGTTTGTATTTCTGTACCAGTTTGGCATTGCGCGGACGGCAGGGAGCGGCGCTTCCGTTGACGGTGATAACGATGGGTAACGGACCTTCTACCGTCTCCACACCACCGTCGATATGACGTTTTACGGTAATCTTCTTGGCGGCCTTGTCTACATTCAGAATCTCTTCTGCATAAGTCACCTGCGTCAATCCCAATTTTTCCGCTACCTGCGGACCTACTTGAGCCGTACCACCGTCGATGGCTTGGCGGCCGCCGATGATGATGTCGCAATCGCCAATCTTCTTGATGGCGGTGGCAAGGGCATAGGAAGTAGCCAGTGTATCAGCTCCGGCAAAAGCGCGGTCGGTCAGCAGATAACCGTTGTCAGCGCCACGGTAAAGTCCTTCACGAATAACTTCGGCTGCGCGTCCCGGTCCCATAGTCAGGATGGTTACGGTGGAGCCCGGATGTTCATCTTTCAAACGGAGAGCTTGCTCAAGGGCATTCAGGTCTTCGGGGTTGAAGATGGCAGGGAGTGCCGCGCGGTTAATGGTTCCGTCGGCTTTCATGGCATCTTTCCCAACGTTACGCGTGTCGGGAACTTGTTTTGCCAATACAACAATTTTCAAACTCATGCTATTAATAATTAGTATTAGTATTTCTACATGTCAGTGCCGGGAATAGGAGTAGTAGAGTCCTGCTACTGAAATTATCCGGTTAACTATCAGCGTGCAAATTTACGCAAAGAGTTGGGTTTGACAAGAAAACAAAGTAAAAAATGCACATCCGAGAAGATTTTGAGCAAAAACGCAAAACGTAAAAATGGTAATTCAAACCGTAATTCGTCTACTTCCCGAATGTTTCTTCCGTTGTATTTTTGCAGCGTTGAATATATCAGGAAATATTTCTGATACCTGATAATCAAGAATAATTTTGAATCAATATATTTTAGATTTTCAACGGCTTGATATAACCGTTTGAGGAATAAACATTTAACCGAGTATTTGAGAAGTAACAGTAACGAGTTGGCAACCGTGCGATTTTCAGCGTTTTGCGGTGCTATGCTGTCAAATAACTCTTTTCAATCACAAAGGTATAATATTTATATGAAACGACAATATCGTTATTGGAATTTCATTGTTCCAACACACTAAAAATTTCATTCAATTTCGGATATATTTCAATTACATTTGGCTCACCACGTTGATTCATCATTTCCACTCGCTGCATTATTTTGTTTTTGATGATATGATAACCATTCGGGGCAATAAGCATTGATGCTTTCAAATAGATAAACACCCAATCAGAACCGACATTGGGCAACATCGTTATATCATTATCCAACAGTGGCTTTACATCGTAATTATAGAAACTCTCCACCGTTGCATAACGGGTAAAAGTGTGTTTTGCATTCTCTTCTATCGCTCTTTTCAAAATGGCGAAACGGTCATCGTACAAGCTGCCATCTTTTGGGAAATAGAAATAATTTTCAGTATTCAACATACCGCCATCGAAACAGACAGAGCATCTGCTACGTTGGTCTTTTAGTGGTTTGAAAGAGAGAGGTTCAAACCACTTATGAAGAATATCGAAACGCCTGTAATATGTAGGGTATAATCGCAGTGCCTGTTGGCCTGTTTCTGTATCCCAACTTCTCGTATATCCCTCTATTTCGATAGATTCCCAACCATCGGGAGTTTTTCTCATAAAGCCCTGTGACTTTAATTTGAACTCGGACATATATTCGCTCGAAGCTATTAATTGCTGCAATATCTCTTTTTTCATGTTTTTTTTACTCCAATTGAAATCCTAATATTCTGCTTGTATGATTTTGCCATTCCAGCATTTGAGAGCGGATTTCAGTCCAATTCCCATCTGTTATCAGTTTTCGTATTTTTTTTGCACGATTAACTTCTGTTTCAAATCATTCCGGGGATTCGTGTTGATTAAAAGCTATTATTTTGTTCAAATACTTAAGAGCTTCCGGTTTCTTCTGTATGGCAAGGTAGGAATAAGCGAAAAACTTCGGTTTACTACATCCCTGCCCCCAATACGGCAACCAACCTTTTAGAGTACGTTTAATGATGGTTTCAATATCGCTTATATCACTAAGATGTATGTCAAAAGCATTTTTGGCAGCAACGAGAGCCTCTTGCTCATTTTCTATTTTCCATTCACCGAAACGATTTCCCAAACTCAAACAAACAAAGTCCGAAGGAATATACATCGGTTGGATGAAATAATTAAGACAAAAGCCTTCCGGAACAAATCGGACCGTATCAACATCTATTCCCAATATCACACAAAATTCATTCTGCGTGATAACCTTATAGGCTATATGTGGTGTTTCAAAGATAGTATTTGAGCTATTTTCGAAGCTATTTTTACTCTTCCTACTTTCATTCTGCTTAACCTCTATTCTTTAGTTTATATTGCGTGACAGTATCATATCAACAACATCCTTAAGCTCATTCTTATGTTGCTCTTTTGCATCAAACATATTGTTGAACATGATTGAATCTGTAACATAATCGTATACGAAAACTCCTAACCAACCATTTTCCCAAAAATCAAAATTCCCTCCCAATTTTAATGTATCGAATACAACTTGTTCAAGATTACCCAAATCCCCTCCAGCATAAGTACGATATTCAAGATTGAATGACTCCAGAAGCGGAGCCAATTCTTCTTTGAAAAAGTCAATATCGGTCTGTTTCATGACTACTCTGTTTTTGTATATTTCGTATATTTTGTCTAATAGTCCAATGTTCGTTCTTCGTTGCTTCATTTTACACCACAGCATGAACAGATTTCGTAAGTCGGCGACTTGCTGTCCTCTCCCCAAGGTGCAAAATTCAACGGCAGTCCACAAACGAAACAATGGTATCTATCATTTTGATTCATAATTCATAAAATTGTAAATCAGCCTTCTATTATCATCGTATTTCTTACTTGTTATACTCAAAAAGCCGAGTATGTCACGAGTACCTTTTTCATAAACCCATAAATTGGGGTATTCTACTTTTGCAGTAAAGCTTTTGTGGCTATATGTTATCAGAATGTGGTATTGTCTGTTGCTTTCTTTGTATTCTATACAAGTGATTTTACAATTTTGAGGCAGTAAAGATACGATAGCGTTTATAATTCGCTGTTGTTTGCAGTAATTTTCACACAGAAATATTCCTACCCCTAATAAAAATATGCAGACAAGCAACAGAAAACCGCTAAGCACGATATTCCACGACAGTGCATCATAGGTCAGAAAGCTCATTATTGTGAAAAACAGAAACACAAAGCAAGTCCAAAACGAAGCGAATTTAACCGCATCTTTCAACGCTGTCGCTAATGACGGGTAATACTTGCGTTTTTTGCTTCTCCAAAATTGTTTATCTTTCAATTTCATACTTCGTTTTATGGATGTTGTTACATTCCACTCTTAGTTGTGCAAATCACTCAGATATAACAATAGCATAACAAATGAAATGAAAACAAGAACAAAGGCAAAGCCTTTCAGTAGTCCTTTCAATTCATCTTTATCATCTTGTTCAATTCGCCCAAATAATTTCCTGCCGGAATAAAAGTTTATTGCAGCCGAAAGTGCTTTGCCGTCATAGGAATACTCATTGAGTAGAATGCAAGTGTGTTCATTGTTCTTTAATACAATTTCCAAAAAGGATTTAGGTTCCCACTGTGTAGTTGGAAAACTCTTGTAATAGCACCTTTTTATCTGCTTCCAATGGATTGTTCCGTTCTCTTCCGTTGTTACCCCTTCATTATCTATCCGCATAATCTTATCTTTTCTTTTCAATTTGTTTATGCCAACAAAACAAAAGATTATAGACAGAACTACACCGAACATACCAATTTCTCTTGAAGTCAAGCCTACGATAAAACACATAAAAGCCGCAAAGAAAAACCAATACGGAGTTTTTTTACTTCTGTGCAACAAATAAGGATGCGATAAATCGAATGATATTTTTTTCATAAGCAGTACAATTTTAATCTCCCCATATCTGTTTGCCGTTACACATCACACCACGGCATATTTCCATACCCCATAGCCCCTTGCCCATATCTAATATGCACGTGTCGCCTATGTGCATCAATTCTTCATTTACTTTGTAGCTCACTTTAAAAGTTTCGTTATTTTCAAAGCGAAAGCGTGCAGAATTGAAATCCCTACGCCCTTTTCTTATATGTATTTCTTCTATCACAGCCTTACGCTTTTCCATATATCTGGGACAGTGGTAGTTTGGGATATATGTCAGTATAACTAACGCAAAAAATGCAGTAGCGAATCCGTTTGCATATTTATTCTTCATAATAGGCAATAATCCAACTACTAATGCAGCGATAATGATGTACAAAAACAACTTGCCATCTTCAGTACGAAGGGACAAAGATGCGCTATAACAAAAAATCAGTAACAGGATGATTGTTGGCAGACACCCGGACGTACACGAATGGAAACTCGCCGCGACTTCCTGTACCTTATTGCAAATGCGTTTCAGTAGATCGACTTTTTCTTCCGTAACAAGAAAAGTGTATGAGCTGCGAACCCGTGTATGGTTTGCTTCGTGGCAAGGGATGTATTGCCCATTCTTTCCGGTCGGCTTGAAATGATAAGGCTCTGCTTCCGCATCATCTTCATATGAGTTACCTTTGGAATCCACGGCTGTGAAGTCCGATTTACCGGTATCACTTACACAAATCATACATCGGGCTGGCAGTCCGCTTTCCTTCTGTTCTACATTCAGGTACGCCCTTACATCTTGTTCCTCGTCTGACAATAAATCAAGTTTGAAAAGTAGTTCACAGAACAAGTCAAAAGGGATGGCTTTCGGGAATACAAGAACATGGTCATCGTTTTCCAAAGACCGCAACTGAATGGCGAACTTGATTCCTTTTCCGCTCTCGTTGTTGCAGAATTTGTTTACGATAGATTTAATCTCTCGTAAATCAGTACTCGGTATGTGAATAACTGCTTGGTATTTCATTGTGCACCTCCTTTCTGCTCTATCATATTCCCTTCCCAATCGGTAAGGTTGCATGTATGAAATGTATGCCATTTTTTTACTATGGCATTTATATTTTCCATGTCATGTTGAAGTAATGAACGTAAACACTGTATCTGTTTTTCCAAGCCTCGTTTTGTCCAAAATCGTCTGATACGATAGCTCTTATAGGTTCGTGGGTTGAACAGCGGAATACCTTCATACATTCCAATATCTATGCGTTCGTCTGTGTTACTATTCGGTGGCAGTCTGAATTTCATTCCGCTTAAACAGTCAAGGTCGGACAATGATTCTGGCATTGGATTCAGGGCAAATATATTCAGACGGATTTTAATCCATTTGTCACCATTGCATATAATGCTACTGATACATTCCAAATGGTTCCCATTTAGGCGACATAAATCATATCCATAGAAAAAGGAGTGCCAGCCCCAGTTTGCATCCTCAAATGGAGAACGACGAAAACCATGTTTATCAAGTATGGGGAGGCAAACTTCCTCAAAAATATTTTTCCGTATCCGGCATAACTCTTTGTCGGAAACATGGTAGAATATTCTTAATTTCATCGCTTGCCTCCTTTCTTCCACATCCAAACAAACAGCACAACGACCAATGTCACGTTCATCCACATGGCAACCGACAAGCTGTTAATTCTAAGATGAGCGCGTTCTATAACGCAGTCGTCAATATCATATATTCCATAAGGAGTGAATATGTATTTCAAATCCAATTCCGCATTGACCCATATCAGCAATTCATAGCCGACCAATATTGCCAATATGATTACTCCTACTATTTTCTGCCAGCGTTTCATAAATTTCTTCATTTAAAGCGCGTAATAACCAAGACTACTATCTTGATTGTCATACTGCAAAATTACAAAAAGTACCGTTCATCAGTTATTTATGAACGATACTTTTACTGTTTTTCAACATGATACAAAAGTTATAGCTTCATTCCTCCTCTTTTTTGTTGGGGTGGTATAGGGCGATGAATACTCTGCCGCAGTTTCTCAAACTGTTCCTTAAACCACTCCCCGATAGGTCGCAAGTCAATCGTAAGAATAAACTTACCTTCTTTATCTGAGAAAACTTTGGCTTTGACATCTTTTGCCATGAATTTCTGTTTATGTTCTTCCGAATACAACTCACCGCTATATTCAATAGGCTTGCCTGTCAGCAAAGTAGCTGTCTGCTCTTTGTTGAAGCCAACAGCAAGGCACAGACTTTCAAGGCTAATCATATCCTTGATTTGCGGAAACCATTTCAAAGTCTTGTTCAACAATACCGTGAGTTTTGAAATCTCACGTTTGAGATTCGTTTCCGTCTGCGCCAATTCATTGATATGCTTCTGTTGTATCTCCAATAATTGATGGCTGTGGTCGGTCTGCATGGTCTGTATCCTGTCTTGCAGGGCTTCAATGGTTTCCTCGTGGGTGACAACCTCCCTATGCAGGGCAGTGTTCTCCCTCTCCAGCGTCTTGACCTTGTTACTGCCGAAAAGAGAACCGACACTTTCGGCTATGTTGGTCGCTGCGGTAGTGGCTGCGCCTTTCAGTTTCTCGGTCTGTACCTCTTTCTTGGCTTGGCGGAGTTCTTCTTTTGCCGCTTCTTTCCTCTCCTGCAAATCCACCACTTCCGCTTTGAGGCTGTCTGCGAGCTTCTTCGTCTCGTTGTAATACTGCTGCGTGGACTTGTGCCGTGCCGTTGAGCCGTCTATGCCACGCTGCAATCCGTACTTTGCCATCGCAATGGCATAGGTGTCTTGGTAGGACTTCAATTTCAGCCGTGTCATAATATCATCGGCACACAGCCTTACGGTGTCGGTCGGCTTCTTGCGGTAGCGTTTCTTCGCCTGTTCTTCCCGTTTTCTTCGCTTGCGCTCTCCCTTGACGATTGGGACAAGCGTGATGTGTATATGTGGCGTTTCCTCGTCCCTATGAAGATGAGCTGCCACGATGTTCTCCTTGCCGAACAGATCGGCAAAGTATTTCATGTTGTCGGCACACCATTCGTCCAATCTTCCCTCTTTTTCGATTCGCTCCATATCAAGAAAGAGTTTACAGACCGCTATGACATAAGCGAGTTGTTGCGGGATAACCGTTTGACAGCGCCGCAAATAGCGGATGATATAAAGAGGGTAAGATAAGAAAAAGCGGAGATAAGCTTTGGCAAAATAAACTCCCGGTTTAATGGGGATAAATTAAGAGTTTAATAGCAATAAACAGGCAGTTTATTGCTATTAAACTCTTAATTTGTTTTGGGTAAACGATAGTAAACTATACGTGTCTCGATTGTCGGTCTTCAGGTTACTTGATACCCAGCTTCTTGGCAATGTCTTTGGGCAGTGCATCCTTATGAACGATGATGTTCATCGTTTTGTAGCGCACGAACGCTTTGGAAGCATACCACAAACCTTTGTATGTGCCGGCTTGTCCCCAAGAATTCTTTACCATATAATATTCGTTGCCCTCTTGATCTTTGGCGATACCGTAAATCAGCATACCGTGGTCATCGGTCGTTTCCCAGTTGTCGTATGCCAACTGACGTTCTTCCTGTGTGCACCATTTTTGCGGTTGCGGCTTGCTGTTCAGTTTCTTTTCCTCGGGTTTCATCTTCAGCCAGTGCGCCATGTCGGAACCGCTTAACTCTTGAACTTTTTCAGCATCAGGCATAACGGCCACACCGTCGCGTGTGAAACCCTGTTCGCTTACGTCGCTGCCCCAAGCGATGGTGTAACCCTTGTTGATGGCATTGTCGAATACTTGCATCAGCTCGTCGATAGGCAGGTTGTAGGAAGAAGCCCAGCGCCAGTTGTCTTGGATTTCCAGAACGAACGGCTGGTAGAACGGGTGGTGAGTATAGGAAGTGAGTGAGATGTAATCATCAGCATTCAAGCCCGTGGATTCGTAAAAGGACTTCGGGGTATACTCCTTGCCTTTGTAGGTGAACTTTTCGGGACGTTCGCCCAAATAGATGTCGTGTATGGAAGCGATGGCTTTCTTCCAAAGCAGGTTGTTGTCTTTGTCGGCCTGCAATTTGCGGTGATTTCCTTTGGCGATGGCTGCCACTACGGCATCGGATACGGCTGTCAGCTCGTTATGATTGCTCAGCGTATCGCCGTACATCACTCCCGGACGCATTTCTTCTTCGGGCACCAGGCCGAATGTTTTCATACCGTATATCACATCGTAGAACGAACCGCCTTGCGAGAAAGATATATCGCCGTGTGTGCGTACTGCTTTGTCGGCACGGTCTAAGTAAGTGTTGTGCACGATAAACATTTCTGACAGGTCGTACTCGCCCTTGCCCATACGGAGCAACTCGGATTCGATGAACGCCAGTCCGGAATAGCACCAGCATGTGCCGGCACGGTTCTGGTTCTTGATGGATGTAATCGGGTTTTCTTTTACGGTAGTAAAGACGAATCCCTCTTCTTTCGGGGTGTCCTGTGCCATTGTATTCAGACTGAACAGTCCTAAGGCAGCGATCAGTATAGACTTTTTCATCATGATTAAATTGTTATTAATTTATAGTTGTAGCCGCAAATATAGGTAGAATATCGTAAACAAAAGCTATCTTTGGCACGTTAATTCTGACACTTATGGAGAAAATAGTACGTATGGACAATCAAAGCGGCCTGGTTCTTGAGGGTGGCGGCATGCGCGGCGTCTTTACTTGCGGCGTGTTGGATAATTTTATGGACCGGGGTATCCGCTTTCCTTATACGATTGGCGTCAGTGCAGGCGCATGTAATGGACTGTCGTATATGTCGGGGCAGCGGGGACGTGCCAAGTATAGCAATATAGACCTGTTGGAGAAATATAATTATATCGGACTGAAGTATCTGCTGAAAAAGCGCAATATCATGGATTTCGACTTGCTGTTCAGGGAGTTTCCCGAACATATCCTGCCGTACGATTATGATGCGTATTTCCGTCGCCCGGAACGTTTTGTCATGGTAACGACCAACTGCCTGACGGGGGAAGCCAATTACTTTGAGGAAAAACGGAATAAGGAACGGGTCATTGATATTGTCCGCGCTTCGAGCAGCCTGCCTTTTGTTTGCCCCATTACCTATGTGGACAATATCCCGATGCTGGATGGCGGCATTGTGGACAGTATTCCTTTGATGCGCGCCCGCCGGGACGGTTACGACCGCAATGTAGTGGTGCTGACACGTAACCGGGGCTACCGTAAGGATATTCAAGGGACTAAAGTTCCGCCTTTTATTTATAAGAAATATCCTCATTTGCGTGAGGCAATCAATCGGCGCAGCAGTGTCTACAATGAGCAGCTGGAATTGGTGGAACGGCTGGAAGATGCGGGGGAGATTACCGTTATACGCCCGCAAAAGCCAATAGTGGTAGACCGCATCGAAAGAGATATAAACAAACTGACTGCTCTTTATGAAGAGGGATATGCGTGTGCGGCAGCTTTCCGGTTTGAGTAAGCTGTTAACTAAGGTATAAATTTGCCGGATAAGAATCATAATAAGGAAAATAATTTGTATCTTTGCGCCCACATAACTTCTGCAAGTTATAAATATCCGGGGTTGACTGGATTTGACAGCGGGCAGAAATGGTAAGTAAGCATGCAGTGCGTC
>ERZ779889.3552-NODE-3552-length-11263-cov-3.111438_pt1 | contig 11263 bp, 10 predicted proteins | sample MGYA00511030_ERZ779889 | MGnify/ENA primary metagenome ERZ779889 (study PRJEB29588, sample SAMEA2160616) | human gut metagenome | biome: human gut; feature: human-associated habitat; material: faeces | place: Denmark | collected 2008/2010 ...
GCCGTTCATTCTCGCGTCGGAGCCGGCGGCGGCGTAGGCGCGGGCGCGGTCGACGAGAGAGCTGGACTCCTCGGCGATGGTGCGGCCGACCTCGGCGCCCCACGGGTTCTTGAGTCCCTCCTCGGCGATGGCGCTGTTGCACTTGATCTGATTTTCAAGCACCTCGCGCACGTCGTCAAGGTTGACCTCATTCGCGAAATCATAGATATCGCGGACGTTCAGCAGGCTCTTGTCGGCAGCCTTCCTGCTTCGCCTGAGCTGCGTCATAGATGACCTCGCCGTTTTTCTCGATGCGGGTGATGTTGCTGTGGTAGTCCTTTATCTCGACGAGGGCGGTCTGGTCGCCCTCGTTCGCCTCGATGCGGATATAGAGATTCGCCACACCCTCGACCAGCTCGCAGTCACAGCAGTGATCCGCGACCATCTTGTGCATGAGGGCGATGTCCTCGTCGCTCACGGAGTGGAGCACGTCCAGAACTCTGGAAGCGTCGCCCCCGATGATGCCGAGCAGAGCGGCGGTGTCAATGCCGCGCGCGCCGCCCGAATTCGGGACGGTGACAGCCATGACGTTTTTCACGATGTTCCCGCTGCAATATACCGTACAGTGCTCAGGTATGTCACCGAGCACCTCGCGAAGTTTCGCGCCGGCATACGCGATGGCAATGGGCTCGGTACAGCCTGTCGCCATTGTGAGTTCATCATGGAGCAGCTTAACATAATTGTCATATACTTTCTTATCCATTATGATACTCCTTCTGTCTGTGTGTATCTTTCGGCGTAGTGGGTTATGTTTCGATTACTTGTTGTTCAGGAAGTCGTAAGCGAACTGGGCGGTGAGAGCGGAGCCGCGCCAGAGGACGGATTCGTCGACGGTGTACTTCTCGTTGTGGTTGGTGTAGATAAGTCCCTTTTCGACGTTTCTGGAGCCGATGAAGGCGAAGAACGCGGGGATCTTCTCCATGAAGAGCGCGAAGTCCTCGCTGCCCATGAGAGGCGGCATCTCGTTGTTGACACCCTCGGGTCCGAAGAGCTTGAGAGCGGCGTTCTGCGCGATCTCGTTGAGCTCGTGATCCTCGTTGATGACTGCGGGGAGCATCGGGCTGAACTCCAGCTCGGCGGTGCAGTCGTGTGCCTCGGCGGTGCTCTTGATGATCTTGTTGAGGTCGGCCTCAAGGTCGTGTCTCAGCTCGCGGGAGTAGGTGCGGATGGTGCCGACGAGCTCGACATCGGGGCAGATGATGTTGTACATGCTGCCGCCGTGGAACTTGCCGACGGTGACGACGAGAGGATTGACCGGGTTATTCTTGCGGCTGACGTAGGTCTGGAGTGCCATGACTATTGCGGAAGCGGCGACGATGGCGTCGTGACCGTCCTGAGGCGCGGAGCCGTGGGACTGGAGACCCTTGACGCGGATGGTGAAGTTATCGCAGGAGGCCATGCGGTTGCCGGCAGCAACGCAGACATAGGGAGCGTCCAGAGTTCCCCAGATGTGCTGGCCGAAGATGGCGTCAACCCCGTCGAGGATGTTGTGGTCGACATAGTACTTTGCGCCGCAGGCCATTTCCTCACCGGACTGGAGCAGGAACTTGACCTTGCCCTTGAGCTCGTCCTTCTTCTCAAGCAGGATGTGAGCCGCGCCGAGCAGCATGGCCATGTGGTTATCGTGGCCGCAGGCGTGCATGACGCCCTCGTTCTGGGAAGCGAACTCAAGTCCGGTGCCCTCCTTGACAGGCAGAGCGTCGATATCGGCACGCAGCATAACGGTGCGGCCGGGCTTGCCGGTGTCGAGAGTGGCGATCAGGCCGGGGTAGTCGGGGAAGGTCTGGATCTCCATACCCATCTTCTCAAACTCCGCGACGAGAGCCTTGGTGGTGTCCCACTCCTTGAAGCTGAGCTCGGGATGCGCGTGGAAGTATCTCCTGCGCTCAATGATATAGGGTTCGTACTTTTGTGCCAGAGCTTTAATGTCCATAAAAGCCCCTCCTTCTTTATAATATATTTTTTTAATCAAAATTGGGACGGCACAACGATCTGTTATGCCGCCCCGTAAGATCACTTATTAAGAAAGTCCGCAGCTACCTGACAGTACAGACAAGCGCCGTTGAGCAGAGCATCCTCGTCGACCTTAAACTTCGGGCTATGGTGAGCCTGGAAGGTATCCTTTGCTTCGCAGCCGCAGCCGACGAGCGCAATAGCCCCCATCTGGTCGGGAGCAGCATCGATGAAGAAGCAGAAGTCCTCGCCGCCGGTGGTCGGGTCGAAGTCTATCTTGTAGCTGTCATCGTCGCCGTAGATCTTCTTGCAGGCACCGTCAATGATATCAGCCATGTAAGGATGGTTGACAGTGGGCGTAGTGAGGGTGGTGTACTTGGTCTTGTAGGTGCATCTGTATGCTTCGCAGATGCCCTTTACGATACGCTCGATGCGCTCGGGGAACTCGGCAAAGACCTGCCTGTCGAAGCAGCGGGTAGTACCGGCGAGGTAGCCGCTGTCGGCAATGACATTCCAGCGGGTGCCGACGTCCATGCGGCCGACCGTGCAGACGGCGGCGTCAATGGGCCTGTACTCGCGGGAGACGATGGTCTGGAGGGAGTTCACGATAGCGGCGCAGCAGGTGACTGCGTCATGGCAGTTGTGGGGCTCTGCACCGTGGCCGCCCTTGCCCTGCACCCAAATCTCGAACTGGCCTGCGGAGGCCATTCTCGGGCCAGCCGCAAAAGCGACCTTGCCGATGGGGACCTGAGTCCAGATATGCTGGCCGTAGACAGCGTCAACACCTTCCATTGCGCCGTTTTCAATCATGGAGGGAGCGCCCTGAGCGGTCTCCTCAGCGGGCTGGAACGCGAGCTTGACGGTGCCGCACAGCTCGTCCTTGACATCGTTGAGGATGTGAGCGGCGGTGAGCATCATAGCAGTATGGGTATCGTGGCCGCAGGCGTGCATAACGCCGTCGACAGTGGACTTATAGGGCAGGTCATTCTCCTCGGGGACGGGAAGAGCGTCCATGTCGCCGCGGATGAGGATGGTCTTGCCGGGCTTGCCGCCCTTTATGGTGGCCAATACGCCGGTCTCAAGACCGCACTGTACGTAAGGCACACCTATCTTATCAAGTTCGGACTGGACGAACTTGCTGGTTTCATATTCCTTGGTGCTGAGTTCGGGGTGCATGTGGAGATATCTGCGGGTCTCGATGATGTAGTCGCTGTACTTCTGAGCAGTTTCCTTGATGTTCATAATATGCCCTTCCTTTTCCGCCGCGTGCGCGGCGTCATTGCAGATGAATAAATACTGCTTAAGCTGCGCCGCATATCTGCATACGCGGCGCAGCCGTTAAACTAAGTAGAATACCGAATCAAAACAGGTTGGTGAACAGGCCTGCGATGATAACGGAGGTGATAGTGACGGTGGTGAAGCCGCCGACAATCATGCTGGGATACATTTCGCCCATGAGGTAATCGAACTCTTCCTTGGTCTCGCCCAGAGCCTTGCAGGTGTTCTCGGTGATGATGGCATTGGGGGGGAAGCCGTAGAGAGCGGTCAGACCGTTTGCCAGAGCGAGGCAGAAGTCGATCTTGAGCAGCTTTGCAGCGATAAACTCAAAGATAGCCATGCCGATAACGCCGACAACGATGAGGAGGAGCATCGGGCCGATAACGGAACCGAGCATTGCGGGGGTAGCGGTCTTCAGGCCGTCGAAAACGTACATCATCAGAGCGAACATAACGATGCCGTAGGAGTTGGCCTTATTGAGGGAGTTGACATCCAGGAAGCCGATGGTGGTGCCCAGAACACCGAGAACCAGAGCCCAGACAGCGCCGGAGATCTTGCCGATGCCGGGGAATGCGATGGTGCCGAGCATGGTTGCGAGCCAAGCAACGATACCGAGCTTGAGGAAGATCATAACAGGGCCGTTCCACTTCTCAGGCAGCTCGGGGATGAGCTTCTTCTTTGCCTTGTTTGCGGTACCGGCTTCGAGCTCGTTTGCCTTCTCGACTGCGTTGACCTCAGCTGCATCGCTGGTCTTAACCTCGCCGGAGCGGAACTTCTTGAGGAGCTTCTTGCCTTCGAGCTGGAGGCAGAGAGCGGTGAGGGGGTAGCCTGCAAAGCCCTGCACGCAGTACATCGCTATTGCAAAGAGAGCTGCGGCCTCGAGACCCTTCTCGGCTGCGGCAGTCTGCATGGTGACAGCTGCGACGATGCCGCCGGTGAGAGGAGGCAGGCCGGCAACGACGAATTCCCTACCAATGATGGGAATGCAGACGAGCCAGCAGGCGAGGCACATACCCGCCAGACCAGCAAGGCAGACGACGATGGTCTTCCACTGTTCACCCAGCTGCTTGAGGCTGATGATGGTGCCCATGTGGGTGATGAGGAGATAGATGCCGATGGTGCTGCCGAATGGGATCAGCTTGGAGTCGGAAATAAGCTCCGCAGGCAGAACTGTCCAATAACCAATCAGCAGAACGATCGCCGTGACAAACACGGAGGGGACCCATGCCTTGGTCAGGATGGACACTGCATCGCCTATCAGGTAGGCTACGGCGCACAGAACGAACGCCAGTGCAAAGTTGTACATATATTGTTCCTCCTTTTTTCTCTTTATTTATTCTACGGCACGGCGGATACGCCGCAGCGCATGAATAAATATGCTGGTATTATAGCAACTGCCAGCGGCAATGTCAATGACTTCAGCAATTTAAAGTGCAAATTTTTCACCAGCATTTGTAATGAAAAAAGCTAATGACTGTCTCACATTTTTGTAATGTAAACCGGTTTCTCGATTTGGTATGCATATTATTAGGATCATCCCGGAGTTTATTCGTTTTGAGCGTTGACAGATGTGGGACTTTTGTATAATTATTTACTTTTTAACGTGTCAAACTATAATAAAAATACCGTCTGCCTACAGCAGACGGTATTTTTATTAGACAGCAATAAATTACTTGATCTCGACGGTTGCGCCGACAGCTTCGAGCTGAGCCTTGAGAGCCTCTGCGTCTTCCTTGGAAATGCCTTCCTTGACCTTTGCGGGGACGGCTTCGACCATTGCCTTTGCCTCTGCGAGGCCGAGACCGGTGATACCACGAATCTCCTTGATGACCTTGATCTTCTCTGCGCCGAAAGCGGTCATGACAACGTCAAACTCGGTCTTCTCTTCGACAGCGGGGCCAGCAGCAACTGCGGGGCCGGCAGCGACGGCAGCGGCAGAAACACCGAAGGTGTCCTCCAGAGCATGTACGAGCTCGCTGAGCTCAAGAACGGTAAGGCCTTTGATCTCTTCGATCATGGCAGCGATTTTTTCACTCATTATAATTTCCTCCATTAATTATTTGTGCAGGCTGATTATTCAGCTGCGGCTTCAGCAGCGCCGGACTCAAGAGAGCCGCCCTTCTGCTCGAGAATCTGACCGAGACAAACGGCCAGGCCGGTGATGGGTGCGATCATGGTGCCCAGAACCTTGGAATACAGAGCATCCTTAGAGGGCAGAGAAGACATTTCGGCTATCTCAGCGTCGGTAAGGATCTTGCCCTCCATGAAGGCAGCCTTGACGTTGAAACGGTCGCCCAGCTTCTTGCTGTAATCATTGATGATACGGAAAGGAGCGATGGGGTCATTCTCAGCGGTGGCCAGAGAAGTGGTGCCGTTGAGGACGTGGTCGAGACCGCTCATCCCCAGCTTGTCCAGAGCCTTTCTGGTCAGGGTGTTCTTGACAACAGTATAGTTGACCTCGTCCTTGCGCAGCTCGGTACGGAGAGCGGTGTCCTCAGAAACGGTGATTCCCTTGTAATCGACCAGGATACCTGCGCTTGCGCCCTTGATGCGTTCAGCCAGAGCCTCGACTATTGCCTGCTTTTCGCTAAGAACCTTTGCATTTGGCATATTGTGTTTCACCTCCACGCGAATGATAACACGCCCAAAAAGAAAACCCCTGCGTCAAGACGCAAGGGCACAAAAACAATCACGGTAAACCTTGATATTGTTAATGTCCTCGGCAGGATTTACGGGCATGACCCACCTGCTGTCTTTGGAGCGCCATAACAATATAACAGAGCTTCACGCAAAAGTCAAGTATTTTCAATGCTTTTCACTTTAATTTTTTCAAGCTACGCAGTGATGTTCTTCTTTATGCGGCTTATCGCGTTTTTCTCAAGGCGCGATACCTGCGCCTGCGATATGCCGACCTCCTTTGCGACCTCCATCTGCGTGCGCCCGTCATAGAAGCGCAGGGCGAGGATGTGCTTTTCCCGGCTGTCGAGCCGCTTGACGGCCTCCTGAAGCGCGATCTGCTCAAGCCACTGCTCGTCGGTGTTGCGGGTGTCGCCGATCTGATCCATCACGCAGGCGCTCTCACCGCCGTCGCTGTACACCGGGTCATAGAGGGAGACGGGGTCGCTTATCGCCTCCATCGCAAACACGACCTCCTGCCGCGGTATGCCGAGTTCCTTGGCAATAGCCTCGATGCTCGGTTCACGCCCGTCGGCGGCGGTCAGGCGCTCCTTGGCCTGAAGCACCTTATAGGCCGTGTCGCGCATTGAGCGCGACACGCGGATTGCGCTGTGGTCGCGCAGGAAACGCCGCAGCTCCCCGGCGATCATCGGCACGCCGTAGGTCGAAAACTGCACGTTCTGGCTCAGGTCGAAGCAGTCCACGGCCTTGATGAGCCCGATGCAGCCGACCTGAAACAGATCGTCCATGCTCTCGCCGCGCCCGGCAAACTTCTGGATTACCGACAGAACCAGCCTCAGGTTCCCTGAGATCAGCTCCTCACGCGCGGTCTTGTCGCCGCCGTGGGCGCGCTCCAGCAGCGCGCGGGTCTCGGCGGATCTCAGCACAGGGAGCCTTGCCGTGTTGACTCCGCATATCTCTACCTTGCCCTGTATAACCGTCACTCCTTTTTTATCCGAAGGACGCATATGCGCCCGTCCAAGAGTGTGGTTATTATTTCCCGTCTTGGGAAATTTGATACGCGGCTTGTGCTGCGCGCCGCCGTGTGGTATTCTAATGCCCGTATGTCCTTGGCAGCTGATGGCAAGAAAGGTGGTATTATAATAATGAAGATAACTACACGTAAGCTCGCCGTTTCGGCGATACTGCTCGCGGCGGATGTGCTGCTGACGCGGGTATTCGCGTTCAACACCCCGCTTATGAAAATCGGACTCGGCTTTGCCGCGATAGCGCTGTGCGCGATGCTCTACGGCCCCGCTTGGGCGGCGCTCGTCTCCGCGCTGGGCGACCTCATCGGCTCGCTCGCGTTCCCGACCGGCGCGTATTTCCCCGGCTTCACGCTGACCGCTGCGGTCACGGGGCTGATATTCGGCCTGTGCCTGTATAAGCGCTCCCGCTCGTGGCTCCCCGCTGTTCTCGCGGCGGCGCTCAACTGCCTGATAGTCTCCTTCCTCGCAAACTCCGCGATGATTTCCTTCATCACCGGCAACTCCTACGCCGCGATGCTCGCAACGCGCGCGGTGCAGCTGGCGGTCATGCTGCCGGTACAGGCGGCGGTGCTGCTCCTGCTCACGCGCTCGAAGTTCATCGCAAAGCAGGTCGCGGAATACGGGATGTGACGGCGGCTTTTCTGCTTGACAAAGCGTTTACTTGACAAGATGCTTTTCCAACTTTATAATTTCTACATTATTTAATTTAAGTATATATAACTGCGCATAAGTGAGGATACGGCCATGCTCTTTAACTCCATACAATTCATGCTGTTTCTGCCGCTGGTGCTGCTGGTATATTATGTGCTGCCGGACAGGGTGAAATATATATGGCTGCTCATATGCAGCTGCTTTTTCTACATGTGCTGGAACGCGGCGTACATCACGCTTATCGCGGGGTCGATAATCGTGACCTATGCCTGCGGGCTCCGGCTTGACAGGCTGAACGCCGCACAGTTCACGGATGAAGAGCGCTCGAAAAAGAAAAAGGCCGTTGTGGCGCTGTGTCTGGTGATAAACCTCGGCATACTGTTCTTCTTCAAGTATTTCTACTTCATGCTGGATAACCTGAACCTTGTTCTCTCAGCGGTGAACATCCAGTTCAACCGGCCGAGCTTCGATATCCTGCTGCCGGTCGGCATCTCCTTTTACACCTTTCAGGCGCTGGGCTACACCATAGACGTTTACCGCGGGGAAATAAAGGCCGAGCGGAATCTGCTGCGCTATGCGCTGTTCGTCTCCTTCTTTCCGCAGCTCGTCGCCGGGCCTATCGAGCGGAGCAGGAACCTTCTCTCTCAGCTTGAGACGCCGAAGAAGTTCCGGTTTGAAAATATGCAGGAAGGGCTTTACCTGATGCTGTGGGGCTTCTTTATGAAGATAGTCATCGCGGACAGGATAGCCATTTTCGTCGACCAGATATACGGCCCGAACTATGCGGACTACGGCGGCCTTACAGTTATCGCGGCGACGGTGCTGTTTGCGGTGCAGATATACTGCGACTTCGGCGGCTATTCGGCCATCGCGATGGGCTCGGCAAAGATGCTGGGCGTCGAGCTGATGGAGAATTTCAACACGCCATATTTCTCACGCTCCGTGGCAGAGTTCTGGCGCAGGTGGCACATCTCGCTCTCCAGCTGGTTCAAGGATTATCTGTACATCCCCCTCGGCGGTAACAGAAAAGGAAAGCGCAGGAAGCACCTCAATATAATGATCACTTTTGCCGTCAGCGGCCTGTGGCACGGAGCAAACTGGGGCTTTGTGGTATGGGGCGCTCTGAACGGGCTTTATCAGGTCATCGGCGACTGGCTGCGTCCGCTGAGGAAAAAGCTTTCCGGCGCGCTGTGCCTGAAGGAGGACAGCTTCGGCTACAGGCTTGGCCAGATGCTGATAACATTTGCGCTGATCGACGTGTCATGGGTCTTTTTCAGGGCGCATGAGCTCCGCCCTGCGCTCTCGATGCTCCGGAGTATGCTGTACATAAGGCCGGAGGTGCTGCTGAACTGGGTAATATTCGCAGGCGCGCTGGACGAGCCGAATATCTTGATTCTCTTTGCCGCGCTCATTCTCCTCACCTTTGCCGATGTGCTGAAATACCGCGGCGTAAAGGTACGCGCCCGCATAATGGAGCAGGACTGGCTGTTCCAGGCGCTGGTCATATCGCTGTCCGCCGCGGCCATTCTGCTTTTCGGAGTATGGGGCGGCGCGTATAACGCGGCAAGCTTTATCTATTTCCAGTTCTAAGGGGGCGCATGGCATGAAGAAAAGATTTTCCCGCATAGCCGGAGTCATAGCGGCATGCGTTATTATCGCCCTGCTCCTGTCCTATCTGACAGTGCTGACGGTTTGGAAGGAAACCTATAAGGAAAAGGGCACCTTCGTGGATAAGGCCGGAGACTGCGATGTGCTCTTATTCGGCAACAGCAGGATAAGAGACTCTGTTTTCCCGATGGAACTGTGGAACGAGTTCGGCATCACCAGCTATAATCTCGGTTTTCCCGGCACCACGGTGCAGACCTACTACTGGGCGCTGGTGAACGCGCTGGACTATGCCGACCCCGAACTTGTAGTGGTGGACTGCTGCCTTCTGGCGCGGACGACGGAGGAATCTCTGTCTTTCATTCAGGCGGTCATGGCTGCTTTCCCGTTCTCCTTCAACAAGGTCAGGACGGCGCTGGATATTTTCCCGCTGGACGAGTACTCCTTTGACGATATGTTTGCCGTTATCTGGCCCTTTTCCAAATTCCATAACCGTTGGGCAGAACTGGAGCCGGACGATTTTCACAACGATAAGAGTGACGCGCTCGGCGCCTTCGAGTGTGTCGGCAGCGTAGTACCGGAGTTCGACAGCACTACGCCTGCGGATACCGACTATGCGAAGATAGAAAAAAGCATTGATAATATGCGGCGTATCGCGCAGCTATGCAGCGAGCGCGGCATAAAGCTTGTTTTCAGCTATACGCCGCACCCGGCCACGAATACGGAAAGGTGGCAGACCTCCGTCGCCGAGGAGACCGCGGCGGAGCTGGGCGTTGAGTTCATCAATTTCCTTGATACCGACATCGTTGATTATTACACGGATATGTATGATGCAAATTCGCACCTGAACATTTCCGGTGCAAGGAAGCTCACCCGCTATCTGGGCCGCCTGCTCTCCGAAGAATACGGGCTTGCGGATCACCGCGGGGAAGCCGGCTATTCCTCGTGGGATGCGGACTATCAGGAATATCTGAAGACGCGGGAGCAGCAGCTGGCGGATGAAACGGATCTGAGCAGAGCTCTGCTGATGCTCTCCTATGAGCGCTATTCAAGCCTTATTTACATCCCGGCCGGATCTGAGCTTTTCGGGAACGACCGGGTCACGAAGCTCATAGAGAACGCCGCCGGGACGGAGCTTCCCAAACTCAGGAAAGCCGCTGAGAGCGGCGAAGAGTACCTGCTCCTCACCGACCGCGCTGCGGCGGCAAGCTATGAAGCGTCGGGCAGCGGAATTTATGACGGCAGCGGTGGCATAAGACTTTCCGCCGACCTGTCGGAGTTATCCGTAGGGGCGCAGTCATATCCCCTGAGTGTCGTTGGCTTTCCCGGTGATGGAGATGTGAGGGTGTTCGTATTCACGCCGGAGCTGGAGCCCATTCCGGAGTGCTGCCACTCCTTCGGGCTCGGTGCGGACGGTGCCTTTGCCCGCACGGATTATTTTCAGAAGTAAAGTATCAGCCCCGGACAATTCGTCCGGGGCTGAGTTTTATTATATCTATTTACCGTTCTTCTCGGAAGTAGGCAAGGCCGAGGGAGGCGGGGGGCTGATTCTCGCGCTTGGAGCGCACGCTCGTGATGATGAGCACGATGATCGTGACGACATAGGGGATCATCTTGTACAGTTCCTTGACAGCGAGGTTCGTGCCGCTCGGCAGGAAGATGTGCAGGATATACAGTCCGCCGAAGAGGAAGGACGCGAGCACGCCGACGTTCGGCTTCCAGACCGTGAAGATGACGAGCGCGATGGCAAGCCAGCCGCGGTCGCCGAAAGCGTCGTTCGACCAGATGCCGCAGGCATAGTCCATGACGTAGTACAGGCCGCCGAGACCGGCGATCATGCTGCCGACGCAGGTGGCGATGTACTTATACTTGTTGACGTCGATGCCGGCGGCGTCGGCCGTCTGCGGGTTTTCGCCGACGGCGCGCAGGTGCAGACCCACGCGCGTGCGCTTGAGCACATAGGCCGCGATGAGCGCGATGGCCACGGCGAGGTAGGCCAGAAAGCCGTAGGACAGAAAGATCTTCCCGAACCAGCCGAGGCGCTCCACGCCCGGGATCGTCTTGGCAAAGTA
>ERZ779889.3554-NODE-3554-length-11257-cov-3.462685_pt1 | contig 11257 bp, 9 predicted proteins | sample MGYA00511030_ERZ779889 | MGnify/ENA primary metagenome ERZ779889 (study PRJEB29588, sample SAMEA2160616) | human gut metagenome | biome: human gut; feature: human-associated habitat; material: faeces | place: Denmark | collected 2008/2010 ...
AGCGCCTCCTCGACAGTCTTCACCTCATATCCCTCCATGGCCGCCTGCAGGGCGCATATCGGGTCTATCTCGGTCACGATTACCCGTGCGCCGTAGGAACGCATGCTCGCGGCACACCCCTTGCCCACATCGCCGTAACCGCACACGACGACCACCTTGCCGGCGATCATCACGTCCGTGGCGCGCTTGATGCCGTCGGCCAGCGACTCGCGGCATCCGTAGAGGTTGTCAAACTTGCTCTTCGTCACCGAGTCGTTCACGTTGAATGCCGGGAAAAGCAGCTTGCCTTCTTCCTTCATCTGGTAGAGGCGGTGCACACCGGTCGTGGTCTCTTCCGACACACCGCGCACTTCGGCTGCCACAGCCTGCCAGTATCCCGGACGTTCGGCCAGCACACGCTTCAGGATGGCGAAAAGTTCCACCTCGTCCTCGGCATGGCTCTCCACGTCGAGCACCGAAGCATCCTTTTCAGCCTCCACACCTTTGTGAATCATCAGTGTGGCGTCGCCACCGTCGTCGACAATCATGTTCGGGCCTTTCCCTCCGGGGAAATTCATCGCCTGGAGCGTACACCACCAGTAGTCGGCCAGCGTCTCGCCCTTCCAGGCAAACACCGGCACGCCCATCTCGGCAATGGCCGCCGCCGCATGGTCCTGGGTGGAATAGATGTTGCAGGAAGCCCAGCGCACCTCGGCTCCCAAGGCCACGAGGGTCTTTATCAAGACAGCCGTCTGGATGGTCATGTGCAAGGAGCCCATCACACGGGCACCCTTCAAAGGTTTCGTTTCACCATATTTCTCACGCAAAGCCATCAGACCCGGCATTTCTTTTTCCGCCATGTCGATTTCCTGACGGCCAAACTCCGCCAGGGAAATGTCTGCCACCTTGTAGGGCAGTGTTGAAAACAATTCGTTTGACATACTATATCTAGTTTATTGAAGTTTATCATTTTGCTCGCAAAGATACACAATCTACAGCGAGTTGGAAACAACGGGTCTGCATGCTTAGGGATTTTTTACGGCAAATCGCCCATTGACCAGAAACACACGGAAAGCGAAGGCATAACGGCTGGAGAAATTCCCTTCCGAATGTCTAAAAAACCAACCTCCCCGGCACGGAAATGAGCGGAAAGGAAGGTAGCCGACCACGGCCTCCTATCCGGCCGACCACGGAAAGGAGGCCGCCCGAGAGCGGAAAGGAGTCTGCGTATGGCTACTGTCAAAGGCACTCCAGAGAAGTTTCCAAAACCAACAGAATTGTAACAGAAGCGTCACGCCGGCGTAACGCCTAATCCCGTCCTTTGCGGCAAAATCTGAAACTCCTAAAACCAACAGACAATGAACAAAGAAACGATTGCCAAAACATTTGCTTTCAGCATCACACTCCTCGGCCTTTGCCTGGAAGCATCTGCCCAAAACTCCCTGATGGACTTCACGGGAAAAGTGACCGACATGGACGGACGGGGCATCGCCGGCGTGGTGGTGAACGACGGCGTGCACTTCACGCGCACCGACGGCCAAGGCGTGTGGAAACTTTCGTCGGACACCGTGGTGAGCAAATTTGTCGGCATATCCACTCCTCCGGCCTATAAACTGCCGCAACGCGAAGGACTGGCCGACGGCTTTTACGTGGCTGTGGGACAACTGGCAGCCAACGGCAACAAACATGATTTCGTGTTGGAGAAACGCACGGAAACGGACGACAGCTTCTACTACATCGCCATCTCAGACCCTCAAGTGCGCAACGCCGCCGAGATGAAACGATGGCGGCAAGAAACTGTGCCCGACATCCGGGAGACCATCGACTCGCTAAGACAAAGCCGAGAAGTGGTGGGCATGACGCTGGGCGACCTCGTGTTTGACAACATGGGACTCTATCCCGAATATAAGGAATCGGTGAAAAACACCGGGGCCACGTTTTTCCAGTGTATCGGCAACCACGACTTCGACCTGCGCTACCAAGACCTGCACAACATGGAAGCCGGCTCGCCCGTGTATGGAGAAATCGGCTACCACGGCTATTTCGGCCCGACCGACTACTCCTTCAACATCGGACGGGCACACATCGTGACAATGAAAAACATCAACTACGTAAGCAACAAGAAATATATCGAAGCACTCACGGGCGCACAGCTCGCCTGGCTCAAAAAAGACCTGAGCTACGTGCCCAAAGGCAGCCTGGTCATCCTCAACATGCACGCTGCCGCATGGAACAAGAACGGGAAAGATGGCAACATCCGCAACGCCGAGGCCCTGAAAGAGGTGCTGGAGGGCTACAACGTGCATGTGTTTTGCGGGCATACGCATTTTTTCCAGAACAACGAGGTGACGCCCACTCTTTACGAACACAACATCGGGGCAGCCTGCGGGGCATGGTGGGCCGGATGGGTCAACCAGTGTGGCGCACCCAACGGCTACCTCGTGGTCGACGTGCAAAGAGACAAGCTGAAATGGCGCTATAAAAGCACGCGCCGCGACTTTTCCTACCAGTTCCGCCTTTACGGCAAGGGGGAATTTAAGACACAAAGCAGTTTCGTCGTGGCCAACGTGTGGGACTGGGACAGCACCTGGCGCGTGGTGTGGTTCCAGGACGGAAAGCCAATGGGCGACATGGAACAATTTACCGACCGCGATGCCGAACGTGCTTCGCAAGTGAAAAAGCCCGCCAATGTGCCCCTGACGGGCCATCTCTTCCGCGCCATGCCTGCCGACGGAGCCAAAGAAATAAGAGTGGAGGCCACGAACCGCTTTGGAGAATCGTTCTCACAAACCATCAAACTGTGAAATCCTTTCTCCTCCCAAGAAAACGTAAAGGATGCTACTCTTCCATCTCTGCCACACGGACAATCATCTTGGACACGATGCCCGGCCCTTCATAGATGAAGGCAGAATATATCTGCACGAAGTCTGCTCCCATGCGAATCATGCGTTCAGCATCGGCCGGAGTCATCACACCCCCTGCACCAATGATGAGCAAGTCGGGGCCACCGTGCTTGCGCAGGTAGTCTACAGCGAAATAAGACTTCAGCCCCATGCCTTTCCCGCTCACACCACCGGCACCGATGGCTTTCAGTTCGGCTTCCGTGTAGCGGCGCAGTTGCGACCGGTCCATAGTCGGGCCGGTCGCAATCACGCCGTCCAACCCGTGACGGGCGATAACATCCAACACCGCATCCATGCCCTCCTGTGTGATGTCGCCCGGAAGTTTCAACAAAATGGGACGGCGTATCGGCATCGAAGCACGCTTCTCCACAAGAGCTGCCAGCACTTGCTCCATGAGCGGGCTGTCGAGAGAGCCCCAGTTGATAGTAAAGTAGTCGGCACGCGAATAGAACTCGACAAACAGATACAGAAAATCATCTACTGCCTGCTTTCCGGCAGATTGAGGATTTTTGTTGATGTTGACACCCAACGTGACACGCCCCACCTTGTGTGCCAGCCGTTCCTTGACCACTTTCAGGCCGGGGTTGTTGAACCCCGTGCGGGCTATGAGCGAGTCGTACTTTGGCAGGCGGAAAATGCGTGGACGGGGATTGCCTCCACATGCATCTGGTGTCACCGTGCCCACCTCTATGAAACCGAAACCATAGTCGGCCAATTCGTTGAACACTTCAGCCCCCTTATCCATACCGGCCGAAAGCCCGATACGGTTTTTACACACAATGCCCTTGCAGATGAGTTGTTCTTCTTCATACTGGTAACGGCTGCGCATGGCCGCGCGAAAGAAAGGGATATAGTTGGAAAACTTCAACAGGGAAAAAATGAAGCGGTGTGCCCGCTCCGGCTCCATGCGGAACAGAAAAGGACGGATAATGGATTTATACATATCTGAAAACAGCTTTGCTTTAAACACTTGCAAAGGTACGCGCAATCGGGCGAATATAAAAACGCCACAAACGGAAATGACAACGACTCAAGGCAACCGTTGCTTACAGTTTGCCTAACCGGCTGCGGATTCCGTCGTGATACATTCTCCAGAAACGGGGGATGTCGCTCCAACGATAGGCATTCACGAAGGGTGCACTGAGAAGCACAAGCATAATGTAGCCTGCCATGTTTTGGAAGGCACGTACGTAGCGCACAAAAAGATTTTTCCCGTAGCAGCGATTGAAATAAGCCGCGTTACGCACTTGATACAGATGTTTCCATTTTTTCTTCCGGGAACGTTCTTTCCAGTTGTCATTGGCAAAGAAAAGCTCTTTCTGCATGCGTGCATCGGGAACATAGACCACACGGAAACCAGCCAACACCGTGCGATAGGAATAATCGGTGTCGTCATAGAAAATGAAAAGGTCTTTGTTGGGAAAGCCTATGCGCTCCACGACTTCGCGCTTGATAAGAGGGCCTTCAAAGACCATACTTTGTATGTCTGTGGGAACCGTCACTTTAGGTGAGAGCTTTTTTTCCAACAAGGAAGCAAACGGATTGCTCAAATTGATACGCACACACTCGCTGACAAAAACTTTGCCAGCCTGTATACGTCGGGGACAAAGTATACCGACTCCAGGAGCATCACAGGCCAAGAGTTTCTCCAGACAGCCGTCTTCCGGAAAGACATCGTCGTCCATACACCATATCCAGTCGAACCCGCGCTCATAGGCTAAGCGTATGCCTGTATAAAACCCGCCGGACCCTCCGACATTTTCTTGATGGACTACGTGAAGGTCGGTTTGTTGACGAAGCCATTCGGTCGTCCCGTCGGTACTTCCGTTGTTAATTACTATAATTTCATCCACCTGTGAGATGACACGCAGACATCCCACTGTTTTTTGCAACAGCGCGAAACGGTTGAACGTAACAACGATGGCGGCTATCCTCATAAAGAATATGAAAATATTAGTTTTTTTGTTCGCTAAAAGCTTGTTCTTCAGCAGCAGAAATAATGCGTTCTACTTCATCGAAGTTCGGACGCAACACTTCCGTGTTGTCTTGTGCGGATGCTTCAGCAACATCTTCCGGGTCTTCCGTGTAAACAGGTAGCGGAGATTCGTCTACAATCACCGACGTGGTATCGGCTACTTCAATGGTCACGCAACGGGCTTTCTTGGCTGCAAAAACAGCATCCAGAAATTCAGAGTCTTTCTTCAGACGTGCAAGAGCTTGTTTTGCTGCAGCCTGCTGACTTTCTTTTTTAGAATAACCCATTCCGGAACCGCCGACAAACTCTTCAAGCAACACTTCCGATTGGAATACGGGACTACCCACTTCCTGTGTTTGCTCCACGACACGAAACTCAATCACGACTTTGTTTTTCTGTGACCATTCGATGAGTTTAGATTTGAAGTTGACTTCCTTGTAGGCCACCTTATCCAGATTTATCAACCGATGCAAAATACGCTCTTGCATGAAGCGCATGCAAGCATCGTAGCCTTGGTCCAGATATATAGCTCCTATCAATGCTTCAAAAGCATTGCCACACATGTAACTGTTATGATTGCTCGAATGAGTGGTGTATTTGATAAGCTTATCCAACCCTATCTCCACCGCCAATTTGTTCAGCGTTTCGCGCTGTACAATCTTCGAGCGAGTATTGGTGAGGAAACCTTCACGTTTCCCCTCAAAGTGCTTATAGACGATGTCGGCCACGATAGCATCGAGTATGGCATCGCCCAAGAATTCCAAACGCTCATTGTTGAGCTTGTATCCTTTAGCACTGCGCACAGTCGAAGACTTATGCAACAATGCTTCCTTGTAATATTCTATTTTCCTAGGATAAAATCCCAAGATTCGATACAAAGCAAAATAAGACTCCTTTTCCTTGGAGAAAAGAAGCCTTATCTTCTGTAATATAGTAGTTCTCTGAAACACGGGTGGTTTACTCAGCGTATTTCTTAACGATTATACATGCATTATGCCCACCAAAACCAAACGTGTTCGACAGAGCAGCATTCACCGTACGCTTCTGAGCTTTATTAAATGTAAAGTTCAGATTATAGTCGATGTTTTCATCATCATCACCCTCTGCATGGTTAATGGTCGGAGGAACGATGTCATTCTTCACAGCCAGCACGCTAGCCAAAGCCTCCACGGCTCCAGCAGCACCCAACAAGTGGCCAGTCATCGACTTTGTGGAACTGATGTTCAACTTATAAGCATGTTCGCCAAACAAAGCTTTAATGGCTTTCACCTCAGACACGTCGCCCACGGGAGTCGATGTGCCGTGTACATTGATATAGTCAATGTCTTCCGGCTTCATCTCTGCATCCTCAAGTGCGTTCATCATCACGAGTTTGGCACCCAAACCTTCTGGATGAGAAGCTGTCAAGTGGTAAGCATCGGCACTCATACCGGCACCAGCCACTTCGGCATAAATCTTGGCACCGCGTGCTTTAGCATGTTCCAACTCTTCCAGAATCAAACATCCGGCACCCTCGCCCATCACGAAGCCATCGCGGCTCGCACTGAAAGGACGGCTTGCCCCCTGCGGGTCGTCATTGCGGGTAGAAAGAGCGTGCATGGCGTTGAAACCACCTACACCACAAGGGAAGATAGCAGCCTCAGCCCCTCCGGCCACGATGACATTGGCCTTACCCAGACGAATCAAGTTGAACGCATCTGCCAAGGCATTGGTCGAAGACGCACACGCCGACGATGTCACATAGTTAGGCCCATGAAATCCATACATGATGGAAATCTGTCCGGCGCAAATATCGGCAATCATCTTCGGAATGAAGAACGGATTGTACTTTGGTCCTTGGTCTTTATGAAGTGCATAGTTTCCGGTCTCCTCTTCAAACGTGTGCATACCGCCGATGCCGACACCGAAAATCACGCCAATCTTCGTCAGGTCTTCTTTTTCCACATCCAAGCCGGAATCACTCACAGCCTCTTTGGCAGCAACGATGGCATACTGCGTGTAAAGGTCCATCTTGCGGGCTTCTTTGCGGTCGATGAAGTCATTCGGGTTGAAATTTTTCACCTCACAAGCAAAACGAGTCTTAAACAAGGATGTGTCAAAATGAGTAATAGGTCCTGCCCCACTCACTCCGGCTACCAGGTTTGCCCATGTTTCGGGCGCCGTGTTGCCAACCGGGGTCAATGCGCCAAGACCTGTTACTACAACTCTTTTTAATTCCATAAATACTAAATATGAAACTTCTGATTACTTCGCGTTAGCTTCAATATAAGAAACAGCATCACCTACGGTAGTAATCTTTTCAGCTTGGTCATCGGGAATTGAGATTCCGAACTCTTTTTCAAACTCCATGATCAACTCCACCGTGTCCAGTGAATCTGCTCCAAGGTCGTTTGTGAAGCTAGCTTCGTTAGTCACTTCTGATTCTTCTACGCCCAATTTATCAACGATAATTGCTTTTACTCTTGATGCGATTTCAGACATAATCTTACAGTTTAAATTAATAATTGAGGTTATTTCCTTATTTTTGCGCTGCAAAGAAAGAAATATTTATCTTTATGAGCAAATAATTAACCAACTAATTGCACATCCTTTGCACAAATTATACGCAGATGTGCACAATTTAGGATAAATATGCAGAAGAACATCGCTATTTTCGCTTCGGGTTCAGGAACGAACGCCGAAAACATCATCCGACATTTCCAGGGGAACAAAGACGTCAATATCGCCCTGGTCGTATCTAATAAGCCGGACGCCTATGTCCTCGTCCGAGCTGCAAACCTGCACGTCCCATCCATGACCTTGACACGGGAAGAGTTTGCCCAAGGCGAACTACTGGCCGGCTTGATGAAAGAACGGGGAATTGACTTCATCGTCCTGGCAGGATTTCTGCTACGTGTGCCTGAAGGATTGATTCAAGCCTACCCACACCGCATCGTCAACATCCATCCGGCCCTGCTCCCGAAATTCGGAGGCAAGGGAATGTATGGCGACCGCGTACATCGCGCCGTGGTGGAAGCCGGCGAACAGGAAAGCGGCATCACCATCCATCTCATCGACGAGAACTACGACCAAGGCACGACTGTGTTCCAAGCAAAATGCCCCGTATTGCCCAGCGACACTCCTGACGACGTAGCCCGCAAAGTGCATGCACTGGAGTATGCACATTACCCGTCCGTCATCGAAGACCTGCTGGAAAACTTGGACAAAGAGTAACAAAGGCCTACCTTATTATATATAAAGGAATGGCCAGACAGATTCAATGCCGGGACGCGCAACCACCCAAAAAAGGTGTTTCCGCGCCCCGGCATTCATTTTCCTCATAAAAAATTCGCAACTCTCACAACTTTTCTTTTACTTTATTCCGTCAAAGGACAAAAGAAACCACTTAAACAAGAAGAGACTATGCAAACACTACATCTGCTTGTCATCGGCCTGCTATCGGCCACATTCTTGTGCAGTGCACAGAGTTGCCGCACATTCAGCGACCAGACCACACAGAAAGCACCCAGCCAAGAAAAAACGAAAAAGAACTACTACGTGGCACCGTTTGAAGCCATCGAAGTGAACGGTGTGGCAAACGTGTCATTTTCTCAATCGGATAAAGTCAAAGTGGAAGCCACCGGGCCGGAAAATTATCTGCCGTTCGTCGTCATCGAATCACACGACGGCACACTGCACGTAAACACCCGGCAGATAGGCAACAAACGCGCGGGCAATGGTGTGGAAATAAAAATCTCAGCGCCGGTGCTCAATCGTTTGTCAAACAAGGGCGTGGGCAATTTCCGCACGACCTCGCCCCTGAAAACCTCCAACCTGCACGTGGAAAATGCGGGCGTGGGCGACGTCCGCCTGACCAACATCGAATGTGAAAAACTGACAATCAGCAACACGGGCGTGGGTAACCTGACCCTCTCCGGCCGCGCCGAACAGGCCGACTACCAATCGAACGGCGTAGGCGACGTCAACGCCAGGGAGCTCAAAGCCAAGGACGTGACCCTGAGGCACAGGGGCGTGGGCGACATCATCTGCCATGCGTCTGAAACCATCCGCATACGCGCCAGCGGTGTGGGCAACGTGGTCTACTATGGCAGCCCCCACGTACTGAACCAGTCGAAAACAGGTGTCGGCTCGCTGATAGCCAAGTGAAACGAACTTCCTACAAACGAAACAGGTGACAACCTCCTCGCCGGGATTGTCACCTGCTTTGCTTTATGCGTCGATGTTGGCATACGTGGCGTTGCTCTCGATAAACTCGCGGCGCGGCCCCACGTCATCGCCCATCAGCATGGAGAATATGTAATCTGCCTCGGCAGCGTTTTCGATGTGCACTTGCTTCAGGAGGCGGCGTTCGGGGTCCATCGTCGTCTCCCAAAGTTGCTCCGGATTCATCTCACCCAAACCTTTGTAGCGCTGGATGTGAATGCCGCTCTCGCTTCCTCCGCCATACTTCTCGATGAAACGCATACGGTCTTCCTCCGTATAGCAATACTCCTTCACCTTGCCTTTCGTGCAAAGATAGAGGGGCGGCGTGGCAATATAAAGATAGCCGTCTTGGATGAGGCGGGGCATATAGCGATAGAAAAGTGTCATGATGAGGGTGTCGATGTGCGAACCATCGACATCGGCATCGGTCATGATAATAATCTTATGATAACGCAGCTTCTCGATGTTGGCTTCCTTGCTGTCTTCCCCGACTCCGAAACGCACACCCAGCGCCTGGATGATGTTGTTCACTTCGTCGCTTTCAAAAGCCTTGTGCCACATGGCCTTCTCCACGTTCAGAATCTTACCCCGAAGCGGCAGGATGGCCTGGAAAGCACGACTGCGCCCTTGCTTGGCCGAACCACCGGCCGAGTCTCCCTCGACGAGAAACAGTTCACAGCGTGCCGGGTCTTTGTCGGAACAGTCGGCCAACTTGCCGGGCAGTCCACCACCGGTCATCGGGCTTTTGCGCTGCACCGACTCGCGGGCCTTGCGGGCTGCTATGCGCGCCGTAGCCGCCAACACCACCTTGTCGACAATGAGTTTTGCCTCCTTCGGATGCTCTTCAAGATAGTAGGTCAAAGCCTCGCCCACGGCCTGGTTTACAGCGCCGCTCACCTCGTTGTTGCCCAACTTCGTCTTCGTCTGCCCTTCAAACTGCGGTTCGGCCACTTTTACGGAAATGACGGCAATAAGCCCTTCACGGAAGTCTTCACCAGAAATTTCCACTTTGGCCTTTTCCAAAGCTTTGCTGTCTTCGGCATATTTTTTCAACACACGGGTAAGCGCCATGCGGAAACCCGCTTCATGCGTTCCACCCTCTATGGTGTTGATATTGTTTACATAAGAATGAAGGTTCTCACGGAAACCCGTGTTATACATGATGGCGCACTCGATGGGGACACCCTGCTTCTCGGTATTCAAATAGATAACATCGTTGAAAAGCGGCGTGTTGTTGGAATTCAGGAAGCGGACGAACTCTTTTACGCCTTCATCGGAGTGAAAACGTTCGCTCTTCGGATTGCCTTGCTCGTCTTTCTCGCGCAAGTCGGTGAGCGTGATGGTAAGCCCGGCATTCAAGTAAGCCAGCTCGCGCATGCGCGCCTGAAGGATGTCATACTTGTAAGTCGTCGTGACAAAGATAGAGCCGTCAGGCCAGAAAGTCTGCCGCGTGCCCGTCTCGCCGGGATTGCACGTGCCCACTTCCTTGACCGGATAAAGAGGCTTGCCGCAAGCGTATTCCTGCTGGTAAATCTTGCCGTTGCGGCGCACTTGCGAAAGCATATGGGTGGAAAGGGCATTAACGCACGACACACCCACACCATGCAGACCGCCCGACACTTTGTAAGAACCCTTGTCGAACTTGCCGCCGGCATGGAGCACCGTCATCACGACCTCAAGGGCCGATTTCTTTTCCTTCTCGTGCATGTCGACAGGAATACCGCGCCCGTTGTCCTGAACGGTTATGGAATTATCTTCGTTGATAAAAACTTCGATGTGTGTACAATAGCCTGCAAGGGCCTCATCGATGGAGTTGTCCACCACCTCATAGACCAGGTGGTGCAGGCCTTTCTCGCTTATATCGCCAATATACATTGCGGGGCGCTTACGCACGGCTTCAAGTCCCTCAAGCACTTGAATGTTATTGGCCGAATAGTTCGCTCCGCTGTTCGTGTTTAGTTCTTCTGCCATATATTATCATCCAATAAATAACGGACAAATTTAAGCAAAAAACTTGATACTGCGCCACAGGTGCAGCGTGTTTCTGAAAAAAAAGTCCGAAGACCTGCGTCGGCAGGCTTCGGACTCAGAAACAATCTACACTATCACTATTACCTTTTTTATTTTATTTCCGGGCTTCAGAGAGTGTGTCCGGAGAGGCTTTAAAGCCAGCCGGGAGCGGATTTCCATCGGGCCG
>ERZ779889.3557-NODE-3557-length-11247-cov-4.106147_pt1 | contig 11247 bp, 7 predicted proteins | sample MGYA00511030_ERZ779889 | MGnify/ENA primary metagenome ERZ779889 (study PRJEB29588, sample SAMEA2160616) | human gut metagenome | biome: human gut; feature: human-associated habitat; material: faeces | place: Denmark | collected 2008/2010 ...
CGTTTGCCCTGTCCGCCGCCGAAGCCTTTCCCTCCGGATTCAGAGCCGCCGCCAGCCCGTCGGAGTATTCCCGGAGCCTTTCCCTCTCCGGATCCGCATTGTCCGGCAAATATACCTGCCGATCGGAAAATCCTCCCTGCCGGGCAAGATCACTTTGCGCCTGCAGAATAACCTGCTGTGCCGCAGGGGAGTTTTCCAGAGCTTCTGCCTCCCTCCCGGTCAGAGATTGCTGCCGCAGCACCTTCATTGCTGTTTCTGACAGCCGCTCCGCATCTGCCGACGGGTCAAGATACCCTATACTGTCCTTTATCCCGGACCGGATAAGCTTCGAGTTTGCATCGGAGATTTCCGCCCGGAGCGACGTGGAATAGTTCCGCGCCAGCCGCCCTACGGCAGAGGCCTTCAGCGGATTGGCATTTCCCATGTCCCGACGTTTCTCCGCCTTTGCGGCAAGCTTTGCCACAGCGGAGTTTTCATACTCCCGGGCAAATTCCGCCGCCTCCGGAATAAGACCTCCGGCATCATAAACGTCGGAGTTTTTCAGCGCGTTCCGGCCCGATACATAATCCGAAACTGCCATACCCACGGCCTTCGGAGCAGACTTCAGGACACCGGACATTGCACTGCCGAGCATATCCGAACCCATGGACTGCAACCGTTGCATCAGTACCTCCCTGGTGGCCTGCCCCGGAGTCAGCCCGTTCCGGATGAGCCGGGAATATTCCTCCGTTATTTCGCTTTCATCCCCGGTCACAAGTACGTCAAGGAGGGACTCCGCAATACCGGATGCCGCGCTCTGCCCTACCGAATTCATAAGATTATACGCCAGATACTGCGCCGCGCCCGTGGGATCGGGAAGGATTTTTTCAAGACTGTACCTGTCCGCCAGAATATCTATACCTACCGCCCCCATGCCGAGAGCCACACTCTGCCAATCGTCAAGTCCTCTCTGCCTTGCGGACATCATTGCTGAAGAACCGGTGGCAGAGGAGGAGATCAGCCCGGCAATACCCCTGGCCGTTTTTCCCGCTCCGCCCGCCGCCCCCGCACCGATCCCGGTCGCCACAAGGGTGTCCGCCACCCCCATAAGGGTTTTATATACAAAACCTCCCAGAGGCTGTCCCAGAAGCTCCGTTCCCGCAAGATCCCCGGAGTTGGATATCTGCCGGGCAACCTGCCCCCTCATGGCTTCCGTCTGCACTCCGTACCTGTCAAGCCAGGGATTGGATTCATATTCCCCGAAGGCCGCCGCCGCGATTTTTGCGGGAAGCATTATCCCGTTCATTACATTGGACCCCAGGGTGTACAGCGACGCCCCCACAGGGCTTTCCTTTGCCACGGCGACACTTCTTTCCCTCTCCTGCTGAAGCTGCCTGTAGCCCAGCTCCACTTTCAGATCATCCAGATACTCCAGAGCCTTCTGCCCTCCCCGGGTGGACCTGAGATAGTTGTAAAGGCCCACCTCATCATCTGTCAGAAGATCGTACCCGGTAAAGTCCGATGTTCTGTAAACCCCATGGTAAGTATCCGACAGGGTTATATCATGAGCCTTCCGGAATTCCGGGGAATTGATGTAATTGTATATGTAACCGTCGTCCTTGTCCGCTCCGAAACTTCCGTTTATGTCTCCGGAAAACCACTGGGCGTTACTCCCGAGCATTCCGTAAGGCTTATACCACTCTCCGGTCCCTGCCTGCTTCCAGCCGGCGGCGGTCATCTCCTCGTCGGTGTAGCTTTTCTGCTCCGGAATGTACCTGCTTTTAAGGGCGAAGTCGCTGTTTTTGCGCACAGCCCCCCACTTTGTTTCCACCTCGTCACTGCGCCGGATGCTGTCGGCGTAACTGTCTATCCAGTCCCTCTCCTCCGCCGGCAGGGAAGTGTCCGATACAAGCTTTTTCAGCTGCTCAAAACCGTTGCCTTTATACTTTTCCCGCCACTCCGCCTCCTTCAGCGCCTGCCCGTACTCATCGGCGTTGTAGAAGTCGGAATACATCAGACTCATCTTCCCCACCTGCCGGCTCAGCTGGTCATAGGTTTTCAGAAGCTTGTCCGCAGACTCATAGGCTTTTGTATATGTGTCCTGCCCGAGCTTGTCTCTGTCCCTCTGCAACCGGTCCATGTATCCTTTAAGGGACAGTGCGGCATCGTTCACCGCCGCACTGTACTTTTCCATGTCCTCTTTTTTCTGCCACCCGGAATATACCTTGTCCGTGGCGCTTGCCGCCCGCCTGAGGGCTTTATCCAGCTTCAGCCCCTCCACGTACAGATCCGTCCGGGCCTCATATTCCTCCGGGGAGATTCCTGCGGAGGTCTTTATTTTTTTCCATTCATCGTATTCGGGAATTCTTCCCATTCTTTTTCTTTTCCTCCTCTTCCTTCTCCGTGGCGGGCTTTTTACCGGATGTGTTACCTGTTATGCTATTTCCTACATTATTTGTTGAACTATCATTTCCTTTGTTTTTCGTCGAATCATCCTTTCTGTAAAGGTCCTTGTATTCTTCATAATTCTCCTTTTTATTGAAACTGCGCAGATATGACAGGGCCTCTCCTCTGGACATCTTATACTCTCCGCCGGGATCCGTCAGCATGGAGTACAGCTCGTCGAGCCTCCAGGTCTGCCCCGTCTCCGTGTCCCTGATGACAGCGTCGTCGTTGAGCTCTCCCGCAAACAAACCGCCGTCCTTTACTATCTCGAATTTTCCGTTAGTATATTTGGAAACGAAGTTTCCGACGGCATTCCCGACAGCCTTCAGTCCCCCGCCGATTACGTCCATGGACTCCGCGTTCATTCCCGTCTGTTCGGCGAGGATATTGGAATAGATATCTCCTATGACGGAGCCGTAATTATTATACATATACTCCAGTTTATCCCTTTGCTCATCCGTCAGCATACCTCCCGCCGCTGCCGCCGCGTCCTGCTGCTGCTTCTGCCTCTGCCACGCCTCATTCTGCATTTGCCACTCTTTGTCCCACTGCTCCTTCTCCGTCTCATACTGCCGGGCGGTCGGGTTCAGCTGGTCCTGCCACTGTCTGTCCGATCTTGCCGCGTTCTCCCGGTTAAACTGCATCTGATCATCCCACTGCTTTGCCGACTGCTCCATCTGCATCCGGTTCCAGTAGTTGGAATTGTCCGTTTCCGCCTGATTCAGCCTGCGGGCATAATCATCGGCAAACTCCCCGTACTCCCTGTTGTATGCGGTGTCAGCCATCGCCATGCGCCTGGTTATATCATCCGACCACCGCTCGTAATCCCGCAGGTCCTGCTCGGACATCAGACCTATCCGGTTCAGCATATCCTGCCCCTCCGCGTCATAAGCGGACCTGGCAAGGGAATAGTATTCCGGAAGAATATCGTTGAGAGTGTCCAGATGCGCGGCATATGCCTGCTGTCCCGCCGTGGCGGCATAACTGTTGCCGTACCCGCCGGAAGCGGCGTTCACCTTGCCCACGGTGTCCTGCATGGCAAGCCTTCCCTGACGTACCGTGTTATCCTTTGCCGCCGCGTACAGCGGATCCGAATCCGGATCGTAAACAAAGGGACTCCGGGAGGAATACTCATCAATGAGTTGCGAGATCCTGTCCGAATAGGAGGACTTATACCCGGCGGAGATAATGTCATCCAGATATTTTTCCGCCGCCGCAAGGGCTTCGCTTTTACGGAAAGACTCCGGGGCAATACTGCTGTACCCCATATACCCGGACTGCCCGGCGGAGTAGTCCTGACTGCTCTGCCCGGTGGTCTGCCGGGGGGACTGGGTCTGCTGTGGGTACGAAGGTTGCGGAGCGGATGAGGTCTGCTGAGGGGATGAGGTCTGCTGAGGGGACGAGGACTTCTGCTCCTGCTTTATAATATCCTTCGGCACCACCCGGGATTTCTGATTCGTCAGGTCCCCGCCGAAGTTTACTTCCGTGAGCTCTCTTCTTCTACTCATCTGCTTTTTTCTCCTCCTTCTGCTGACTCTGCATCCGGATCATATCCCTCTGCTGCTGAGCCGCATCCGCCGCCACAAGATCCGCCCGGAGCTCCGCTATGACCCCCAGAAGCACACAGGCCGGCAGCCCGCTCCTTGCGGCCAGGGCGTATACTTCCGTCCTTGCCCTTGATACAGCCACCGACAGGGGAATCTGCCCCTCCGGATTCACTTTGTTGTTTTCGCTTTCTTTACTCATACTCTCTCCTCCAACGCCTTTACCCGGCTGTCAATCTTCTGAATCTTGTCCACTGCCAGAGCGATAAGCTCTTCATACCTCAGCCCCAGCCTCTCCCTGTCTGTGCCCATGTTTGTTTTTACCACGGCGGCAAAGTCCGTGTCCGTCAGACCCGCTCCCTGCCTTGCCTGCTCCACCTGCTGGGCTATAAACCCGGTGTGAAGCCTTCCGCTGCTGCCGGAGGAATACCTGAACGACACCGGCTGAAGGGCGTCAAAGAGCCTTTCATATTTCCCCGCCAGCGGCTGAATACTGTTCTTTTCCCGGCTGTCCGACACCACCGACCCACTGCTTGTGCCCTGTATGTTCCCGGCAACGATCATATTTCCCGCCATTTCCACACTCCCGGACATCAGCACATATCCTCCTGACAGATACATGCTCTGCCTGTTCTGCTGACTCTCCGAGAAAATGGAAAACACCATGCCGTTGTCCACATAAAGGGAAAGCCCCTCGGGCTCCACAAAATAATCCCTGACGCATATGTAATCTGTGGTCACCCCTGTCTCACTTCTGCCTGATATTGCCGTGGCATAAGTTACTCCGTCCATGGTCACCCCGAACTTCGGCGTCATTATCACCCACCTGTCGGTTACGGGGGAACCCGATACTGAACATGCCTGAGGGTTCTCCGCCGTACCGAGCCACAGTCCCTGCCCCCGGAACATGACCGAGCCGTCACTGTTTATCCGGCAGTTCTCTCCTATGGCGAGACTTCCTCCCGTGATCCGGATATCCGACGCCCAGACCTGTCCGGTCTTTGTGACCCCGAAACTGTCCGATGCCGCGAAAGCCCACCCCGGAATATTCCCGCTGCCCCCTATGGACATCGGCGTCAGACTGCCCGGAGACATATATACACTGTCCTCCTGCCCGGGCTGACCGTAGTAAAGCTGCCTCGGAGCTATCTGGAAGCCTCCGATATTCCCGTCGCCCGCCGTCACCGAACCGGAAAAGATTCCGTCTGTAAACACAGCGGTACCGTCCTGATCTATATGACACTTATCCCCTATGCTTATGCTTCCCCCCGTAATGTGGGCGGAAGGAAAACAAACGTTGCCGGCATCGGTATACGCAATCCTGACCCCGTGACGCCACAGTTCCCAGCTGTCCGGGGTAATCCGGGTGCATATGGGGTTTGATACCGTCACCGTCTGCCCGTCACATTCCAGCTCGTCGGAAAGTATCCCCACCTCGACCCCAAGCACGGGGTTTGCCCCGGAGTTATCCAGTATCCCGGTCCTGATATACCCCTCAGTGGAGGAAACATAATCCTCCAGCTGTCCTTTGACCTGGGTGGTGTAGGTGTAAAGCTGCCGTATTCCGTAGGGCGTGCCGTCGATGGTGACCGAGGCGTTTTCAAAATAATCCCCGAACTGACTTTTTGCCAGATACATACCGCTGAGCTTGAGCCGGAACTGCTCCGAAGATACCGTCACCTCGTCGGCGGTCTTGATAATAAGAGCCCTGAGAGCCTTGTATTCCGCCCTTTTACTCTCCGTCTCCCGGGGATTGTCCGCCTGGGTCACGGCTGTCATCGCCCCGGACCATATCTGCTGGGGCGTTGCCGCCTGGGCAAGGGTCTGCATGTATTCGTTCTCCAGCCACAGATACCGGCGGATCGACGCCAGCTGCTGCTCCACCGATCCGGATATGTCCGGATACGCTATTGTTTTCACGGCCCGTCACCTCCATACTCTGTAACCTTCACCAGACTGTATATCCTGCATCCGCCCCGGCCGGAGATCTTCAGGGAAAAATGATCGCATCTCCGGGGGAATACCGGCACCGTCACCGAAAACAGGGAATGATACTCCGCGTTTGCCACCCTCCGCCATACCCCGTCGGAGTCGTATTGTATGTATACGTCAGCCCTTGCCCCGGGCTGAAGCTGCAACCGCAGATTTATCCTTGACGGGTACTTTGCGTCCGGAGTGTCAAAGCCCATGTTCCCCGTCTGACAGAACCACTCCGGCCCCTGCTCCGGCGTGCCGCTGCCTCCCGTAACGGATATAAGCCGTCCGGAATCATCAACCGCGTACAGTTCCGCCCCGGCGGTGCACCAGAACCGGAGTCTGCCGCCGTCTTCCACATGCCACAGCCCCCGGGAAGAATCATATACCATGGTCTTCCAGTCCCCCTCCGGGGATTTCATGTTGACGTAGTATTTGTCCCCCAGCACTCCGGCGGAGGCGTCACTGTAGCTTTTCCCGCCGAATACCTCCGATACCGGCTGAGGCAGACTGCCGTCATAACTGACCACTTCCCCCGCCGCCTTATACATCAGCCGCCCGGAGACTATTTTCAGACTGTCTCCGCATCCCTTCGCCACACCGCGGCCGGGACAGGCGGTGGTAACCGTGGAATACTCCGCCGGATACGAACCGTAAACCTTGTGTATGTAATTTTCCTTGAAAAATGTGGGAATGCCCCTGTAGGTCACCGCCCCGGTCCATGCCCCGTCCGTTCCCACCGTAACCGCGTAACTGTCCGTGGATATTCCGGCGTATCTGCGCCAGTTTCTGAAATCCCCCTGGGCACAGCAGTATATCTCGTTGAGTGTGTTTCCCTGCCCGTCGGTGCCGTACCGGCAACCCCAGAGCCGGTTTTCGCTTTCCGTGACAAAATCCATCTCCGGAACACTTCTCCTTATTCTGAACGTGCCCCCCCGGAAGGTATATACCCCGGAAATTATCCCCGGAATCACAACCATGCCGTCTGTCACCTTTTCAATGATCGCGCCTGACAACAGCGCCGAAACCTCCTGCGGCAGATCTGTCACCCCCGACAGGGAAATGTCCACCCCGTCCCCCCGGGCAAGCCCCGGCCCTATTCCGGGACAGGAAAGGGACACAAAAGTGCTGACCACAGCCGTCCATACCGACGTGGCGGCGGACCATTGCCTGAGGGTACAGCTTTCCCCGGAGGTATCAAGCCAGTATTGCCCCGCCGTGGGGGACACCGGTGCCGTGGGCGAGGCGGTCACAGTCCCGTATCCGGTGCCGTCTGACCTGCACATGCTTACCGAAAGCTTTGCCGTGGCGGAAAGGGTAACGGAATTATCCGCCTCAAGGTACCCCTTGTCCTCCGGATCCGCGGTATTGCAGTAAACCTTGTCCGGGAATATCACAATGTACGCCCCCATACTTACCAGGGTCTTGGGACACATCCCCGGCAGAGTGGACAGGGTAAGCCCCGGGACCCTGGATCCGTTACAGTACAGATCCGCCCCGTCCACCCAGCATAAAGCGTCCTTTTCCGTCAGTGCCTGGGGTGATGCCAATGTCCGCACAACTCCCCTGGGCCGCCGGACCGCAAGGGCAGGGTAACTGTCTGCGGTCATGTTGCACTCATCGTACAGGGTCCCGGTATGCCCCCGGTCCCGGTGGTCATAGCCCCCGAATACCTCCGTCAGTTCCCTGCTGCGGTACGGTGCGGTCAGATACGGTGCCTTCATCCTCTTTTTTTCCCTCCTGCTTTTTGTTCCTGCCGCATCCTCAGCCCCCCTCACTTCTGGGCATGTATGTGCGGTTGACCCACTTTTTCCAGTCGTCAAGAGCCTCATTGAATACCCTTGCGGAATTGTTGTATCTGTCAATATCCCCCTGCTCAAGGTCTGTTTTCATGTTCAGAAAATCTATGTAGATCCCGTCATAAGGCGGACCTATGAGAAGAGTCTGATCCCCGCCGCCGGGAATACTGTATCTGCCCGGGGCGGCGAAGGGACAGATATGTGTCTGCACCACCTGCCGGTACAGCATTCCGTCCAGCCTCTCCAGCCACCGGACCTTTACCTGCTCCGGTACGGCGTTACTCTTCTGACTGTCCACCCACAGGATAGCTTCTTTCACCGTCATCTCTTTTTCCCTTTCCCTGCCGCATTCCCTGATCCGGAAGCCCTACCTGAAAAGGCTTCCTGCTTTACATTGACCTTTTCCGGTTCTTTTTACGGCACGGAAAACCGTATTTTCCCACTGTCCGACGGATATTCTCCCGGACTGCGGACCGGATAAACCGGGACAAATACCGGCAGACAGGGCTTTTTTCCATAACGGACCACCCCGGGCAACTGCCCCGTATTCACCCGGAAACCGATACCGCCCAGTACCTGCCCGGAACAGGACCGGAGGCAATGTAAAGGCCAGGGCCATGTCACCGCGCGGATCCGGAAACCCCGCAATTTCAGCAACGGGGGACGTTTCCGTCCCCCGTTTGCGCGCTTACACCGGGCTTCTGAAGGCCACGGAAGCCGTATAGTCAAAGGCTGCGTCCTCCGCCTTCTCTCCGTTGCGGATAACCTCCGCCACTGCCTCGGGGACCGATACATCTTCCCCCCGGCGGATACAGTATCCCTTGCCGTTTACCGAGAAATACTCCTGCTGGGCGTCTGCGCCCCGCCCCTCTGCCCTCTGCAACCGGACCCGGATATATCCCTGTTCCTGCTTCTTCATTGTCGAACCTCCGCTCAGTTTTCCTCGTCGTCACCGCTGAATCTGGAACCGGATTCCACTCTCAGCAGACGCTCCTGATAAAGAATCTTTGCGGCATGGCAGAACTTGTAACCCACGGTGCTGAACTGATTCAGAGGTCCGCCTATCTGCTCTCTGGACTTGATTATCATCTCCTGACCCTCACCCTCGGGATCAACGATACCGTACGCGTCCTTGCCGAAGAAGAGAGTGGCATATACCGCACTGCCGTCCTTGCCTGCCCCCTGACCGCATATCACGTCACCCACCGCCGCGGTCACAGCCTCGGACAGGGTAATGGTGGTGCTTCCGGAGGAGGTCTCTATTTTGGTTATGGTATTGGCTGCCCCGTTGACATATACGGGAATCGCCTTTGCCGGAGTTGCGGCGGTAAGAACCTGATCCACAACTATGCTCTTTCCGGCAGAGGTCACCGCGGTTTTGACGGTAAGTCTGCTGTATCCGTCGCTTATCTGACCGGGACCGAAAACCTTTGCGTTGGTGGTCTCAACAAAACGCACGGAATGCAGCTTGCCGATCTCCCTGTTGAATATGGCGTCACTGTTGGCGTATTTGGCAACGTCAATAAAGTCGGGATCCTGCCTTACGTCAAATACCACGGAGGGATGAATAATTGCAATGTAACTGCCGTCTATGGTGGGGGTCTTGTTTTTGCGGAGAATGGTTGAGGCGACATTGACCATCTTGCTTGTAAGCTTGCAGTCGGCAGTAATATCCTTGCGGCTTGTTACCTCGCTTTCCCCGGAGGCGGTGACCCTGGGAGCGTAATATACCGAGTTACCGCCCACAATACTGTTGCGGGTCAGGGTATCAAAGGTCTCCCCCTCTGCCCCGCCCATCTCCTCGGTGCAGCCGTATATGACGTCATCAAACGCTTCCATCTCCAGACGGTCGGATACCGCCACATAGTCTCCGTGCTGCGTGATCTCCGCCTTGACGGAATCCATTCCGAAGGTCTTGCCCTCGGGGACCACACCCTCCGTCAGGGGCTTTATGGCCGGCGCGAAGGTCTTGAATTTGCGCCACTCCACGCTCTTTCCCTTTGCGGGCTGTCTCAGCGCGAACTGCGCGAAAACCATATTCTCCTTTGCGTTCTCCAGAAGGGACGTGTCATAGAACTCCTTCATCGTGGGTTCCATGCCATGGGAGGTGGTGACGTTGACATTCGTGGTCACCGGAGTACCGGGAGTCTGCCCCTGGGTGAAGGCAAACAGCTGAAGGTCAAACCCCTCCCGAACTGCGCCGGAAATATTCTTTATCTGCTCGAAATCTCTTATCATGATACTTTCTTCCTCTCCTTACTTTTAACTGTCTTTTCTCACTTCTGAATATAATTGCTTATCCTGTCCCCTGCCGGCTGCGGCTGCCCGTTGCCGGTTTACCATGGCTCTCCGCCACCTGCCCCGGAATCACTGTCCGCCCTTCATTTTCCTCATTCTGGCGGCAAATTCCCTGACCCCCGCAAGCCCTCTGTCCCGGAATTCCGGCACCGACTGAACCGCGGCAGGAGCCCCCATGCCGTTTTCCACCGGACGTTGGGTATTGCTTGCCACCGTCTGCATGACCTTCCGGACCCCGTTGTCCTCCGCCGCCCTGACGGATGCGGTGAGAATGTCCTGGGGATGACATGCCATATATGCGGCAGTGGTATCTCCGTTACAGGCCCATACAAGCCGCCGGAACCTGTCCGAGCGCAGCTCCGTTTCAAGATCGAAACCCGGAAACTTTGCTTTTGTCTTCGCCGCGGCCTGCTGCAGCAGCCGGGACTCCTCCTGAGCCCGGGCCTGAGCCTCATACTCCTGCCGCGCCTGCTCCGCTCTCCTGGCGGCCTGTCGGGACTGGGCGGACTCCAGCTGCATCTGAAGCATCTTCCTGGCGGTCTCCACACTGCAATCATTTTCCGCCGCGTACTGCGCCGCCCTGGAATCATCCACCGCAACCTTGTTCCTTAACTGCTCATAAAAATCTTCGGCCCGGGGATCCACCCCGTATACCTCCGCAATGGTGGACAGCAGATCCGTTGCCTTTTCAAGCCTGGCTCTGTCCGCGGAAAACTTTCTGAAGCGCTCCGCAATGGTCCGGTCCATATAAGCCTTATGCGCCTCGGCATACTCCCCGGCGATAAGCTGCTGATATGTGGGCTTTTCCTCCCCTTTGTCCCGGTCTGCCTGCCGGCGCTGCTCCGCATCCGCGACAGGTACATTGCCCTGCCCTGATTTTTTATCGGCGCCGCCGACAGCCTCTGCCCGTGCCTGCTGTTCCCCGGCCGGCCCACGGCCGGACAACGGATCCTGCCCGTCTGACAGATCCTGCCCCGCTCCGGAACTCCGGCCCGAAACCACGGAAGCGGCCCCCCTGTCCGGAGTATCCGTCCCTTGTCTTCTGCCACATCTTTTTTGCCTTTCCGGGGATAAAAGGCCTTTTTCCCGGCTCCTGCCCGGCGCCGCCTCTCCCGGAAACATCTCATCTGCCCCCGCTTCCGCCAACATTCCGGCCCCGCTCCGCATCCGCGACAGGTACATTGCCCTGCCATGATTTTTCATCGGCG
>ERZ779889.3560-NODE-3560-length-11242-cov-4.046214_pt1 | contig 11242 bp, 22 predicted proteins | sample MGYA00511030_ERZ779889 | MGnify/ENA primary metagenome ERZ779889 (study PRJEB29588, sample SAMEA2160616) | human gut metagenome | biome: human gut; feature: human-associated habitat; material: faeces | place: Denmark | collected 2008/2010 ...
TTACGATCAGTCCAACCGCTGGGGGCCTGACTACGACTGCAGCAGCCTTGTAATAGACTGCTTCAAGAGAGCGGGACTGCCCCTCAGCTGCACCTACACGGGCAACATGCGCGGGGACATGCTGCGGCATGGCTTCGAGGACGTGACGGGCAGCGTCGACCTTGCGACCGGCGCGGGGCTTGAGCGCGGGGACGTGCTGCTGAATCATGTCCACCACACCGCCCTGTATATCGGCGGCGGGCAGATAGTGCAGGCGAGCATCAACGAGTACGGCACTGTGACCGGAGGGCAGACCGGCGACCAAACCGGGCGCGAGATATACACGCGCAGCTATTACAATTACCCTTGGGACTGTGTGCTGCGGTATACGGGAGCAGAGCCGGAGACGCCACCGGCCGCAAAGAAGCCGACACGCTATGTCACTGTCGAGCTGCCCATGCTGGAGGACGGCCAGACCGGCGTGGTTGTTGCGATGCTCCAAGCAGCGCTGAAGTATCTCGGCTATGATCCTAAGTGGATCGACGGCGAGTTTGGAACGCGCACGCGCAACATTCTCATGGCCTATCAAACAGAGCACGGCCTTGAAGCGGACGGTATCTGCGGGAAAGACACGTACAAAAGCATAGTGGGGAGGTGACGGAAATGACGAAAATTCTTGAATGAACCAGCGCGGCAAATAACTATATGCACGAAAAACCCTGATTTTTGACAACATGAAGGAGAAACGAAAATGAATGCACCTGAAAAAGCCTTGCAGTTTAAGGCGTGGATCGTTGCAGCGATAGCCTTCCTCACAGCACTGTGGGGCTGGGTAGGCTGGGCGGTTATAATCTGGGTCGCCTGCATAGTCCTCGACTATGCTACGGGAACCTGGGCCGCGAAGAGCGCCGGGGACTGGTCGTCCGCCGTAGCGAGAGCGGGACTGTGGCACAAGCTGGGCGAGATCGTCGCCGTTCTTGTGGCGGCGCTCTGCGACATAGCAATTAGTGTAATAATTAACGGAGCCGGCATAGACATCGGCATAACGTTCGGGACGCTCATCACGCCGGTGGTGCTGCTCTGGTACATAATCACAGAGCTGGGCAGCATAATTGAGAACGCTGGTAAGCTCGGCGCGCCTATCCCGGAATGGCTTAAGAAGTGGCTCAGAAACTATAAAGACAAGATAGATTCAGATCATGAGCCGCCTGTTGAAATAATCGAGTCTGACGAAACTCAGAACGAATAAGTAACACGCACCGCGTGCAGTCGAAGGCTTGCGTACCTACGCGGGGTATTGATGTAGGCTGCACCCGGCGCAAACAGAAAAATCCTTGTAAACCGATAGAGAGGTATTGACGTGACTGCAACCGTCAAAGAATTTTGCCGGATCAACGGCATTGATGAAAAATCAGAAAATCTTACAGAGCTGCTCTACTCTGCTCTGACTGGCGGTGATACCGATAGACGCGTTATCCGATCTGATGACTCCCGGCAAGAAAGCGAAACTGCAATTTCCGACGGCGCTCCGTGAAAAATTCATAGCCGAGTGCGGCTTCACACTCGAGGAGAAAACGATCCTGAATATGAGGGCTGACGGTTTTTCACTGCTGGAAATAGCCAGCAGGCAGAACTGCAGCGTGGAGACAATAAACCGGCGCATCCGGAGTATTAAAAACAAAATAGCGGAAACAGTATAGAGCGACGCGCCATGCGCCGCTCTTTCATATATCCCGAGACAGATTACTGACAGATTCCCGGCAGGTAACGGACATGTTACCTGCCCTTTTTTATCTTAGAATTTAAGAAGAAAAGGTGATGCGCATGTATGTACATTTTAACCCTAACCCAGCGGGACACTCGGTTGGTGATTGCGTGATCAGAGCGTTGTGCAAAGCCACGGGGGAAAGCTGGGACAAGACCTTTGTCGAGCTGGCCGTGACAGGCTTCGAGCTGTCGGATATGCCGAGCGCAAACGCTGTGTGGGGCGCATATCTCCACAGAAAAGGCTACACGCGCACGGCGCTGCCTGATAAGTGCCCGGAGTGCTATACGGTGAAGCTCTTTACGGAGGAGCATCCGCACGGCACATATATTCTCGCACTGAGCGGGCACGTTGTTGCGGTGCAGGACGGCAACTATTTTGACGCATGGGATTCAGGCGACGAGATCCCGTTGTATGTATGGAAGGAGCAGAAAACATGAACTATTCTCCACAGTACCCAGTATATCAGCCTCAGCAGTTTTACCCAGCTTATAATCCACCGATGATGGACAACCTTGCGCAGATGCGCGCCCAGCAGTACGCTCCGCAGCCCCAACAGCCGGCACCCACGCCCGCAGCCACACAGCAGGGCGGCGTGAACTGGGTACAGGGCGAGGCAGGGATGAAGGCGTTCCTGGTTGCTGCCGGAAACAGCGTTTTGCTGTTCGACAGCGAGAATCCGACTTTCTGCATTAAGAGCGCGGATCAGAGCGGGATGCCGCTGCCGCTGCGCATCTTCGATTACACGGAGCGCACACAGCCGTCACAGGCGCCCGTAGCGGCGTCGCAGCCGCAGAGCGTTGAATACGTACCCCGGGCGGAGTTTGATGCGTTGGCGGCGCAGGTGGCGGCGCTGACGGCCAAGAAACAGCGCAAGACGCAGAGTGAGGAGGCTACGGCAAATGAGTAATTCAATTTTTCAGGCACTCGGCGGCGCACAGCAGGCTGCACCGCGGATGCCCGGCATGGCCGGACAGTTCCAGAACATGATGCAGAAATTTCAGCAATTCCGCACGACCTTTCAGGGAGACCCAAGGCAGGAAGTGGAGAAACTCTTGCAGAGCGGGAGAATATCCCAGCAGCAGCTCAATCAGGTGCAGGGACTCGCGCAGCAGTTCATGCAGTTCCTCAAGTAATCTATATCGTGGCCACGATTAAGATAAATTAAAAAATTCCGAAAGGAGAAAACACAAAATGAGTCTTTCCGATAACGTTCCCTTTACCATGCCGGTGACTCCTGCCAACTCGAACGGCGACGGCTTCGGCTGGGGCGGCGGTCTGTTCTGGATCGTCATCCTGTTTTTCCTCGCTGCGTTCGGCTGGGGCGGTAACGGCTGGGGCGGCAACAATGGCGGTGTGATGGACGGCTACGTCCTCACGTCCGACTTTGCGAACATCGAGCGCAAGCTCGATGTTGTAAACAACGGCATCTGTGATGGCTTCTACGCGATGAACACCGGGATGCTCAACGGCTTTGCCGGGGTCACCCAGGCGGTCACGAGCGGATTCTCGGCGGCAGAGATAGCGAGATGCAACTCTCAGATGGCGTTTATGCAGCAGTTCTTCGCACTGCAGCAGTCGCTCTCCGATTGCTGCTGCCAGAATCGCGAGGCTATAGCGCAGGTGCGCTACGACATGGCTACTCAGGCCTGCGACACGCGCAACACCGTGCAGAACGCCACCCGCGATATCATCGACAATCAGAACGCCAATAGCAGAGCCGTTCTGGACTATCTCCAGAATAGCAGGATGAGGGATCTGGAAGCCGAGAATGCGAGCCTGAGGCTCGCAGCATCTCAGGCGGCACAGAACAATTACCTTGTGAACACGCTGCGCCCGCCCGCTTCCCCCGCGTACATCGTGCAGAATCCCTACTGCTGCAATCAGCAGTACACGGGCTGCGGTTGTGGCTGCGGTGCCGCCTGACAATTGCACACCGGTCAACTTGTCGGAATAATCGACATGTTCAGCCCCAAGAGCTGATATCAACACAAACGGCGGGGCTTAATGCCTCGCCGTGCTTTTTGAAAGGACAGATAATATGACAACTTTTGACGATCTCAAACAGAAATATTTCGACCACCTTGCAAGCATGGACCTTGCCGCAATGTCGGTGTCGGAGTTGGCGACATACGGATGCATTCTGCACAGCATAAATGAAATGCTCAAGCCTTCCTATGCCGAGCAGATGGCGACCATGCTGCCGCTCATGACGGGCTGCGCGTGCAAAAAGGAGGCGGGCGGCGATGGCTGAATACACAAATGCAAACACTGCGACCGTCGCAGCGGGGCAGAACGTCCCGTTTACCGAGGAGACGGTATCCGGTAACCCCTGCATTGTCCATCGCGAGGGAGCGGGCATTATCACGCTCCGCGGTCTGACGAACCAGTGCCGCGCACGGTTCAAGGTTTCGTTCGGCGCGAATATCGCCCTGCCGACCGGCGGCACCGTCGGCGCGATCTCGGCGGCGATAGCCATCAATGGAGAGCCGCTGAACAGCGCCACAGGCATTGTCACCCCAGCCGCTGTGGACCAGTACGGCAATATCTACGTTGCCGCAAACATCGACGTCCCGCGCGGCTGCTGCCTCAGCGTAGCTGTGGAGAACACCAGCGGGCAGGCTATCAATTTTGCGAACGCCAACCTCATTGTTGAGCGTGTCGCATGAAAGGAGTAAATCATGAGCACAAGAGCACTTGAAGATATTTGCGAGAAGCTCTGCCGTGAGCTTGATGAAATCGCAAAGAAACCCGAGCTCGGAGCGGGTGATCTGGATATCGTCCATAAGCTGACCGACACCATGAAGAACATCTACAAGATAGAGATGTACGAAGAGGACGGAGGCTATAGCCGCGCGGGCGAATGGGAAGCGGATATGCGCGGCCGTTACGGACGCGGCAGCAGCTACGCCCATCGTGGGCAGCACTATGTGCGTGGCCACTACAGCCGCACTGACGCTCGCGAGCGCATGCGTTCGCAGATGGAGGACATGATGCGGGACGCCGACGATGATCGCACTCGCGAGGCTATCCGCCGCTGCATGAACGAGCTCGACAGCTGACGGGAGGGAGACCTTATGCTCGACAAGCAGGAGATTCGCAAGGAGATAGCCCGCCTCGAGTATGAGGAATCGAGCTACCCGAACTATGCCAAGCTCGCCGACCTGTACATTATCCGCGCTGAGATGGAGAAACCCGACGCAAAAATAGAGCCGCGCTATGAGCGGCTCTATTCGAGGGCAGCTGCCCCGGCTGGAATGCACATGCCGCAGAACGCGGTCAACATAGATGCTGCGGACAGCGATTTCTTAAAAGCTGTGAGCGGGAAAGATGCGGGCGCGGCGTGGAAAATCATGGATGAACTCATGGAAAGCCTGCAGGTGATGCAGCCCCGCACCTATAGCGCGGTCATGCGGCGACTCCGGGAACTATAAAACTTGTAGGCTACGATGTAGGCTACGCAATGAAACGCGCCGAGCCGCGTTGTAATTTTTTAGCACTTTCGCACCAAACTGGAAGCCCAAAAACAAAATGAAAACAACAAAAAAGATACCGAAAATCGCTATTTTTAACGATTTTCGGTATCTTTGGCGCAGAAGGAGGGATTTGAACCCTCGCGTGCTTTTTAGACACCTACTCCCTTAGCAGGGGCGAGAAATCCCTTGATTTTTCAGGCGTTTGCGGGATTTTGTAGGCTATTTTGTTAGCTACGCGAATACGTTTTTCGGCACTTTACAGGCCATATTGAAACCGGAATTCCCCTGAATTTGTTAGCTACGCGGGGAATTTTGACGGGCAATCTCGGCGTCACTCAGCGCCTTTGTCGAGGACGTTGATAGCGTTGTGGGCACTCTGCATGTCGGGATGGATATACCGCTGCGTCGTGGAGAACTTCGTGTGACGCATGATCTCTTGAATCAGGCTCGGCGCGGTCTTGGCCAGAGCAAGCGCTGTTGCCGTGGTATGCCGGCATGAATAAGGCGGCAGGTCACGCACCTTTGCCCGAGCGAGGGCAGCGTGATACTCGGTATAGAAATTATCCGCGTTCATGCCGACGATATAGCCTTTTTGACTTTTGACGTTGGAGAGAATATCCAGCACGAGCGGGCCGAGCCAGTCAGGATAAATCAGCGGCGTTTCTTTTCGCTTTTTGGTTTTCAGACCGCAGCCGATAATCTCGTGCGTATCGGTGTGGATCATGTCGGAGGTGCAGCGCAGCAGCTCTCCAGGCATCATGCCGCTATAGATCATCAGGAGCGGGAAAGCAATAAATTTGTCACCGCCGTCGTAAGCTTTCCACAGGGCTTTTATCTCATCTTCCGAGAATGGCTTCTGTTCGGTCTCCTCCAGCGGCGGCAGCTCGATAAACTCAGCGAGATTCGTCCGCGCCTGCCCCTCAGCGACGGCACGTTTATACAGCTGAGAGAATAGCGTTTTCATATCCCGCGCGGGGTAGAATGTCTCGACCTGAGAATCGACGCAGCTTTGCAGATTGTTGATTGTCAAATCGAGCACGGGGACATTCTTCAGCGCCTCCATGCGTTTCCACGCGATATCATACGCACACTGCTTTGACTTCGACAGTGCATTATAGGCGCTGGTAGACCACCCCTTGTAATAGTCGTTGAGCGTGGGGCGGTAAGCATCTTTTGCCTGAACCTCGACCGGATTCGCGGCAAAGGCCAGCGCCGCTGTCTTGGACGGGAAGCCGCCTTTTGTGCTGCGCCGCTGGTGCAGATTCCCGGAGGCGTCCACGAACGTCTCACACGTCCACATGGCCGTCCACGTGCGCCCGCGTTTATATGCCGTCCCTTGGCCGTTGCCGCGCCCTCTGCGCGTTTGAGCGATCTCCTGCTTTGCACCGCAATATAGGCAGTACGCGCTGATGTCAGGAATCTCCTTTTTACATTTTCGGCATTTCATAGCATCACCCTATAACTATGCCCCCGGTCGGGAGACTGGGGGCTGTTTTTATTTTTCCTTACGATTCCAGCTGAGATCACTCTTCACGGCGAGGGAAATGACAACCAGCGAGAGCAGGACGACGATTATAAGCAAGATTGCAAAAGTGCTCGTTCTGGCACTCTTAAACAGACCGGCGGTCGTGACCGAGGCGTCGAATATCATGTAGCCGATCAGCGCCATCGCCTGAATCACGCACATGGCGATAAGCGCATATAGCATCGGCCGGTGCGAATAGAGCCGTTTGTCCTTCTCAACGTTTACCTCCGTCAGGCGGCGAACGTCACCGGCCTGCTGGACATTTTCGAGTTCAAGCTCATGGATCTGCTCCGTCAGCTCCGCGACATCGGTGGAGCCTTTAATGCCAAACAGTTCATCCATTGATATACCCAGCACGCGGCAGACCGCCGCGAAGTTTAATAGCGCGTCCTGATTGTTGACATTCAGCTTCGTAATGAACGAGAGCGGGACGCCGGCCTTTTCAGCAAGTTCCTTTTGCGTCAGCCCCTTGGCGACGCGGGCGGCTTTGATTTTATATGGGTACTCCTTGATATACGATTCCAGTTCTTGAATAGCGGACACAAATGAACGCCTCCGAAAAATAATTTACCGAAAAAGAAAGTAAACAAACTATGGTATTTGCTATATGGGAAAGCGATTTCCTGATTCGGCGCTGGACATTATGGAGATTACCTGCTACCCTGTAACCGTAGCAGATAGTCGGTTTACAAGGGAATATCTGTTACAAGTCCCGCCTCTGATTGCAGCAGGGGCGGGACACTCTCAAACAACAAAAGCGCTGCGCTAAGGATTGTGAGATGCATCAGAATCGTCAAGCCGGTTCTGTGAGTCAAGAGAGAGGTCATGCGACACTGGCCTCAAAAATGAATACGTACGGTACCCCATGCAGAAAGCGATGACAAAGCAAAGAATAGCCGTGCCGGCGCTTTGAGAAAATCCCTGAATACCAGCAAAGAAGAATAAAACAGCGAGCGTGATATACCACCACCTGACGCAAACGGGCTTAGAAGAACCAACAGCTGGCCGACGGCTTGAATGGCTTGAACGTTTGCGCCCGCCGCCTATTTTGGCAGAATAAGAAAGCCCTGTGCCGGGAGCTGAAGCCCGGACACGAGTGCCGCTGTGAGTGTTAAAAGACATCCCGCCATATTTGCCGCCGACGCTCAGCCCGACACCACGTTTACCGAGATTAAGCTTGACGCCGGGGGCAAGCTTAAAGCTTCTACGAAAACGAAGCCCCATAGTTTACACCTCCCTCCTGAGCAAGATTCCATCCTTAAAATGTTAATAAAATATTAACACCGTCAGCACTCAAAAGTCAAGTGCATTATAGTACCAATATTGCACTTTATATCATTTTTCGTCATATTTAAGAATTTTAACATAAAAAGGAGAGAGGAATGACTTGAACGAAAGCGAAAAAGAGCGGGAGATAGAGAAGATCGTCCGGCTGCTGCGAATGCTGGACATAAAAAAATTACAGAACCTGTATTACCTGGTTCTGTACATGTGAGATAAGGCGAAAGCCCCGATGCGGTTTAATCCGCGTCGGGGCTTTTGTCGTTTTTGAGGTTCTCCTGATAGGCCTCGTAGGTGCGGCCGATGAAAGCGATGACGGTTTTCAGATCGTCGTTCGGCGTGGCCTTCAGCGCGTCAATGAAAGCGTTGACTTCCGGGCTTGACTCACCGGCCGTGACGCTGGCCAGAAATACGGCGCGTTCCTGATCGGGCGTGAGCTGCATATACATCGAGCCCTCGCCGCTGCGCAGCCACTCTTCACGGACGCGGAACTCGCGGCAGATTGAGCGAATGGTTTGTTCGCTCGGATTAGACTTCCCGGATTCGATCGTGCTGCAAGACGAGGCAGTTATGCCAATGCGTTCGCCGAACTTCTCAAGCGTCAGCCCCTCGGCCTTTCGAAGCGCCTTTATACGGGTGTTCATCGGAATCACCCCCTTTCAACATGAAGTATAAGAGCGGCATCTAAAAATGTCAAGAAAAAATTTAGACTATCCAACAAATGGGGCTTGACTTTTTAGATAATCTGATTTATACTTTGGACAGTCCAAAAAAACAAATCAACTGCGAACACGAAAAGGAGACAAAAACAATGTGGTGTGAAGGAACTATCGTAGAATCTGGCGTCAAGTGTGAATACTGGGTGAAGCACTACGAAGAGAAGAGCGAGAACTTCGGATTGAACGGCGGCAGGATCAGCAAGCTGTCAGTCAGAATAGGCGACAGCTTCACCGCAAATTATGATCGCGGCTGGGACGTGTACCCCGAGGATGAAATCAGCAAGAAGGTCGTGGCGCAGCTCATAGCGCGCTACAACTGAGCAGGAACGGTTTGAAAGGAGACGGGGAAGATGCTCTACACCGTACATACATCATTCAGCGCGCTCCACACCGAGACCGGATATATCCGGGGATATAGCGTTACAGAGAAGATCGATGCGCCGGACAAGTTCACCGCAAAGACCCTTGCATGGCATCACATCGTTTGTGGCGGAGAATACCGCTTTGTAACGTTCAAAGCTCAGAACGCCAGAGTGTCAAGCAGAAAGAGTGAAATGGGACGGTGCATGAAAGAAAAGCTGCTCGATGAAATCGAGAGCGAGCTCGGCGAAGAAGAAGCGAAAAGAATCATTGAGGACATTGCCCAGCTGCTGGCACAGCATGAGCTTACCCGGAACCCCGCACTGTGTGATAAGCTGTTCCGCTACATGTCGGCGGTGGTTTCAGGCTGGAACCCTTTGTAGAGCGGGCAGGTACGCCACTCCCGACAGAACATAGCCAGATATTTCTCAGTTTGTTTGTGAAGAGGCAGCTTTGAATTTTCGATAATGGGGCACTCGGCGCGTAGGAAACGGTAATGCCCATCATTATCGAGCCTGTACCACCCTCGCACAGAAACCGGAACGCGCCACACTGGGCATGAGCCATTATTGGCGGACAGCACAGAAACAAACATACAATCACCTCCTTTCGCCGCTACTATATCACGCGGCGAGGAGGTGGACAACCCTTAATGCGGCCTTGCGCGAGAGCGCGAGCCGGTCACAAGCCCGGATAAACGCAGAGTGAGGACTAACGCGCAGGAAAAGAGAAAAGGCATCTGCCCCAACGACAGATACCTTTCTCCCCGGCTTGTTTACCAGAACACGGTGCAATCAGGTGCTGCGGCGGAATTACTTTACCGCCGCGCGTAGGCGGTATGCCTGATGCCTAATACGCATGTTGGGCTGCGTTTCTATGGCGCGCCGTTCACTTTGGCAGACCCGGACTGCCTACCCCATCGAGCATCCCGCAGGTGCTTTAGTCTGGAACTCAGGGGCAAAACAGTGCTTCGCACAAGGCGCTGCACAGCAATCACTCCTTTCGTGATGGGATGTGCCAATAGTAACACCGGGCTGCGCGTTAGTCAATTCTTGTTAATAAAGCCCTGCTGGGCGTGAATGGAGGTAAACGACAATGAGTGAAGAGATGAAGAAAGAGCTTGAAGAGGCGATAGAGCAGCTCAGGCAGCTGCCGCCGGAGAAGCAGAACATGTGCACGGGCTTTGTGCTCGGCGTCAATGCTACGGCGGCGCTCAAGGCCACCCAGCCCGCGCCGCAGGAAAAGTGAGGAGGCAGAAGGTGACATCCTCAGAAGCTCGCGATTGGCTTGAATCGCTGGACTGTATCGATCTCACACCGGAGCAGGCCGCGAAGGCGCTCAACTGCAACCCGCACGCGATCAGGCTGCAGGCACATGACGCTCCGGAGAAGCTCGGGTATCGCGTTTCAGTTACAAACCGCACCGTCAGGATTCCCCGCCGGCCTTTTATAGAGTTCTGGTGGGGGTCTGCGGAGAATAAGCCGTCGGCATAACCGCGGCAGAAATCAAGGGGGAGAAAACAATGGACAAGCTTACAGCTGCAGAGACACAGTTCCGACAGATGGGACTGCGCGATCTGGAGAAGTGCGCGGCAGAAGCCGAACACCTCATAACCAAGCGCACGGAGGAGATGTTCGAGCTTGCGAACGAGATTCGCCAGCTCGACTATGAAGCTTTCCAGAGGATCAGCACCGCTGTCAAGGCGGAGTTGGCCGGGAGGAAAGGAGCCGCAGAAGATGGATAACCCGTTATCATGGCTGACCGTGACGGCGGCAGTCGCGTACCTTATCGGCTGCCTGTTCAGACAGGCGGCGTATGAAATCGAAGAGCGCCACGCGGCGAGTGAACGCGCGTGGAAGGAGGAAGGACTATGAGCACAGGGACAATATGCCTGCTGATCTCGGCGGGCATCATGATAATCGTGACGGTCTATCTTGACATCGTCGGCGAGCAGGTGGCGGAGATCAAGGAGATCGCGGAGGAGCAGGGCTGGGCAGACCCGGCCAAGGTACAGGAGCTGGGCGAGCGGTTCATTGCCGAGTATTTTAAAGATGCAAAGGCGCTGGGCATCCGGGAGGCGACGGTGCATCCTAAGGCGACAGAGAACATTGACGCGATCATTGACCTTGTAAAGACG
>ERZ779889.3564-NODE-3564-length-11213-cov-4.321025_pt1 | contig 11213 bp, 9 predicted proteins | sample MGYA00511030_ERZ779889 | MGnify/ENA primary metagenome ERZ779889 (study PRJEB29588, sample SAMEA2160616) | human gut metagenome | biome: human gut; feature: human-associated habitat; material: faeces | place: Denmark | collected 2008/2010 ...
TATTTAAAGCTGTTAAATTTGTTTTACTGATAATAGATTAGTGGTATAATAAATTTGCAGTTAGTTATGAGTAATCGTACAAGGAGAATAGATATGGAAGTTATTACTTTAAATAATCTGGCTATTGGACAAAAAGCCACGATTGTTACCGTTGGCGGCGAAGGTATTTTACGCCGCCGCTTTTTAGATATGGGGCTTACCCCCAAAACCAAAGTAATGGTACGCAAACGTGCCCCTTTGGGCGACCCGATTGAAATTTTTCTGCGCGGCTATGAGCTCACTCTCAGACTGGATGATGCAAAAAAAATAACCGTACAGCCGGAGGAAGCATGAAACTGACATTTGCACTTGTAGGAAACCAGAACTGCGGCAAAAGCACGCTGTTTAACTATCTTACCGGCAGCAACCAGCATGTCGGCAATTTTCCCGGCGTAACGGTACAGAAAAAAGAAGGCATTTTACTGAAAGATAAAGATATTACCGTTATCGACCTGCCGGGTATTTATTCTCTTTCACCTTATACATCCGAAGAAATTGTTACGCGCGATTTGTTGCTGCGCAACAAGCCGGATGTTATTGTAAATGTGCTTGACGCAACAAATATTGAGCGCAGCCTATACCTTTCATTGCAGCTTATAGAACTTAATACCCCTATGGTTATTGCGCTTAATATGATGGATGAATTACAGGCAAGCGGCGGCAGCATTGATATAAAAACGCTTGAGAAAAAACTCACCATTCCCGTAATACCAATTACAGCTAATTCCGGTGCCGGCGTTGACGAACTTGTACGCCGCGCCAAAACAGCAGCCGAAACGCAGCAGCTTCCGGAACGCATCGACTTCTGCAAAGGCCCGGCACATGTGGCAATTCACTCTATCGCCCATCTTATTGAGCATAAGGTACGTACCAAAGGTTTACCGCTGCGCTTTTCAGCCACCAAGCTGATTGAAGGCGACGACCTTTTAATGCAGGAACTTGAACTTACCGAAAACGAAAAAGATATTATAGGGCATTTAACAACAGAACTGGAAACCGCCCTTGATACCGATAAAGAAGCTGCTTTGGCAGATATGCGTTATACTTACATTGAAGAACTGTGCAGCCAGACAGTACACAAGCCAGATGAAAGCCTTGCACAACAGCGCTCTGTAAAAATGGACCGCTATTTAACCAGCAAATATTTTGCTATCCCCATTTTTCTGCTGACCATGTTTACGGTTTTCTGGCTTACGTTCGATGTTATTGGCGCTACTTTAAGCGAATGGCTGGAAATTGGCATTGCAGCCGTTACCGAAGCCGCAGATGCCGGGCTTACGGCAGCAGGAGTCAGCGCCCCTATACATTCACTCATTATTGACGGCGTATTTACCGGCGTCGGCAGCGTACTTTCGTTCCTGCCTACTATCGTAACTTTATTCTTCTTTCTTTCCCTTTTGGAAGATACCGGCTACATGGCGCGCATTGCTTTTGTAATGGATATGCTGCTGCGCAAAATAGGACTTTCCGGTTCTTCCTTCGTGCCAATGCTTATAGGCTTTGGGTGCAGCGTACCGGCAATTATGGCAACACGCACACTTGCAAGCGAACGTGACCGTAAAATAACAATTATCTTAACGCCTTTTATGTCATGCAGTGCCAAACTGCCTGTTTATGGCGTATTTATAGCCGCCTTCTTTGCAGAAAACCGTGCTCAGGTAATGATGTTTTTATATCTAACCGGTATTTTGGTAGCAATACTTTCCGGGCTCTTACTTAAAGCATTTGTATTCAATGGCCAGCCGGTTCCCTTTGTAATGGAACTTCCTGCTTACAGGCTGCCTACTGCACGCAACATTGGGCTGCATATGTGGAGCAAGGCCAAAGACTTTTTATACAGAGCCTTTACCATAATCTTTCTCGCCAGCATTGTAATTTGGCTGCTGCAAAGTTTTAACACCCTCTTTTATATGGTTGATAACCCTGCCAAAAGCATGTTGGCGCAAATAGGCAGCTTTATTGCCCCGCTGTTTACCCCGCTTGGCTTTGGCGATTGGCGTGCAGCAACAGCGCTTATTACCGGTATTACAGCTAAAGAAGTAGTAATAAGCACACTATCCGTACTTACCGGCAGCGGCGATGAACTTGCAGGCAATGCCCTGCAAAACATTTTTACACCGTTAACAGCGCTCAGCTATTTAACCTTTGCACTGCTCTATCCTCCCTGTGTAGCAGCACTGGCCGCCATAAGGCGCGAAATGAACTCCGGTCTTGCCACAATTTGCATTATGGCTTATGAAATCACCGTCGCCTGGCTGATGGCATTTGCCGTTTACCACATTGGCTTAATGTTCGGTTTTAATTAAAAATAACACAATAAAAATTTAAATATAAAAAAACAGCCTTTTACTTACAAAAGTAAAAGGCTGTTTTTTTAACCTTTGCCGTTCACAATTAAAGATACCGAAGGCTGGCTTATATTAAACAAATTGCCCAAAAATATCTGGCTTAAACCTTCTTCGTGGTACAGGCGGTAAATTTCAGTATTGCGTTCCTCACGGGTTTTATAATCGTTTATATCAATAACCTCACCTGTTATGCTGAAACCACTATCACGCATTACAACTATTTTGCAGCTTCCATCTTCATAACGTGCCTTAATTTCCCACTTGCGCATACCCATATTGCTGCGCGGCATATAATTATAATATTCTGCCTCTGCATTACCGGCAATGGCTTTAAACCTTGCTTCATTAAATGGTTTTATTTCCATCTCCATCACTCCTGTTCTGTTTATAAATTAATATTATTGCTGCCATTTTTATAAAGGGAAGCCTTTTGGCTTCCCTTTATATTACTTAACCACAGGATACGGAAAAGATTGGACAAACCTGTATATTCATCCTGCGGAAGTAAACTGCTAATTAAAACGTCCAGCGCATACCGGCATTCCACTGCCAGTCTTTTTCAAAATCGCCGCCTGCCGTTTTTACAAAGTCAAAATACAGGTGGTTGTTTTTGCCTGTTTTAAGCGCCGCACCTACGCCATATTCAAACCATGTATCGTTAAAGCTGGCGCTTTCGGTTCTTCTGTTGCCTGTGCTGTCAGTCATATCAATATCGTAATCGCCTGCAAATTCGTGCAGCAGGTTGGCTTTGGCATATACTACTCCATTATCGCCAAACTGTTTGCCAATGTTAAAACCTACACGTCCAAGTACACTGGCAATGCCGCTCTGGTCTACATTTACTCCGTTACTGGTTTCGTATTCATCTCCACCAAAGTAACCGATTGTCACCTGTGCCTGCGGTTCTACATACCAGCCGTTTGCCATTTCGTTTTTACGTCCGTATTCTGCGCTAAGGCTGATACCGTTGTTTTTGTACTCGCCGGTTATATTTTGCCCTTTAGTATCATATACACTAAAATCGTTATCCATATTGGCAAACTTAAATACCAAATCAAGGTAGTGTCCGCTATCGTAAATATCTGTATTATAAAAGCTCAGTGCTTTGCTGTGGTTTTCGCCATTGCCGCTGTCATAGCTGCTGCTGCCGTCGGTGTAGCTTAAGGCTGCGCCGGTGTAGCGTGTCATGTCTTCTGTCTGTTTGGTAATTTGGTCATAGCCAAGTTCATAAGTTGTGTATTTGTTTTCAAACCCGGCAATATCGTCGTGGCTTATTTCCGCACCGTGTACACGGAACCATGCGCCCTGTTCATCTGCACCGTTAGCACGCAGTTCACCCATTCTCTGCATAAGCTGGTCATTTTCTGCACGCCATGTTTGATAATTCAAGGCATTTGCACCAACGATGGTATCAACTGAGGTAGTTCCTTTATCATCCTGCTGTTCTACGCCGCTAATGTACCAGTCTGTATTATAACTATTGCCGTCTGTATTTTCTTTGGTATCAAGGCTGTAACTTTCCCAATACAACGCACCTTCTACATCATTAGCCACGAAAGTACCATCACCACTGCCAACACTTGCAAGTACAGTATTTACAACATTATCATTTCCGTTAGTAGCATTCAAAACATTAAGGTCAATGTTCTGCGTACCAGTAAAATTATCAACGTACAAACGGTCAGCGGTTGCATTGGAAGCATCAATATCCATTTTAATATTGCCAGTACCTTCTAAAGTATTGGCAGTTAAAGTGTTTAATTTTCCATTATCTGCTGTCATATTAATAATGGCATTATTAGTAGTAAGCTTGTTTAACGTACTTGTATCATTTAAGTTCCAATAAGAACCTTCGGTAGTTAAATTCATATCAATAGTGCCGTCCGCATCTTCTCCACTAACAGCAGAAGCATCCTGTCTTAAAGAACCGGTAAATTGAACAAGGCCCTTACCGCTGGAGTTAATTTTTGTTGTAGAACCACCTACAGAAATAACCTGATTAGCATTATTACCTTGTGTTATAAAACCATTTTTAAATTCAGTTATTGTTCCATTTGTATTACTATCTACAATTTTTTCTGCATTTTTAAAAACTGCATTTCCATTTACAGTTACATTTGCACCTGTATTTGCTATAGCCGTAGCAGCATCAGCAGTTAAATTATTAAGCGTAACAGTGCCAATGCCATTATTTACAATTCCCTGTTCTGCTGTAACTGCAAGATTTTCAGTAGATGTAACTTTACCGCCCATATTGTATATAGCAGCACTTTTATTAGAACTTTGTAAATTTGTACGTTCAGCAGTTATTTGTCCGCCCGCAAAACTAAATTCATTATTTCCTAACAAACTTATCCCGTATGATGTATCTAAACCGGTTACGCTAATATCAATATCACCATTTATTGAAGTAATAACTTTTGGTTGTGTTGCATTATAACGTACATAAACGCCATAAGCAGCTTGCGCATCATTCACATCTATAGTAAGAGAATCTGCTGTAAAACTTTTATTTTTATCTTGCTCAAAAGAAATACCTGCCAAATTTCCTTTACCATTAGTACCATTTAGCGTTATATCCACGATTCCAAGCGTTGCCGTTACATTATTTTCAGCAATAATACCGCGAGTATCTTTATTTTGAGCATTTTCATCTACATTTACAGTAATAGTTAAATTTTTAGCATTAAAATCAGAGTCTTTTAAATATACGCCCTCTGTGTGCTCACTTGAACCTGTAACTATAATTTCAGCATCTTCAAGTGTAGCCGTACTACCACTCACATAAATACCCGCGTTTCTGTTTTGGCTAGCATTAGTATTATTTTTAGTTACATACAATTTTGAACCATTTTCAAATGTAACTTCAGAGCCATAAACATAAAAGCCATATTTTTTATCAGCATTTGTATCAATTACAGTTTCTGTATTAGAAAAAACAACATTATCACTGTTCTTAATTACAACTGCACCCATTTCTGAATCTGAACCTGTAACTGTTAATTTACCGGCACCTGTAATACTTGCATCTGTATCATCAAACTTAACACTATCAACTGTCTTATCTTCTGTAATTACAGTAGATTCTGTTATTGATTCTGCCCCAGCAATATTATTCAAACTCATCAGCATTACAGTAAGCAAAACTGCCTTTTCCAAACTTTTGCGTTTCATATATCCTTCCTCCTTGATATGAATTTAATTTATATTATAATACCACAAAACTCCCCCCCGCAAGACATTTTTGGTTTGTTTGTGTTTTTCTTTACGTTGTCTTGCGCACTGGCAACTTTTTTGTAAATGGCAAAACTTTTTAGTTTAACATAAAAAATTTTTCAAAAACAGTATTGTTTTTTGGCTTTGCTTTTTGATATAATCACTTTCGCCGCTTTTTTGGGTGCGCACCGCAAAAGCAGGTTAAAAATTAATTTTTGAGGAGGTACATAACTATGTACAACAACGAAAAATTGAATACTGTAAACCATTTTGCAGGTGCAAAAAATGAACACCCACCCAGTTTGAACGGTTTTGGAAAAAATTACGCTGACAAAATGCCAACAGATTACGAGGCGCAGGCAGCCCTAACAAAACAACTTGTTACCGCCGCCCAAAACGGCGATAAAACTGCTTTGGAACAGCTTTGCATTTTTTATGAGCCATTGTTCCGCCGTGAGATGAAGCGCGAGATTTTTTACAAGGGCTTGGGCTATGATGAAGGTTTGAGTTTAGCGCGCTTAAAATTTATTGAGCTTGTTTTAAATTACAACGGCGCAGATTTTACGCATTTTGCAGGCTATGTGCGCTGCCGTATTCATTACGCCTTGTACGATGCCATGCGTAAGGTTTGGAAGGAAGAAGAACGCACCACTCCCCTACCCGCCGGTGATGAAGATTTGCCGGTGTTGGCAGATAATGTAATTGAACGAGAGGAACTGGCTATTTTATTGAAACTTGCGTTAAAGAAACTCACCGAAAAGCAAAGAAATACTATCAAAGCGTTGTACTTTGATGGTTACAGCGGCAAGGAACTTGCCGCAAAATTAAAAATAACGCCTGCTATGGTATCCAAGCACCATAAGCAGGCGTTAAAAAATTTAAAAGATAATATTGCTTAAACAAAAACAGCACCACACAAAAGTGTGATGCTGTTTTTGTTTAATTACTTATGCTTTTAAACTTGCAATAGCTGCGGCTGTATCTTCTGCGCCATAAACGTAACTGCCTGCAACCAAAATATTGGCTCCGGCTTCACGTACTATTTTAGCAGTTTCAGCATTAATGCCACCGTCAACTTGTATATCGCATTTTAAACCTTTTGCGTCAATCATTTTACGCAGTTCGGCAATTTTAGGAACAACACTGCTGATAAATTTCTGTCCACCAAATCCCGGGTTTACAGTCATTAAAAGAACCATATCGGCATCGCCCAAAACTTCCTGTACCATACACAACGGCGTTGCCGGATTAAGCGCAACGCCTGCCTTTACGCCTTTTGCTTTTATATATTGCAGGCAACGGTGCAGATGTTTTGTTGCTTCAGCATGAACTACAATCATATCAGCCCCGGCTTTGGCAAAATCGTCAATATAGGTTTCCGGATGTTCTACCATTAAATGACAGTCAAAAAACATATCTGTTACTTTACGGATTTTAGTTACAACGGGCGCACCAAAAGTAAGATTAGGCACAAAATTGCCGTCCATTACGTCGATATGCACCCAGTCCGCACCGGCGGCTTCAATTTTTTTTATTTCATCTGCCAGAAAAGCAAAATCGGCAGATAAAATGGAAGGGGCAACCTTAATCATCTTTTACCACTCTTTTCTTTCAGTAATTTTATTTCATCTAAAATTGCAAGGTAGGAATCATAACGGCTGGCAGCAATTTGCCCTGACTGCACTGCTGTTTTTACGCCGCATACAGGTTCATGTGTATGGGTACACGGCATAAACTTGCAGTTATGTTCAAAGTTTTTAAATTCCCTAAAATATTTATACAATTCACGGGCATCAATATTTTCTGCCAGCAGGTTGCCAAAACCGGGGGTATCGGCAAGGTAACCGCCGTTAAACTGCAAAAGCTGAGCAAAACGTGTTGTATGCCGTCCGCGCCCTATTTTTTCGCTTACGCTCCCTGTCTGCAAAGAGATTCCCGGCTGCAAGGCGTTGAGCATTGATGATTTGCCTACGCCGGAAGGGCCTGCAAAGGCACTGATTTTGCCTTTTAAATAACTGCGAAGCCCGTCAAGCCCGCTGCCGTTTACAGTAGAAACTGCAAATACTTTGTAGCCTGCCAAAGTATAAACACCTGCAATTTCATTAAGCTGCGCTTCGGTTACAAGGTCAGTTTTATTAAGGCACAATACAGCTTCTATTCCGGCACGTTCTGCAAATGCCAGCATTTTATCTGCCAATAGATAGCTGAAATCCGGGTCGCAGCAGGCAAAAGCTATAACTATACAGTCAAGGTTTGCCATAGCGGGGCGTTCCATAAAATTGCGGCGCGGCAGCACTTTTGTTATCATGCTTTCGCCGTCAGGATTTTTTTCAAACTCCACCATATCGCCTGTAACTGCCGAAAAGCGTTCCTGTTTCATTTTGCCTTTAATTTTACAGGTTACGATTTCGTTTTCAGGTGTTTCTACATAATAATAGCCGTTAAAGTTTTTTATGATGCGGCCGCTTGTCACAACTGTTTCTCCTCTATTAATTTATTATCGCAATAGAATTTGGCAACTGCACTGCCGCTTACTTCTACTTTCTGGCGGATACGCACGCCTTCACGTTTACTGCCTTCATAAACTACTTTTTCGCCGTCGTCATCAATAACAACAATGCGTACATTTTGTTTTTTAGAGCCGTCAGGTACAACAAATTCTGCATATTTATTTTCGGATTTTGAACCTACGCCATCAGATACGCGCAGCACAATATCTGTGCTGTTAAGCACTTTGCTGCCTTCTTTAGGCGTAATGCCAAGCACCGTACCGGCTACTTTTTTACTGCCAACAGATTGCGCTTTTACGTTTTTAAAGCCCAGTTTTTCAAGTGCAGTTATTGCTTCGCCGGAAGTTTTGCCGGTAACGGAAGGAATGGTTACTTCTTTTGGCTTTTCGGATATTACCAGATTTATTTTGGTGCCGTGTTCAACTTTTTCTCCGGCTTTTAAGGCTTGCTCAACAACAAGCCCTTTGCCATCATCCTTGAAAACCGTTTCTACTTTGCCTAATGTAAGTTCTTTACGTTCAATTATTTTACGTGCTTCTTCAAGCGTTTTGCCTGTTACGTTCGGTACTTCAACCATTTCAATGCCTTTACTTACAGTAAGGTAAACCGAACTGCCTTCTTTACGCATTTCATTACCTGCAGGGTCTTGTTCCAAAACAAGCCCAGGCGTTACTTTATCATCATAGGCTTCTTTAAGGGTTATGCTGAAACCTTCGTTTTCTAATATTTTTTGCGCTTCTACAACCGTTTTGCCGGTAACATCAGGCACTTTTACCGTATCGCGGCTGAATACGCTGCCAATTAATAAAAATACTGCCGATAAAACTGCAACCACCACGGCCAGCATTATTTGCTGATGGCGCGTAAGTTGTACGTTTTTCATTTTTTCAAGCCAGCTTTCTTTTGCCTGCATTGGCTTTCTGGCATTTTCCGGAACTGTCATGATGATAGTTTCTTCAGGAGCTTCCTGTTCTTCATAAGCCGGTTCTGAAAGTTCTCCTTCTGCTACGGCGGCGTAAACTTCTTCGTCGCCTTCTTTTTCCATTTTATTTTTAATGGCATTTAAATCCTGCCACAGTTCTCCGGCTGTTGCATAACGTTTTGTTAAATCCTTTGCCAGCGCTTTATCAATAACATGCTGCAAACATTCCGGCAGGCCTTCTATATAGGTGCTAAGAGGCGGCGGCGTTTTTTCAACATGCATCATGGCAACGGCAACGGCCGTATTGCCGTCAAACGGCACATGCCCGGTCAGCATTTCATAAAGCACTATGCCAAGCGAATAAATATCGCTTTGTGCGGTTATGGTTTTACCGCTTGCCTGTTCCGGAGAAAGATAATGCACAGAGCCGATAACAGAGTTTGTGTAAACCATTGTCATGCTGCTTATCATTCTGGCAATACCGAAATCGGCAATTTTGGGCATCATGTTTTCGGTTATTAAAATGTTATGCGGCTTAATGTCGCAATGAATTATGTTGCGTTTATGCGCATGGCTGAGGCCTGCTGCAATATCGCAGGCAATTTTTACAGCCTGGTAAGGCGTAAGCCTTCCCTGTTTTTCAAGCAGGTCTTTCAGCGTTTTACCTTCCACATATTCCATTACAATAAAAGATTTGCCGTTTTCTTCGCAAACATCAAAAACATTAATAATTGACGGGCTTGAAAGCCGTGCAGCCGACTGCGCCTCGTGCTTAAACTGGTTTAAAAGCGTTTTATCGTCATTAAATTGGGCGCGCAGCACTTTAATGGCAACCTGGCGGTTTAAAAGCTGGTCTTGCGCAAGATACACCTCGGCCATTCCGCCCGAACCGATATGGCGCAGGATTTTATAACGCTGTTTTAAAATTGTTCCGTTGTCCATTTATATCTCCTCCGCACAAAAGTCAAGCAAAATTACCGAAACATTATCGCGCCCACCGTTGTTAAGCGCAAGTTCAATCAAAGCGTCAGCCGTTTTTTCGGTATCAGTTTCCGTAAGAACGGCAGCAATTTCTCCGTCTGTTACCATATCGCTAAGTCCGTCGCTGCACAAAAGCAGCCTGTCGCCTTCGTTTATGTCAAAACAAAATACATCCGATTCCAAACTTTCATCAGCGCCAACTGCCCTTAAAATTACGTTGCGCTGCGGATGCCTGCGCGCTTCTTCCGTTGTTATGTCGCCATTGCTTAAAAGCTGCGCCACATAACTGTGGTCCTGCGTTATTTGCTTAAGTTCGCCGCTGCGCCATAAATAAAGGCGGCTGTCGCCGATATTTAAAGCATACGCCTTGCCGTCCGCAGCCAAATAAACTGCTACAAGCGTTGTGCCCATTCCTTCATAATCAGGAGTTTGGCAAACTATGCTGCGCAAATGGCTGTTAGCCCTGGCTGCAGCAGCTTTTAATGCCAGGCAAAGCGCCTCACCAGTAAGCCCCGCAAAGTTTTTCTTTTCTTCCCGCAAAACCTTTATGGTCTCAATGCTGGCGACTTCTCCTGCCGCATAGCCGCCCATGCCGTCAGCTATGGCAAATAAATCAGGAGCGTCCGTTAATACAGCGTCCTCATTACCGGTGCGTACAAGCCCGATATTTGTTTTACTAACCGATTTCATACAGCGCCCCCTAACAAAGCACTTTACTTTTTAGCGTTAAATTTTGCACGAAGCTGCCCGCATGCTGCATTGATATCTTTGCCCATTTCCCTGCGGACGGTTACATTAACTTTGTTTTTCTGCAAAATTTTTAAAAATCCTTCTATACGTGCGGCGGAAGGGCGTTCAAAGCCTTTTTCCGGCACCGGGTTAGCCGGTATTAAATTTACCGAAGCGCGTTTAAATTTCAAATAATTGCTTAAAAGCTGCGCATCTTCCGGCGTATCATTTTTATCTTTAATTAAAATATATTCGTAAGTTACCTGCCTGCCGCTTGCCTGTGCGTAGCCTTCTGCTGCGGCAATAACATCAGGAAAAGGATAACCTTTATTAACAGGCATTAGTTCTGTGCGTATGTCATTTTTTACAGAATGTAGGGAAATGGCAAGGTTAACAGGCATTTTTTCTTCCGTAAGGCGCTCTATGCCGGGTATAATGCCACAGGTTGATACTGTCATATTACGGCAG